>Ga0207099_1177_pt1 | contig 10723 bp, 11 predicted proteins | sample Alteio_BWMinHeat_85_FD_153521 | JGI IMG/M metagenome (GOLD analysis project Ga0207099, IMG submission 153521) | Enriched cells from forest soil in Barre Woods Harvard Forest LTER site, Petersham, Massachusetts, United States -... | ecosystem: Environmental > Terrestrial > Soil > Temperate forest >... | reverse complement strand
CGATAGTTGCGGCCCACGCAGACAATCTTGCTGGGCTCGGCCGGCGGCAGAAGCCGGATTTGCGAGAGCGGAAAAACGGTTTGCGTGGGGGACCAGGCGCTGAAGAAGTCTCCGCTGACCTGCCGCACCAATTCACCTTCGATGATTCCGCGAAGTGGCTCGGGACGTAAGGCAGGAGCGGCCGCGCCACGCGCGACGTCATCGGAGCGGAACTGCAAGGGTTGGAAACGGCAGAGCTTCATGTCTCCGCGTCAGTGGAGTTCGCGCCGCGAGGAGGTGAGGACCGCGTGATGGTGACTCCGAGCGCCAACCACGAGACTGCCCACCCAGCTCATCACGGCCGCCACTCCGTACACCACGGCGCCCAGCATGAAGAATTGCCCGGGAGTTCGCAAGCGGGTATACAAATCCTCGAAGTAGAATCCGAGACTCACGTAGGTGAGCAGGGCGATCACCCAGCCGAGCATCCCCGCGGCGACGAGCCTTCCGGCCGATTTGCAGAATACGGCGATCGGAAGCAGCATGGCGAGCGCGAAAACTCCGCGCGCGATCCAATTGCGGAGATTCGCGTCGCCCCCGAGCCACGACGCGCGATTCGCCAACAGGACCGCGGCGATCATGACGACGGAAAGATAGATTCCGGTGAGAATACCGACGCGGAGGATTGGATTGCGAGGACGATGAAACCATCGGGCGCCCGGAATCCGGGCTTCCATATTAGGACTGGGCATATTGACTGGGCCTTTCTAACAAGCTTTCAATGCACGCTCGGCCATTTTACGGAACGCGCGGCGGAAATTCGACGCGGATGGCCTCGCCTGGTGCGCTTTCGTTACCTGTGCGATCGACGGCGGTCACCCTGTACGTGTAACGCTTGCCGGGCGCGGCGGCGAGATCGCGGAACGCCGGCGTGAGCAACAGCTCCTGATTCAATTTCTCTCCGCGCGCGGTGGGTTCGATGCCATCGCTCCTATAGACGTTGTACCCCGCCAGGTCGGTTTCCGAACTGATGTCCCAGGAAAGCTCGACGTGGGGTGCAGACTCTCCCACGGCCGGCACGACGATGGCAACCAGATTCTTCGGCGGGGCGGGAGGGAAGATGTCGTTCGCCTGCAGGGCCACCGCGCGCGAGTCCGACGATTCCACCTCCTGCGTGCCGTACCGCGCGACCGCGCGCACAGTGTAGTAATAGGTGCGCCCAAACTCGATCTGCGCATCGCGGAGCTCAATTGCTTGCGTGTAACCCGCCACGACAAGCGGCTTCGTCAGCTTGAAATTCGAGTCGGTGCCCACAGCCTGCGCCTCCGCGGGCGTGACCTCGGCGCGGTAGACGCGGAAACCGGCCAACTGCGCACCTTGAATTGCCGAGGGAGTCGGGGCAGTCCAGGTCAGCACAATACCCGTTTCGGTCACATCCGCGCGGAGTAGAGTGGGTGGGGGAAGCGGCGGAAACACACGGAGCTCGGCGGCGTTCGATTCCGCCGAGGAGCGCTCCTTCGACGCTCGCGTGCGCACCGTGTACGCCAGCGGCTGTCCAGAGGGATTCGCGATGTCCCCCGCCGGCAACGGAACGCGGAATTGCATGCGTCCATCGATCAGGTAATCGTTCGTCATCGCCGCCGGGATGGAATAGACGAGCGCCGGCGCGTTTGGCTTGCCGCCTCCGGCCGCTGCTCCGCGATAGATTTCGACCGCCGGAGGACCATCGAGGGTTGAGCCACCCACTGCTTTCTTTGGCAAGGTAAACGTCAGCAAGACGCCATCGCCCAACTGGCTTGCGGAAAGATCCGCGACGGCCTGCGGCACAATTTGACGAGTCGGGGTGGGATCGTTGGGCGCCCCGCAACCAATCAGCAGGAAAAAGAAGAGAATCAAACCTCGAAAAACGAAATTTGAGAGGGCTGGAGCAGGCGGGCCGGGCGCAAGCCCGCGAGCCAAGTGACGATTTTCCATTTGCGAGTATCTGTCTTCAGAGAATGTAGCGGCTCAAGTCCTGGTTCTTCACGATTTCGGCGAGCTGCTTGGAGACGTAGGCCGCATCAATCCTCACCGTTTTCTTCTTCAGCTCGGGCGCCTCGAACGAAAGCTCGTCCAGCATCTTTTCCATCACCGTGTGCAGGCGGCGCGCGCCGATATTTTCGGTCTGTTCGTTCACCGTGGCCGCAAACCGCGCGACCATGGCGATGGCGTCTTCGGTGAACGTCAGTTTCAGGCCTTCGGTCTCCAGCAGAGCGGTGTACTGCTTGATGAGCGCGTTCTTCGGCTCGGTGAGAATGCGGACGAAGTCAGCTTCGGTCAGCGCGGTCAGCTCGACGCGGATCGGCAGGCGCCCTTGCAGCTCGGGGATCAGATCCGAAGGCTTCGAGATGTGGAACGCACCCGCTGCAATGAACAAGATGTGGTCCGTGCGGATCATGCCGTAGCGCGTGTTCACCGTGGTGCCCTCGATGATCGGCAGAATGTCGCGCTGCACGCCTTCGCGCGAGACGTCCGGCCCGTGGCCGGATTCGCGCCCCGCGATCTTGTCGATCTCGTCCACGAAGATGATGCCCATCTGCTCGGCGCGCTCGACGGCAATTCGCGTCACCTGTTCCATATCGATCAGCTTGTTTTCTTCTTCCTGGATCAGGTAGTCGAACGCTTCGGCCACCGTCATGCGCCGCTTTTTCTTCTGCTGGCCGAAGACGCCGGAGAGCATGTCCTTCAAATTGATGTCCACGTCTTCGATGCCCTGATTCGAGATGATCTCGAACGCAGGCATGGCGCGCTCGCGGACTTCCACCTCCACCATGCGCTCGTCGAGTTTCCCGTCGCGCAGCTGCACGCGAAGTTTTTCCCGCGTGCGGCCGGCCTGCTCGTGCGCCTCGGCGTCGGTGGAGGCCGCGCCCGGGAGCGTGCTCGTGCCGCTGGAAATGTCGATCGTCGAGACGGGCGGGGGCATGGGCGGCAGAAGCAAATCGAGCAGGCGCTCCTCTGCGGCCTGCTCGGCGCGCTCGGCCACTTCGTCCAGCTTTTCCTCGCGCACCATGTCAATCGCCGTTTCCACCAGGTCGCGCACCATGGATTCGACGTCACGGCCCACATAGCCCACTTCGGTGTACTTTGACGCTTCCACCTTCGTGAACGGGCAGCCCGCCAGGCGCGCCAGCCGCCGGGCGATTTCCGTTTTGCCTACGCCTGTGGGCCCGATCATGAGAATGTTTTTCGGCAGGACTTCCTCCGCCATCTCCGGCGAAAGTTTTTGCCGGCGCACGCGGTTGCGCAGCGCCACGGCCACGGCGCGCTTGGCCGCCTGCTGCCCGACGATGTATTTGTCCAGCTCGGCGACGATTTCGCGCGGCGTCAGATCATCGAACGAAGGAAGCGCCTCGGGCTCGCCCTCCGGCTGATCGCCCGGCAGGTAAATCACCATGTCTTTTTCCGCCTTCGTGCTCATCCTGGGTTCCCGTGGGACAGGCATTCTTGCCCGTCCATCCTCGTGCATCGTTCAAAATCTTTGGAGGTTGCGCCACAACAGGTAGATGCGAACGCGGCGCCGCTCGTCACGCGGCGCTTACAACTCCTCCACTGTGAAATTCCCGTTTGTGAAGATGCAAATCTCGCTGGCGATGCGCATGGCTTCCTGCGCCACTTCGCGCGCGGTCAGCTTGCTGTGCTTGGCCAGCGCCCGCGCCGCGGCCAGCGCAAACGGCCCGCCGGAGCCGATCGCCGTAATCCCGTCGTCCGGCTCGATAATATCGCCGTGGCCTGAGATCAGGAATGTTGCCTTGCCGTCCGCCACCACCAGCAGCGCGTCCAGATGCCGGAGCGCGCGGTCCATGCGCCATTCCTTGGCCAGCTCAACCGCCGCCTTCGGCAGGTTGCCGTGATATTCCTGCAACTTGCCCTCGAACCGGCCGAAGAGCGAAAGCGCGTCCGCCGTCGAGCCGGCAAATCCCGCCAGGATTTTGTCTTCGTACAGCCGCCGGATCTTCTTGGCCGTATGTTTGACGACGTGCTCGCCCAGCGTCACCTGGCCGTCGCCGGCCATCACCACTTTGCCGTCCTTGCGCACGCACAAGACGGTTGTGCTGCGGATCTGCTCGCTTCCGCGGGCACGGCCTCTCTGTGTGCTTTTTTGCTTCATTTGCATCCGGCCATTATACCGCGTGGGAGTGCAGTAGCACAGGCACTCTTGCCCGTGCGGGTCTGGGCAGGAGTGAATCAGGCGTGTAATCCGGCGCTGACGGCTTCACCGAATGCGTCAATCTCCTTCGGTTGTGTGAAGATGTGCGTGGCGATGCGCATACGATCCGCGCCGCCGGCGACGCGGATTTTCCGGTTACCGCATTCCGCGGCCACCTTGGCAAGGTCGCCTTTCGTATTCCGGAAGCTCACCAGTCCGCCGTAGAACTCGTCCTTGCTCGCATTGTTGAACGCCAGCTCCGGATGCGAGGCGACGATATCGTGCACGCGCCGCGCGTTCTGGTGGATGCGCGCGTAAATGCGCTCCGGACCAATCGTGGCGAAAAAGTCGAGCGCCGCTTTCAGTCCCACCATCACCGAGAGGTTCGAGGTGCCCAGGTTCTCGAAGCGGTATGCCTTCAGCGAATAATTCTTCCATTCGCCGGACACCACGTTGACCCACAGTTTTTCCTGCAGTTCGGGCCGCACGTAGAGCAGCCCCGTCCCCTTCGGCGACATCAGCCATTTGTGCGGACTCGAGGTGTAGAAATCGGCTCCCAAATCGTGCAAGTCGAGCGGTATCTGCCCCACCGCGTGCGCTCCGTCCACGGTCGTCAAGATGCCCTTCGCCCGCGCCATCGCGCAAATCTGTTTCACCGGGAGGATCGTTCCGGTGGCGGTAGTGATGTGGCTGAAGACGAGGATCTTCGTGCGCGGCGTGATCGCGCTCTCGAAAATTCCCACAATCTCTTCCGCTGACGAAGGCGGCATGGGCATATGCACCGTGACGATCTTGACCCCGAACCGCGCTTCCTTCTGCTGCCAGCAGCCGTAGCAGCCGGGATGTTCTTGGTCGGTCAGGATCGCTTCTTCGCCCGGCTTCATGTCCAATCCGTTGCAGACGGCGTTGTTGGCCTCCGTGGCGTTGCGCAGAATCGCGATTTCGTCGCGGCTGATGTGCAGGAACGCGGCCATCGCGTCGCGCAGGGCCTTGATGCGGTCATTCTCCTCGTACCCAAACCACGGATACGGCGCCTCGCGGAATTCCTCGGCGCTCAGCATGTGGTCAATCGTCGCGCGCAGCACGGGCAATGGAGTGCAGCCAATCGAACCGCAATTCAGATTGCTGCGATCTGGCGCCAGCAGCCACTGCTTGCGCAAATCAGCCCAGTAGCGCTCCGGATCGCTCGCATAGAGGTCACGCGGCGGCAGCGGAATGTTTTCCTGCTCGAAAAGCTTCTCCGCCCGTCCCAGCGGAATACCGAACATCGCCGCCGCCACCGCACCGCGCTGAATGAATGCACGCCGCTCGAGCATCGCGCCCTCCGCATCCCGGCGAACACACCCTCACGGGAAGCCACATTGCGCGGAGTCTAACAGAAAACGATTGGACAGGAGTTGTCGAGTGGGAAGGGGCAGCTATTTCTTGCCGATCTGCTTCCACCGCGCCTCGAGCGATTCGCGCGTGAATAGCGCATCCGCCAGGCCGCTGTTGTATTTGCATTCGTCGAGGAAGAGCTGGTAGAACTTTCGCCCGTTGCGCTCGCGCGTGGTCTGAAAAGGAATCTGCACCCCGTTGATGGCGTGCCAGTTGGAGAAGACCGTGGTTTCGTCCATATGGTCGTGCGTCGCCGGATCGCGCCACGAAACCGTTGAGCGCACGGGCAGGTGCGTCATGCGGTCAATGGCAATGCGCATCGTGCGTTGCGCCTTGTCGGTGACATCGACAAACACCACCGGCCGCAGGTCCACGATTTCGTTGCCCGCATACCGGAACGTCAGCCCTTCTTCCTTCATCCGGTAGCGCAGCAGGAAGTCCAGGCTCCGCCGCAAACTTTCCTGAAATTCCACGCCGGCATCTTCCGGCAAATCGTGCACGCCCGCGCGATCCATCGTCCAAGCCTGCTTGCCGTTGTAAACGTCAATCACATTTTCTTTTTTGTAGTATTCCGTGCGGTGCTTGTCCGGGTAGCGCCAGAGGTCATGCACCACGGTGAACCCACCCAGGTCGCCGCTGTGCATGAAGCTCGAAAGTCTCGCGGTGGCTTCGCGGTCGCGCGCGTCCAGATAAGCCGCCCCGCCCAGCGCGTCCACGGTTTCCTGAAGGATCTGTTTCGCCCGCGCCGTGCTCTGCTCCGGCATCAACGTATCCGGATTCTGCGCGCGCGCCGGAGCAAAGCTCTGCCCGAGTAGTCCCACCGCGACCGCCGCGAGCAGAAAAGTTGTCAATCTGAGTCCCGGATTTTTGGGCGTGAAGATTCTCAGCGTCAAACTCCCGAAACGCATTTGCCTTATCCGCACAACACCGCGCCTCCATTTACATTGAGGACTTCGCCGGTGATAAAGGTTGCCAGGTCCGACGCCAGGAACGCGATGGGCCCGGCGATCTCTTCCGCCGTCGCCACGCGCCCCAGCGGGATCTGCCCCTGCGCGAACTTGCGCCCGCCCTTGGTATCCAGCACCGGCTTGGACATGTCCGTATCCACCCAGCCGGGCGCCACGCAGTTCACAAGGATGTTGTGGCGCGCGAGTTCGGTCGAAAGTCCTTTCACGAAGCTGATCGCAGCGCCCTTCGTCGCCGCGTAATGCGCGTGAAAAGCCTCGCCGCGCTGCCCGGCCGTTGAGCTGATCACGATAATCCGTCCGCTCTTCTGCGCGATCATCTGTGCCACCGCAAAGTGCGTCACCGAATAAACGCTCTTCAAGTTGACGCGGATCATCTCGTCCCATTCGCGCTCGCTCAGTTTTTCAATCGGCGCGTCTTCCACATTCCATATGCCCGCGTTGGCCACCAGCACGTCCAAGCGCCCCAAGCGCCCAAGTGTCTGCTTCACCAGCTTCCCCGCGTCCGCCATGCGTCCCAGGTCGGCCTTGAACGCTTCCACCCGCGTGCCGTGCTTCCTCGCCTCCTGCTCCACGCTTTCCGCTGCTTCGTGGTTGCGGTGATAACTGAACACCACGTCCGCGCCCGCACTCGCAAACAGTTTCACCGCCGCCGCGCCGATGCCGCGCGAGCCTCCTGTAATCAGCGCCGCCTTGCCTGCCAGTGAAATCATCGAACCTCCGAGGGAATCCTGTTGCGGCCCGCTTCAGGTGGGCTGGTGCGAGTTCTGGCTTCAGTGCCGCGCGGCAGCCGCCCGAGTGGCTTGTACCAGCGCGCGGAAGAGAGCCTCCGAAAGCGCGTCGCCCGGCATCCTCTCCGGATGCCATTGCGCGCCAACCACCCAATGCTTGTGCGGCTCGTTCTCGACAGCTTCGATCACGCCGTCCGGCGCCACGGCGGCTAGGCGCAGTCCGCGCCCTACATCGCGGATCGATTGGTGATGCGACGTATTGATCTCCGCCGCGAATTTCCCGCCGCGATTCTCGAGCGTGCTTTCCGCCGCAAGCTGGCCCAGCTCGCCGCCCGCTTCAATCGTCGCCGGATGCAGCGGATCAGCGGCCTCGCGCGGCACTCCGTCGCGGCTGTGCTGAATCGGCGAGTGCAACTCGCTCGCGATGTCTTGGTACAGCGTTCCGCCGAGGCACACGTTCAGGATCTGTGCGCCATAGCAAATCGCCAGCAGCGGCTTTTCCGCCGCAAACGCCTCTTCAATCAGCGCGTAATCGGTTCGCTCACGATCGGCATCCGCATCCGCCGTCGCCGCGTGCCGCGCCGCCCCGTAAAGAGTGGGATTCACGTCTGCCGGGCTTCCCGGCAGCACGAAGGCATCCAGCGAGGCCGCCAGCCGCTTCAATTCCGCGGGGTCGAGCGTCAGGGAGATCTCCTCGACTGTCCCACCGGCCAGCTCGATCGAATGGACGTAGAGTACGTACTTGTCACGCTTCCCGATCTTCTCTTCGTGGGCCGTGCGGAACGGCAGTCCGATTCGCGGTTTCTCACTCGCTGAAGGAGTTCGCATCGCAACTTTAATCCTAGCACACGCCACGCAAGCCGCGGGAACGGCCCCTCCCTGCGCCTGTCCTCGCGAAATCAAGCCGCCTGTGCTGCATTCAGATCGAGGGCCTGCCCGTTGCCGGCCTTTCGCCGGCCTTCAGGCCGGCACTTCGCAGATTCCACCAGCCCCGCAAATCACCTACCAGGTACAGCGAGCCGGTGGAGAAAATCACGTCGTCCGGCCCGGCCAGCGCGAGCGCCTTTTCCATGGCTTCCTCTGGAGCTTCAACTACGTCGATGTTTGCGCTCAAGTGCCCCGTCATCTCCGCCAACGCCGCAGCGGAAATCGCGCGCGGCTGCTTCGGCTGCGTGACGATGATCCGCGCAGCGCAGGGAAACAGCAGCCCGGTGATTTCATCCACCGCTTTGTCGCGCATCGCACCGTAAACCAGCACGATTCGCCGCCCCTCGAAATGCTCCTGCCAGAACGCAAGGAGTTCGCGCGCGCCCGCCGGATTGTGCGTGCCGTCCAAAAAGACCGCGGGATGTTCATTCACCCGCTCCAGCCGTCCCGGCCAGCGTACCGTGGCAATCCCCTTTGCAATCGCTGCACCATCAATCGGGAACCCACGCTCCGCCAGCAATCGAGCCGCGCCAATCGCCGTCACCGCGTTGCGCACCTGAAATCTCCCCGGCAGCGGCAGCGCCACCTCGATCGAGAATGCCGAATCCCTTGCCGACACCTTCGCGCGGTAGCATCCGCCCTCCGCGCGCAAATGTTCCACGTGAAACATTTCGTCGATGTCCACAAGCCGTGCATTTTGCTCCGCGCAACGCCGCGCGATCACTCTGCGCGCCTCCGGATTCCCCGCAGCGCTCACCACCCACGCCCCCGGCTTGATGATTCCCGCCTTCTCGCCCGCAATTTCTTCGATGGAATGCCCCAGAAACGCCTCGTGGTCGAAGTCAATCTGCGTGATCACAGCTACTTCCGGCTCGATAATGTTTGTCGAGTCCAGCCGCCCGCCCATTCCCACCTCAAACACAGCAAATTCCACTTCGCGCCGCGCGAACACATCAAACGCCATCGCCGTCAAGCATTCGAAGTAGCTGGGATGCGCCGCCAATCCTCCCGCGCTCGCCCCCGCCGCGAGCAGTTCCTCGATGATCAGCCTCAGCCGTGTGAACGTCTCCGCAAACTCCGCGTCGGAAATCTCCTCCCCATTCACGCGGATGCGCTCGTTGATCCGCTCGAGGTGCGGCGAAGTGTAAAGCCCCGTGCGTAATCCCGCCGCGCGCAGCATGCTCTCGAGCATCGCCGCCGTCGAGCCTTTGCCGTTCGTCCCGGCCACGTGCGCCGAGGGATAGCGCCGCTCCGGATGGCCCAGCCGCTCCGCCAGCACTGTGATATTGAGGAGGTCAAATTTCGCCGCGCGCGTGTGGCTCGGCGCGGCCAGCTCGCGCCCCAGCGTCAGCAGGTACCGCACTGCTTCTTCGTATTGCACGTCAGGCCAGCAGCAGATCGAAGGCGTTTGCGATGTAAGTCTTCAAATCCTTGCGGTGTACCACGGCGTCGAGGAATCCGTGTTGGAGGAGAAATTCGGAGCGCTGAAAGCCTTCGGGAAGTTTTTGCCGGATGGTCTGTTCGATCACGCGCGGCCCCGCAAAGCCGATCAGCGCGCCGGGCTCGGCGATGTTCAGGTCGCCCAGCATCGCGTAGCTCGCCGTCACACCGCCCGTCGTCGGATCGGTTAGCACGGAAATGAACGGCAGTTTCGCTTCGTCCAGGTGGGCCAGCGCCGCGGACACTTTGGCAAGCTGCATCAGGCTGACGGTGCCTTCCATCATCCGCGCGCCGGCCGACGCGGAAACCACGACCAGCGGCGTTTTCTTCGCGATCGCCAATTCAATCGCGCGCGTCACTTTCTCCCCCACCACCGCTCCCATCGACCCGCCGATAAATGCGAACTCCATCGAGCTACAGATCACCGCCCTCCCGTTCAGCGTTCCCTCGGCCGTGATCACCGCGTCCTTCATGCCCAGTTTGCGTTGCGCGTCGCGCAATTGCAGCGCGTACACCTTCGGGCCTGTGAACTTCAGCGGATCGCTCGACGAAAGTCCCGCGTCATGTTCCTTCCACTTGCCTTCGTCGAGCAGCAATTCCAGCCGCTGCGTTGCGCCCAGCCGGAAGTGATGCTGGCACTTCGGACAGACCTGCCAGTTTTCCTCGAGGTCTTTCTTCCAGACGATTGCGCGGCACTCTTCGCACTTGATCCACAGTCCTTCCGTCTTCACCCGGCGCTCATCGGGCGGCGTGGACTGCTCAATCGGTTTTTTCTCTCTCTTAAACCAAGCCATCAGTCTTCCGCCCTCAGTAATCAATCCCCCGCTGCGCCAGAATCCCCTTCGTGTATGGGTGCTTCACTTCGCGCATCTCCGTCACCAGGTCCGCTAGTTCGACCAGCTTGGGATGCGCGTTGCGCCCCGTGCAAATCACGTGCACGCGTTCCGGCCGCTTGGCCAGCGCTGACGTGACCCGCTCCGCGTCCAGCATCCCGTAGCTGATCACGTAGTTGATCTCGTCCAGCACCACCAGATCGTACGTGCCGCTCTCGATCTGTCTCCGGCCGAACTCCCAGGCCTCTTCGCACAGCCGCACGTCTTCCGGGTCCGTCTCCGCCC
>Ga0207099_1197_pt1 | contig 10750 bp, 11 predicted proteins | sample Alteio_BWMinHeat_85_FD_153521 | JGI IMG/M metagenome (GOLD analysis project Ga0207099, IMG submission 153521) | Enriched cells from forest soil in Barre Woods Harvard Forest LTER site, Petersham, Massachusetts, United States -... | ecosystem: Environmental > Terrestrial > Soil > Temperate forest >... | reverse complement strand
AAACCCGGCGCGTCCATTGACAGCAAACGGAAAGCATGGCGAAATCAAGTACTTAGCCATAGCAACTTTTGAAAGTTTTTCGATGAAACAAAAATACATGACACAAATCGCCCTGATGCTAGCGACTTTGTGTATTTCCGCAAGCGCCTTAGCTCAATGGGTATGGCTTGATGAACATGGCGTCAAACAATATACGGATATTGCGCCACCCGCCAACGTTCCGCAAAATCACATCCTGAAACAACCTCGTGGCACGGCACCTGCGGCAAAATCGGACGCACCCGAAGATAAACCGGCAGATGCTGCGACCGACACCAAGGGACCAATGACAACGGCGGACAAGGAAGCCGACTACAAAAAGCGGAAATTGGATCAAGCTGAAAAAGACAAAAAAGCCGCAGAGAAAGCCAAGCATGAGCAGGAAAATGCCGAAAATTGCGCTCGGACGAAGGCCTACCTTGGCAGCTTAAACAGCGGCCAGCGCATTTCAACGACCGAAAGTAATGGTGATCGGGGATTTATGACTGATGACGATCGCGCCAAGGAAACTGCGCGGGCGCAAGAAATGCTTGACTCATGCAACAAATAAGTCAACGCCATACCTGCAATAATACGGGGAAACTGAACTCAGCCTGACCTTACTTTACTCTCCATGACGCTTAGCCGCCCGGCGGCGTCGTGATTCCATTGGATCAGCGATGAGTGGGCGATAAATTTCCACGCGGTCATGCTCATGCACTTCCGAATCGAGTGTTTTCAACTTACTGAACACGCCCACGCGCCACACCGATAAATCGATTTCCGGCACTGATTGCAATATGCCGCTGGCATTGATTGCTTGATGGAGCGTTGATCCCACCGGAACGGATACATCAAGCAAAATCTGCCGTTGCGGCATCGCATAGCAAACCTGTATGCGGATGAGGTGTGTCGATTCAACCATAAACCGAGTCCGCACGACGGCAAAAAGAATCGACAAAACTATTGGCAATCATGCCAAATACAGGGCCAATTACTTGATCGAGCAATTTATTTGAAAATTCGTAATTCAACTCAAACTCAACTTTGCATGCGTCGGCGCGCAAGGATTTGAAAACCCACGTGCCTTCCAAATGTTTGAACGGGCCGTCGAGCAAGGTCATTTGTATGGAAAAGGGGCGAACATTCTTATTCTTGGTGGTAAATGTCTGGTTAATGCCATGGTATTCTATAGACAGGCTGGCAATCATGCTATCGTCTTCGGGTCGCTGTACATCAACACCCCCGCACCAGGGTAGGAATCGTGGATAATCCTCTACCCGCTCAACCAACACGAACATTTGTTCGGCGCTATATCCTACAAGTACTGTTTTATGCACCGCAGCCATCAAATTGAACCGTTTGATAAAATACAAAGCCAAATTTTAACCGATTCGCACATATTCTCGATCACATGACCATCGTTGACAACAGAAAAGCATTCCATGACTACTTTATCGAGGAGCGTTACGAAGCCGGCGTCGTATTGCAGGGCTGGGAAGTAAAGGCGATCCGTGCCGGGCGTGTGCAATTAAAAGAAGCCTACGTCATCGTGAATAACGGCGAGATATTCTTGTTTGGCGCGCATGTCAGCGCACTGACCAGCGCCTCGTCGCATGTGCACCCGGAAGCCGTGCGCACGCGAAAGCTATTGCTTCATTCCGAAGAAATCAAACGCCTGATCGGCAAGGTCGATCGCTCCGGCTACACCCTGGTGCCCTTGAACCTGCATTATGTCGGCGGGCGGGTCAAGTGTGAAATCGGCTTGGCCAAAGGCAAAAAACAGCATGACAAACGCGAAACCGAGAAGCAGCGGGATTGGGTGCGCGAGAAACAAACCATTATGAAGCAACATAATCGTTAACCTGCACGCTCACACGATTGCAGAAATTCACCGAGAAAGGGTTTATGTACACGCTTAACATCGCCAACAAAAATTATTCGTCGTGGTCATTGCGTCCGTGGGTCTTGATGAAAGAGCTAACCATCCCATTCACTGAACGAGTGACGCCATTTCCCGAGGGCTCTTGCTGGCAAGAATTTCGTGAATTCGCGCCAAATGGGAAAGTCCCTTGCCTGCACGATCAAGGCGAAAAAATATGGGATTCCTTGGCAATCATTGAATATTTAGCCGAACGGCACGAAAACGTGTGGCCGACAGATCCGAAAGCCCGCGCTTGGGCGCGCTGCGCATCGGCTGAAATGCATTCCGGTTTCTCCGCATTACGCACGCGTTGCCCGATGAATTGCGGCATCCGTGTTCGCCTCGATGAATATCCTGAAGCATTGAAAAGCGAAATTGCACGACTCAACGAATTATGGAATGAAGGATTGAACCGTTTTGGCGGATCGTTTCTCGGCGGAGCTTCATTCACCGCTGTAGACGCGATGTTCGCACCCGTCGTGTTTCGAGTCCAAACATACGGCATCCCATTGGAAGGCAAAGCGGCAGCCTATGCGGCACACATACTGAGCCAGCCTTCGATGCGCGCATGGTACGACGATGCACTAAAAGAGAGTTGGCGCGAGCCGGAGCACGAGGCCGAAGCGAAAGCTACGGGTACGTGGCTTGAAGATTTGCGTTTGAAGGATGCTTAAATGAAGTCAAGGGCACCTCTACAATCGTAGCGAGCGATTCAATATCGGGTCGAGAAGCGCAGCCGTACGCAGGTACGGTGAGCATCACAGACCAGATAGTGGATCGCGCAGTAGATTGTAGAGGTGCCTTATGGATAGGCGAAAAAAATCCCCGGCTCGCCGGGGATTTTTAAGTATCTAATTCAGAGCTTAGATAGCCTGAATGTTCGAAGCTTGCTTGCCCTTAGGGCCAGCAGTTACTTCAAACGATACGCGTTGGTTCTCTTGGAGAGATTTGAAGCCGTTCGACTGAATTGCCGAGAAGTGAGCGAACAGATCTTCGCCGCCTTCGTCAGGAGTAATAAAGCCGAAGCCCTTCGAATCATTGAACCACTTTACGATACCAGTTGCCATTACATTTCCTATTACAGTTAAATTGGGCTATTGCCCGTTAGATCGTTTCAACCAAGAAAGGAATGACAGACTAATACTGCACTACTAGCTCGAATCTCCACGATGGCCCATTATACAGCAATTACCCAGAAAGATTGAAATCTAGTTAATTTTATATCTAATATTTAAAATTTAACGCGATTTCGACCAGTCACACTGGTCAACAAGCGATGTAAGGGGCGCATTTAGTGATAAACGTAGCGCTTTTGCATGCTTTTGTTATATTACACAGTCACGAATGCACAATATTTCAATCGTATGTGCGCGGTTTGCACTCAACAATCAGCCGCCAGCTTTCGCTGCGGCTTTACGCTTTAATATCTCCGCTTCCATTTCTTGAAATTGCTTGCGAACATCGCCCTCAACAATTGACGTGCCAAGTAATGGCGGCACCCAAATATTCGCGATTGATTCTGAGTGGTACACGATGCGGGTAGCCGCACCAACGGGCAACAATTGAGTCAAGCCTTCCTGCTTGGTCATGGTGCCGCTGATTAAATGCGAGTGTATCGTTTCAAATGGCGTTAACTCGACTTCGCGGACAGTTTCAAAGGAAAAAGAAAACCCGCCATGCGACGATTGCCCCTTTTGCGCAACCTTCCATTTGTCACCGTTTTTTTCCAAAATCTTGCTCGATTGCAGGCTACCGAGAAATTGCGGCATATGATCAAAGTCGGTCAAGACCGCCCACGTTTCCTGGGGGGTGGCAGGAATCGTGACGGTCAGATCAATAATCACGGAATCACCGCTTTTTTGAACATTGACTTTGATGTTATCTGAAGCGTCATCAGCAATTGCGCCGACTTCCACGGCGAGCAAACAGCATATCGTTATCAGGAATTTCAACATGGGCTCCCCCCTTGACATGGTGTTTTACAAATATTCGTACATCATACCTGACTTGGCAAAGTGCACATTCACTCATCCATTTCCCCGAGCATGCGAAATTGCACGGCTAAGCCATTATTGAATCACGGCCAGGTGAAGCGGGAAGAAAAACAAGACGTGGGCCATGCTGTATGGTTTCGATTGGATGTCCAAGGCATTGACTTAATAGAGGCCCGCGCATGATGTGATTGACGGTGCCAGCTTCCCATCCACCATCGTCCTTCAACAGCAACGCGTGACTCGCCACTGTATAAGCGGAATTGAGATCGTGACTGACGAATACAATTGCCCTACTTTTCTCCCTGCAAAGTCGCGCCAGCAAATCCATCACCGCGACCTGATGCGCGAGGTCGAGCGCATTGGCCGGTTCGTCAAGCAACATGATCGGCGTATCTTGTGCGATGACGGCTGCTATCGCCACCCGCTGCCGTTCACCACCAGACAAGGTGCGCAAATCGCGTTTTGCGAGGTGATGGACATCCATCGCCAAAAGCGCGTCGTGAGCCGCGTTAAAGTCGTTATCCGACTCCCAATATTGGCTGTCGTGGTAAGGATGGCGTGCCGCCAAGACGGTTTCAAGTACCGAATAGGAAAACGCATCACCGCGTGCTTGCGGTAAATAGGCTCGCTCACGCGCCAATTTTGGCAGCGGCCAATCTTGCATCAAGCGTTCTTTGATTTTTACACTGCCACCATCGGGTGTACGCAAACCGGCCAGCGTGCGTAACAAGGTGCTTTTTCCGGCCCCATTGCGGCCGATTATGCACCAGCATTGCCCTGCTTCGACGCGCCAACTGAGTTTACTCAACAATGCGCGCGCGCCAACGCGCAAATCAAGATTATCAGTCTGGATCATCGCCGATGCATGTGGTGTAGTTGGAGCAAGAAGATCGGCACACCGATCAAGGCGGTAATGACACCGACCGGCAATTGTTGTGGGGCCAATATGGAACGCGCAATGGTGTCGGCCAATACCAAAAAGGTGCCGCCCACCAGAGTCGCCGACGGCAACAATAAGCGGTGATCCGCTCCCAGCGCAAAACGGCAAGCATGGGGCACGATCAGCCCCACGAACCCGATACTTCCGGCGGTGCTAACGGCACTTGCGGTGAGTAGCGCCGCACAGACGAACAAGCCCTGTCGCAGAGAGTTGACCTGAATGCCGAGCGTCGCCGCGACATCTGCGTGCAAAGCCAACACGTTGATCGCGCGCGCCACTTTAATCGAAAAGAGCAATGCGCCGGCCAAAACAAAAAACGGCAACCAGCGCCATGACGCTCCTGATAAATCTCCAATCATCCAAAACACCATGCCGCGCAGGCGGCTATCGGGTGCAATCGATAGAATCAAGGTCACCAACGCACCGCAGCCGGACGCCACGATGACACCCGTCAATAGCAACAGGGATGCGTTACCTTCCACCACGCCACCCCGCAAATCGCGATAGGCCAACAAAAACAAAAGCAACGCGACAGCTATCGCACCACCAAAGGCAGCCAAATCGACTACCCACAACGACGCAAAAAATAACATGGCGAACAATGCACCGACCGCCGCGCCACCGGACACACCCAACACATAAGGATCGGCGAGCGGATTGCGCAGCAACGCCTGCATCATTACACCAGCCAATGCTAGAGTGCCGCCGGTGACAAAAGCGGTCAAAGCACGGGTCAAGCGCAAATCGAGCAAGGTGGCCGCCAGACTGCCAGGCGTGCCACTCACCAGAGCGCGCAAGCCTTCCAATAAATCGCCGAATGAAACTTCCGCGGAGCCGATAACACATGCCGCCAGAATGCACAGTATGGATATCGCGAGCAGGCATGACAAAATCACGCCTGCGCGATGAGCTGCCATCGGTCGAATCACTGAGAGATCATTTGATAGCGTATTCACTTTTCATGTATTTGTCAGATGAATTCAGCTTACTTGAACCCGTAGCGCAATCCGGCGAATAAATTGGAGCCAGGCGTGTTGTAACCATAGGCCAACTCATAATTCTTGTTCGTCACATTGTTCCAACGTGCAAACAGGCTCAAGTCTTTGCTGATTTCATAGTTCGCGTGAATATTCAAGAGGCCATAGCCGCCGAGTACTTGCGTATTTGCTTCGTCATCGTAGCGCTTTCCTGAAAGAATGGCATCCACGCCAACTTGAACATTGCCTTCGTGGTAATCGACGCCAACGCTGCCATGCTTTTTGGAGCGACGTGCGAGAACTGTGCCCAACATTTCATCACGTGGATCTTGCAAGTCAAGCGACCCGTGCAATGCAAAATTTCCCAAGCTCGTAGAAGCGCCAAGAGTCAACCCGCTGATCACTGCATCGCCTACATTGTATGCGCAGCCGTAAGGATCGGTCGTGACGCTAATTGGACAGCTTGAGCCAAACGCGATGAGATTGGTTATGTGATTATGGTAGTACACGGCGCTTACTTGCGACTTGCCGTCGTCATAATACAGCCCGGTTTCCGCGTTCTTACCGTGTTCGGGTTGGATTGTAGGATTAGCGTAGCTTACACCACCACCCATGTAATACAAATCATCAAAGGTAGGTTCACGAAAGCTTGTGCCATAACTCGCATTGACACGCAAAGTGCTGGAAAGATGAAAGCCATACGCCAGATTCCCCGTGACTTTCGAAATAGACTGACTGCCAGGTGCGCTAGAGGTGGACTGATCAAATTTGTCGTCGCGAAGACTTAATATGGCATTTTGATTGCCACTTTTCCATTGGTACGAAGCTGCCAGAGAATTCGTGTCACGTTCACCGTCGACGCCGAAATCAGTAGCGAGCTTTTCTTCGTGACGTTCGACGATCAATTGCAATATATCTGCACCCAACACCAAATCATTTTGCCAGCTCAAATTAGTTTGCGTCGTATGGGAATTGATGAATGGGCTGTTGTCGTAATCGGCCACCCAGTTCGGTCCATTGCTAAGCCAAAGCTTCTCATCGGATTGTCCCAGCTGCACCAGACTCGTCCAGTTAGGCATGATCTTGTCACGGGAAAACACGGAATAAGTGTTTAATTTCTCGGCTTCTGGCGCGGTTGAAATGTGGTCAGCGTCATATTGTGCATCGTTGGTGCTTTGCAAGAAACGTAGGCCCAAGGTATGTCCATTTGCCACATCCCAGCTCAATTGGCCATTGACACTATCTTTATTAAATCCGACTTTCGCTGGATTGTATGCATACGCCACTGGTGTAGTTGCCGTAAAGCCATCCGATTCGTCGCGCGACACGCCGAACGCATAGTGAAATTTATTATTCCCGGTCGTACTGCCTGAAATGCTGGCATCGACCGTGCGGGTATCGTATGAACCGAATCCGACACTTGCGCTGGCCTGTAGTGCCCCATCGCCTTGTTTGGTGAAAATTTGCACGACACCACCCATTGCATCGGCGCCATACAAGCTGCTCAATGGACCATATACGATTTCAATATGATCGATTTGCGACAGTGGAATATTTTCCCACGTTGCGCTTCCGGTTTCTGACGAGCCGATACGTACGCCATCGATTAACACGACGTTTTGCGCAGATTTGGTGCCGCGAATGAAGACCGATGACACCGCCCCCGGGCCACCGCTGGTCGTAACTTCGATACCGCGCTTCTGTTGCAACAAATCGACGAGATTGACTTGGCCGGATTGTTGAATTTCTTCGGCGGAAATGACGATATTGTCGCTCAGCACGTCACGCGCGGCTTGCGGCGACCGTGTCGCAGTGACAATAACGGTTTGCGCATTGGCGTCGGTGCTGGTTTGCGCGGAACTGAATGATGGCAACGCCATCGCAATCGCGAGCACCAATGGTTTAATCGATGGATGATGAGATGCCGCGCGCATTGATGCAGCGCTTTTACGTGACGGTACGAATGAGAACATGATATTTTCTATGGCGTATGACAAAGCAACCCACCTACTTCCCCGTAGGCGGGATTGAAAAGAAATGCATGTCAGGGGAGAAGATTCGCAGGGGATGACACGCAAAAACGGCGCTGCGCCGCTGACACGTCATCCGCAGCGCGAAGGTCCCCGTCCGCTGCATTTCCACCTGATTTGGCCGGTATCCGGGCTAACAATCCAAGCATCCAAAAGATCGGAAGAGCTTGGCGTCGTACCTTCCCATGCAAACGCACAGTGGTATTGAAAGACGACTCGTCACACATAGCGACGCTTATTTACCGTTGCGGGGGCAGCACACGTCGACCGTTAATGATATTTACTTACATTAATCGGCACCGTGTTTCCCGTTTAACCGCTTGCACGAACATGCAAACGAGCACCAAAACCGGAAGATTATAGTCGTAACGCCGTTTGCTCGCAACCGCAATGCGGCGCAGGGCCGCATTGCGAATTCTTCCTTGCGTAAGAATTTGCGCTCGGATACAGTCAGAAATGACAATGATTTTTACCCAATTGCATCGCCTAAAAGCGGTCCTGCCCTATTCGATTTCTCATGCCGATACCGCATTCCGACCTTGAACAAGCGTTTGAACAAGCGACGACATCGCTCGCAAAAGGAGAGATGCAACGTGCTTTGTCCTATGCACAACAAGCACTTTCCATTGCACCGCAAAATGCGGATGTCATCAATCTGGTTGGCGTTTGCGCGATGGGTCTTGGCAACCACGATGCAGCCGAACACTGTTGGCTACATGCGATTGAACTTCATCCCAACGCAATCGAATCACGCTACAACCTGGCGATGCATTATGCCGACAGTCAGCGCGTTGACCTCGCAGAGAAATATTATCGGCAAACACTGGCGCTGGCCCCGCTGCATGGCGCTGCTTGGGCAAGACTGGGGATGTTGCTGGCGAGCTTGAAGCAAGCGCTTGAAGCCGAACAATGTTTTCGGCAAGCGCTCGCCATCGACGCAAACGACGCGGCCACCTGCAATAATCTTGGATTATTTTTGATGACGCAAAAGCGCGATGGCGAAGCGGAGCAATTCTTCCGCAAGTCCCTCAGCATTGCCCCCGACGACGCAAAAACGCATTCGAATCTGGGCATCCTGTTAGCGCGCATGAAGCGGCATGTCGAAGCGGAGTACTGTTATCGCCAAGCGATCCGCTTGAATCCGGGAAGTGCCGAAGCCTACACCAACCTCGGACTCTTGTTGGAATCGGAAAAAGAATTCATCGAAGCCGAACAATGCCACCGCACTGCTATTGGCTTAATGCCCGATTCCGCAGAAATTCACGCGAATTTTGCCAATTTACTGGCGACTCTTGAACGTACGGAAGAGGCGACGCGCGCATACCAACAAGCCATTCTCTTGCGACCTGATTCCGCCATTACACTTTCAAATTTTGGCGTACTACTGGCTTATAACCGCCAAGACGTAGAAGCCGAGAATTGTTTCCGACAAGCGCTCGCGTTGACGCCCAATTACCCGCTGGCGCGACTGAATCTGGCAATGTTGCTGCTGGCGCAAGGACGATTGGCAGAAGGTTGGCCGTTACATGAAGCGCGGTATCACCCTGACCTGCCCGCCCCAGATGCACCGATGCCCGATTTACCCTACGAGCAATGGCAAGGGCAATCCCTCGTCGGTAAATCTCTTTTGGTGTGGCCCGAACAAGGCCATGGCGACTTGATCCAATTTTGCCGCTATCTGCCAATATTGAAGGAGCAAGGGGCGGCCCACATTACCTTGATGTGTAGACCGGCATTAATCACATTGATGCAAACCTTAGAGGGGGTCGATGCGGTGATCAGCAGCGACGACGCCATTGATCTGAATCGGCACTACGATTTTTGGACCTTGCCTATGAGTCTGCCATTGCATTGCCATACCACCCTGGATTCGATTCCGGCTCGCATTCCCTATCTGAACGTGCCGGAGTCACACGTGGCTGCCTGGTCGTCACGATTGCCTACAAGTGATCGCAAATTGCAGGTTGGGTTAGTTTGGCGCGGCAATCCCATGCACGCAAATGACGCCAAACGCTCATTGCCAAGCCTCTCTACGCTGGCGCCGCTTTGGATGGTCGACGACGTGCAATATATCAGCCTGCAGATTGCCCATACTGACGCTCAGACAAGTGAATTGGCTAATGCCAGACAATTGATCAATGTAGCCCCCGATATCCACGACTTTTTTGACACTGCCGCGATATTAAAGCAACTGGATCTACTGATCACGGTCGACACAGCAGTTGCGCATTTGGCGGGGGCGCTAGGCCAGCGTTGCTGGGTCATGTTGCCAACCTATCGAACCGACTGGCGCTGGATGCGCGAACGGTGCGATAGTCCATGGTATCCTGGCGGCATGCGTCTATTTCGGCAAGCGCCGCATCAAAGTTGGTGCGACGTGGTGGCCGACGTCGCCTCCTCGCTTCGAGAGTTCGTGCAGCAGCAGTAGTAGTAGTTCCGTGCCGCACCTCTCATTCCTTATTGCCAGCCAAACCGTCGGGTGTACCAGCCCTTCATCGCTTGGGTCAGGGCGGCATATCCCAACAGGATAGGCACCAGGAACGCAAAATACGACAACGGCAGCGCCTGCAATTTGAAATATCCTGCCAAAGGCGACATAGGAATAAAGATACCGACGGCCATCACCAACAGCGTCATGCCGATTAACGGCCACGAAGCGCGGCTTTGGATAAACGGAATTTTTTGTGTGCGTATCATATGCACGATCAGCGTTTGCGACAACAAGCCCTCGATGAACCAGCCAGACTGAAACAAGGTCTGATGTTCCGGTGTATTAGCACCGAAGAAATACCACATCAGGATAAATGTCGTGATGTCGAAGATTGAACTGATAGGCCCGAAATACACCATGAAACGGCCGATACCGT
>Ga0207099_1196_pt1 | contig 10769 bp, 9 predicted proteins | sample Alteio_BWMinHeat_85_FD_153521 | JGI IMG/M metagenome (GOLD analysis project Ga0207099, IMG submission 153521) | Enriched cells from forest soil in Barre Woods Harvard Forest LTER site, Petersham, Massachusetts, United States -... | ecosystem: Environmental > Terrestrial > Soil > Temperate forest >... | reverse complement strand
ATCCCATGTTGAATCTTTTCGAATACGCACTGCTTGACCCGAACCCACGACACGATGGGCAGTTGCTTTAAAAAACAATTCCGGCCTTTGCGCATCGTAAACTTTGTCATAAAAAGTGGCGCCACCTGTTTCGCTAGATTCATCCATTCGCGCGCTTTTACTGCGAGAATAAGTGACGCCGGCAGCCCACACTTCCTGAGATTGAATAGGCGGCAGCAGGGAAGATGCTTTCAAAGAAAAACCCGTTATGGGTTTTAAGGTTGCGATACTTTGCGAAAGGAAGTGATATAAATCATCGCGACACAACAGCGCATCCCAATTTTGTTCGGGAGAATGATAAAAATGATTGTTAACAGAAAAGATCGCACCTTCGGTGGTTTTGTAAAGTCGCATGATAACCTCCTTGTGATTAGTTTTACTATACACAAAAATGAACTGGAGTTGTAGAGACGCGATTCACGTAAAAATATGTTATCTTCGATGCAAGGATAATTTTTTTTGCGGAGTAAGTGTCTTGTCAGTTAAGAATAAGTGTTACACCCTTATTGCTTCAGATGGTAAAACAAAAGCGACGGTTGTGCCTGATCGGGGAGGTTGGGTATCCTCGATTATTTTGCCTTTTGCGTCAGGTGAACGTGAAATATTATTTCAACATGATTACGCTTGGGATTCTGAAATAAAAAGTTTGCTCGGTGGTTTGCCTTTTGTTTTTCCGATTTGTGCGCGACTTTCTCGCGGTGGTTCTGAGGGTTTATATTTATATGATGGAAAACAATATCAATTAAAAATCCATGGCTTTTCCTGGTATGAAAAATGGACCGTCGAAAACATCACTGAAAATTCAATTGAAATTGTTTTGCGCGATAATAAAAATACCTTGGAACGTTATCCCTTTAAATTCGAAGTGCGATTAAAATATGAAGTATTACCCGGAAAATTACTGTGTCATCAAATTTATCAAAATAATGAAGCGATGCGTTCAATGCCTTATTACGCTGGGTTTCATCCGTATTTTTTAATACCTGACGATAAGAAAAAGGTTACCGTTAATTTCTCCGCAACAAGGCGCTTAAAATATAACGATACATTAACTGACATCATCGGTGAACAAGAAACTCTAAAAATGCCATCATCCATTTCAAATCCAGAAATTAATGAGCAATTAAATATTTTGGGTGAGAATAAATGTGCGACACTCAATTTCCCCAATGGCGATGAGATTAAAATTGACGTCACAGAAAATCCAGATTATTTTTCGTATTTGCAATTGTATACCATTCCTGAAAAACCTTTTTTTTGCGTTGAACATTGGATGGCTTTTCCGAATGCTTTAAATACGGTTTCAGGTGTTCGATGGTTAAAGCCTGCTGGGACAGAAACATCGGTTTATGAGATAAGTGTTTGATTTTGGCTGACATGCCATTTAAACGCACCTTTTTGTGGCGTACGCGCCACTTTTTGATATGTTCTTTTGGCGTTTGTGCCATTTTATGATACATTGTTCTCATGAAACGATCACTCACACATCGCCTAAAAGCGTGGAAGCTGTCTTCTCGTCGAAAACCTATGTTGGTTATGGGTGCTCGCCAGGTGGGAAAGACAACTTTGTTACGTGCCTTTGGAAAGGAAATGTATCGCAATTGTGTCGAACTCAATTTTGACGATCGACCTGATTTAAAGAAATTGTTTGAGCGTGATCTGGATCCGAAGAGAATCATTCGTGATATTGGCATTGAACTCAATGTTGATATTGTGCCTGGTGAAACATTGTTATTTTTTGATGAGATTCAAGATTGTCCCAATGCCCTAAACAGCCTGAAATATTTTCGTGAAAACGCGAATGAATATCATGTCTGTGGTGCGGGTTCATTGCTTGGCGTTAAATTAGCCCATACAAAAGGATTTCCTGTTGGTCAAGTGCATTTTGAAAAACTGTACCCACTCAATTTTTTTGAATTTTTAGATGCGCTAGATCAAACTCGCTTAAAAGAGTATCTTTCAACATTATCGCTTGCTGATTCAATTAATGACGCTATTCATGAAAAATGCATGGAATATTTACGATATTATTTTGTGATCGGTGGCATGCCAGAAGCAATTCGAACTTATCAAGAAACAAAGCAATTCGACGTGGTTCGTGAAGTACATCATGATATTTTGCGTGCGTATGATTTGGATTTTATCAAACATGCGCCTGCTGATTTGGTGATGAAAATAACCGACTGTTTTCATTCCATTAGCAGTCAATTATCAAAAGAAAATAAAAAATTTATTTATTCCGTTATTCGTGAAGGTGCCAGAGCGCGCAGTTATGAAGATGCATTGCAATGGTTAGTAGAAGCTAATTTATTTAATAAGGTTTATCAGATCAGCACACCTAAATTACCGCTTCGTGCTTATGAAAATCCCCAATATTTTAAGGCTTATTTTTGCGATGTGGGATTATTAAATACCTTGACTGATTTGCCGATTAAAACTGTGATTCATGGTGATATGTTATTTCAAGAATTTCATGGTGCATTAACAGAAAATTTTGTAGCGCAGGAATTGGCGCTCACACATGAACGCTTACATTATTGGACAAGTGGAAATCGTGCAGAAGTGGATTTTGTTTTTCAAGAAGAAGGGTTGATATATCCACTTGAAGTAAAGTCAGGCGTCTCAAATCATAAAAAAAGCTTAATTGCTTATCGCGATAAATATCAACCGCCATTACTTCTGCGGACATCGCCGCAGAATTTGGATAAGCAGGTAGGGTTTATAAACCTGCCGCTTTATTTAATTGGAGAGGTTTCACGGTTGTTGAAGTAGTTAGTATATTTTTACCGCTAGGAAAAAGAGCAAAAAGTTTATTTCCAGCAGTGAGAGTGGGTTTATGAAGTTTATCTCTATTTGAAAGAGCTTGACCATAGAACTGTCCCGAAACCGCCAAAACTGTCAATCCTAGTCCTGCTAGTACTATTCCTATTCCCATACTTGCAGAGCTAAGGAGTACAGCTGCCGCTATGCATATTGTTACTGAAACCACATATAGTAAGAGGCTAGCGCAATAGCAAATACGTGCATTACGAGTGCCATTTCCTTTGAAATCATTAATCTTCTTTTGATAAGTATTGATCGCTTTTTGATCCCCTTCGACAACTTTTGTGGTCTCGCGCACAAATTCTGTCAGCTTTGAAAAATTGGTTTTTGCTTTAGGGTTATTTCCGAGTGCCAAGGCTTCGTCTTTTACTTTACACGCAGCGGTTTTAATCTCTTCATTAGGGCAAACTTTAATTGCTGAATCTAACGCTTTTATAGCGATTTCAAAATTAATCTTTTCAAGCATTGCTTTTTGTGCGTTTTTCTTTGCGGCGTTAATCTTCAGCACCATCGTTGCTTTTTCTGCATCGGCTAAGTCAGTTAAATAAGCACATAGTAAAGCGATTTCTTCTTCCTTTGCTTTAAATTTTAGATGTATGGGTTGTCCCTCAAATTTTAGATTTAGGGGTATAAGTTCAGCTTTTTTATTTTCTGTTGCGGACATATTTCACCTCAGACTAAGTAAATTTTGATGAATTATGGCTTAATTTCTGCATCATTGTAAAGCAAAAATTGAACAATAGAAAAACAGCCGTCTCTTTTACTGATCAACTCATCAAAACAGCCGTCTCTTTTCTTGATTTCTGTTCATAAAAACGCTATTCTAGGTAAATGAGAAGACAAGCGATATTATTTTTAGAGCAATGGCTAACAGAAGCAGATCGTAAACCGCTCGTGCTGCGTGGCGCGAGACAAGTGGGTAAAACATGGTTGGTGCGAGAGCTGGCGAGAATCAGCGGTAAAACACTCATTGAAATCAATTTTGAGAAAATGCCCCAGGTTGTCGACAAATTTACGTCGAATGATCCAAAAGAGATTTTATTGCAGTTAAGTTCCTTAATGGATAACCCTATTGAAATCGACAGCAGCATTTTATTTTTAGATGAAATACAAGCGGCACCCACATTGTTTGCAAAGTTACGTTGGTTTGCGGAAGATTTGCCACAACTGCCTCTGATTGCTGCAGGGTCATTGTTGGAATTTTTATTAGCCGAGCATTCGTTTAGTATGCCAGTTGGTCGTATTGAATATTGTTATATTGAACCATTGTCATTTGAAGAATTTTTACTCGCTCATCGAAAGCAAAATTTATATGATTATCTCCAAGCATTTCAAATTGATATGTTGATACCGGAATCGTTACATCAGCAATTCACAACATTATTTAAAGAATATTTATTTGTTGGCGGATTGCCGGCTGCCGTTGCAAGTTGGCGTAACGAACGTGATCTTTCCAAAATCAGTAAAATTCATTTGAATTTATTGGCAACCTATCGTGATGATTTTGCAAAATATCATGGACGTCTTGCTATTGCGCGATTAGAAGAAGTGATGGAAGCAGTTCCGAAAATGCTGGGACAAAAATGTGTTTATAGTCGCATCAATAAAGAAGTGCAGTCAGCAATGATAAAACAAGCAATTGATTTATTGGAAAAGGGGCGCATTTGTCATGCGGTGAAATATACGGCTGCGAATGGTGTGCCACTCGGCGCAGAACTCAATCAAAAACACGGTAAAGAAATTTTTTTGGATATGGGTTTGTGTAATAGTTTATTGGGATTAAATTTGCATACATTAACCGAGGTTGCAGAAATTACATTAATCAATCAAGGTGGTGTTGCGGAACAAGTTGTTGGACAAGGTTTGCGAACCATTAATCCATTTTATGTTGAACCCAAATTATATTATTGGGTGAGAGATGAAAAAGGGTCGAGCGCTGAAATTGATTACATTATTGCACATGGAAATAAAATTATTCCAATCGAAGTTAAAGCAGGGGCAACAGGCAGTTTAAAATCACTGCACTTATTTATGGAATTAAAAAAACTATCTTTAGCGGTTCGTTTTAACTCTGATTTACCCAGCAAAACGCAAGTGGCTATCAAAGATCATCGTGAATACACCTTGCTTTCGCTGCCGTTTTATTTATTAGGACAGATTTATCGTTTGTTGTAATATATATACCAATTCACCAGAGAGCTATTTATGATCGACCCCAAACTTTTACGCCAAGACCCAGATGCTGTTGCGTTAGCAGCAAAATGCCATAACGTTGACATTGATATTGCACATTACAAATCATTAGAAGCACAACGAAAAACATTGCAAGACAAAACGCAGGAATTACAGGCGAAGCGTAACCAATTTGCAAAACAAGTCGGTATTGCGAAATCCAAAAATGAAGATGTTTCACAATTATTGGCTGAAAATACGAGCATTGGCGACACACTCAAACAATCTGAAATTGCATTAGAAGAAATACAAAAACAATTAAGCGATTTTCAATTACAAATTCCCAATATTTTGCATGAATCCGTGCCTATCGGAAAAACAGAAAATGACAATGTCGAAGTACGCCGTTGGGGAACACCGAAAAAATTCGATTTTACACCAAAAGACCATATTGATTTGGGCGCGTGCGATAACTTAATGGATTTTGAAACGGCATCAAAAATGTCAGGCTCGCGATTTGTTGTGTTGCGCGGAAGATTAGCAAAATTACAGCGCGCGTTGGCTGAGTTTATGTTGGATCTGCACATCAACGAACATGGTTATACTGAGCTGTATGTTCCTTATTTAGTGCATTCAACTGCATTATTAGGCACTGGCCAATTACCCAAATTTGCGGATGATTTTTTTTCAATTAAAGGCGAACATGATTTAACGTTAATTCCAACAGCAGAAGTGGCATTGGCTAATACAGTGCGCGATCAAATTATCGAAGCAAAAGAGCTACCGCTAAAAATGGTTGCCCATTCTCCGTGTTTTCGCAGTGAAGCAGGGTCTTATGGAAAAGATACGCGCGGCATGATTCGTCAACATCAATTTCAAAAAGTGGAATTGGTGCAAATTGTCAAGCCTGAAAATGCTGATGCAACATTAGAAGAAATTACAAAACACGCTGAAAAAGTGCTGCAACTATTAGAATTACCTTATCGTGTTGTGGCATTGTGTTCGGGTGACACGGGATTTACGGCTGCAAAAACCTATGATTTAGAGGTTTGGTTGCCGAGCCAAAATTGTTATCGCGAAATTTCATCTTGTAGTAATTGCACGGATTTTCAAGCGCGACGCATGATGACGCGTTATCGCGCGGAGAATGGCAAACCAGAATGGGTGCATACGTTGAATGGATCAGGCGTTGCGGTTGGCAGAGCATTGGTTGCAATTTTAGAAAATTATCAGGATAAAGACGGGCGGATTCATATTCCCAATGTGTTAAAGACGTATATGAATGGGATTTCTTTGATTTGAGTGAATGGAAGTGCTAGCGACCGCGTGTGAATGAATCGCAGCATGATTCACACGCGGTCGCTAGCACTTTTGCTTCCATTCACTCAACCGACCCTCTGCCTATGAAAACCACGACGAACTTTTATTCAAAATCGCGTTATATAATTCTTCACCGTTGGATGATAACCGATGATCCACGCGTGAGTCGTCTTTTTCAGGAGGAGCATAAGCAAATAATACAGAGCCACCTTTAACCAAACTAATAAATTTATCAACGTGTGCCGGATTCACCGCAAAACATCCCCAACTTCTACCCGCATACCCATTTTGTTTGATAAAACCAGGTGTGACATAAGACGCAGCGTGAATAACAACAGCGCGATTGTAAGCATTATTATTAATACCCGCCTCTAAACCGTCAACGCGCAACGATTCACCGTGTTCGCCAACATATTTATCGCCTGTTGTTGTGAAAACACCAGGTGATGATTCTAATGATCCTGGTTGATTTGAAAAACGGGTTGCATAAATAGCGCCAGTATTTTTACCTTGCGCAACGTGCATTCGCATTAAAACGCGATCATTTTTTAAATTGATTACCCAAAGTCTTTGTTCGAATGAAGGTCTGCTGAAATCAACGACTGTTAAAACAGTAGGGTTAGTGACTTCGTGGTGTTTGATCGCCCAGCGATAACCATTGATAGCATATTTAAGTGCTTGCGGTGGAATACCGGAAGGCGATTTTTGAGAAGACAAAGTGTCTGCATGCGCAGAAGGCGTAAACAAGGCTGCGCAAATGAAACAAGACAAAGATAATGTTATCAAGATAGATTGCAACTTATTGATCCTAATCAATTTTTTATTACCTCTTCGTTAATGTGAGGAGGTAAGTGTAACCGACTTGGTTAAAAATTGCCACAATAAATAACCATTTTTCGGTTATTTTCATGTCGGTTTTCTATGTTTTCAGTAGAGACGCGATTTATCGCGTCTCAGACGCAATATCAATAAACCTTAATTTCTATTGCCACCGAAATAACTCAATATTCGCAATAAACTTAAGAATAAGTTTAAGATGTCGAGATAAAGTGAAATGGTTGCCATAATGTAATTCGTTTCGCCACCTTGTAAAATTTGGCTAGTGTTGAAAAGAATATAACCCGAAAAAATGATGACAAACAAACCTGATATTGCCACTTGCATCAGCGGCAAATGAAATAGCGTGCCTGCTAAGCTCAACACAATGCCACCTAATAAAGCGACAAAAAGAAACCCGCCCATGTAACTGAAATCTTTTTTCGTCGTTAAAACATAACCAGACAAAGCAACAAAAATAACGCCTGTTGCGCCAAGAGAAGTCAGAATTAATTGCGGGCCGTTAGAAAATTCTTTGATATACATGTTTAAGATGGGTCCGAGTGTATAACCGGTAAAGCCTGTAAAAGCAAAAATAGAAACCAGGCCCCACACTGAATTGCGGAGTCCCATTGTTAAAAATAATAAACCAAACATGCCAATGATTTGAATTAACCAAGGCAACGGCGCTGCATTGGACTTCATCGAAAGACCTGCCATTGCCGCACTGAATAAAAGTGTTAGGCTTAATAAAAAGTAAGTTTTGCGTAGGACGACATGTGTTGCAATTGCAGATTGATAATTTGATGACGTAGCTGGTTGCATTGTAAATGCCATGGTAAAAACCCTCTTAAATAAATTTGAATGCATTGTAGCAGAAAATGAGTGACTAATGCTATATGTCGACGTATTATTACGCTTTCGGAGAGATGGCAGAGTGGTTTAATGCGGCGGTCTTGAAAACCGTTGAGGGTAATTCCCTCCCAGAGTTCGAATCTCTGTCTCTCCGCCAATATTCCATCGAGAAATACTTATGATTAATGTATTACTTGTCGATGATCATGATCTTGTTCGCGCGGGCATTAAAAAAATTCTGGACGATATTTCTGGTATTAAAGTCATTGGTGAAGCAGCAACGGGCGAAGAAGCGGTTAAAATCGCCCGTAAATTACACCCTAATGTCGTTTTAATGGATGTCAAAATGCCTGGTATTGGTGGCTTTGAAGCAACACGAAAATTAGTCCGCATTGATCCTGATATTAAAGTGTTAGTGTTAACCATTTGTGATAATGATTTATATCCCGCGCGTTTATTACAAGCGGGTGCTGCTGGTTATATTACAAAGGGCGCTTCGATGGATGAAATGGTCCGTGCTATTCGCACGATTCATTCAGGGCAACGTTATATTAGTAGCGAAATTGCCAATCGTTTGGCATTTCGCCATGTCACCGATCAAGAAAAATCACCCTTTGAATTATTATCTGAACGTGAATTACAAGTGATGATGATGATTACGCGTGGCACGAATGTGCAGTTTATTGCAGAAAGTCTGCATTTAAGTGCAAAAACGGTAAACAGTTATCGTTACCGCATTTTTATTAAGCTTAAAGTGAAAAATGATGTTGAATTAACATTGTTGGCAATTCGTTATGGCATTGTTGATTCGGAGGCTGTCACAGTGTGACTCAGAACCCCGAGCGTTGAGCTCCTGGAAGCAACGAAGCGAGATAATGAAATTACGAAAAACTTCAAAATAATAATATTATGAACCCTAATCAACTTCCCAACTCCCCCGGCGTCTACCGTTTCCTTGATGCGCAAAAAAAAATATTATACGTTGGTAAAGCCAAAAATTTAAAAAAACGCGTATCACAATATTTTCAAAAAAATATCACGAATAAAAAAACAGCCGCATTAATGGCAAAAGCGGTTGATGTGGAAATAACAATCACTGATTCAGAAAATCAAGCGTTATTACTCGAAGCAAATTTAATTAAACAACATCATCCAAAATATAATGTGTTGCTGCGAGATGATAAAGCCTATCCTTATTTATTTTTATCGATGCATAATTTTCCACGTCTAGATTATCATCGTGGCACCAAAAAAGAAAAAGGCCGTTATTTTGGACCGTATCCAAATGCCGGTTCTGTGCGCAACAATTTGGCTTTAATTCAAAAACTATTTAAATTGCGTCAATGTAGCGATATTTTTTTTTCACACCGATCGCGTCCTTGTTTGCAATATCAAATTAACCGTTGCACGGCACCTTGTGTTAATTTGGTCTCAAAAGAAAATTATCAAATTCAAGTGCAAGACGCGATTGATTTTTTAGAAGGCAAAAACAAAACGATTATGCATTCAGTGGAAAAAAGAATGGATGAGGCCTCAAAACAATTAGACTATGAAAAGGCAGCGAATTGCCGTGATTTGTTGATTCGTTTGCGACAATTGCAAACGCAGCAATTTATTACCGGCGGCAAAAATAATGTCGATATTTTTGGTGTTGTGGAAAAACTGGGTGATATTGCGATTGCAGTAGTGGCTATTCGCAACGGCCAAATGATTGGCCACAAAACTTTTTTCCCTGTTTTTCCAGCAGATACATCAATTGATGAAGTGCTTTGTGAATTTATTCCGCAATATTATTTTAATCCAGAGCGGCAAGGACAAGCTATTGATCGCATCGTGGTGAGTCATCCGATTGCCGATCGAGTGTGGATTCAAAATGCCTTACAAGAAATATTAAAATCAAAGGTGAAACTGTCTGATCGTAAAACCGCCGCATTTCGTGAATGGCAGTCGATTGCAGTTGCGAATGCCGTGGATGCATTGAAATGTCATCAAATTGAAAAAAATAATATGCTGATGAAATTGGAATCCTTGCAAAAAGCGCTTAATTTAAGCCAAATTCCAGAACGCATTGAATGTTTTGATATCAGTCATACGCAAGGATCTGAAACCAAAGCATCGTGTGTGGTTTTTGGTGAAAATGGTGCGATTAAAAAATTATACCGACAATTTAATATTGAAAATATTACGCCAGGTGATGATTATGCGGCGATGGAGCAAGTTTTAACGCGTCGATACACTCAATTAAAGAAAAATAATATCCCGCTGCCGGATTTAATTATTGTGGATGGCGGAAAAGGACAATTAAAAATTGCAGCGACTGTTTTAGAAACATTGCAAATTTCAGGTGTATTGTTGATGGGGGTTGCAAAGGGTGTTACTCGAAAAGCGGGTGTGGAAAAAATATGGCTGTGGGATGAATCAGAAGAAATTGCATTAGCAGAAAATAATCCAGCAAGGCATTTTATTCAGCAAATTCGCGATGAAGCACATCGTTTTGCGATTACGGCACATCGTAAATCATTACGGAAAAAGATGGTGAAACGCACTAAATCCCCCCGGCTTTAAAGCGCGATACCGGGGGATTTTCTGTGATTACGGTTTTTTACCAAATGGATTCAATGCCGCAATCACATCCATCGCACTTTGAACGGGTGTTGCTGGTGCGCCACCAGGTGTTTTTGACGCTGGTGTAATACCCAGTTTACCCAAAAGACCCGCTACATTACCTTGATAGTTAGCACCAT
>Ga0207099_1195_pt1 | contig 10911 bp, 16 predicted proteins | sample Alteio_BWMinHeat_85_FD_153521 | JGI IMG/M metagenome (GOLD analysis project Ga0207099, IMG submission 153521) | Enriched cells from forest soil in Barre Woods Harvard Forest LTER site, Petersham, Massachusetts, United States -... | ecosystem: Environmental > Terrestrial > Soil > Temperate forest >... | reverse complement strand
CCCAGACACCGATCAAAGACCACACTCGGAGTGAATGGGAACAATTCTGTCAGTCTGCGTTGACCAAGCAAGGCGATACACCCGATAGCTTTCTATATTGTCACCGACAAACGGGTACCGACATAATGTCGTACCTTGACTACGAGGATGCTTGTGTCGGCGTCTACAAGAAGGCGCAACGGTTTCGATTTATATTCAGGCACAACTATTACGGGTGGGAAAACGGTTACGTGGATTGGAACGGAGATGTCAACATAGACGGTATCAAACTGACGATGGACCCTAAAGTTGATGACATGAGCTTCTCAGACATCAAGTTGATCATAAAGAGAAAGCGATCCACGCCTCGACACTGGGAACAACGAAAAACTTATGATCAAATTCGCATCTATCACGGCGTGGTCAACGAAAAAATTTCCCGACAAACTCCTTACTTCAGACTGTTAGACGAACCGAGCGGTCGTGTGTTGAAATTCCTATGTCAGGAGCTGCCTTCTGGCATTTGCTTGTCCGACACACAAGAAAATCCGATTAAGGGTTACCCTGATATGGGCACTTAGCAAATTCTCGTAGCATTGGCGTGACTCGTTGCAATTTGTCTTCGGCCCAAACCTTCAGACACAACTGAGTGGACTTTGTCATCGCCCACGTCGCTCACGTCGGTCTTGTCCGAGTAGAAAGACGGGATTCAGAAAGGACGACAGCCATGGTCAGTCAGGGTGATGTGATCTTTTTGGGCTTATTCGCGGTTGGCACAATAGCAGTGGTTGCCTTGAAGACATCATTCGATCAGCGCCGAAGATCTTCTTCTAAAGTCGTTTTGCCCTCGATTTTGAGGGCTGGCCCTCGTCACAAATTAAGTCGCAACGCAAGCTTGGCCTTATATGACAGAATGGACTATCCAGGCAAAGCAGGAGCACCTTGGTCTGCCGACGATGACGACCATGCTTGGAGAGTTGGGGTTGTCCACGCCTACGCACAGAATCCGTTCAATCCACCGCGACAACCCGAATACCGCGCCGTTTATTTGGATGGCTATCGATCCACAAGCGAAGATGAAGGCATACCGAACACTTTCCCTGAGTCGTGACTTCAAGCTACTTTGGATCGGACAAATACTGCAGATTCCGAGATCCAAGTGAGCCGAGATTTGGTCCCGGCTACCATGCCGCGCCGAAATGAACGTGGACATTCGTTCGTATCAAAACGAGGTGGTCGATGAATTGGAGCAATAACGGCGGTGCTTTGTTGTCGTTTGTGTTGGTGGCCGTAGTGGTTGCCGTCATTCTAGTCATGCGACGCTCGCGTCGAGCACAAGGAGCGAGCGGTAACCAACGCTCAACGAAAGATCGCTGTGAAATACCAGGATGCAAACGGTTCAGCGAAACTGATTGTGACATTTGCGCAAAGGATATCTGTAACACTCATGGTGGTTGGGTTGGTGTTGGCGGCGAGGTCGAATTTTGGTGCCACCCGTGTACAGAACGCAATCAATCCTCTGGTAACCCGCCGAAGATCGTTCGGTTTTCATCCCGAGCGGAAGCGGATCGCTGGAACGGATAATTGTCTCGCTTCAATGAGACGACAGAGTGTTTAGGCAGCTGCGGGCGACCAATAGGGTATTTCCCGAATTTTACACTGGCCTTCGGCTATGGCGAACTTGCTGGTGGTGCGGTGCGTTGTGGAACCGCTTCGAGCGCCCACATCGGGACATAGCCATCTTCATCTGGATGGCTTTCATCCGCATTTGGAATGCGAACGTGTTCCCAACCGTCTTTCGGTGAATCTATACCCAAAACCTTTGTGCCAACTGCGAGCGGTTTAAGCGAAATCGGTAGAGACTCATCGAGATCGAAAAGCGATGTGGCCTTGGCTATCACAAACATTGGGAGTGTCGAACCCGACGAAGGCGCGGACTCATGGGCTTGCTCTGTAGGTGGGGCATCCGGCGCAATCGCCGCCCCAGTGGCCGGAGACGAGGTCGCATCTACTGGAGGCGCCTGCATCGCAGGAACAGGTGGCGGTGCCGCCACCCCAGTGGGGGACTGCTGTTGAGTCGAAGTATGGGAGGCTGAATCCGGTTTGTGTGAAAATAGCGCCGATATTCCAGAGATCACAAGCACGATAACAAAACCTATTTTCCCTGCCTTGCCACCAGTTCGGTCGGATTCGCTTTGTGAAATTCCCAGGAGCTTGCCGGTTACATCGCGGTATTCTCTACGTGCCATGAGTGTGCCTGCCGTCCAACCTTCCCGCCTAGCGCGGTTAGCGATGGATTCCATTCAGTTGAGATTTGACACGCATGGTGCGCGTCATTCCTGATTTCGTTTTTGCCCGACGTGTAGACGGTTTGGTCGGTGAACCATATTTCTTGATCGCCACGCTAGACCTCCAGAATTGGTCTCCAGGACCCGACGCTCGACGTAGAATGGAATAGGTTGAATGCATAGCCGCCCAGAAAGCCGCTCAGCGCAAGTTCGTGAACCAATCTCACTATATCACGCCTCGACCGAATAGGAAGGATCGTTCCTGGCACAATAGTGCCAGCCATGGCCCCGATAGGACATGCGCGATCTGTCCGAAATCGTCTCAATCCGCGTTCGCCAAGTTCGCAATGGCCGTGGCTGGACGCAGGAAGATCTGTCAGATCGTGTAGGCCTAAGCGTTCGATACATTGGACAAATTGAACGGAATCAAGCATCACCGTCAGTCCGAGTGCTTGGACGGCTGTCTCATGCTTTGGGCGTTGATCCTGCTGAATTGCTAAGCCGCCCGCAGGTAGTTTCGCGCAAGCGTGGCGGACGTTAAGCGTTCGACCTTGGACGCGGAGAGACGTTTCATGTCCGTTTCGAGCCTGCACAGAATCTCCTGTCTCTATCACCTCGCTTCTGCATCATTCCACTTGCCAGCACTATTGGCTCCGCTGCTACGCTGACTACGAACACTTTGGAGGACGTTGGTGTGAGCAGTTACCGTGAGATAGATGTGCGGAAAGAAAACGCGCACTTAGCCTTTGTGCTGTCCCAGATGCTCGGATTTCCCAAACGGCGTGAATTGAACGGCCAGCCGAGCAGATGTTCGGGCGACGATGTGCCCGACACATTCGCTAAGCTCTATGGAAATCTGGAGGCACTCGGTGACTGGATTCTGCAGGCAAACTCAGCTGCCGAACAAAAGTTATTTGTACGGAAGTTCTTTGTCTATCCGAATCTCGATACGAAGAGGGTGCTGAAGGAAGCCAATAACATACACAATATCGAGGGGTTTCCGTTTGAGGTAGCCAGGTTCGTTGATGGAGGAGAAGTATTGTTTTTCGCGACGGCGCCAATTCCGCAATCGGCAAAATCAAAAGGGTGCAACATCGAGTTTGGTTTTGATCTTGTTCTCGAACGAGGCAACCTGGTTTCGCTCTATCTGTATTCAGCATTTCACGCTAGCTCGCACAGGGACCCCGTTGGGTATGAGTTTCAGCTGTGTAATCGATTCAAGGAAGCCTCAATCAAAACAGTACTCCGATCCGTACTTTCTAAGTCGAAGGCTGCTGCGGAAAAAGAACTGAGTGGGTGGCACAGAACGGCGATCAAACAATTCAATCTCCCTCAAGCTGTGTAGGTTCAAGCAGCAAAGACTGCATACGCTGACCGCAGATCTGACTGGATATTCCGCTCGAAATTTGGAGCAGAAATTGCAAATAACTGCCGAAAAACGGCTTTGGCTATGTTTTACCGCGGTCGCCAAATTTGGACCCAAAATAAGGGTCAATTTGGGGGGTCTAATGGGTTAAAACAGCCATTATAGAGCGCTGTTTTGCCCCATTTCGGCTCATCCGCAAAGAACGAAGTTGGATTTCACTGCTGAAAAAGCCATAGAGCGTTGTTTGGCCGATTTAGAGTGCTATTGCAGGGTTGTTAGTCAAATACCGACCTTTTTTGCGCCATTGGCGCTGTCGCTCACCAAATCACAGCAACTCTTCGCATTCTGGCGCGATTTTATAAGAGTGCCAGCTGCCAAATCTGATATCGGCAGATTCAGTACTCATGTGCCAACATAATCGTGAGCACTCGGGTCGTGATCTCGGGGTTTGATGGGTCTTCGGAACCCATTTCCAGATCGCGGTCGTAACAGTCAATTTTCCAGAATATTTTGTCACCTGAGTGGTCGAACGCACCAAAGTCGTGCTCGCCATGGGGATCGTTATTTTCGCCGAATTCGGAGAAGCGCCTCACGCGCTCGATTATTTCGGTAACATCGGCACGGGCCGCAATACCGGCAGTCGCAACTACCCGCCCACCCGATAGCGTTCGACGAAACGCGTCATTCAACGTGCGCACTTTTTCACGATCAGTCATCTAGTACCTCCAAATTTGAAAGAAGAAGCCGCCGACCACAGCTCGTGACCGGCGGCTTGCACTGTGGCGTTGGGCTCTATGAGCCGGTGCCAGGACGAAGTAAGCCGACCAAGTGACGCTCCACGGTGAATGGTTTGAAGCCAGGAAAGTCGCGCCACCGAGCTGTCAGCGTCTCACCATTCTTGGCGATTGCCGTGACAACAGCCGCACCCCAACCCGGTATTTCCGGGTCAGTCGGATCGAAGGCCAGCACTGTGCTTCCGATCTTAATTGTTGCCCAAACGGTATCGCTTGCCTTCAGCGTTGCCGTGTCCGGTTTGGCGTCCGTTCCGGTTACAATTCCGGCGGTCGTCCAGGATTCGTCAAATGTGAGGCTGGTGCACAGTTCGTAGAAGGCTTCCTCTCGAACGAGCGGCACCATTCCCTTGCCACTTTCAAACAGCTTTCCTTCTGGTAGCTTGTGCGCCAGAGCCAAGGCCTTGTCGGTTTTGGCTACGCCAAGCCGCATGTTCATCAAACCTGCCGCTTTGCGCACGCCGGCTTCATCGCTCGGGTTGAACCGAGCAGCATGCGATTTTCGCTCGCTATCGACGCCGAGCATGACAAGAATTCGATTTCCGTTACTACTCATCTGTCACTCCATGCATAGTGAGCCAGCGGGATTGCTGGTCTCGTATCGGGCGACTTTTGTTTGGTCGCCGATTTCGTGATGACGCTTGAGTTCGACTAGGCCGCCCACGCGGTGATGCGCTGGCTCACTCTCAACGAGAGCGCCTCAAATGAACTTCAAAAGGCCGAATTCAGTTTCGATTTGGGTCTAACGCGACCCGTTCACAGCGGGCGTACAATGGACAGCTGTCGTCTTGGCAGCGAGCCCGGTCATCGATTTGATTGCCGTTACAACGATTGACTTCGGACTGGGCGCAGAAACGCCAAATGGCTTTCTGCACAAATCTCGGAAACGTCTTTGGAAAGTCCGGATTGAACCTGCGTGCATCGATCCGTCGTGCAAGCTGGTCAATGATTGAGGCACAACCGTTGGGGCCGTAGCAGCGCGGACCGTAGGCATGACTCGCACTAAGGGAGCGCAAAATGCCCGTTCGATGAAGCCAGGCATGAACCAAAGTATCGACCACGATCATCGCGGCTCCGGCAATGACCCAGCGTGTTCGGCGTGGGTCACCAGCGAGCAACAGTGATGCCAGGCTCATACTCAGCACTTTGTACGAAACGCCATGGACATGGCTCAGCGGCTCCAACAATGCGTTGCACAACAGTTGGGCCCGATTGGGTGCAAATGGCCGGTCTGCGGATCTCAGTTGTTTGTCAATCCAGCGCACGATGTCGCCAGCGGCAACGTCGCGCAGGAAAAAGTGCAAGCTGTACGCCGCTTGGTTCAGTGAGCCGTTCCGCAAATCGTGTGTGGGCAGTGGACAGAGCGCATAGTGCTCGGGACGATTGCAGTTTTGGGCCGTTTTTCGATAGCCGCAATTCTCGAAGTGCCAGTAACTCTCTAGCTTGGGACAAGAACCTCGATCCACAGACAAGGCCCGTCGCACATCCAATTGTGTGATGCGGCCATGCTGATCAAGGTACGCTTCGGCGACCGCGTCTGCGACACCCTGGTAGCTAAAGACGTCCATAAGCCAGTCATAAATCTTCTGGTTATCGTGACGTAGAACAGCTGCGGAGAGACCATTGAGCTCAAACTCGACGCGGATGTCTTCAATAAGAGAAGGCTCGCCCGCAATGGCGCAGATCTTCCGAACCAGCGTCGAGGCGTGACGCAGACCATGGTGCCGAGTGCGATCCGATTTGCAGGGCGTGAGCGTTCGAGTGATTCGCGATTTCATAAACCAGCGTACAAAATCTCCAAATAGCGGCGTCAAGCTTCTTGGCTGCTGAAACTGAGACAGAGAGGCCGCGACATCGGTCATGCGCTTTGTCCTTGTAACTGTGCGGGTGATGAAAGTCGCTCGCCGTCTCCGTCATCGTCGCAGCTCAATTCCAGGCTGAGCGTAACTTCCCCGGCTTCATATTCGAGCGGCTGCGGAAAACCTGATACCTTCCACGCGTCCCAAAGCGTGGACACTTCTCTATAGTCAACGTGGATCACGATCTCTTTCTGGGTATCGATATCCTTGCCGACGAAGCTGACGATGGTCCCGAAATCGACAACGCGACGTACACGTACTTGGATGTTGTTCACGAATGATCTCCAGTTGTTGAATTGGCAGCCGTTCGGCTCCGCCCAATGCGGAATTTCACGAACTGCAGGTGGTTGAGGGAAAGTGGGCGAGTTAAAGCAGAGCGATCAGACGACGTTGGGCGTCGCTATCGCCATCGATGTAGTGCTGGGTCGTTTCGATTGACTTATGTCCACACAGGAGCTGCACATCGCGGAGCGACCCGTGTGCCCTGTGTGCAAGCCTTGCTGCTTGCGTAATGAAGGTTCTGCGACCCGAATGTGATGAACAGCCTTCGAGCCCAAGTTCGCGATAGAGCACGATGAACCAATTGACGATGGAATTGGCCTTCATCGCCCCTCCGTGCTTTGATCGGATGATCGGACCTTCGCAATCGCCTCGCCTTAACAGGATCGCCAGTTCGTGGTGCAGGTCGTTGTGAATTGGAATACGACGGCCCCTACCCTTCTTGGCGATACAATTCCTGACGTCCATCGTTTCCGCTACCTGGCCGCTGGCATCGAGAACCATTGGCCATTCCAATTTTGCAATTTCTGCGGCGCGAAGACCGGCTCTGACCGAGAGCAAGATGATGACTCGGCTTCGGACGGGATCGGCATGTCGGTGGACATATCGTAAGGTTGCTCTCAGCGCCCTAGGGGCAAGTGTCTTCGCCTGGCGACCAGCCATCGCCACCTCCTTCATGTTCGAGTTTTCGGGGTATCTGCGACCGCAAAACAGAGCCGCAATTGTACACCACATTTTAGTAGTATTGCGGTGCGCTGTCAATAGTCAATATATATCAATGATTTAGCTGACTTTTTGGTTTCGAGCAGATGCCAAAACCTCTTAATTTGGTTCGGAGGAAAACTAGGAGATTGGGACTGGTCCAGGTAAGCCGCTCGCGCAGGAACTAAGCCACTCGACGAACAATTGTCGGACGCTCAACAGATTCGCCAGTCATAAGATCCTCTTCGTTGGCGTAGAGCACTATTGTCTCGTCGCTGATCGCGAGAATGCTTCCATCTTTCAAGCGCACCAGATCGAGCACTATTCCGCCGCCGGACTCCCAAGTAGTAACCCTTTCGACATGCTCTAACGCTTCCATTAATTTGCTCCACCATCAACTACCGAATGCCCGGTACTTTACGCCGTGCCGGTCCTGTCGTCACGCCGATTGGCACACGCCCAACGAGCACATTTATACAACGATTTCTGCTGTTTGAATTGCCGCCTTGTTCATTGGGCGCTACGCTAGCCTTAGCATGCGGAGTTTAGCTTGGCAGTCTGAGGCACGAAGTCGCGGCGATGATTCACGCGGATACGCAGACAGTAAACAAACGGCGATATAGAATTTCGCAACTCAGCGCCGTGCAGCGACATGAATGACTTGGTTGCGGATTTTCTGAATGTGTTCCCGCTTAAGTCCAAATGGCTGAGCCGTATTGTCAATGTGCTCTTTGCGAAACCGCTCGGGACAGCGCACGTTGAAGAGATTGCGCTCGACCTTTATGGCTCAAGTAATCGAGAACAAATCCGACAGACTTCAAGGCGCATAAGCGATTTCTGTTCGAATGCGCTCGATTTTGCGCGTTCTAAGGAATACGACCTTTTCGAGCGCGTGGCACCTGGTACTTACCGCTTGAGAAGTTTTCCGGCGCGACCAGACATTTTGCAGTTGATCATAATCCGCTTCGCAGACGAAGAAATCGACCAGATGTGGAGGCTCTTCGTTGTGCGCGAAGCGAAGAGACAAGGTTCAAAGTGGCGTACCGTAAGCAATGTCCAGCGGCTTGCACTTTTCGCGGCCGAGATGCAAAAAAACGCGAAATTCTGCACTGGCACCGTCTCCCTGGGCTAGGGGACTTCAGTGATGAGCCTGCTCAAGAAAAAGAAAAACGATTCAGTTGCGGGCTTCGGTGGCCGCCGCTGGATAGGCGTTGACGCGGCTCGGTCGCGCACTATGTCCGCCGTGAGGCATGGCGGAACCAGGCCAGAGCTCGAAGTTCGAGCAGTGCTGCGCTCGTTGGGATATAGATTCCAGACGTTGGTGCAAGACCTGCCCGGCACTCCTGACATTGTGTTCAAGGGGCGCAGAGCGGCAATTTTTGTTCACGGCTGTTATTGGCACGGACACAGTTGCGCTCACGGCAAACGACAATCGCGCACAAATAAGCAATATTGGGAATCAAAAATCTCGCGCAATCGCGTGCGAGATCGGCGCAACGTGAGGGCACTCCGAAACGGTGGATGGCGCGTTCTCGTCATTTGGGAATGTCAACTCGGCAGACCCGGTTGGATCCGGGAAAAAATACGAAAGTTTTTGGGTGTCGAGAAGAAACGGCATTGAAAGAGTCAAAGTCGAGTCAGTTTGCAATGCATCCAAAGTGGCCGCGACGACTTTGCCAAGTCGAGGCGCTGTGATTTGACGACGTTCAAGGTGAAATGATTCGACGGAGTGCAATTATGCAACTAGACAATACAATAGCACGACTCGCCGCACTGTCCGCAAGGCCGCGCTTGGATGTGCTTCGATTGCTCGTGAAACACGGCGGCGAGAAAGGTATGCACATCGCCGAAATTGCTCGGCGCCTCGATGTACCACTCGGAAATTTGCCGACACATTTGCTTCACCTATCAAATGCCGGACTGGTGCGCTCTCGCCGTGAAGGCCGGAATGTTGTCTACTCGGTGACGTTCGAGTCCGTCGAAGAGACAATTCAATTTCTGGCGGATGAGTGTGCGGGAGGCCGGGTCATCGTTGCGGTCAAGAATCCTGTGATTTAATCTCGGTCGGTCCTTCCCAATCCTCGTGCAATCCAAGCATGTTTCTGGCTGCCTATCTCGCGATTGCTAGCGTTCGCCGCTTGAGCATTGACAGAACAGCGAATTTTCTGCTTTGTTCTTGTATTGTTCCGTATGCAAATTACTGCATCTGGTGTAGCGTTCGCCCCTTGGGGGCTAAATCTGGGGTATTGGATGTCACGACCTTCATCGCCGCCGATTGTGATCGACTTGTTCTGTGGTGCTGGCGGTCTCAGTGAGGGTCTCACTCAATCCGGATTTGATGTTCGCGTCGGACTTGATTTTGACCCTCATGCTCTGGCGACGTTTAGAGCAAATCATCCGCAAGCTGAATCGATCTGCGCCGATGTCTCAAGCGTGTCGGCCGCGGATCTCATCGCCGCTGCTGGGACGACCGAAATTGATTTGATCACCGGCGGGCCAAGTTGTCAGGGGTTTAGTACACATGGAAAGAGGATTGAAGAAGACCAGCGAAATTTTTTATTTCGTGAGTTCGTCCGTGTGGTTCGTGAAGTGAAGCCAAAATTTTTCTTGATGGAAAACGTCAAGGGACTTCTCGCGTATTCGAAAGGTCATTTCAAAAGTCTGATAGAGCAGTCATTTTCGCGGATCGGATACCGCGTTGTTTCAGCCACCTTGTGTGCTGCGGACTACGGCGTCCCCCAAATGCGCCACCGCGTTGTCTTCATTGGTACGAGACTTGACGTGGACCTTTCATTCCCCGAGCCAACTTTTGGGAGCGACAGCGTATTACTGCCCTCCTATCGAACCGTGGCCGAAGCACTCTCCGATCTGCCGCTAATCGGTAGCGACTATGCTCGTCGGGAATGGCGATACTCATCACGGCCCATGAACACATTTCAACAGTATGTCCGATCACAAGCAGGAAAAATCGTTACCCTTCATCACTCAAACCCACTCTCAGATCAGGCAGCACGAATGGCAAAGCATATAGGGCAGGGACAAGGTCTGCGCTCCGTCCCCGTTCGACATCTGCCCGAGAGGTTCAAGATAATGAGACGTATCAGCACGGGAGAGCTTCGGAAAGACTGTACAACGCTTTATTATCGCCTTGATCCGAGCAAGCCCGCCTACACACTTACCTGCAACTACCGAAACGTCGCGTCCGGACCGTTTATGCACCCGGATGAGGATCGTTCCCTATCGCATCGCGAAGCTGCGCGTTTGATGTCGTATCCAGATCACTACGTGTTCAGCGGTTCAGGAATACCAAGACAGATTGGCAATTCTGTGCCTCCGTTGATGGCCGCTGCACTCGGTCGCCAAATCTTAGAGTTGCTTTCGACTGCTTCAGCTAAACGTTTTCGTCGCGCCGCATAGTTGCGATGAAGCCTGGGTGAACGGGCACGATGAAATCACTACGTCCTGACCGGATTAGCCACGCGATTCACAATCTCTATGATTGGGCTCTCAGTGCGCGATCTCAGACGGCCGTGCACCTTTGGCCGCTACTCGCGTTGTTGGAAAAAAAGGCTGCGGTGCAAGCGAGTACGGCCTTCGAAGAGGCCGATGACTTTGCGTTCTGGGACAAGTACCTACTTTTGCATGAC
>Ga0207099_1194_pt1 | contig 10951 bp, 10 predicted proteins | sample Alteio_BWMinHeat_85_FD_153521 | JGI IMG/M metagenome (GOLD analysis project Ga0207099, IMG submission 153521) | Enriched cells from forest soil in Barre Woods Harvard Forest LTER site, Petersham, Massachusetts, United States -... | ecosystem: Environmental > Terrestrial > Soil > Temperate forest >... | reverse complement strand
AACAGATAAAGGGTGGAATGCTGAAACAACACCAACATCGCGACAAAACAGGCAAAGATGGAGACGCCATACATGCCGTTTAAAAGCCGGTTAGCGGTTGTGCCCAGCACAGGCAGACCGATCATCAACGACGGGGTCATGCGAACCACCCAAAAAATGGCACTGATACCGATCAACGCAATAGATTGCGCCGGAAGCTGCGATTGTTCACCGCGAAATGCCAACACCAGGAATGCAGCGACCCATAGCGCAGCGCCGGGAAGCGGCAACTTGGCCCCGAACAAACGCAGACCTTCCCATGCTGCCGCGCCAAAAAATGCCGCTAGCGCCACAGCAAAGACGGCATAAGAATTTACATACAAAATCAGCAGCAGCACTGCCAACAACACCACAGCGGTGATAATCCTCGTCCTGAGCATCAGGAGGCCTTCTTTTGTTCAAGCAGTTGTTCACTGGTGCGCCCAAAACGACGCTCTCTTTGCTGATACGACGCGATCGCGAGATCCAACGCCTCTGCATCAAAATCCGGCCAGTAGGTATCGATAAAATATAATTCGGCGTAGGCAAGTTGCCATAGCAGGAAGTTGGAAATCCGCTCTTCGCCGCCGGTGCGAATAAAGAGATCCGGCTCCGGCGCGTAAGCCAATGCCAGGTAAGGCGCAAGCTGCTCTTCGGTCGGTGCGGTCATGCCCGGATTGGCGGCCAACATTTTTTCAATCGCTTGCAATATATCCCAGCGGCCACCGTAGTTCGCACAGATGGTGACGGTCAAGCGCGTATTTTTTTCTGTCTTGCTCTCGGCTGCGTCAATTTTCGCCCGCAATTCGGCATCAAAGCGGCTTAAATCGCCGACCACTTTCAAACGGATATTGTTGGCATGCATCTTATCGACTTCACGCTCCAACGCGGTCATAAACAAGCGCATGAGCAACGATACTTCATCGGCGGGACGACGCCAATTTTCTGAGCTGAATGCGAACAAAGTCAAGTACTCAACGCCGCGCGTCGCGCAGGCCTCAACCACGCCGCGCACCGCTTTTACGCCCTGCACATGTCCGGTGACACGCGGCAAATAGCGTTTTGTCGCCCAACGGCCATTGCCGTCCATAATCATGGCGATATGGCGCGGTACAGTGAAAACTTCTGGTATCGCTTGTGTCGAACTGGATGACGTCATGTAAATAGGCAATTCAAATTACAGCTCACTGCATGAAAATCTGCATTAAATCCGGCAGCTTTATAAAACCAGAGTGGGCAACAATGCCCACTCGACGATTCCGAAGACCGTGAATCGGCCTATACCGTCAACACTTCTTTTTCTTTTTCGTTGACCAGTTTGTCGATTTCCAAAACAAACTTATCGGTCAACTTTTGTACTTCGTCTTGCGCGCGACGCTCGTCGTCTTCCGAACACGCTTTATCTTTCAGCAGTTTTTTGAGGCCTTCATTGGCATCGCGGCGGATATTTCGAATGGCAATTTTCGCATCTTCGCCTTCGACTTTAACCAACTTCACCATTTCCTTGCGGCGCTCTTCGGTCAATGGCGGCGTCGGCACACGAATCAAGTCACCCTGGGTCGATGGATTCAAACCGAGATCTGCTTCGCGAATCGCCTTCTCAATTACAGCAACCATCTTCTTTTCCCACGGCTGAACACCGATGGTACGCGCGTCGACCAATGTCACGTTCGCAACCTGGCTAAGCGATGTTGGATTGCCATAGTAGTCAACCATGACGTGATCAAGAATGCCGGTATGGGCACGGCCAGTCCGAACCTTGGCCAAGTCAGCCTTTAAAGTCTCAATCGACTTTTGCATTCTTTGATCGGCGTTTTTTTTCACTTCAACGACAGACATTCTTTTCTCCTCTTTTGCAACAAGCCGGGAACAAAATCATAACAGCACCCAATTCATCGGATTCCAATCTTGATTTTGTAAATCCCATTACTTTCAACATAAATTAAACGTGAACCAATGTTCCTTCATCTTCGCCAAGAATGACCCGCTTCAGCGCGCCCGGCTTGATGATGGAAAACACCTTGATCGGCAATTTTTGATCGCGACATAATGCAAACGCAGTCGCATCCATCACTTGCAGACGCTTGGCGATTGCCTCGTCAAAGGTGATAGTTGAATAGCGCACCGCGTCCGGATCTTTCTTCGGGTCGGCACTGTAGACGCCATCTACCTTGGTAGCCTTGAGCACAATTTCAGCGCCGATTTCCGAGCCGCGCAATGCCGCTGCGGTATCGGTTGTAAAAAATGGATTGCCAGTGCCTGCGGCGAAAATGACAATCTTGCCTTCTTCCAGATACTGCAATGCTTTGGGGCGTACATAAGGCTCGACGACTTGCTCAATACTGATCGCCGACATGACCCGCGCCGTAATGCCTGCTTGACGCATGGCGTCGGCCAAAGCCAGGGAATTCATCACCGTTGCCAACATACCCATGTAATCGGCTGTTGCGCGATCCATGCCTTGCGCACCAGGCGCCACGCCACGAAATATATTGCCGGCACCGATCACGATTGCCAACTCAACCCCTAACTGCGCCACCTCGGATACATCATCAACCATACGCTCAATCGTCGCACGATTGATGCCATAGGGATCATCGCCCATTAGGGCTTCACCAGAAAGTTTAAGGAGGACGCGTTTATAGGCTGGTTTGGTCATAGGTAGGGCTCCTGGTGTTTTTCCGGTGTTAACTAATTTTACAACGCCAACGCTTCAAAAACTTCGTGCGAAAGCTTAATACGAAAGCTAAATACGAAGGCCTAAAATTGCAGGCTAAAAAAACGGGCCTTTCGGCCCGCTTGTTTTGCTTAAGCCTGCTTGGCAGCAGCGACTTGAGCTGCTACCTCTGCAGCAAAGTCATCTTGTTTCTTCTCAATGCCTTCGCCGACTACATACATCGTGAAACTCTTGACTGCTGTATTGGTTGCCTTCAACATTTGTTCAACGGTTTGCTTGTCGTTCTTAACGAAAGTTTGATTCAACAACGACACTTCCTTCAAGAACTTCTGCACAGAACCTTCAACCATCTTGGTGACGATATCTGCAGGCTTGCCGGATTCTGCCGCCTTCAATGTCGCAACCGAGCGCTCTTTTTCGATCAATTCAGCTGGCACCTGGTCGGACGACAAGGAAACCGGCTTCATCGCCGCGATGTGCATCGCAACATCCTTGCCGACTTGTTCGTCAGCGCCTTCGAAATCAACCACAACGCCGATACGTGTGCCATGCAGGTACGATACCAACTTGCCAGTGCTGCTGAAGCGCTGGAAGCGACGGATCGACATGTTTTCACCGATACGGCCGATCAATGCAGCGCGTTGATCTTCCACTGTCTTACCGTTCAACGGCAACACCGCCACTGCGGCGACGTCCACTGGATTGTGCTCGGCGATCAGTTTTGCAACGTCGGCAGCCAATGCCAGGAATTCGTCATTCTTGGTCACGAAGTCAGTTTCGCAATTGACTTCAACCAATGCACCAACGCCACCAGCGATGTAAGTAGCAACCACGCCTTCGGCGGTAACGCGCGAAGATGCCTTGGATGCCTTGGTACCCAGTTTTACACGCAGAATTTCTTCAGCCTTGACTGGATCGCCTTCGGCTTCCGTCAACGCTTTTTTACATTCCATCATAGGCGCATCGGTCTTTGCACGCAGTTCACCGACCATTGCTGCTGTAATTGCCGCCATCTTAATCTCCTAGCTAAGTGGACATCCTATCGGACATCCCGACTCATAAAACGTTCAAAATTGTGTATTTCTAATCATCGACAGCGCGACTCGGATCGATCTGCTCGCTACGACACTTCGAAATGCTCTTTACTTAACAAAATGGGGCGACCAGCGTTGCCCCATCTTTTAAAACTTTAGTAACGGCAACGCAAATACTCGGTTTGCGCCGCCCGATACCGTCGAATCAAACTTACGCCTGCTCGTTGACCTCAACGAACTCATCGCCAGCGCCAGCCTTGATTGCTTCAACTACGTCGTTCGTTGCATTGGCGCGACCTTCGAGAATCGCATCTGCAACGCCACGTGCATACAACATGATCGCTTTGGACGAGTCATCGTTACCTGGGATGACATAAGTCACGCCTTCTGGCGAGTGGTTGGTATCAACCACGCCGATGACTGGAATGCCCAGCTTAGCCGCTTCAGTGATCGCACCTTTGTGGTAGCCGACGTCAACCACGAAAATTGCATCAGGAACGCCGCCCATATCCTTGATACCGCCGATGGATTTTTGCAGCTTGATCATTTCACGCTGGAACATCAACGCTTCTTTTTTGCTCAGCTTTTCAACGGAACCGTCTTCGATCGATGCTTCCATTTCCTTCAGGCGCTTGATCGATGTCTTGATGGTTTTGAAATTGGTCAACATACCGCCCAACCAACGTTGGTCAACGTAAGGCATGCCGCAACGTTGCGCTTCAGCAGCCATGATTTCACGGGCTTGGCGCTTGGTGCCGACCATCAGGATAGTGCCGCGATTGGACGACAATTGACGAATGTACTTCATCGCCTCCTGGTACATGCCGAGTGTTTTTTCCAGGTTGACGATATGAATCTTGTTGCGGTGACCGAAGATGAACGGTGCCATCTTTGGGTTCCAGAAACGGGTTTGATGACCGAAGTGGACACCGGCTTCCAACATTTCACGCATAGTTACTGACATACTTTTCTCCAGGGTTTGGTCTGGAACGCGCTCAGTGACTCAGAAAATTCCACAGCAGCAACCAACGGCAACATACGTAGTAGAAATTTGCGAGCACCCTTTTTGAGCGAATTCGCGGATTTAAAATCAAGTTTCACTCGAAAGACGATTCAAGCTAACCCAAGATTCTACCCTATAACCATGGTTTCATTCAAGCCCAACGCCACTTTTAGCCCAGAAGAACCTGAAAATGCACCTCAAACCGGCGTAGCAACGCGCCAATTTTAAGGCACCTGCTTGAATTATTGTCAATTTAGTGTCAACTTGGTGTTAAATAAATAATTTCAATAAACTCCTGGCAATTCCTGAAGCGCACCTTTTTCCACAGTTCGAAAGTGACTTGAATGACAAATATCGCCAAGTAAAATCAATGCGCGCGAAGATCGCACCCCATTCGATTGAGCGCCTTCGTAGAGCGCGCATTGCCCGGCTCGACTATAATTCAATATTACTATTTCCCGATGCCGCGCTTGCATTGGCACACCTACTGGCTCACTTATGTCATCAATTACCATTAAAACTGCGGACGACATCGTCGGCATGCGCATTGCAGGCAAGCTGGCCGCAGAAGTACTGGATTTCATCACGCCGCACGTCAAGGCAGGAATTACTACCGGCGAATTGGATCGCCTGTGCCATGAATATATGGTTGATGTGCAACAAACGATTCCAGCACCGCTGAACTACTGTCCACCGGGCTACACGCCCTATCCAAAGGCCATTTGCACTTCGGTCAATGACGTTATTTGCCACGGCATTCCCGGCGATAAGGTCTTGAAAAATGGCGACGTCGTCAATCTTGACATCACCGTCATCAAGAACGGCTACCATGGCGATACCAGCCGCATGTTCTATGTCGGCGAGCCATCGATCTTGGCGCGTCGCTTGACGGATATCACGTTTGAATGCATGTGGTTGGGCATTTCAAAAATCAAACCGGGCGCGCACTTGGGAGATATTGGCCATGTGATTCAGCAGCATGCCGAAAAAGCAGGCTACAGTGTTGTACGCGAATTCTGCGGACATGGGATCGGAAAAATATTCCATGAAGAGCCGCAAGTTCTGCATTATGGCCGCCCTGGCACCTTGAACGAATTGGTCGCCGGGATGATTTTTACTGTCGAACCGATGATCAATGCCGGCCGTCGCGAAATTCGCGAGATGGGTGATGGCTGGACCATTAAAACCAAAGATCGCAGCCTCTCGGCACAGTGGGAGCATACGGTGTTGGTGACTGAAACGGGCTACGAAGTCTTGACAGTTTCGCCAGGTATGCCACCACCGCCAGCGATTATTCAAAAGTCCGCCGCCCCGCAACCCGTTACCGCTGGCGCTTGAACGTGTGTCGGCGCAAATGAAGTCAAATGCCGGCTTGGCGCTGGCGGTCAAAGAATCCTTGAAGGCCGAGCGAAATGCGATCATTTCGGCCTTCCAAAGCGATCACAAACCGGAAAAATTACTAAGCCATCTGCGTCAAAGTGTCGATGACGGTTTAACGCAGGTATGGCAAGCATTCAAGCTCCCTTCCAGTGCCACTTTGGTAGCAGTCGGTGGCTATGGTCGCGGCGAATTATTTCCGTACTCCGATGTCGATGTATTAATTCTGCTGGAATCCGCTCCGGATGCCGCCCTCAAGGTGAAACTGGAAGAACTGGTACGCCTGTTTTGGGATATCGGCCTCGAAATTGGGCACAGTATTCGCACCATCGATGAATGCTTAACGGAATCCGCGGCCGACATCACCGTACAAACCAGCCTGCTCGAAGCACGTCGCGTCACCGGCAACCGCAAATTATTTGAATTTCTGCAGGATCGCTGCCAAGCGGCAATGGATCCGCAAGCTTTCTTTCAAGCCAAGACGCTGGAAATGCGCCAGCGTCACGCAAAATACGAAGACACCCCGTATAGCCTGGAACCGAATTGTAAAGAAAGCCCCGGTGGATTGCGCGACTTGCAAGTGATTTTGTGGGTTGCCAAAGCGGCGGGCTTGGGCGACTCCTGGCGCAAATTGGCCGAGCGCGGATTGATTACCGCCACCGAAGCGCGTCAATTAATGCAAAAGGAACGCGCATTCAAGGATATTCGCGTCCGCTTGCATATCTACGCAAAACGCCGCGAAGATCGCCTCGTGTTCGATGTGCAGACTGCCGTCGCAGAAACGTTCGGATTCAAAAATACCGACACGCGCCGCGCCAGCGAATACCTGATGCAGCGTTATTACTGGGCTGCCAAAGCCGTTACGCAACTCAATGCCATTCTGCTGCAAAACATTGGCGCGCAATTGTTTCCGGTGCCAACATCGCCGCAACCGATCACCGAACATTTCAACGAGGTCAATGGTCTAATCGATATTGTCCATGACGACACCTTTGAGACAACGCCCTCCACCATGCTGGAAGTTTTCCTGGTGCGCGCATTGCGCCCGGAATTAAAGGGCATGACCGCACGCACGCTTCGGGCGCTATGGCATGCGCGCTTCAAGATCGATGCGAACTTCCGCAAGGATCCGCACAATCGCGCCCTATTTCTGCAAATCCTGCAAGCGCCGCAAGGCGTCACGCACGCATTACGCGGCATGAATCAAAGCAGTGTTTTGGGGCGTTACCTACCGAATTTTCGCCGCATCATCGGGCAAATGCAGCATGATTTATTTCACGTCTACACGGTCGACCAACACATCTTAATGGTGGTGCGCAATGTTCGCCGTTTTACGATGACAGAACATGCACATGAGTACCCGTATTGCAGCCAATTGATCGCCAATTTCGCGCAACCGTGGCTGCTGTATATCGCTGCGTTATTTCACGATATCGCCAAAGGCCGTGGCGGCGACCATTCACTGCTCGGCGTGGCGGACGCGCGCAAGTTCTGTAAAGAGCATGGATTGCAAAAGGATGAAATCAATCTGGTATTGTTTTTGGTTGAACATCACCTGACCATGTCGCAACTTGCGCAAAAGCAGGATCTGTCTGACCCGCACGTCATCGACGGCTTTGCCAAATTGGTTCGGAATGAACGGCATTTGACCGCGCTATATTTGCTCACCGTTGCCGACATCCGAGGCACCAGTCCGAAGGTGTGGAACGCATGGAAGGGCAAGTTGCTGGAAGATTTATACCGCATGACCTTGCGCGTGTTGGGCGGCGAAAGCCACTCGCCCGATCGCGAGCTCATCAATCGCAAGGAAGAGGCGCTGAAAACCCTACGCCTGTTCAGCATTGAAAACAACGCCCATGAGCGATTGTGGAACGAGCTCGACGTCGGTTATTTCCTGCGCCACGATGCGGCCGATATTGCATGGGAAACACGGGCCTTGCATGACAAGGTCGATAGCGAAACACCGGTCGTCAAGTGCCGCTTGGCATCCATCGGTGAAGGCCTGCAGGTGGCCGTCTATGTTAAAGATCAACCGGATTTATTTGCACGCATTTGCAGCTACTTCGATCGACAGAATTTCAGCATTCTCGATGCCAAGATTCATACCACGCGCCATGGTTATGCGCTCGATACCTTCTTGGTGACGGATGCAATGTTCGCCAATAATTATCGCGACATCATCAGCCTGGTCGAACATGAATTAACTGAATTGATAAGCTCGCAAGCGCCGTTACCGGCCCCTGCCAAGGGCCGACTGTCGCGCTTATCCCGCACCTTCCCAATTACGCCGACCGTAGATCTACGACCTGACGAGCGCGGCCAGTATTATTTATTATCGGTATCGGCCAATGACCGCAACGGTTTACTGTATTCAATCGCCGCAGTTCTGGCAAAATACAAAGTAAACCTGCACATGGCAAAAGTGATGACTCTCGGCGAGCGTGTCGAAGACGTCTTTTTGGTGGACGGCCCGGTCCTTAGCAATGCGCGCAGTCAAATCCAGTTGGAAACAGAATTACTAGAAGCACTCCACGTTTAAGTAGAATTTAATATGACAGTAGAACCACTCCGCCTTTCCAAACGCATGTCTGAATTGGGCCTATGCTCGCGCCGCGAAGCAGACGAATGGATCGCGCGCGGATGGGTTCGCGTCGACGGCAAGGTCGTGTCCGAATTGGGCAGCAAAGTGCTGCCGCATCAGCGCGTCACGGTCGAGCGCCAGGCCAGCGCCGAGCAATCGAAGCGCGTGACGATTTTGATTAATAAACCAGTGGGTTACGTCAGCGGCCAAGCCGAGGACGGCTATCAACCGGCGGTGGCGCTGATCAAACCGGAAAATCGCTGGAGTGAAGATCGTGCAGATCAACAATTCCACCCGACCCAGTTACGCAGCCTGGTGCCGGCCGGTCGCCTCGACATTGATTCGGTCGGATTACTAGTGCTGACCCAAGACGGCCGTATCGCGAAACAATTGATAGGCGAAACGACATCGATCGACAAAGAATACCTAGTCCGCGTCCAATACACCAAGGGCGACAAATTACCTGATAGCGAATTAAAACGCCTTCGGTTCGGTTTATCCTTGGATGGCAAAGCCTTGCTTCCCGCCAAAGTGCAATGGCAAAACGAAGATCAACTCAGTTTTGTTTTGCGCGAAGGAAAAAAACGCCAAATTCGCCGCATGTGCGAAGCCGTGGGACTCAGGGTGCTAGGCCTGAAACGTGTCAGAATCGGGCGGATTATGCTGGGCAATCTACCTGAGGGAAAATGGCGCTATGTCGGAGCTGATGAGCAGTTCTAAAATGGATTGATTGGGACTTGATCGCGCAGCTTGTGTCGTATCTGACCGAAATCAGATTGGCGCGAGGTGCCAGCACCGAATTACTGAGGCCATCGACAAACGTCTGGTCTTAGCCGCGTCTATGCGGACATAGGTTCTTGGAAGGTCAGGGAGCGTTGACGACCCGAACCGGTCTTAACGCCGACAGTAAGTTTGGGTCTTTTGCAGACGGATGAGTCTCCCGACATTTGTCGCATTCAGCCAGTAAGTCCTTATTTTTTGGACCATGGTCTAGCGCTCAGTGCTAACTATTACAAGAACCAAGATCAAAATTGCTGCGATCGCCCCAACCTTAAAAGTTACCTTTCCAATCCAGACCGTAATTTTGAGGATTCGATTCCACGGTGGGATTACGTGATCTACCAACCGAGTCACCCAGATAATTCCAGGAATACCAGGTATTGCAGCCAAGAAAATAAAAAGCAATCCGAATGCCGACACTCCTGAGGAGACCCATGGCATAAGCCCACTGTTCGGCGTGAATGAGAGCGCCACTGAAATTAGCCACAACAGAATGAGGGATACACCTGTGGCTACTAACAGAATTGCGATTATAGATTGGGCGAACAGAAATGCGCGACCGATAGCGCCCGCGTCGATTGTTGAGTTATGTCGCATCACTTAGGAATTACACCATTTAGAAACTCATCTACTGCTTTTCTATCGACAAGAATAAATGTATCTGCAAAAGTTGGCTTTGAACTGCGCAACCATTTGAATCCATCTATCGCAACTGCGCTATCACCGATTTTCATTGATGATGGTTCACGAACGTATTCGATCATTACGTCACCTAAAAGCGTCAACTTCTTATCAGTCATACGCCAATTCCCAGATAAATTTTCTGTGAGCGTGTGCTTGTTATGTTTTGAATCCCAGTGTTTCAATTCCAGAGAAAATTTTCCATTGTCATTCAACACGAGAGTCATATCTCCTTTTGGGCAATCAATACTGACATATTCATTAGCAACCGGAATCCCTGCATGGGCAAATGTTCCAAACAATAGAGAGGTTATCAAAAGGAATAAATTTCGCATAGGTTACTCAAAAATGTGACGTTTCGATTAAGCGGAAGCCTAAAGCGCAGATTGTGGGGCACGCGTGGTGCAAAATAAGGGGCTTTTTCCAATCACTGCAATGGAGAGGAACCTTGATTGTCCGGTTGTGCCGGGTTTGTGACGAATCTTTCAAGTGGCAAGACGAAACTGATTGGTACCAGAGATACGTTCTAGCTCAGTTCCCACTGCAAATTCGAGGAAAGGGATGATGGCTTGGTCGTAGTTCGCAATCGCATTCAAATCATATATCGCCAAGTTGTCCGGTTGATCCATATACTCCTGAGTCTCGTCACCTGAGAGGAAGCGCCAACCGCTATCGATCTCGTTATCCCGCCGTTCACGATACATGAAACCCACAGGACGCCCCTCAACCGTTATATGGTCAGACGCAAAACCGGAGCCCATTGATCGATCTAACAGCGGGGCAATTTCTTCAGCAGCGAG
>Ga0207099_1193_pt1 | contig 10996 bp, 9 predicted proteins | sample Alteio_BWMinHeat_85_FD_153521 | JGI IMG/M metagenome (GOLD analysis project Ga0207099, IMG submission 153521) | Enriched cells from forest soil in Barre Woods Harvard Forest LTER site, Petersham, Massachusetts, United States -... | ecosystem: Environmental > Terrestrial > Soil > Temperate forest >... | reverse complement strand
CGCCGCCCGCTGCCTTGACACCGGGCAATGCCTGGATTCGCCCCATCAGTTCGTCGTATTCCATCGAATCCTTGCGCAACGACGCAATTCTCTGTTCATTCGTCAGTCTGCTTTGCTCCGCTAGAGGAAGCTGTGGCTTGTCGAGTTCCATCGCAAGGATGTGATCGTGCTGGAAACCCGGATCGACTTCCAACAAACGGTTGAAGCTACGAAGCAACAAACCTGCACCGATGAGCGGAATGATCGCGAGCGCAATTTCGGATACGACCAGAACCCGGCGAACTACCTGCCCGCCAACCGCGCCCGTCGTGCGGACTCCCTCCTTCAAGGAGTGATGCACGTCGGGACTTAGCATTTGCAGAGCGGGAATCAATCCAGATCCGATTCCTGAAAGAAGACTTACCGCAAGCGTAAAGGCCAGCACCCATAGATCCAGTCCGGCGTCGTTGATCCCGGAAAGATCGGATGGCGCGACGGTCGCGAGCAGCTGGAGTCCGGCTTCGGCCAGAAATGCACCCAACACGCCGCCCAACAGCGATAACAAAACGCTTTCGGCGAGTAATTGGCTTAGCAATCGTCGACGGCTTGCGCCGAGCGCGACGCGCAATGCCAGCTCCCGTTCTCTGGCCGCATTGCGCGTCATCAGCAGATTGACAAAATTAGCGCACGCGACGAGCAGCACCAGTCCCACGGCTCCGAACAGGACCAGCAGCGCAGTCCGCATCTTTGCAGCGGACGCATCTTGCATCGGCGTAATCAAGATCCCGAAGTTTTTGTGCGTAACCGGAAGCGCCTGCTGTTGCTGATGATTCAGGACCGTCAATTCCGTCTGCGCCTGATCGATTCCGACGCCGGGTTTGAGGCGTCCGATGATATTGAATTCATGATAGCGATACGGATCGGGCCCGGGATCGTACTGGCTAATGGGCATCCAGATGTCCGTGTTCGACGCCAATCGTAGTTGTTCCGGTAGGACGCCTAGGACCGTGTAGCCGCGACCGTCAAGCGTCAGTGTGCGTCCCGCGACTGCAGGATCAGAGCCGAAACCGGTTTCCCACAGATGATGGCTAATCAGAACGATGGATGAACTTCCCGGCTTGTCGTCTTCAGAAGTGAAATTGCGCCCCACGACCGGATCGATTCCAAGCAGCGGAAACAAGCCCGACGTCGCAAATCTCAACTCCAGCCGCTGCGGTTCTCCCTGTCCGGTCAAATTCAAACCGCGTGGCGTATCGATGTAGGCAGCCATACCTGAAAACGTGCGAGCGCGCTGCTGGAAATCACGAAAATCGCCTGCCGAATTCGGTCCTTGGGGAATCGTTGGGGGATAGGTGTTCCAGATTTGAACAAGACCCTTAGGATCCTTGTAGGGAAGAGGCCGCAGGAGCACTCTTTCAATAACGCTGAAAATCGCCGTATTCGCGCCGACGCCGAGCGCCAGGGTCAGTGTGGCAGCAGCAGCAAATGCCGGCATTCTGCGAATGCTTCTGAGGGCGTACCGCAAATCCTGCCAGATCGTTTCCATCGCGTCTCCTTTTGCAAGGCGATCAGCCGGATCCGTTTCCAGTTTGGCGCGGCCGGATGACTGAAAGCTTATCGCATTATTTCCTCACAAGTCGCCTTGTTCAAACCGACTGCTCCCCATAAACGCCGAAGCGTAGAACCACCCGTTGCCGCGGAATTCGTAGCGTTCCGCGACTTGTCGGTACTAATGGGACCGTGAAACAGGCGCACCAAAAGCCGTGCGCCTGGGCATCGCGCAACGCGGCGGTCGTTGTTGCGGGTGTGCTGCGACATTGGCCCGGTATTTCAGTATTTCACGCCGTATCTGTTCTGTTGGTGAAAAGTTTAACGACATAGCTCCCAATCAGCATGTGCTGGGTGGCAGCGGCCAACTCCCGATACGCTTTGCTTGAGTGGTATGTCAGGCAGTCCTGACGATTGGGCCAGTCCGTAACCAGAATCACCATTCGTCCTCCTTCTTCGATCAGGATCGAATACCTGATCAGACCTGTAATGTATCGGACATGGTCCTGCATTTTCGCGATGACTTCCTTTGCGAGGTCATCATCGGCGGCTTCACAGATGAGAAGCTCGGTGCACGTCATAGTGGGTTCTCCTTTAAGTTGTCTTGGTGGACGTAGAGGCAAGATGTGCGGCGCTGGCATATTGCCGGGCGGTATTTCGCTATAATCTCTCCGTGATCAGGAGTCTTCCAAAACTCCGACCCATGCGCCTAACGCAGAGACGTTTACAAATCATTCCCGCAATTACGCGACGAGCTCCCAGCTTGCGTCAAAGCCGAGAACGCGATCATTGACGGCGAGATCATGTGCCTTTCGGAAGACGGGCGTCCGCAGTTCTCCGAGTTGTTGCATCGCCGCGGAGAACCGTATTTTTGCGCATTCGACTTGTTGTGGCTGAATGGCGAGGATCTGCGCGCACTACCCACTCCACGAAAGAAAAAGACGCCTACGAAAGCTGATTCCGCGTTCGAAGAAATCCCGCGTGCTTTTCAGTGATCACATCGAAGTAAACGGTCGTGAAGTTTTCCGCGCAGCATGCCGCATGGATCTTGAAGGAATAGTCGCAAAACTCAAGGATGGAGCAAATGTCGCTGATGGGCGTCGCAGCACTTGGATAAAATAAAGAATCCGCAGTACACAAACTGAAGGCCGGCATGAGTTGTTTGAACAGATGCGCAGCTAGACCACGGAAATGTCGTCGCATCTTTACTCCGAACAAGTACTGCGCGAATCGACTCCGCATCACGATGTTGCTTCCTCAAAGGTGACAAAAATCATCGTGACGTTGACAGGAGCAGACGTTGGAGAAATGGTTGAACGCATACAAAGGGCTCGGTTTGCGGAAAGCAGCCAAAATATTGCGGAAATCGTGCAACAGGTACATCTAGTCGGAAGGCAAGTATTTGAAGAAAGCTGACTTGCGGGCGCGCGAAAAAGGCGTGAAATAGTCGCGTGGGAGTCACAGAACAGCAGCGATTGCTTTTTTCAGGCCGGATCGTGCGTCGATGACGTTCATCTCTAAGAACGATTTGGCGAACTCAGTCGACAGGCCCACAAAAAGTGAGACTTTCGTTCCGTTGAAACAATCGAGGAGGAAAGATCCCAGCTTTGGTTCCGGCACGACATAAAGGAATCGGTGAATGCGATCTTCCTGCTCCAATAGATCCCGAATCTGCAGATATTCTTTCGACTGTTTAGCGGTGCGTTCGTATTCAAGAGCGAATGAAACAGGCCGCTTGTCAATTCGGACGGTGACGATCGCGTCGTAGTCCTTCGCGTATCCGGAGGCCGTCAACTCATTCTTCGCCCGGATCGTCATTTCTGATTGCCATTCTTGCAGCATGCCTTGACGAGCCAACGACAAGTGCAAATCGTTTAGCTCCAGTGAGTGAGTCAGGTTGACATGAGAAGCGGCGTCCTCGCATCTTCGTCTGTCCAGCACAGGACAATGGCCTACAAGCATCAAGGCTGCAACTCTCGTAATGGAGTAGACGTGGCTCGGCGTCACGGGCCGTGCACAGTGGCGGTTTAACAGTCCACCGTCTACAAGCCGGCGAACGCGCCAATTAAATGACGATCGCTTGAATTCGTAACACCCCAGTTGCATGAACTCGAAGAGTTGATCGTGCGTGATGAACTGTGAGTGCAGGACCCGAAGAATTAACGGAAGGTCGTGCAGTGGACTCAATGCAATCGAACCCTTTTGAAATCCCATGTCGTCACCCCATTAGGCGGAAGAAGGCCCGCCACGGAAGTTCCGTAAATGGCTCCGCGACGAACCGCCCAAGACTGCCACGGATCCAACTGTGAGCGGGCATCAGCACCATTGCCTCCTGTTGCTCACGGACCTGACTCAGAGAAAGGAGCACAACGCCGTCAGACTTCCAGCCATTGCGGTCAATCTGCAATGCGCCCGTGCGATCCGATGTAACTGCAAAGAGGTAGTAGTCCGGAGGTTCGGGGCCGTTTGAAAGATGATGTAGCAAGAGGCTTCGACTGCCTTGGTCCAGGCGCCCGGTAGATTCGAATACTCGCCCGATGTTTCGTTCGATTTGTTTAGGATTGAAACCACCCACCTCGTTGAATCGCAATTGACCGAACACCCGGGATCGATGGCGCAGCTTTCCGTCCGTGATGATGCCCGTTGTGTTGTAAAAGGCAGCGCGTTCAGCTTTCGATCCCACGCGGGTCGACCAGACGCTTCCGAACCCTTCAAGCCCGATGATCATCGACCGAAGTTCCTTTCGCACTATTGTTCCTTCTCTGCTCCGCGCGGAGTTGCTTCTCGAGTTCATTAATGCGAGCGATGTATTTCGCAGGAGCGGACTCCGTTTCCGTTTGAGCCGGCTGCGCCTGCGCAGCTTTTGACGGCAGGGACATTCCAGAAATGATCCTGGACTTCTTTGCCAGATCTTCGCGCAGAGCCTCATTCTCCTTACGTGTATCCGCCAGCTCTTCACTGATGCGCTGCAATTCGGATTCTGTGGCCGAGACGGACTTAGCTAAACCTTCCTGTCTCGCCTCGATCAAGCGATTGCAGGATTCGATATGATCGTTGTAGCGCCGGATCGCCTCGCGCGCGACTTGCCTTGAGTACTCGTCGTGCCGAAGTACGTCCGCAATGGACTGTGCTGCGACCTCCAGAGCACGCTTGTGACTCACGTGCTGAACGAATGTCACGGTAAGCAGCAACACAATTGCAGCCGTTGCACCAAAGCTGTACTGGAAATATCGATTTCCAAGCTGGGCGATCAACTCACGCTTACGCTGTTCCCAGATCGAGCCGAAATCGATGTTCTTCGGGTTGATATGGCGGAGCGTCTGTTCGTACCAGGTATCGTGCGTCGGCCTTTGCCGGGAAGCCTGGCTGTGTGCCGGAGAGGTCGCGAGCAATAGAACAAACAGAACGAATCCGAAGCGCGTCATAGTGAGGCTCCGAACTTTGCGCGGCGCGGATGCCGAACCTTCGCCGCGATCTCCGGACTTTTGAAACGCAGGTTGGCTCCCTGCATTTCCGCAAGCGAGTGGCGCAAACGCGGAAACAACTCCGGCTCGAAACATGGCGCCTGGATTTCTTCCGGTGCGCGGACGTGCAAACGGGAATGCAGCACACCTCGCGCATCGTCGGTCATCAGAATCTGCATCTGTCCTTTTGGGAGTGTCTTGACGTCGAGATCCTTCGCCCGGTATTCCTTATCCTCACGCTCCGTCGCGGCGCCGGTCTTTTCGTACCACTCGTGAACGAACAACCGTTGCTGCGCCAGGTTGTAACTTCGACGTGAGACCGTTTCTTGTGCAGAAGCGCGTATGAAGTAACGGGCCGTCTCTTCGTCGCGCGTGCGCAGAATGATCGTCGTGTTCGGTGCGGAGGTAACGTCCTCTTTGAAACCGCGACCGACTTGCATGAGCTGAGGCAGGCTCTGCATTGAAAACAGAAACGCAGTTTTCGTTCCCCGAGAGGTTTGCAGGATCTGTGCGAAGTTCCTGTACCCGAAAGGGGCGAATTCGTCGAGGACGACGCTGAACAGCGGCCTGTCGATTTGGCGGCGTTGCTCTTCGCTCTCGTAACGCCTGCCGACTACAAGCTGGAGGTTTTGAAGAAGCATCTTGCCGAGCGCTCGGACCGGCTCAGTGTTCTTGTTCACGTTGAGCGTCACGAAAAGAATCAGTCCCTGTTCGATGACGTCATCGATCGAAAGCAGATCTTCGTAGGGACCGGTGATGACAGACAGTTCGTCATCGAGAAACGTCATGCACTCGTTGAGCAAACCCTGGATCTTTGGAACGCGTTCCCGGTCTTGCAACGACTGGAAGAGATTCTTTACCGACATTTCAAAGTTGAGCCGTCGCTGTGTGCTGACAGATGGATCGCACTCGATCCGTTTCCGAGCTATGTCGGCTTGCTCTCGCAGAACTGTTTCGTCGAGTGCCATCACGATCACATCGTAGAAGTTGTAGCGAAGTCCGGTGTATGTGAGCACCCGCACAATGTCGCCAAGATAATTCAGTTGGTGCTTGGCAAAGAACTCGTCGTGCAGGTTGAAACTGCCGAACACCATGTTGACCTGCGCCATGTAGTTGTCATCGTCAGAATGAAATGGGTTGTAAAGAACGGAGATATCCGGCCGGGCGGGATTGAGCAACCGCAAATCCTGAAGGCGGCCGGCGCGGAGGATGTGAGGGAGAAGGCTATGGAAGAATTCCAAATCGCCCTTGCCGTCGAAGATCACCATCGGGATCTTCTGGCGATCGCCGTGCTGACCGACCCGGCGAGCGAGATCTTGCGTGATGATGTTGCGGAGCAGCGTGGTCTTTCCGGATCCGGTCTGGCCGAGAACGATTCCCTGCATGACGCGAACCCGGTCCGGCCACAGCCACGGTTTGCCCAGCGCATCGTACCCCAGGACCACGGAATCCTGGGTCCAGGAGTCTTCGATGTTTTTGCGGTCCCGAGTGTGCGATACCGACGTCGCTGACCATGATTGTTCTTTGCGCTGGCGCTTCGTAAGCAGATGCCACACCAGCAGATAGCAGAAACCCAGAGTCAGGAGACTGTAAGCGGCGATCTCCTGTATTTGGCGCATGAAGAAGTGCCACCGGGCTGTCGCTATATATATAAGGATGAGAAAAACTCCGCCGCAAAGGCTGAGGAGCAGTACGTCGAGTTCCCGAAACAGCGGAGTCCGAACCAAGTGGTTATTCCCGTTGTAGTTACCGTCATTCATACGTTTCACCTGAAGTTGAACGCGGCCCAGACCGCGGCCATGAGTAGGAGATAGCCGAGAACGATGAGGATTTCCGGTTTCGGTCTTCTTCGACTGTTCGGATCGAAGATATTGGGCCGGTGGAAAAACCAGCTTGAGATGATCTTGGTTAAACCGATGTCCGCCTGTTGATTGAGGATGCGGTTGAAATCTCGAAGGGCCTGTTCCCGGTTTTCGGCCCCGCGCTCATTTTCCGCCATCGTCATTGGTCCTAAAGAATCAGCGTCAGAGAGATTGGTTCGCCGCCGGTCGTTGGGAATAAAACTCTGAGAACAGTGGGTTCTGAGAGAGCCTGGTGGAGGGGTACCGTCATAATGCCCGTCACCGTCTCACCGGGCGGAAGCGGTTCCGACGGCACTTCGCAATCGATCGTTGCGATGCGTGCCTGCCTTTGGCTCCGCATTTTCCTTTCAATATCCGGCCCGACTTGCGAATACCGTAGCGCGTGCAGCGAGGTCTGGGAGTGTGCGGACTCCAGTACGAACACTTCCGGTTGGCTGGCAACGTATGGCCGGGTCGAGCGGTTGTCGATGACGTACCGAAGAAATAGGTGCTCATCTTTCCGATAGACATCTGTGATAACGGCCGCCACCTGCGCGGAACCAACCTTCACGCCGAGAGTCCGGATCGGCTTTGCGTACAAAAGCATCTCCTCCGCAAACGACTGGTGGACACCGGAATCCGGAGCCGCGCTCTCCGGAGTCAGGGTGTTCTGGCTCTGTGGGGGCGCCACGATCTCCTGGTCAATCGCAAAATGCATCATCTCCACTGAAGAGGCGGGGACCAGTTCGTAGTTCCATCGTCCCGATCCAGTCCACACAAACAGATTCGTCGAAGCGCCTTCTTCAAGAGGCTGAATGAAGACTTTGTTATCCCGCCGTTCGATCTTGAACAAAGGACTGCCGGCCGCTGCAAGCGTGACCGGTTCGGCGAGTTCAATGACGGTGAGATGGTTCATTGCTGTCTCAACGCGGGTCACTTTCCCTCGGTCGGGATATTGCGTCTCGACGCGCTGGACTGGAGCGGCCAGAACGAACATCAACAGGATCGCTAACGTTGGCATGTGAGTGTCTCCTAAGATTTAAGAAAGGGGCCAGGAGGCCGAGTAAGAAACTCGACCCCCTGGATTTGCGGGTTCTTTTAGGTGGGGCGATTGAGGTTAATGGTGGGCCGTTGAGGGATTCCTTCGAACACCACGTGACCGTTTCGAATTTCACCGCGTCCGTTGCTGAATGGGAACGGGTGAACTCGGCTCACGCGGCGACCGTCACGAACAACATCGCCGTTATCTGAAATCTGCATAAGCAGCGTTCTTCGTGCTTCGCTCTGACCGTTTTCCCCGTTCAGGTGCTCAACGAGGAAAACGCGTCCTTCGTGATCGAACTCGATTTCGCCATCGACAAGATCCGGAGCTGCCACTCGAACCGGTTGGCTTCCGGTTTCCTCCGCAATCATGTCGAGCGCTTCCTGTGGAAAAGTGTTCCACAGCAGCGATCCCTTACTCCGGCCGCCACACACTACGGTGTGCAGCGCCTGGCACCAGCCGCGCCGATTCTCCTTCTTTTCGTCCGCCCATTTGCGAACCAGCATCATTAACGCCTTCAGCTCGTCGTTGGTCCGATCTTTCTCGGACTGCACCGTAAGCTGAGCGGCATTGCGTTTGCGCCGCGCCACATCTCGAACTTTTCGGTCCGCGTTGCTCCGCTGCGCTTCGAATTCCGCCTCAGCTTGCCCGAAATGTTTCTCGACCTCGGACTTTCGGGTCATGATTCTCGAAACCTCGGCGGCATACAGTCGGTTGATCTCGCGACTCTCCTGGAACATCTCCTGGGTGAATGTTGCTCCGGCGATGACTCCGTGGAAGTCGCTGATGGGGAGGGTTGTCCGGAAGAAATCATCCACTTCCTTCCGCACTGCGTTGTACAGATAGCCCACCTTATCCGTGGGCTCGACCTCGATCGACACCGGCATCCTGGATACCTGATCTTCCCGCTTGTATTTGAGCCAGGCCGCCGTTTTGATCCGTTTCCGGATCTCCACAATGCGCTCCCGGTCTACTTGAGTTCCGTGCTTCAGGCTATCCAGAGCATTCTGCAGTTCGCGCACGAGCTCATAAGCCAGCTCGGGTTGACCTGCAGCCATGCATGAGGTCTGAAGATCCGTGATCGAACCGATCTCGTTGCCTTTGGCTTTGCTGGCGACTTGAACGAGATTCCACCACGGGCTCTTTTGCTTCTTGAGCTTCTCTTTCTGAACGGGAGTCTGCTCCTTCAACGAAAACCGGTCTTCGACGAAACCAGGAAGTTTGTCGCCTTCGACCACACAAACCATGTCAAAGTCGAAATCCCCGCCGTTCAGTGCGGCCGTTTTCGAATGGAGAGTCAACGTACCCTTCAGACAGATCTGCCCTTCAAAGAGATCGACGATCTGACAGGGATGCAGACGTACTCCTGCCTGCTGCTGGACCGTGCGGGCTATCGCACCGACCATTTCCCCGATCGGAATCCGGCGATAGGGCAGTAAGTCTTCGAACATACGAATCGGATAGCGCACCACCAAACCGCGGTCTGAGGAGAGCGAAGTGACCGCGCAATCCAGCGGCAGCCAGTCCGATGCGGCAATAAGCTGACCATCGTGCAAGGCCAGAATGCCGTCATCCGCCAGAGCGAACGCCGGCATTCGGAAACCGCCCCCCGTGCATAGCTTGAACGTCCATCGAGCGAGGAGCTTGTTGAGCTGTTGATTGATGTACGGATGCTTGACCAGGTAGCCGGTCGGATCGACTTTCAGAACCGCCTCAACGACAGTGGCTTCGCGGCTAGTGTACCCAGAGTCAGCATTGTCGTCAGATTCGAGCCGCTGCTGGGCTTGAGACGTTCCGAGAAGTTCCAGAAGCCCCTCGTAATTCCCTTCTTCGGCTGCGGTTTTCAGCTTCTGAACTTGCGAAAGAGCATGCGGCAGGATTTCCGACTTCACTGTCTCCCACGACGCATGTTCCAGGAGGGTGTAACTCGACTCGAACTCTCGGGGCTCAGACACTTCGCGGATCCCGAAAACAATCGGTCCACGATACGTACGAACCTCGAGCTGTCGAGTTTGCGATCGAAACAGGTCCAATAATCGCGATGGGCCTTTGTACTCCGGCTTCACGCTCGATTCCGGAAGAATGATGTCGGCGCCGAGGAACTCCGCCACATCGTCTTCCATCACCTTGCATGCGCCCTTCGCTTGAGTACTGTCAAAGGCCAGCCGGAATTGATACAACCGCTCGCTGGGCAGCTCACGTCCGCTCGCTCGCGACCTTTCTTGAAGCGCGCGAAAGAGTGAACGCGAAATCCACCCGCGACAGTCGTTCGTCCCGAATTCGTGATCCTTGACCACGATGACTCGTACATCCGACGCCTCAATCCTCACCTTGCACGGAGAAACGAGAACGCCGAAGTAGGTAATCGCAGCCTGGGGCCAGTGGAGAAACCGATCGGCGATGGCACGCTCATACTTGGCTTCGACGGCGTAGAACTTGCCGTCCTTCGCCGAGCCGCTCGCACCGACCAGCTGAAACTGAACTCCATCCACAGTCACCCGTTTCATGGTTTGTTCCACGAGTGCCTGCTGAGATTCATCCAGAACACCCGCAGGAACGTTGAGCCGCGCGACACGAATCTCCGGAAACAAGCCCTGCAACAGCGTATTGTGAAGCTGCGCAGATTTCTCGAGATCCGGTGTCCGGGTTTTTGCCTGCCCCATTGGGTCAATGTCTAACGAAATCACGAACATCGCGTTATCCGTTGCGTTTGCCGTTAACATTTTGCGCTCTCCTTTTTTGTTCTGATGGTTAAGCACAGAACAGTCCGGATGGCGCCCGCTGGTCGTTCGCGGCCGGAAGCTGTTCTGTACCGAAAAATGAGGTGCTTTCGGTCAGCCAGCTCCGAGCCGGGAAGGCTTGGGCCAGCGTGTTGTGAACCCCTTTGTTTCTCCTTGCGGAGTGAACCAGGAGGGTGTTGATCCGAGTGGAACTTGGATCAACAGATTCCCACGATGAAAGCCGTGGGTGACTTAAGACTCAATTAACGTCTTAAAGAAGCCGATAAAATTGCGGCGGCGGGGCTGCGACTGGGTTCTTTTATCGAAGTTTGACGAAAGAACCAAGCCGACAGGAGGCTATGACCCGCCGCTATGTCGCATTGGTTTTCTTGTTAGTGACAC
>Ga0207099_1192_pt1 | contig 11004 bp, 16 predicted proteins | sample Alteio_BWMinHeat_85_FD_153521 | JGI IMG/M metagenome (GOLD analysis project Ga0207099, IMG submission 153521) | Enriched cells from forest soil in Barre Woods Harvard Forest LTER site, Petersham, Massachusetts, United States -... | ecosystem: Environmental > Terrestrial > Soil > Temperate forest >... | reverse complement strand
CGACGTGGGAAGTAACAGTGGGGAGTCGCCGGTTGCGATGCTCACTGCGCTGGACAATGGTAAAATCGACGTCTTAATCACCTGGCAGCCGGCGATCGGGACTTTCTTGACCGGACGCTCCGATCTGGACGTCGTTGCGGTTCCGAATGCGCGGACTCTGGGCTCGCCCGAGCAATATGCATTTCCAATGTCGATGGGAGTCCGTCCGGGGAACGAATCGTTGCAAAAGCGGCTTGATGCGGTGATCGCTGGGCGTCAAACAGAACTCACATCCATTTTGACTCAGCATGGAGTGAAGTTGTACGCGCCACGGTAAGGACCCTATATGAGGAGACTCGTCTTCAGCTCCGTCACACTGGTTATTTCGCTCGTGTTGGTTGCGGCAGGTCAATCCCAGGATGCCAAACCCAAAGAGTACACGTATACCGTTAACGGCAAGACGGTCACGACGGACTTTCCCGTTTTTGTGGAGGGATCCGACCACTGGGTCACGAAAGATGTTTTTCACGGGTATCAGTTGTACAACTCTTACTGCTACCGCTGCCACGGCACGGACGCTACAGAGAGTGCGCTGGCGCCGGATCTGCGGCGCTTCACCGCTGGAGTGGCCCAAAAAGAATTCATGTCCGTGGTTATGCCGGGCCGGGAGGATAAGGGCATGCCGAGCTGGGCCGGTTTCCTTAGCGAAGAAGAAGTTCAGCAAATCTACAAGTACGTGAAGGGCCGGAGTCTCGAGTTGGTGCCTTCCGGCAGGCCCCGGTCCGAATACGATTCGGGCAAAGATTGATCAAGGAATTCATTAATTGATGAGGAGGGTAGACATGACTTCGATGAAACGACATTGTTGCATGGCACTTGCGGTGAGCGGCTGCCTGGCGCTAGCTTGTGGTCTCGCGTTTGCTCAGGCAGGCGAAGACCTGAACAAGATGTCCCTCGATGCAAATCAGTGGGTCATTCCACTGGGAGATTATCATGGGACCCGCCACAGCAAGCTGAACCAGATCAATGACAAGAATGCCGGAAAACTGCACGTTGCGTGGAGCATGTCCACAGGGACTCTTCGAGGGCACGAAGGGCAGCCGCTCGTCGTCGGCAAGATGATGTATTTTCAGAGCGCCTACCCCAACTATGTTTATGCCGTCGACCTCGACAACATCGGAAAGATGGCGTGGAAGTTCGCTCCGGAGGTCGATAAGCTCGCCCCGCCCGTGGCCTGCTGCGACCTGGTGAACCGCGGGGTTGCTTATGCGAACGGAAAGATTCTGATGACCACGTTGGATGCCAGGGTCTACGCTCTCGACGCGAAGACGGGAAAGATCCTGTGGACCGTCCAGAACGGCGATCCGAAACTCGGTCAAACGATGACGGGGGCTCCGCTCGTCGTGCACGACAAAGTCATCGTCGGTATCTCCGGCGGAGAATTTGGCGTTCGCGGCTACATCACGGCATTTGATCTGGATACGGGCAAGCTCGCATGGCGCGCCTACAGTGTCGGTCCCGATGAAGAGATGTTGTTTGATCCGGTGAAGACGATCGATGGGGCAACACAGAAACCCGTCGGCGCGAACTCAAGCCTGGGGACCTGGGAAGGCGAAGAGTGGAAACTCGGCGGAGGCACAACGTGGGGCTGGTATACATACGATCCCCAGCTCAACCTGGTTTACTACGGCTCCGGAAACCCGGGATCGTGGAATCCCACTCAGCGGGCGGGCGACAACAAATGGTCCATGACGCTCTTCGCCCGCAATCCCGACACGGTAGTGGCCGCGTGGGCCTATCAGATGACGCCCCATGATGGCTGGGATTACGACGGCATTAACGAGAGCGTGCTGACAGACAGCCGAATCGGTGGCGCTACGGTTCCCACTTTGACCCATTTCGATCGAAATGGTTTTGCCTACCTGCTCGACCGGCGTAACGGCAAGCTGCTAGCCGCAAACAAATTCGATCCGACAGTCAACTGGGCAGAGCGAATCGATCTGCAAACAGGCCGGCCCGTTGTCGTCGCGGACAAGATGACTAAGGAGGATACCAATACCAAGGATATTTGTCCGGCGGCTCAGGGCGCGAAGAACATGCAACCGGTTTCATACGATGCGAAGACGAAACTTTTCTATGCCGGTACCAACCATATCTGCATGGACTACCAGCCCTTCAGCGTGAAGTACAAGAGCGGCTTCCCATACGTTGGGGCCACCGTGTCCATGTTCCCCGCGAATAATGGGGATGTTCGTGGAAGGTTCATCGCGTTTGATTCGGTAACCGGACAGACCAAGTGGGCGATCGACGAAACGTTCCAGGTCTACAGCGGAGCGCTGAGCACCGACGGCAGTGTTCTGTTCTACGGAACGCTGGACGGTTGGTTCAAGGCCGTCGATCAGGCGACGGGAAAGATTCTCTACCAGTTTCATACACCATCGGGCATCATCAGCAACCCGATCACCTACATGCACAATGGGAAACAGTATGTCGCCGTGCTCACCGGCGTTGGAGGCTGGGCGGCCATCGGCCTGGCAGAAGGACTGACTCAGGGGACGGAGGGACTTGGCGCCGTCGGTCTTACAAGGTCGCTCGGGGAATCCACCAATCTGGGCGGCACGCTGATGGTGTTCTCACTGGATTAGGCGAAGTACAAACACGCAGGGGACCAGCCGCCAATTGCGCCAATCGCGCAAATTAATTGGCGCAATTGGCGGAATTGGCGGCGATTCCCTTCGGTTCTTACTCCAAAATTCTCACGACCCGGACAACGTCTCCAGTTCCTGCCAAGGAATCGCCTGAATCCGGGCTGTCAACTGTACGCGGCGGGGCGCACGGCAGACGACGAAGCCGTGGCGTGCAGTTTTGTATTCATTCAGAAATACTTGAATGTGTTTTGTAGGTCGTCACGTAGGAAGCGAGGTCCGTGTCCTTGTCTCTATCTTGGACAACGGAGTGGATTGCGGGCAGCGATCCATAAAGAAGTAATCCATCGAGGTTCTTTTCGCCCAGCTCAGCAGTCGTCAGCGGGTCGAGGCGAAGGGCCACGACCCGTCCGGGCAGAAGGTTGATCGAGTCCCCGCGGCGGAGCTTAGAGCGGAGGAGCCGCTTAAATCGTTGTGAGAACGCGTTGTGGACGTCGATGTGAAGTGAATCGTATGCCTCCAAAATAGCAGCGTGGACGTCGGTGGCGCTGCAGGTCCAACGAGCGTTGTCAGGATTACAGATCTCAACAAGCTCGAATGCCAAGAATTCTCCATTGATCAACTGGCAACGCAAATCTATTCCAAACCGGTATTAAAAAATCTCATTGACGAACTGAGAAAAGCCCATCCGGACATCGATCTCTCCGACCCTCCCCGAACCGGCAACCTCGATATCCGCCAGGTCCTCTCGTCGCCTTATTTTTTCGCCTGACCTTAGGTCCGCGCTTCCCATCGCGCGTCCAACTCAGTTTTCAGCCTTTTCGGAGACAATTCCAAACGCGCTTCATGTTCTGAAGTGCCTGACTGTCTCCGTGCCTTGATGTCCGGCAAAACTACGCGAGGGCTTTCCCGAAAAGCGAAAGCAGCCGGGCATGCGCTCTCTCAGCCTGCTCCATGTTGTATTGCTCAGAGTCGATTGCGCACCACCCGTGCATAGCCGGGTAGACTTCGACTTCCGCGGCCAGCCCTGCTTTGTCGAAGGCTTGTTTCAGCAAGACTTTCGCGTTTGGATCCCGCATGTCATCGTTCTGCGCAACGCAGTGAAGCGACTGCGCTTTCATCTGCGGCACAAGCAGGTGCGGACTATCCGCTGCAGCGCTTGCGAGTCCGCCACCGTGGAACGTGGCGGCGGCGCCAATACGCCCGGGGACGGCGGCTGCAGTGCGCATCACCATTGGACCACCCATGCAATATCCGGTGGTTCCCATCTTGCGCGTCTTCGATACCGGCGTCTGAGTGTCGAGCCACGCGATGAACGCTTTGGCATCCGTGACGTGAGTCGTTGCATTCAACTGCCGGGCCAACAGTTGAACTGCGCCGCTCACGGCAGGATCGCTGAACTTCGCGCCGACGGCTACGACCGGCGCCTTCTTCGACCGATAGAACGGATTCACGACCAGCACCGAGTAGCCCTGCTCCGCAAGCCGTTTGCCCATAGTACGAAATGCCGGCCGCAAGCCGAGAATGTCCGGCCATACCACAACGCCCGGAGCCGTGCCGCTCGACGGATGAACGAAGTAGCAATCCGCCATACCGTCTGGAGTTTTGATATTCACGTCCTCTTCGGTTACCGCGACCGCGCCTTCCGCGCGCGGCAGCAGCATCGACACTCCGGCGGCAACCGATATCGCCCCGAAATCACGCCGGCTGAGTAAACGCTGGGACTCTTTCACATCGTCTGCATAAAGTTCATCGCACATCTCGATAGCCTCCTTAATTCGTACCTGGAGCAGCGAATTATATTGGATTTCCTGCCAGATACCGAATGGCCAACGCTTTTCCTCCTCTTTTTGTTTGTGTTTCAACGTCAGATTTGTTCAATAGTGGATGGCACGCTCAAGGGGGAAATATGAAACGCATTCACTTCGGGGGACTGCTTTGTTTCGTTTTGGCATTTGCGGTGACAGCGCCGGCGCAGAATTCGCTGTCGCAGTTTGTGATCACGGGCGATACGGCGAAGAAGATTCACGATACGGCCACGATTAATCTGGCAACGGCGGAGCGCATCACGCAGGCATGTGAGCGCCTGGCCGCGAAAGAAGGTGTCGGGATCAGCGTCTACATTCTGGATAACGCAGGCAATCACGTCTATATGCATCGCATGGACGGTCAGGGTTATCTCAATGTCGTGACAGCGGAAATGAAGGCTCGGACCGCGCTCATGTTGCGTGCGCCAAGCAAGACGCGGATGAATCAGGTCATTCAGAATCCCGATAGCGAGTTGCAGCAAGTTCAAATCGGTCTGTTCCCGAACTCCGGCGGCCTTCCGATTTTCGTGGGCGATCAAATGATCGGCGCGATTGGCGTCGGCGGTTCGACGCCCCGCGTGGCACAGGGTTGGAGTGATGAAATCTGTGGGTACAAGGCGCTGACCGAAGTGGTGGGACCGCAACCGCCGCTGGTCGAAGATCTCCCGCCGAGACCGAACGCCAACCGGGGCAACGCGCCGGTTCCGCGTTTCGATTTGCCGGCAGGAGTCGCTCCGAAATCGTCTTTGCCTCCGGAATTCGTCGTATCGGGTAAATCCGCGGCGGCCATCTTCGATGGGAACCAGATTTCAGGTGACGCCGCGAGGAAGATCGCCCGCACCTGCCGCGACTGGGCAGTCACGAAAGGCGGAACCGCTTCGATCTACATTCTGGACACACACGGAACATTCGTTCATCAGGAACGCGGCGACGGCCAGATCTACACCAACATTCATACGGCCATGCTGAAGGCGCAAACCGCCTTGCAAACGCGCCAGCCGACTTCGATCCGCAACGCGCAACTTCGCAACGATCCAGGCGGCATTCCCCGGCAGTTGGTGCAGTTCGGATTTTTCACCAATTCCGGCGGCCTTCCCATTGTCGTCGATGGCGAAATGATCGGCGCGATCGGTGTCGGCGGCGGCGCCGGAACCGGCGGTGACGAGAACTGCGCGATCGAAGGCCTTAAAGCAGTATTCGGCAATCGCGCGCTGTTGCCCGTCTACCCACAACAGAAGCCGAATTGAACCGCTTGGGTGGCATTGTTCGTTGCGTCTTCATCATTGTGCGTATCGTTCCGCCGGTGTAATCTTGTCTTCGGATATGAAGAACCTGAACTCCGCTCATCTACGAAAGTTTTTCGGAACGCTGGCGACTGTATGCCGCTGGCGGCATGAGCTGGCGCGTATCGGGTTCTGATCCGACGGCCCGCTCAACCGGCGAGCGGGCGCCCTGCGCCACCGTTCCTTGGTGCGATTCCGCCCCTACATTTCCGTCAGTTAATTCAAAAACCGTTATCCGAGATTCGCCCTATGCCGCGACCTCGCTTGAAATTCCTACGTTCCCGACGCTGGTCGAGTCCTGGCGTTCGCCTTGCCTATACGGCCAAACACCTCTCGCTGGCGATCATTGAATACTTCGTGCACATCGACGCGGACGATCCACCCGCGGATCTCGTGCTGGTCCGTGCGGAAGTTCCCGACACGGTTTCTCTCGAGTGTCGGTTCCTGTCACGCGGTTGCCGCGGAATTGGCGCCGTACACCGCCTCCTCCGGAACTGATGGAGATTGGTGACGATTTCGTCCGAAACCACCGTTCCGCAGTGCTTATCATTCCCTCCGCATTGGCGCCAACCGAATCGAATTGGTTCATCAATCCACGACATCCCGAATTCAAAAAGGTTCGCGTGAAGCCGCTGGAGCCATTTCATTACGATCCGCGTTTCTTTTCCCGGTAGCGTGCGAGTTCGCCAGATCGAGGAGACCTGATCTATGAGCCTATTGATTTCAGCGTTGGCCTCGGCCAAGGTGGCGGACAGCTCGGCCTTCGATTGACACTATGGTCCGGGCAGAGAAGAGCTTGCAGCAAAACTGAGGTCGGTTCAGTACCTGGTCGCCGATGAATTGCTACCTGTAGTCTATCTCGCAACGAAGATGGGTAAGCCATTGCTGGTGGAGGGGCCTCCGGGTTCTGGAAAGACGGAACTCGCTTGTGCCGTTGCGTTTTCAATCATTTCGGTCCGTTTGATGTCGTATTTTACCGATGATTCCCGAAGTTTTGGGCCCATTTTGGGCAATAATATACTTGACAACTCATAGGCGCGAGCGCAAGATTTACTCATGTCACGCGAACCTAAAACACTTCAAGAAGCGATCCTTTACTTTGCAAAACCTGAGAACTGCCGCGAATACCTCGTTGCGCGGCGCTGGCCCGACGGAATCGTAAAGTGTCCACGCTGCGGTAGCGACAGCGTCAAGTTTCAAGAGAAGTATAACCGCTACCAGTGCGGGAAGAAGCACGAACTCCGGCAGTTCACATTGAAGACAGCAACCATTTTTGAAGATTCACCTGTCGGCCTCGACAAATGGCTTATGGCAATGTGGATGGTCGTGAACTGCAAAAACGGCGTCAGTTCCTATGAAATCCATCGCGCCATCGGAGTGACTCAGAAAACCGCATGGTTCATGGATCACCGGATTCGCTTTGCACTTCATCAGCAAATATCAGGCGAAAAAATGGGGGGCGAAGGCGGCACTGTAGAAGCCGACGAAACATTTATCGGCGGACTCTCTCGCAACATGCACAAGGATCGCCGAACGAAGGCGATCACTGGCACAGGCGGCAAAGATAAGGTTGCCGTGTTCGGTTTATTGGAACGTCACGGCGAAAAAGGTAAAAGCCAAGTGCGGGCTCAGGTAATTCCTAACCGCTGGCGCTCAACTCTTGAGCCCATCATCAAAGACAATGTTGAAGCCGGTTCCAGCGTCTACACAGACGAGCACGCTGGGTATGGCCGATTGAGTGAGAGCGAATACATTCACGCTTTCGTGAAGCACGCTGAGTATTACGTTGACGGAGCGGTTCACACAAATGGGATTGAAAACTTTTGGTGCTTATTAAAACGCGGCATTAAAGGCACATATGTATCGGTCGAACCATTTCACATGTTCCGCTATTTGGACGAGCAGTCCTTCCGATTCAATGAGCGTTTCGGCAACGACGGCGACCGCTTCAAGATGGCAGCCGAAGGCATCGTAGACAAGCGACTCACATACAAAGCACTGACCGGCAAACAGGAGGAGCAAACGAGTTCTAACTGAGAAGGAGTCGAAGAGACAAAAGCGGGGAAAGCGAAAAAGAAACTAAAATCGCCTGTTTTCGTATTGTTTTTCGTATTGTTTTATGATGTCACCATTTTACTCTAACGCCGTGCCTGGTCCTTGCCGATCCTTAGCCTTGACTAGGCGAAAGAGCGTATCATTGATTAGAAGCCGCTTGGGATCAGGCTTTCCGCTCGCGCCTACAGTCCCGTCCGGTTTCAAATATTGGTGTACTCGTGCAATTTCCTTGTCAGACACGTCTCTATAAGAGATCATCTGGCTCCGTGTACCGGGAGGTTGGCCAGCGCTTGATGGAGCCATTCGCTCCTCCATCAGGACAGCGGTCAGTTCTCCGGCCTGTACTTGTTCCCAGTAACGACCGTCGTTGAACATTTGTCTCATCTCTGCTTCAAGGACGCGTCTAATTGTGAAAGCCTGAGGTTTGGTCATGATTGCAGAACTCGAAGTCAGAAAAGAATTGGTCAGATTTCTATCGAATGAGATCTCCTTGGATCAGTTTGAGGATTGGCTTGTTTCCAAGAGTTGGGATATGCAACAAGATTCGATTGCATCAGCCAAAAAGTTGGTTTCTGCAATTGAACTACGCCTCGCCGAATATTCCAGTGACCATCTTGACTTCCCAGCATTACATGCCGAATTGGTCCCGTATGCGAATGAGATAAACATTTTTGTCTCATATGACATGGCTCCTGTTTTCGCGATTGCAGCGTCCAGCAGCGTCACTATCGTCCCGGGTTTGGCGGCAAGCCCGGTAGCCCCGGCATGGTCCCCGATACTTTCTGGTACATAATCCGCAACGGGATTCGTGTGAATAGAACACCGTCCACGGATACGTCGAACCAGTAAAGTCCCTGCTCTGATACTTGAAACCCCGGAATATTAAGAACCAGATTTACTCCGCGATCCTCTCCTTCAAATAGAACGGATGCTTCAATTGGAGCCACATCCTTATTCGATGGTGGAATCGGCTTGATACTCACTATGGCGCTATTGCGAGAGAATCCAGCCTTGAACGCCACGACAATAGTGAACTTGAGGTTCACGGGTTGCATTTCAGTCGTTGGTCCAGCGACTTGAAAACGGTCAACAACCCGAATGAGACTAAGGACACCGCTTGCTTCCTGAAGAGCAGTCTCACAAATCACTGCGATTGCCACCCATGGACCCGATGTTTCTTGTGACATTTGAAAATCCCTCCGATAAGACACACTTCTAAGACACACTTCGAGCGATGAAATCGTTTAGCTTGACTGTCGGGGATTTCCCAGATTAGGATGGGGTTCTCTAGGTCCTATCCCAAGTGCCGGGATGTCCACGAAAATGGTGGACATCCTCCAAGGCAGGAAGCCACTTGCCACTCTGCTCTTCTAGTTTTTCTTTTTCAAGCACGTTTTTAGCACTCAAATTGCATGAGTGCTAACGCGGACCTGATCTGTCCTTCGTCTCTGATATTGGCGGTTTGAGCCGTGATACACTCGGCAAAGCGGAGGATAAATGAAGACGCCCCCAGCACCTAACGTGCCCGGAGACACGGACGCCGAACGATTCGACAATGCTGTCAGGATGGTTCTGGCTGTACCGAAGGAAGCGTTTGAGAAGGTAGAAAAGAAATCCAAGGCAAGAAAGAAGCGAGCGAGAGAACGAGCCGCACAGCGCACGATCTCCCGATAAAAGCAGGAAATTACAGGCTATCCATATAGTCCATGAAGTCTTCCCACTTTATTTCCTTTCCGTTTTCGCGCTTCTTTTTTCCTTTGCACCAAATCAGTTTGGTTTTGGTTACAAACAAGTCGCCCAAGTGTTCATCATTGCTGTCAGAAATATCCAACTCAATGCCGTTATTCTTGATCTTCATGTTCACGTCGAAGTCTTTAATCGAAACGTTCATGCCGTGCGCTCCTTGATCGCTAGCCAAGGTTAACGGCATGGTGATGAGTTGTCAAATATATTATTACCCCATTTTGGGCCCATTGGCTATCAGAATACAGCGGCGATCGATGGGCCCGGAAGACGACCGTAAGCGCCGCAACCGCGGTATAGCGGCGATGGCCTTGACGAGGCAATCATTTCCAGCGCGGACCCAATGATGTCCACGATGGCGAAAAGGCTCTCGGTGGCGGCAAAGTTTTTTCCGTTCCGCCAGCGTGGTGGTGAACCGGGTTTTAGCGAATTGATTCCGTTGCCCGTCAAGCGTAAATTGTACTCATGACCGACTTGGCGAAAATCGAACAAGTAATCGAACAATTGCCTGATGAAAATCTGGCTCAGCTCGCCTCCTGGATGGATGACAAGTGCCGCGAGCGGGGCATCTTCGGGACCAGGGATCACAGCGCATTCTTAAACAGCTACGCGCCCGGTGACGAAGGTCTTTACGATGAACCCACAACCCGGTGAGATCTGGCTCGCGAACATCCCATTCACCAACGGTCTTGCGTCGAAGGTCCGCCCCATCTTGGCGCTTTGGTTGGATGCCGCCGACCTTGTCGTTGCGGCGGTGACGTCCGCTCAGCCCAGATCTGCGGCAGACGTAGCCCTGCTTGATTGGATTTCCGCGGGACTGCGCGTGCCGTCGACTGTCCGTCTCTCCCGCCTGGATTGTCTCGAACAAAGTTTGCTCCAGCGCAAATTGGGAGTTGTGTCCGCGGGCGACGCGCTGCGAATTCGTCAGACGTGGTTAGCGCAGATCAAGCTCCAATTTTAAGTGAGGGGTTCAAGACGCTACGCTCCCCAATCCCGTTGTGTTCGAAAATTCGACTAAAGGGATCATATAGCCCCGTTGACGGAAAAGGCGATTCGCAGCCACGATATTTTTATCGAACTGCGGCAATGGCCGTCCGAGGCTGCGAACTACGCTTTCTCTCTGGACAAGAGTGTGGATTTGGATCGGTTCGCGCCGAACAAACATACGATGGACACTCTTGCCGTATATATGCCGCTTCCGGGTAGTAATAATTCAGCAGTCCGCCCAATCGTTTATGGCGGCATTGCACCGCTCCCGTTGTCGTATGAGTAGCCTCTATTGGAATGATCAGCGCGTTTCCGAGACCTTGATGATTGCGTTCAAGATGATAATGCTCGACGAATTCGCGCACGACGTTCCGCAATGAATCTTCACCAAAAAGATCAGTCGTTCCAGACAGCTTTCCTTAATCGTCTTCACGAATCGTTCCGCGTACGCATTCAGATTGGCGATCGCGGCGGTAGTTTGACCGATTCGACGCCGGCGTCAGC
>Ga0207099_1049_pt2 | contig 11066 bp, 6 predicted proteins | sample Alteio_BWMinHeat_85_FD_153521 | JGI IMG/M metagenome (GOLD analysis project Ga0207099, IMG submission 153521) | Enriched cells from forest soil in Barre Woods Harvard Forest LTER site, Petersham, Massachusetts, United States -... | ecosystem: Environmental > Terrestrial > Soil > Temperate forest >... | reverse complement strand
TCCGAGAATCAGTCGATATTCTGAGGCTCATACACGCTGATGACATCGGGATCGTTTGGTTGAGCGGGTCCGCGCGGGCGTCTGAAGAGGAGTTGCGGTTAACGCCGCCATTCCTCTTGTCGTTTCCTGAGAGGCCAAACCAGATGTACCGAGTACCCATGAGGCGCATTTACGACCCACCGTCAGGTGAGCCTCTGAGCACAGTAGCCATCAATCAATTCGGCTCCCTATTCAAAAAGTACTCTGTTGATCGAATCAAAATAGCCGGCCTCCCGATCGCAATGGAACGGCTTCGTGGGATATACGAACGTTACGCTCCAGATGAAGTGGGCCGCATGATTGACGCGGTCACAGGGCTGGAAGCTCTTTATCTGCCGGAGAAGCAAGGCGAACTCAAGTTTCGCCTCCAGCATCGCGCGGCTTGGTTTCTTGAGCTTCAGCCCGAGGAGAGGGTGTCCCTCGTTGGTGAACTGGGCGAGGTTTATGATGCACGCTCCGCGTTGGTACACAGCGGTGAGTTAAGCAACAAACTGAAGAGACGAGATATCGCTCTCATGCAAAGCGCGGTAGCAATTCTCAGGCGCTCTATTCTGCACTTCCTCTCGACTGAGTTTGGTATTGGGACAACGGCCGCTCAAATGGCAGAAAAATGGTTGGATCTGACAATGGGGAAGAGGCAGGTTGATTCAGTCCATGCTGTGTCCAGCGACGAGTTGCCCATACCTGGCAGAAAGGACGACGCAACCGATAGCGCCGACGGTTGGAACCGCTGACAGTGTCTAAACGGACGGGTGTCATTACAAGCGTCGAACTTTAGGTCGCCCTCTCAAACCGTCGACGACTTGGTTAGTCGTGCCACGTGAGTCCTGCTGATCCCGAATTCCTCCGCGAGCATGCCAAGTGAAGCACCCTTCCTGCGCATCCGGTTGAGTTTGTGGCGGTCAAACACCTTCTTCGGCCGCCCCAAGCTCTTCCCTTTCGCCCGCGCCGTGGCAAGCCCGGCCAACGTGCGCTCCGAAATCTTCACGCGCTCCTGTTTCGCCAGAGTCGCCATAATGGAAACGATTGCGTCCTTGAAAAGTCCTGCCGAGTCGAGATACTGCTCGGTATAACTCTTCCACGCCACGCCGAATGCAGTCAGCTTTTCCAAGTGTTTCAAAGTTTCCAGAGCGCCCTCTCGGCTGAATCGATCCAATGCCCAGAACAACACCAGATCGAATTTGCGTTGGTGCGCATCGATGAACAGGGCCTTGAATTGTTCTCGATTGGGCGTCGAGCCGGTGACCTCATCCACGTATAACTTGGCGATAGTCCAGCCTTGCTTCTTGCAATATGTCTTGAGAGTTCTCAATTGGTTTTCTGTGTCTTGTCCTTTTCCCTTTGTGCTAATGCGGGCATATATGGCCGTTTTCATGGTGGCGGCACTGTACCATAAACGACCGGTTTAGGCACAGTGCATTAGCGCGCCGTAAGTCGCTGTAACGCACCCACCGTCACGAGCGAAACGGATACCCTTTATGTTACATCGCTTCGCGGAATGCTCCCCGCAGACAGTTTCCTCAATGAAACATCTCGTTCTCCACCCATACTTCAACCCGGCTAATCGGACTCAAAACCCTGACTGGAAAATTTAAGCGTGCGACCGTTCTCCGTGACGGTGCGGACAACATTGTCGGGCACACCTCCGGGAATTTCCGCCTCAATCTCCAGCGTGACCTTTACCGACGAACCGACCAGCCCGACGAGGTGCGCAATGACCTCTTCGGCGATCTTGCCAGCATCACGGCCAACGCGTGTGGCATCGAGTGAAACGGTTCCGTGGAACCGTCGTAGTTTGCGCTCCGGCTGTGGGGGAGTTGGACCATGGCCGCCACCGCCCTCTTCCGGTGGAGGGGGAGGCGGTTGAGGTGGCAGCTCCTCATCCATCTGCCGGCGTGCAAGGTCCGGTTTCACGAGCAGCCCCGCACTGTCGGCAGACAGCAGCACCGTTTTTCCACCTCGCAGTCCCCGATACCGTTTCGCCAGTTCGTCGTGGCTTTCGGCGTAGGCGAACGTGTCGGATTGCCAGGTTAGGAGTGCGATGCCATCGCAGATTGCCTGCACCAACACCTCTGGTCCGCCAAGCCTCGGCAGGTATAGATAGCGCGCAAAATCTTCCACGAGCTGCTTGATTGGGACGTGGTCGCCGCGCCACAGCGGCACGTCGTCCATGTGCTTCCGCAGGACCGTTGAGCCGAACGAGATCACCAGCGACTCAGCGCTTCGGAGTCTCTTGCTCGCCCGAACTGCTAGAGCGTCGCCGCCCGAAGTGCGAACGGCCTGCCATGTGATTGGCGCCTGCGGATTGACCTGCTCCGGCACCAGTAGCCACTGGTAGGTTTCGGGCAGTCGCGCTGTCACCGCCCCGTCCGCGGCCTTCTGCTGGGTTTCGGCCTGGGACACCTGATGCGGATCGAGGTTAAGCGCGACCTTCTCCGCGAGGATCGACTTCCACGCCAGAAACTTGCGCACCGCTTCGTCCAGATCCTGCAGCCGGACCTTGTCGGCGGCGAGGAAGACCAGCGTGTTGCGATAGAGACGCGGTGAATTTCCGCGCGACTCCAGAATGGTCCGCGCCGCCGTATCGGCCGCGCTGCCGGGTTCTTTGGTATACGAATGTTCCGCGGCCAACACGACCAGTCGCGCGTCGAGGTCGTCAGGAACGTCGGCGCCCGAGCGCGGCATCGGGTGGATGCGCGAGAAGTCCCCGGCCTTTCGCAGGTCAGCGCGCAGCCGCTCGTCCAACTCCTGCGCCACCCTGTCCGGATCGCGCTTGAGCTGCTCTGCGCGGTCTTCCGCGAGTTTCGTGACCGTTGGCTGCGTGGCGTACCAGAATCGCGGTCCATCTTGATAGAGGTAGGTCGCCGCTGCCGCGAGCCTCCGCAGTGCGTCACCGAACACGGCTGGCGACTCGCCCGGCATCACGCAACCGAGCTTTACCCGGCGATCCTCAAGTCCACGGTGTGCCGCTGCAACAGTTGGCGCCGAGCCGAGGTAGATCGTGCGCGCGACACGCCGCGTGGCGTGCAGCTTGCCCAGATTCGGCTGCTCGGAGTCGATCTTTAGCGGAAGCGAACTCGGGCCGTCCACATCCTTTTCAATAATGGGAGCCCAGTTATCCGACAGATAGCGCGTCAGCTCGGACTGCACACGCGAATCGTCGATTGGTACGGTCGACGGAAGGATCAGCGGATTGCGATCGCCCTTCTCCCACAGACTGTGGATCACGGACGCCATCAGCCGCAGTACACCGCGTGTTCGTTGGAACTTCACCAACGTGGACCAGTCGGTATGCAGCCGGTCGAAGATCTCCGGGTGGATTGGGTACGCGGCTTGAATGCGTTTCTCATAGTCGCCGCCCTTGCACTCTGGAGGGAACTCTGCGCCTTGAGAGTGATAGAGGTCGGCGAACGCGCGCGCGGTCACGTCACGGTTTTTGAAGGCGTCGGGTCCGGCGAGCGGCTCGAACAGGCGCCGCCGCACAATCTCGAAGCCCTCCTCGGCGGTTGCCGGCCGCCATGACGATTCCACGCGCCCAACCACGTTCCGCAGTCGATCGAGCGCCTCACGTCCCCGAATACCACCCACTTCCACATCATCGGACTGCGTATGCGGCGATGCCGTCGTGTCGGAAGCCGGCAGAGAGATTACCAGCAGGCAATTGCCCGCCAGCTTGGCCGACTCGGTGAGCGCCTGCGCGAAAGTGAATTGCGTCTCGAAACCTCCGGCAGGCAGGTCGCTCTGGTCGTGGAGTTGCCGCGCATAGGCCACCCACTCATCGATCAGGACGAGGCATGGCCCGTATTCCTTGAACAGTTCGCGCAGCACGTCGCCCGGGTTTGTGGCTTTCTCGTCATCGGCCTTGACGCGCGCGAACGCCTTTTTGCCGCCGAGCTGGTACGCCAGTTCACCCCACAGCGTGCGCACGACCGTGCCGTCAGTCTTGGTGACGGGATTCCCGGGCGAGATCTTGTTCCCCACCAGCACCACGCATTTCGCTCTGGGCAGACTTTTCAAGCCCGCTTCAGCAAGCACGGAGTCGACACCCGCCAGTTCACTGGCATTCGCTCCCGAGAACAGGTGATAGAGCGCCAGCATGGAGTGCGTCTTGCCGCCGCCGAAATTCGTCTGAAGCTGCACCACCGGATCGCCACCCTTGCCCGAGATGCGCTGGATGCCGCCCACTAGAAGGCGTTTCAGGCTTTCGGTGAGATAGGTGCGGCGGAAAAACTCATGCGGCTTTTTGTACTCGTCCGACCCTTCGCCTAGGTGCACCTGCCAGAGGTCGGCGGCGAACTCCGCCTGCTGATAGCGACCACTTGCCACGTCGGCGTGGGGCGTGACGATCTCGCGCCAGGGTTTGAGCGTGCCGGTGGCGGACGATTCGATCAGCGAGCCTCCCGCCTTGCGTTTTTCTCCGCGGACCTGCTCGTCGAAAGTGAGCCGCCGCAGTTCCATCTTCATCTTGCCGACCTCGTCGGCCTGGGGCGCGGACACTGCGGTGAGCAACCGAGCCATTGAATCGAGCGCCCGGTCGGCATCGTCACTTGAGAACGGTTCCTGGTGCGCCCACTTGTTGCGACAGTCTCGCAACTCCTGCACCAGCGACCGTTCGGCCCGGCCAAGGGTTTTCGCGAACACCACGTTCCACTGTTTCCAGATCACGGACAGTATGGACGCCACGTCCCACTTGGGTTGATTCGCGGTTCCGAACAAATTGACCTGCGTATCACTTACCGAATCACGAGCTTCCTCGAACCAGCGTTGTGCATGCTGCGCCTTCATTTCCCGTTCGACAAAGGGTTGCAGTCCCTCTTTCAGCAGCTCCATCGCCTTGCCGATTCGTTCCTGGTTGGTGATTGCCATAGGCTATTCCTCGGTCTCCCCGAACAGGCCGCCCTGCTCAGTCTTTGGTTTGCCGCCCTCGTGCGCGAGACGGACGATTTCGGGCCAGCTCTGGACAAGGCCGTTGTATGCGAGTGCCTCGGCAGCGCGCTTCTTGCGCTCACAAAGTGTGTAAAGGCGATAACAGAGCTCGCGAGCCGTTTCGGCTTTGACGCCGAGTTTCGCTACGAGTTCAGCCGCTGCGGACTCGCCGCCGCCTTCAGCAGGGTCCAGTACGCGGATAAGGTGGTGGACGATTTCCCACGCGGTGAGTCGCGGGTCGGTGGCAGGGTCCCAGTTGGAAGAGAGCTCGTTCGGTTTGAGCAGTCTGACCTTACCGCCTGGCGACTTCTTATCGAGGATGCCCGCATCCTTCATTCCTTGGACACTGGTATTCTTGGACTTGGAAAGTTGTTCGGCCAAGCCGTACTCGCCCTCGTCAAAGCCCGACTGCTCGAACCACGTCAGCGCCCAACGGCTCTCGGCGTCGAAGTCGCCCTCCTGCTCGGCCAGCGCCTCGTCGAGGGTCTGGTTGATGAGTGCCAGTGCCTCGCGTACGGTGAGCGGCTTGCCCTCGACGTCGAGCACTTTGGAATAGCGGGTGTAGACCGCCATTCCTGGGCCTATGGCGGCTTGCGCCAGGTCTACTGGAGCGATATTGCCTCGTTGAAGATTGGCTAATGCCCCGGGGAGCTCTGCCTTGAGCGCGGCTACGAACTCGCGGCGTGTGACGATCGGCGCATTGTCAGCGCGCGGACGGCAGACGAGAACGATGCTGGACGCCAAGGCACCGATCGTTTTCTTCAAAGCGACGGTCAATTCAGTACGGACTGGCCAAGTTCCGCTGATGGCAAAACCGGCACCTATAACAGCCTCCAAGAAAGTATCCCACCCCGTGCTGGCTGTGCCAGTCAAGCTATCGCTCTCGGATTGCTTAAACGCGTAATAGATTGTGACGGGGAAGGCTGGGTGCGTCTGCTTGGTGAGCCGGGTCATCGCCTTCGTCATACCGTCGAGAAAGAAAGAATCTGCCTCCTGTTTACTTCTGTGGCGGTATGGCGTGGCGACCAACTCTTCCAGCTTGGGCACTGCGAGCGTAGCGAAAAGCTCCGGAAAGACTTCGTTCAACGAACGCCGCAGCCAGACGTAAAAAAAATCCGACAGATCGGCATATGGAATATTGTCGTAGTAGGGAGGGTCGGTTGATACCAACACGCCTCGCCGGCCAGTATCGAGCTGGGCATCGCGCTGGGAGGCTGAGCCTTCACCGATTCCGGGGAGTTGGTCCAACACTTCCGTAACGGACAGGATTGGGTAATGGTAGTCGCCTGCAGCACCGCCGAAAGCGTTAGCTTCCGCGTAATCCCAAGTCATGGGAATAGCCTGGCGGCTGAAAGCAGCAACGAGTCTTGTCGGCTTTGTCTGCCAAGTACAGATGGTATTGCAGGTTGTGCTGAGCTTATCAAATGCAAATGCCAGGTACACCGTTACCGCATCGGCATACGCGGCCGCTCCAGTGCCACCTTTGGAAAGACACCTGCCGTCGTCTGGCAAGCCCGCTTTTCGCACATCGCGCTCTACTTGCACACGCGCTTCATGCACTAGGTCCGAGAAAGTTGTCAGTGCCACAAGCTGCCGAGGCGTGAACAAATCGCCGAAGGTTTTCATACCGTAGAGGGGTGGTGAGAATGCGCGTGTGTTTCCCGATATTGCCAAATCAGGTTTCCATGTTGGTTTAGCAGTTAGCGCTATACGTTCCATTTCTATAGTTGGGGGAATGTAGATACGCCCCTGCTCGCTTTCTGCAACGATGGCCATCAAGCGCGCGCCCATGCGTCCGGCGATCGCCTCGCTGTATATATGCTCGCTCGCTATTGGTGTCCCCGACATTAGGCACGAAAAATTAGCCCCACGCGAAAGCTTGGTCCCATTTTTTGCCGCCTCAACATCTTTCGGTGTTCCCACCTTCACAGTGAACCGGTAGCCACCCTCCTGAATTTCGGGCTCGACATAAGCCTCACCGCCTGTCTTAGTTGAAAGCATGAAGGTGGAGGCAAGCGGCACGTCCACCTGCGAAAAGGCGGGGTTAGAACTTTTTACCGTGCGTGCCCAGAGCCACGCAATCACAGTGAGCCTCTTGCCAACAAGTAGTTTCAAGTCTGGCCGCGTCTCTGCCATCTCCGCTGTGATTTCGATCTTTGGATAAAGGTGACCGATGCGTTTCTCCGCCTCGTCCCGCATCCACTGTCCGTAGTAACGCACGTCCTCGGCTAGCCCTTGCAACCCGTGCCAGATTTTCTCCATCTGCGCTTTCTGTCTCCGCGCGTCGGGATTCACCGGCGGCTTGCCGGCAAACTTCGGAGGGATTTCAATCATTGCCTTGTTGATCAGGACCGCCACCGGGTTCAGGTCGCACGCGTAGCTGTCAAGCCCGAGACGTTGCGCCTCTAGTGGCAGGGTGCCGCCGCCGGCGAAGGGGTCGTGGAAGGGGGGTAGCTTCTTGCGGTCGAAAAGCTCCTTGGCACGCGGATGATCGGCATTTTCGGCGCACGCCCGCCGCCAACTTTGCCAGATCTCGTCGCGCGCCGCCTGTAAGACTGTCTCGTTGGTGGTGTTCTCCCAAAGCACCAGTCCTTCAATTATGCGGAAGAGTCGCTGGCGCTCAGCGTCCGCCAGCATCTCGTCGAGAGTCGGGGCAGGGCCTGGCTCGGGGACCGATAGCCCGGTTCCCTTGGCTTTTTTGGCGAGGTCTCGCGCTTCTTCCCACAGCTTCAGACGGGCTTTAAGGTGGGTCTCCGCTTTCCGCCGCAGTTTCGGGTCTGCCCGGAGTGTGTCAACGTAGGCCGATGGATCATCCACCATCTGCGCGAAGATTACCGCCCGCGCCGCCGCAAGTGGCCGTCGCGCCCACCACAGATGCAGCGTGCTGGGGTGCCCGTGCCGGATAGACTTCTCCCGCGCAGATGCGATGTTGATGGCTTCAAGCGGCAGGGCAACTTCAATCAGCTTCTTCTTATTCTTCATTTCTCTTCGAATTCACCAGCCTGTAACTCGCTGGAAAGAGAGTCAGAGTCCCATCATCGCGCATCGCACGGAGAGCGGTGCCGGTCATTTCGACAGGATTGCCCTCGCTGTTGGCAAGGATCAGAGCATAAGATTCCGGATACTTCTCGATGAGTCCCCATAAGTCGGATTCGAGTTGCAATGGCTCAACCTCAAGGCAATGATCTTTTGGCCAGTAGTAACGGACGAGTTGACCGGAAGCATTGCGTCTTTCCCAAAGAGAAGGAGTTTCTCTGGAATGTACAATCCAACTCCCGTTGGGGTGAAAGAATCGTTCGTCAGTTTCTCTTCGAAAGCCTTGCGCCTTCACAAAGCATTCGATGATGCTCGGTTTTGGCGGCTTTCGTGCCGGGCGAGCCCGCTGTTCCTTATCACCGGGTGTATGAGTGCCGCTGGGCTCGTCATCATCAAACCGGATATTACTCACCTCCGGGGACAAGGTGGGAACATTGTCCGTTTCTATTTCCGTTTGAGACTGTGGAGTGAATATGTCCTCATTTTGGTTTCTGTCTGCAACTCTATCCACTTCGGCAACATCTACACTTTCAGCGAGCGCCAGCACGAAATTCTCTTCGAGGTAATCCTGAATATCTTTCTCCGAGCGCTCAAAGCTGTAGTCGAGTGCTGACCTGATATCTGGGCGGCCAAAAGCTTTAGCAATCTCTTGGGGCACCAGCCTCGCCAGTCTTCCCTTCGGAAGGTGATCCACGTACAGGGTAGAACCGATCCAAAGTGCGTCGGCCCTGCGCGGGGTCCCCGCTGGAGTCCCCCCTATGTAGGGCACTGTTTCGAGGCCCTGTGTGGTGTGCCAGACTGTAGTCTTGAGTTGCCTGGCAAGAGCGCGGAGGCGCGCCGTCTCATTTTCATCTTCGAGTTGAATCCGACATAGTCCGGAACCCAATGCTCTCAACCACTCTCTTTCCTCCGACGCGCCAGAGAAAAGCTGATCTTGAGCGATCCTCTCTGCAACATGAAGCGCCAAGGCCTCCAGTTGCGAAAATGGAACACTTGCAGCTACTTCTGCAGACAAATGCTGTAGATCCGCCGTCTTCTGTTTGACCCATTGATGCATGTGCTTCCATGACACCAAAGACTGCATGCTTAATGCATAGATGAGGCTGTCGACTGGCGCCCACTCACCCGCCAAATTGATCCAGTGTTGGCATTCCTCCCAAATGCGCGCTGAGTGCCGACCAAGTACTGCCCGAACACGCCTCAAGTCGTCAGGCGCAAGCGCTTGACCAGATGGCAGGGTCTTCAACCATTGAATAGCGAGGTCTGCAGTTGGTCGCTCTGCGATACCAAGTTTTCTCCACAGGGAAAGGTCGTTGACGGACGAGCGAATTACCGGTGCGCCGGGGACATCTTCTTCATCTGAGGACAGGAAAACAGCCGTCGCCATCACCCAGTCGCCGTCACGGGTCAAAACTAGTTTTTCTGTGAAGAAGGCTTGTCGGATCTTTTGAAAATCGGCGGTGGAGCATGCGTTTACCATTTGGTCAAGACGCCGGTACCATTTCTCTACTTCGGTGAGAGGTGGCGAAAGTGACTTTCCTAGCGCCCGAAGGCAGTCCAGGAGACGATCCGGACCGATCGGCGTGTGCCGCACATCCAGCAACTCTAACAATGGTCGTGTTGCCTCTTTGTCATAGCTGGAGTGGACAAACGGCTCGACATCGATCAGCGATTCGGTCTCTGCAGTGCGTCGAAGGAGATCGCCAGGCTTGCGTTGGAACCCACGATTGTCCAATAAGCACGGCAAATTTCTCAGGCGGAGAACCCATGAAGGTAATAGCGGTTCTTGAGTAACAGACTGCCGCTTTCCGGTAGTCGCGACCTGGTAAATCCGCGCGGTGCTCGCTCGACTCCAGAAGGTTTCGCGTTGTGAAAACACGTGGTCGGCAACTCTTGTCCAGAGTTTGTCATCATCTTTGGAAAGTTTCTCCCAGTGATTCCAGTAGATCTCTTCAAAGTCCCAGTCTTGGATAGCAAATGTGAAAGTAACGTATGGGGTATGCAGGGTGCCCATCATGCCGCGCTTGCGTGCTTCCCGTTCAGCTCGATTTATGCCATTCATCCACAAAGGTTTCTCAGCTACGGGCGGGAAACTCAATAGGCCGGACTGCCCTGATGAAACCCATCGGTGCCACTCTTCCCGTGAGCAAGAGAAAAACTTGGTCGTGTATTCCGAATTCAGCAAGCCTTTCTGGCGGCACTCCTCCGGAACCAGATCTTCCAGGCTGCCGTTCTCATCGAAAAGAATGGTTTCATTGGTGGAACGTAGCTTCATGTCGTTGGTTACGTAACGAAAGGAATCACCAATGGTAGCTCCAAGCTTTGCACCAATCTGCGCAAGGCGAATGCAGTCATGTAGCTCAAGCGTTTCGGGGCCGAAGAAGTCGGCTGCGACGCGATCAAGCACCTTGCTCGCATCGCTCGTACTGTTGAGTCCAATCCTGTCCAAGATCGCGTAAGCCGCCTGGACCGCCTCTTGAGCGGACAAGTCCTTTTGGTCGGTCGCAGTACGACGCTGATCTGCGAGGAATCTTGCCCAGTTGGGATTCATCACCACTAGATGATTTGCCAAGAAGTCCCAGTCTTTGTCAGATTGCAATAGCTTCTTTTCACCCAATCGAGCGACTTCAGACGCGGCGTATAGAACTTTTTTACCCTGCACTGGCACAATCTTTGCGTCTGCCGGAGTTAGGTAATATCGATATCCTGTAAATTCCGGGGCCACGTATTCCCATAACATAAGGAGCTGACGCCAAGTGGCAGGGGTTGGAAAATGGTTGCTTTGTATAAGGCTGAGAAAGTGCTCTTTTTTGATCTCATCAACCATGTTCCAGGTGACTAACTTCTTTCGATCGGCAAATTTGATGTCCCGTGACAAAGGGGGTCTTTCCTGCTTGTCCAATAAGGCAGAGACCTGTTCAGTCGGCCAGATCTCCATAATTGTTTCAGGAATGATGGTGCTTTCCCCCTGGCCTAACAGGCGACTGTCCTCGGTTAAAAGCACTGGTTGGCCGTGAATTGTTTCTTCAAAAGCGACTTCGACCGCAGCTCCGCATGTTCCCTCC
>Ga0207099_1181_pt1 | contig 11203 bp, 10 predicted proteins | sample Alteio_BWMinHeat_85_FD_153521 | JGI IMG/M metagenome (GOLD analysis project Ga0207099, IMG submission 153521) | Enriched cells from forest soil in Barre Woods Harvard Forest LTER site, Petersham, Massachusetts, United States -... | ecosystem: Environmental > Terrestrial > Soil > Temperate forest >... | reverse complement strand
TGGAAAGATTTGCTTGTACGCCAGGTCACCCGTCGCGCCAAAGAAGACAAGCGCGTCCGAATGGGGAACCGTCATATGTTTTGATTACCCCCTGTACAGTCCGGCTCAGTCACTGTATTTTGCCGATTCAGCAAGATCTGTGCAATATGGTACGTAATCTCCTCCTTAAAAACGGAGGGGCGTAAGATACATACTGACGCGCCTCTGGCGGTTGGGAGGCAGCGGCCTGGCGAGTGTGAGATGAAGATCAACTCCGATGATTTTCGCGTGCCGGCGGGGAAAAAGGTCAACCTCAAGAAATGGCCGACGCTCGTAAAGCCGGTTTACAATTCGAAGAAGGAGTACAACATACTCCTCGAAAAACACGTGCAGGAGCTGAGCTCGCTGCAACGTCTTCACTACGCGTGCAATCGCTACGCGGTGCTGCTGATTTTTCAGGCGATGGACGCGGCCGGAAAGGACGGCGCCATCCGTCACGTGATGTCCGGTGTCAATCCGCAAGGCTGCCAGGTGTTCAGCTTCAAACACCCGAGCGCGACCGAACTGGATCACGACTTCCTGTGGCGCACCACCCAATCTCTGCCGGAACGCGGGCGGATCGGCATCTTCAACCGTTCCTATTACGAGGAAGTGCTGATCGTTCGTGTGCATCCGGAGATTCTGCGCACCGAGGGGCTGACGGACAAGTCGCTCGACGAGACGGTCTGGAACGGGAGGTATCGTTCGATTGTCGACTTGGAAGACCATCTGTACCGTAACGGAACGCGAATCATCAAATTTTTCCTGCATCTTTCGAAGGAAGAGCAGCGAAGGCGTTTCCTCGACCGCATTGAAAATCCCGAAAAGAACTGGAAGTTCAGTCTGGCCGACATTGAAGAGAGAAAATTCTGGAAACATTACATGAAGGCGTATGAGGAGTGCCTGAGTGCAACGAGCACAAAGGACGCGCCCTGGTACGTTGTTCCCGCCGACGATAAGCAGAACGCCCGGCTGATCGTTTCTCAGATCATCCTCGACCGATTCAACGGGCTAAAACTTGCTTACCCCAAAACCGGCGCGAAACGCCGGCAGGAACTCGATTTGATACGCAAGAAGCTGGTGACGTGAGACCACGCTCTCAGAAGTCGATCACGATATCCGGTCTGACGCCCACCACGATTTGTTTCGAAGATTGAAACATGAGATTCGAAAGCGAACTTATTGCCGAATGAAATCCGCCCGCCATCTGACTGGGAAACAGCTTGAGCTTGTAGAAAACAGAGTTCAGGAGTCCAGTTGCGTATTCCAGTACCGTGGATATCTTTGTGCGCTGCTCAGCATGAAAGTTCGGCCAGTTTCAGCGGTGATAGGACTTCTCAGTGCTTTCACGCTAGCCGCGACTTTTTACGCGTGGCGTTTTTCGTATTTCTGGCTGGATGATTTTAATGTCTTCTTTTGGGTCCAGCGTCTCGACTACAGCCTCGGCCGAATGGTCTGGGACTGCATCAATCCGTTCGCGAACGCTTTTCGCCCTTTTGGAATCCTGTTCTACTGGATCTTCTGGCACATTTTCGGCCTGAGTCCGCTGCCATATCACCTCTTTGCCTGGGCGATTCACACGGCGAACGTCATTCTGTTGTTTGTTTTGCTGTCTCGAATCGTTGGATCGCGCTACGGCGCTGCGGTAGGCGCCCTGCTGTTTGGCTTTCGTGCCAACTTCACGGACATCTACTGGAGCTTCGGGACAATCTTTGAATTGCTGGCTCTATTTCTGATGCTGCTTGCGATGCTGGCATACAGCAGCGAGATGAAGTTTCGATGGAAGCTGGTCACCGCTGTTCTGTTGTATCTCCTTGCGGTTAAATCGAAAGAGATGGCAATCACGCTTCCTGCACTGCTTTTGCTCTTCGATATATCTTTCAGCCGCGAGAGATGGACCAGGAAACTCACCAGCCTCTACGCGGTGCTTGTGTTATTTGGATTGGCGCTTGGGTACTCCAAACTAACGACGATAGAAAGCGCCTCGCGAACAGCACCCTACTACATGGATATTTCCGCGTTGACGCTGGGCCGCGGCTACGGATGGTATTTCGATCACCTGTATGGCATGAAGATTCGATGGGGTGCGTGGGGCATCGTTTCGGTGTTACTGATCGCCTTCTTTATTTATCGCCGTGAACGGCGTGGACTGTTCTTTCTTGGTTACGTTTACATCACACTGCTGCCTGTCATCTTCCTGGTTAACCATCGATATGAGTTCTTCTGGTACATCCCATTCTTCGGCATTAGCGGTCTGGCCGCTGTGTTGGCGGACAGCATCGAGAAACTCCTGCGTGTCCGGATTTCTGAAAATGCGCTCGCTTTCGCCGCTGCGGTCGTGTTTGCGTGCTTGAGCGCGGGACATTGGTTGCGGGAGTCTAGCGCCAGCGCGGAGGTCATTCGCGTCGAGGCTTCGGCGGCGGTCGAATTCGAAGCGTTGGTGACGGCGGTGCGTCATCTTCCTTCACCTGAAACCGGAGCCGTGATTTACTTCACCGCATTCCCGAAGTACTTTGATGCCGAATCGTTGAACTTCGTAACTCAGGTTACGTTGCGCCGCACCGATGTCTCGCCGGCATTGGTGGACGCCTTTCCCGATCCCTGCCGGTCTTGCGTCCAATTTATGCGATAGAATCCGCTCGTGCGAACGGCTCGATGGATATTGCTGATCGGCCTGACAGTGGCGCTCTTCTATTGGAAGATCGTGTTCACCGGACAGTTCACGATCCTGTGGCAGTGGGAGCCCGTAACGCAGAGCTACTCCTGGTATAACTTCGCTTCAACCTGGATTCACAAAGGTATTCTCCCCATTTGGGATCCATACCGTTTTTCCGGAAGCACGTTCATTGGAGAAATGCAGACCGGACTTTTCTATCCCCTGAAGTTCCTCGTTTACATCATGCCTCTCGATGCGGCCGGCATGGTTTCAGAACGCATCTATAACGAGTTCTACGTCTTGACACACATCCTTGCCGTAATTTTCACGTTTCTGCTGGCGCGGCATCTGCGGCTATCGCCATTTGCTTCCTTCGTCGCCGGTTTGTCTTTTTCACTTGGCGGATACCTCGGGAACACGGGCCATCCGCATACCCTGGACTCGGGTATCTGGCTGCCTCTTATCGTGCTGTTCTTTCTTCGGTCCACCGAAGAGCGTTCCGCAGCCCGAGGCGCCTTTTTTGCGGCACTGTCAGGGCTGGCTTTAGGCATGGCTGTTTTGGCAGGCGGCATTCACATGGTGATCATGGGAGGGATTGTCATAGGGACGATGTGTGTCGCCTTAAGCGCCGGAAAGTCGCCTCCAACGCGAATCTTTGCGCTGGCAGCCGTTGTAGCGGTCATCGGGTTCCTTTTTGGCGCTGTGCAGTTACTGCCGTCAATGGAGTACGGCCCGTTGTCGTATCGCTGGATCGGAGCCGACCAGCCCATCCGATTTCAACAGAAGGTTCCATATCAGTTTCTGGGAGGAATCGCACGGTTCTCGCCTCGTTCGTTGGCCACGTTCCTGTTTGGAGCGGCGAATGAGGGAGATCATATTCCCAACAATTACTTTGGCGTGCTGCCGTTCCTGCTTTCCATTATTGGGGCGTGGCGGGCCTGGGGCGAAAGATGGGTGAAGTACTTCGCAGTCCTTGCCATCGCTTCCTACATCTATGCCTGGGGAGAATTCTCGTTCCTGCATGGAGTGTTGTATCTCGTTCCGGGGCTCGACGTTGCCCGGGAGGCCGGCCGCTTTGTCCTTGTGACTCATTTTGCGGCGGCAATCCTCGCAGCGTATGGAATCGACAAGCTGTTCGGGGCGAAGGCGCCGGCGGACGCGTCCATGCGCGGGTTCGTCCGTGGCCTGCGGTGGCTCGTCGTCTTTCTAACGGCGCTTCTGATTGCCGGCGCCGTTCAGACGTCGATCACCATTCTTGACTCGTTCTTCATGTCCTTCACGTTCATTGCCGCCGCTTACGCCATGTTCGAACTGGTCCACCGCGGTCGCCGATCGGCCGCAACGAAAGCGTTGGTGGTCTTTTTGCTCCTGTGGGATCTGTATGAGTTCAATTCCCCCATTCAAAACCGTGGAGTTATGCAAGCGCAGAAGCACGACTCCATGGCCGACTTGCTCGACAGCAGAAAGCTTGCGGGTTTCTTCAAAGCGCAGGGTTCCATGTTTCGAGTTCACTTCGATGGGGACGCTCCGCCCAACATCGGCGATTCGTACGGGATTCCGATGACGGGCGGCATGGGGGCGACCATGCTGGTCGATTACTTCGGTTATCTGAGTCACCCGAGAATGTCGCAACTCCTGAATGTCCGATACACGATTCGAAAAGGGGATCTACCGGGCCGGGAGGCCGTTCTGTCTGATGGTGTGTGGCGGGTTTATCCAAATGCCGATGGCGGAAAACCAGGATGGGTCGTGCACGATATCGAAATGGTGCCTTCCACGGAACGTCCGCCCAAACGCCTCATGGATCCGGCCTTTGACGCGGCTCACGTCGCACTCCTGGAACGACCGCTGCAGGAGCCGATCGATCGTGGGAGCGAACCTGAGGCGACTGTGGTGACGATCGTTAGCAACGAGCCCAACGCGCAGGAGTTTCGTGTTGAAACAAAGGGGCGGGGGGTGTTGGTGACGAGCGAGGTGTTTTATCCCGGTTGGCAGGCTGCCGTAAATGGACATCCGGTGACGATTTATCGCGCCGACGGCATACTCCGGGCCGTGGTCATTCCCGATGGACAAAGCACCATTACGTTCAACTATCGTCCGTCTTCTGTCCGAACCGGCGCAGCGATGACTCTTGCGGCGGTTTTAGCGACGGCTGCCCTGGGGTTATGGCTTCGTGCCGGGCGTGCACGCGCCCTGACACCCGGGACATAGCAGCCTATGCATGAGCATAGGGGTCGGTGAGCATTTAACCCTGTCCCCCAATTCGTTCTTCGAAACTGTGAAGGATAAGCGAAACAAACTGACTCGATAGCGCAGGCCGAGCGAGCGGCCAGTTGTTTGAGCTTTCCGAGTCGACGCTCGGCGCGCAGCGCGCAGGAGCCAAAGCATGTAGAATGAGTTGTAATGATGTCCATTCTCTTGCTATTGCTTGCAACGATCTTTCGTCCGCAGGTTGCGAGGACTTCCCCAGCATCTTATGAGGATGTTGACGCTTACGACGTGTACTCCGCCATCCTGCCCTCGGAATGGCCCGTCACGGTTGCTAAGGCAAAACGGCTTGTCGTCCTAGCCGAGACAATGCCTTACAAAATGTGCCTCGTCCCTGAGAAACGAGATGCAGCCCTCGTCGGCCCGGCGATTGCGGACTACGCGAAACGCAATAACGTAACGTGGCGCCTTCAGGCTGATTTTCGGGTGAACCTTCCGTTCGGCTTTATAAGCTCGGAGGAATTGAGCGATCTCGCACAACGGCGGGTGGATGTCTATCGGCAATATCCCGATTCCGGCGGTTTGATCGAACTCTCCGCCGTCGGCTTTAACGCGGATAAAAGCATCGCCGTCGTTTACATGGGCCACCGATGCGGAGGTCTATGCGGCGGAGGTAGGTTTCATGTCTTGCAAAAGGTCCACGGCAATTGGGTTCCTTTGGACTGGCGTGGTACCAGTTGCGGATGGGCATCCTGAAAACGGTCCTGGCCAGATCGTTATCTTGCCGGGATTGGATTGGCCAGTTGTTTGAGTCCCGGAGAGACGCCGACGGGCAAAACATAGCGATCGGAAATCAGTGCCCGTGAGCATTAACAGTGTCCCCGATTTCCTTGACGCCCGGCGCGCCCGCTAATTTTGGCGAGATCTCCACCTCCGATTCGGCGGACAGGCGGACACGCCCCGGCCACCGCTGGTTCCCTTCGCGCAGGCTCAAATCTCCGCTTCAGCAATGCACGAGTTAGGGTTTGGTTGGTGGTGGGTCACCTGCCAGTTCTCGCTCAAGCTGATCCAGAAAAGGGGGAATAGGGGCCAGGGGAATAGGGGCCAGTGAGCATTTAACACTGTCCCTGATTTTCATTCCGGCTCGCGCCCAGCCATGTCCGAGAAAATCTGTCGTGCGGCGGAAAACTGCAAAATCGCCCGCTGCGCTTTTCCACGTCCTCGCCCCTGAATTCGGGGACAGGGTTAAATGCCCACCGGCCCCTATGGAATATCTCGCTTCAGGCCGTTTCCCGCTCCAAATATGAAATCGCGTTCTGCTTGAATTCGTCCAGCAATGTGAACTGTTTGTCGCAGGCGTTAGTCCGGCGGTTCCGGTCTTTACCTCCCAGTTTGTCTATGTCTTCCTGTACGGCGATGCTCTTGAACTTTAGGTTGTGCCGCTGGAACTCAAGACAACTGATGGTCGCAAGCCGAGCGCGGTTGGAGTCCTTCAAAGCGAACAGGTAAAGCGGCACACCATTTGGGAGAAATTCCTAATCCACTTCAAGGTCGTCACGGTCAGGAATCGGAAGGGTGGTCGGGCTGGGTTTGAAACGCTGAAGTTCGGCTTGAATGAACTCCGCGAGCAGTTCCTCGAACAGACTCGCAAGTACTTCGCGCTTGAAGTAGCGCATATTGCAGACCTTGGAAACAGCCTGAGAAAACTGGAGCAGCGCCATATAGAATGACTCCGGCCCAGCTTCCATAAAAAACTCGCCACCATCCTCGCTGACACCGTTCTCCGCCAGGGAAATCAGGGACTGTGAGCATTTAACAGTGTCCCCGATTTCCTTGACGCCCGGCGTGCCCGCTAATTTTGGCGAGATCTCCACCTCCGATTCGGCGGACAGGCGGACACGCCCCGGCCACTGCGGCTCCCTTCGCGCAGGCTCAATCTCCGCTTCAGCAATGCACGAGTTAGGGTTTGGTTGGTGGTGGGTCACCTGCCAGTTCTCGCTCAAGCTGATCCAGAGGCGGAAGGATTTGTGACAGAACCTGCTCAACTGCGGGGAGGTCGCCAGACGCAGCCAACCACACTTTTGCCAGGTCCACGCCTTCATATCCATGAATCAGCACGTCGCGAAATCCGGCAATCACACGCCATGGAATTTCTGGATGAGCCGTGCGATAGTGATCTGGATAGAGTGTGGCAGACGAAACTGTCCGGGACCGGTGCCCGGACTTCCCCATTCGCGCAGCTTTTTACCATCCGGTGTGTATTCGAGGATTCGAGCATTAGCGTAGCCGTCGGAAATGAAGAGATGTCCGTTCGGTGCGAAAGCGATATCGGTGGTGCTGCAAAAATTTCCGAGGCAGGGCGTCGGTTGTCCACCGACCTTAATTTCCGTTAGCTTTTTCCCCTCCCGTGAGAATTTGTACACCATGGAACTTGCCGCGTCCGTGGTCCACACATTTCCCTGAGGATCAATACGGATAGCGTGGGGCATCGCGTACATCCCTTTTCCCCACGATCGAATTACCATTCCTGCGCGATTCACCACGATCACGGGGTCAGCCTTGTCGCCGCGCTGCAGCAGATAGATCAGCCCCTTGCTATCCGAAGCGACCCACGACACCATGCCCATTTCCCAACCAGCTTGCGGCGGCAGGACCTTGAGTGCGGTGCTCTCCAATGACAATTTCTGAACTTGCAGCACGATGGTGCGTAGCTTGGTGGTCTGAGCCTCCATCTGAGCACGAATCTCCGGTGTGATTGGATTTTGCGCCGCCAAAGGCATGAAGAGAAGATAGAGGAGGTACTTGATCACAGGACGGGCATCCTACCATGTCTTTGTGCCCGTGGCACACGACGCGCAGCGTTTACGAATCCTGCATTCCTCTACGCTGCGGCGTTACAGAGGATTATTGCGCCGACTGGAACTGAACGTCGCAGTTCGGTGTCTTAATGAAATGCAGATGTCGATGTTGACACTGCCCGATCCGCCACGATATATATGAGTGCACTATATGGCATTCATAGTCGATGATGATCATTCCCGGAAAAAAGGCAGCGCTGAATTGCTGGTCCTCGCTCAACTCGAAGACCGGCCTCTGCACGGTTACGAAATCGGAATGGAGATCGAGCGCAGAACGCGAGGCGCAGTCTCCTTTCAGATCGCCTCTCTTTACCCTGTTCTTTACCGCCTGGAACGCAAAGGACTCATCGCGGGGCAGTGGGTCGAGAAAGCCGGGCAGCGCCGGCGGCGCTACTACAAACTGACACGTAACGGGCGCAAGGTCCTTTCGGAACAACGTCGCAGTTGGAGCGAATTCGTGGCAGCTCTCCACGCAGCCGGAGGGCTCGAACATGCCTGACTTCAGAACTTATGTGCGTGAGCATTTGCCGGCGCTGAATGTTTCGGGTGCGCGTGAAGCAGAGATTGTCGAGGAACTGGCGCTTGAATTCGAAGAGAGCTATGAGCTCGCTTTGCTCAACGGTTCGACTCCTGAAGAGGCCTGGCAGCAGGTCATGCAAAACTCAACCCCGTGGCACGAACTGGCGGAACAGCTTCGATCCGAACTCAAAGAGCGTATTCCGGTGGAGGCACCGGAACCCACACACACTAATTCGTTCCTCTGCTGGATCGATGATGTCCGCCATGATGCGCACTACGCGATTCGTCAGTCTTCGAAGAGCCCGGGGTTCGCCGTCATTGCAATCCTGACGCTCGCCCTTGGTATCGGGGCGAATACGGCAATTTTCAGCCTCTTGAATGCTGTCGTATTCCGCACGCTTCCGGTGAGGGCGCCCCGCGAACTGGTGTTCTTCGGTAATGCTCTCCCTGAGGGCGGCACGCCTTATCTGGCAAGCGGAAAGGCTTTCTCGTATCCGTTCTATCGTGAGTTCCGGGAAAGAAATCAACTGTTCTCGGATATCTCAGCTGTCCAGAGTGTTCTGTTCGAGCCTCACGGACGCGTCGGCGGCGGTTCGGAGATGGAGAAAATTGGAGTCGAACTCGTTTCGGGAACGTACTTCAACACTCTCGGCTTGAATGCAGCTGTAGGGCGCCTGATCGGCGACGACGACGATCGCACAGCCGGCGCGCATCCGGTGGCCGTGGCAAGCTATGCCTGGTGGCAGCGCCGTTTGGCTGCCAATCCCGCGACGCTCGGAGAGCCGGTGACGATCAATTCCACTGTCTACACGCTTATAGGAGTCGCTCCTCCAGGTTTCTTCGGAGTCACGGTAGGCCGATCTCCCGATCTGTGGATTCCCTTGGCGATGCAGAAACAGATTTCCCCCGCGTGGAACGGCCTCAACGACAAACGATTTCAGACGCTGCACCTTATCGCGCGGCTCAAGCCCGGCTGGACAGCGCAACGCGCTGCCGGAGAAACGACGGCGATCTACCGGCAAATCGCGGTCGAGCATGCGGCGGCGGGTGGAGATGTGGATGCACGCGAGCTTGATGCGATTCGGCATCAGCACATTGAACTTACTTCCGCGGCAACCGGCCGTTCCCGGCTTCGCCTGCAGTTCTCTTCGCCGCTCGCGATTCTCATGGTGGTGGTCGCGCTGGTTCTGTTGATCGCGTGCGCCAACATCGCCAACATTCTGCTGGCGCGCGCTCTGGTACGGCAGCGTGAGATCGCAATTCGCATCTCGCTGGGCGCTGCCCGGGGACGATTGATCCGCCAACTGCTTCTGGAAAGCGGGCTGGTCGCCGCGTCTGGAGCTGTAATCGGCGTGTTCGTGGCCTGGGCGGCGGGCCGCCTGCTGCTGGCCATGGTATCGAAAGGATCGCAGACCGTGCCGCTCCAGATCGCGCCGGATGCCGTGGTGCTTTCCTTCACCGTCGCCATCACGGTTCTAACCGTTATCCTGTTCGGAACAGTCCCCGCATTTTTCGCTACTCGCCTGGACGTCGCCCCGTCGCTGAAAGAAGGCCGTGCCACGACCTCCTCGCCGAAACGCAATCGCCTGGCTCGGGCGCTGGCCGTGGCGCAAGTGGCCTTCTCGCTGGTGCTTCTTATCGCCGCGGGTCTTTTTCTGCGCAGCTTGAACAACCTGACAGGAGTGGACTCCGGGTTCGATAAGAACAATGTGCTCGTGATGGGAATCGATCCGGCGGCTTCCGGATACAAAGATGACGCGCGTCTGGAATCGATGATGCAACGAGTCGAGGAACGGGTCGGTTCCTTGCCCGGCATTTCAGGCACGAGCTTCGTTTTTTCCTTGTTCGACGGCGGTTCATGGAGCGATTCGATCCAGGTACCGGGCCGCATGGAATCGGATTCGGATCCGAACGTCAATCACAACGTCGTCGGCCCCCAATTCTTCGACGCACTCAAGATGCCGATTGTGCTCGGCCGCGGTTTGGATGAGCGCGACACTCCGGCATCACGCAAGGTCGCCGTCATCAACGAAACGATGGGGCGGGTTTACTTCAACAATTCCCCATTAGGGAAAACCTTTGGGAACGCCGATGATCCGGACTTTCAAAACCTTGAAGTAGTCGGCGTTGTAAAAGACGCGAAGTATGAGCAACTCGACGAAAAGCAGAGACCCGCGGCGTTCTATCCGCACGCGCAGCATATCGGCGGCCGATTTCTCTACACGTTCATCGCCCGTTACAGCGGCGGCTCGGCGGGGCTGATTCCGGAAATCCGAAGAGCCATTCATGAAATCGATCCAAACCTGACGCTCGGCGAGACCACGACGCTCGATCAGATTGTGGCGGATTCCGTGGTCGACAAACGTCTGGTCGCGCGACTTTCCGCCTTCTTTGGCGCAGTTGCCGCGTTTCTGGCCTGCATCGGTATTTATGGAGTGATGTCCTTCGGCGTCGCCCGGCGCACGAATGAAATGGGTATCCGAATGGCGCTCGGCGCCTGCGGCCGTCAGGTCCTCTGGGTTGTTTTGCGGGAAACACTGCAAATGGCCATCATGGGCACAGCAATCGGAGTGTTCCTGGCCATTGCCTCGGGCTCCTTCATCCAGAGCGAACTGTTCGGCGTGAGTCCGACCGATCCGATGACCTTCGTGCTCGCCGCACTCGCGATCCTCACGGTGGCTCTATTCGCCGGGTATTTGCCCGCGCGCCGTGCCATGCAAATCAATCCCGCGATCGCATTCAAGAACGAGTAGAGGCGCCTCAATGTCCCGGCATCTTGCGACAGGCGTGGGGCATGATACTTATCGTCTGCATCGCACCTCGATATCCAGCTGGCGTGCCGCAGCGGAAGCTGGTGTGGTGTCTCTCAATTGCCTGGACATTTGAAACTTGGATGAGACGCCTGCTGTAGCGGCGGTCTATGACCGCCGGCTTTATGGTAACT
>Ga0207099_1190_pt1 | contig 11204 bp, 4 predicted proteins | sample Alteio_BWMinHeat_85_FD_153521 | JGI IMG/M metagenome (GOLD analysis project Ga0207099, IMG submission 153521) | Enriched cells from forest soil in Barre Woods Harvard Forest LTER site, Petersham, Massachusetts, United States -... | ecosystem: Environmental > Terrestrial > Soil > Temperate forest >... | reverse complement strand
ACAATCACCAGGGCTTCTGGGGGATCGGCCGCCTCCTGCCTGGCGTGACTCTGACTCAGGCCAACAGTGATCTTAACGCAATCGCCCTCGATCTGGAGAAGAAATATCCGGACACCAACACCGGCCGGCGCGTCACCATGCGCCCGTTGTTTGAGACGACCGTGGGTGATTACCGTGCCAGCTTGAACTTACTGCTCGCTGCTGTCGGCTGCGTGTTACTGATCGCGTGCGCGAACGTCGCCAACCTCCAGCTTGCTCGCGCCCTCGCTCGTGAGAAAGAAATGGCAGTGCGAGCTGCGCTTGGAGCAAGCCGCTGGGCTCTTGCGCGGCAACTGCTCGTCGAGAGTACCCTGGTCGCAATCATAGGTGCGGCCGCCGGTGTCCTGCTGACACTCTGGAGTATGGACGCGATTCTGGCGCTCACGCCGCCGACCGTGCCGCGATTTCACGAAACGAAGATCGACATCAGCGTGCTGGCTTTCACAGCGGTCGCGGCTTTATCGGCGGGGATTCTCGTCGGCATCTGGCCGGCATGGCGAATTTCCCACGCCGCGTCAATTTCGCTCGCCTTGCACGAAGTGGGCGGGCGCGGCTCAAGTGACGGCGCCGGCAGACAACGGATGCGTTCAGGATTGGTGATCACGCAGGTCGCGCTCGCAATCATCTTGCTCGCTGGCGCGGGTTTGACTTTGAAGAGTTTCTGGCACGCCCAGAACGCACCGCTCGGTTTCAATCCGCACGGAATCGTGAACTTTGAGATTTCCTTGCCGGAGGCGAAATATCGCAAAGACGAACAGAAGGACGCGTTTTGGACGCAGCTACTCGAGCGCGTGCAGCGCATTCGCGGGGTCGAGTTCGCCGCGATCAGCGCGAACAGTCCTTTTGATGACAACGAATGGGACAGTTACTTCCATCTTACCGGCACACCTGCTATCCCAGCAGGCCAGGCGCCGTCAGCTGAAGTCAGCTCGGTTTCGCCGGATTACTTTCGCGTTCTGGGCATGCCGATTCTTCGCGGCCGCAGTTTTAGTCCGGAAGATCTGCCTGGCGAAAAAGGACATTCACGCTCGATCGTCATCGATGAATCATTCGCGCGAAAATACTTCCCTGGAAAAGATCCGATCGGCCAACATATCGACGACAATCAGACTCTGGATAAAACCGCGCCGCCAATGACGATTGTCGGCGTCGTCCCGCGCACACGGAACGAGGCGCCGGGTGAAGATAATTCCGAAAAGTTGCAGATGGTGCAGGAATATATTTGCGCGTCGCAGGACCCGCAGAGCTCGAACAATCTGCACATTCGCACCAATCTGCGCGACATCGGACCGCTCGTTGCGGCAGTGAAACGCGAAGTCCAGGCGCTCGATCCGGATCAACCGATCGGTCAGATTTCGACAATGGATGCAAGCATCGCTTCAAGCCTGGCTACGCGTCGACTGACGATGGCGTTATTGGCGGCATTTGCCGTTCTTGCGCTCGTGCTGGCAAGCGTCGGCCTCTATGGCGTGATGGCGCTCACAGTGACGCAGCGCACACGTGAGCTCGGCATCCGAATGGCGCTCGGCGCCGCGCGTGCGAGCATTTTTCGGCTGGTGCTTGGCCATGGCATCTCGCTTATGGGAGTCGGCATCGTCCTCGGTCTTGTCGGCGCAGTGGCAGTCGGCCGCGCGTTGATGTCGCTGCTCTATAATGTCGGAGCACTCGATGCCGACGCCGTCATCACGGCCGTGCTGACGCTTTTAGCCGTCGCGCTGATTGCGTGCTGTGTTCCAGCGCGGCGAGCTACGCGTGTCGATCCAATCGTGGCGTTACGCAGCGAATAAATCGACATCATGATAAATTGTTTCCGTTTCGCGCTGCGGCAGCTGGTGAAGAATCCGGCATTCACGGTTACCGCGCTCGCCACAGTTGCGATCTGTCTTGGCGCAAACCTCGCCATCTTTGCGGTGATCGATTCTGTTTTGTTGCGGCCGCTTCCGTTTCCCCAATCGGACCGGCTGGTCACGATCTTCAACACCTATCCGAAAGCCGGAGTAGAGCGCGACGGCTCGTCGCTGACCAATTACTACGAGCGACGGGGCAACATTCCGGCGTTCTCGAGTCTTTCCATCTTTCGTGACTTCAGCGAAGTCGTCGGCGAAACCGGTGCGGCCGAGCAAACAGAAATCATGCGCGTCTCGCCGGATTTTTTCGCGACCCTCGGCGTCAATCTCGCGATGGGTCGCACCTTCAGCGAAGAGGAAGCCGCGGTGGCCGAGAACAACGGAGTGGCCATCGTGACCGACGCCTACTGGCGGCAGCGTCTTAATTCCGATCCAAACGTCCTCGGCCGGGACATCCGGGTGAACACCATGGCGAGAAGGATCGTCGGCGTGTTGCCTCCTGATTTTCGATTCCTTTCCTCGGAAGCGCGTCTCTTTCTGCCGATAAGATCCAGGCCGGCGGAACGCACGCCGCAGCAGCGCCATTCGGACGGCGGCGGCACGCACATGATCGCGCGCTTGAAACCGGGCGCGACGATGGCCGAGGCGCAATCACAAATCGACGCGCACAACGCCGCTGTCGAAGAAGACAACCCGGAAGCGAAGATGATGACCGAAGCGGGTTTCCGATCACTCGTTAGGCCATTGCATGCGGAGCACGTTCGTTCGATTCGTCCAACCCTTTTGCTCATGCAGGCCGGCGTGTTTTTTCTTTTGCTCATCGGAGCGGTTAATCTGGTCAACCTCCTTCTGATCCGCGCGAGTGGCCGCGCGAAAGAAATGGCCATCCGCCGATCGATGGGCGCGAGTCGCGCGCATGTTGTGAGACAGGTAATGATCGAAACCGTTCTCCTGACTTTCGTCGGCGGATTGCTCGGGCTCGTTGTCGGAACCTGGGGGATTCGGCTGCTCGAAGTTCTCGGCGCGGATCGTTTGCCGCTCAGCGCCCACATTGCATTCGATGGTTGGCTCGCGTTGATCGGTCTCGCGGGCGCCGTAGTTCTCGGAATCGTCATCGGGGTGCCTATCGCCTGGTTCAACCTGAGCACTCATCTGGCGCATGCGCTCCAATCGGAATCACGCACCGGCACGATTAGTCGCGCCGCGCAACGGCTTCGCCACGGATTCATCGTCGCGCAAATTGCTCTGGCCTTCGTTCTGCTGGCTGGCGCCGCGCTCCTCGGGTTGAGCCTGAAAAAGGTGATGGCGGTTTCTCCCGGTTTCCGGGCCGATCACGTTCTCACCGGGGAAGTCACGGTGCCGTTTAGCTATAACGCCCGCCCTTTCCTCGACCGCTTGCTGGAAGCAATCGGTCAGCAACCCGGGGTCGGCGCAGCCGGAGCAATCACGAACGTACCGCTGAGTGGGGAGAGCGCGAAGACCGCGGTCACACCGAAGGGTTACGTGCCTCCGGCGGGTCAATCATTGCAAGGCCATTATTCCTACCAAGTCACGGGCGATTACTTCACCGCGCTCGGCATCCCTCTACGCGAGGGCCGGTTTTTGACTTCGGCCGACTCTCATCGCGCGGACCGGGTCTGCGTGGTGGACGAAGATTTCGCCCGGCGCTACTGGCCCCGCGGCGGCGGGGGCGGCGCGCTTGGTCAACGCGTATTTCCAAACACGCGCTCGGCGGAGGGGTTAAAGGTTCAAGGCAACGACTCCGACGACGCGAAACTGTTCACCATTGTCGGTGTCGTCGGCGCGGTAAAACAAGCGGAGCTCACGGAACCGCAGGGGCAGGGCGCGGTCTACCTGCCGTTCATGGATTCCGACGGGATCAACATCTTCGTTGTCACGCGAACGAGCCAGCGCCCGGAAGCGTTTGCTGAGACGCTGCGGAAACTGGTGCGCGCGACCAATTCGGACCTGGCGATCGATAACCTCCGCTCGATGGATACGCGGATCGCGGACAGCCTTATCGCACGTCGCTCGCCGGCCATGCTCGCGGGGATTTTCGCCGGCGTCGCTTTGCTCCTCGCGGCCATTGGAACATATGGCGTTCTTAGTTACGCTGTCGCGCAACGCCGGCGCGAGATCGGCATTCGCATGGCGCTCGGCGCGCAGAGGCATCAGATCGGGACGCAATTTCTCTCGTTAGGCCTGCGGCTTCTCGCCGCCGGAACCATCCTCGGTTTGATCGGCGCGTGGCTGGCAGGAAAAGCGATGCAGAGCGTTCTCTTCGACGTGCCAACGCTGCACATCGCCATTCTTCTCGGCACCGCGTTTGTCATGACCGCGGTGTCATTGATTGCCTGCCTCATCCCGGCGCATCGCGCGACCAAGGTCGATCCGATAATCGCGCTGCGTTACGAATAATCATGAACTATCTTCGTTTGGCTTTTCGGCAGTTGATCAAGAATCCGGCGTTCGCTGCCGTTGCCATTATTACGCTCGCACTCGGGATCGGCGCGAACACAGCCATCTTCAGCATCATCAACGCGGTGCTTCTCCGGCCGCTGCCTTATCCGGACGCGCACCGGATCATGGTGTTAAACGAATCCTCCGGACCAGGCCAGGATTACTCGGTTGCGCTCCCCGACTATTTCGACTGGCAAAACGACAATACGGTTTTCGAACATCTCGCCGCCACCCACAAGGAATCGCGAAATCTGAGCGGGATTTCTGGGCGGGAACCTGAACGCGTGTCGTGCGCGTCGGTCACTCGGAATTTTTTCAATATCATCGGCCTGCCACCGGAAATCGGCCGCACTTTCAGCGAAGACGAAGACAAGGTGGGCGCGCCGCCGGTGGTCGTGATCAGCGATCATCTCTGGCAGCGCGCGTTCAATCGCGATCCGAGTGTGATTGGTCGCTCGATAAACCTGCACGATCAAAATTTTACCGTCATCGGCGTGATGCCGCCGCAAATGACTTCCCCGCAGGACAGCGACGCCTGGTTTTCGATTATGCGGCGCAGCAATAACCCGGCATGGATGGATCGTTCTCATCACCCGATGATTTTCGTCTGGGGCAAGCTCAAAGCGGATGTAACTGTCGATCAAGCGCGCACCGAAATGAAAGGCATCGCCGGGCGTTTGGAGAAAACCTATCCGGACACAAACGGGAAAGTTTACGCCGTAGTCACGCCGTTGCTCGAAAATCTTGTCGGCAAATACAGAACCAATCTCGGACTGCTGCTTGGCGCGGTCGGATTGGTATTGCTCATCGCCTGCGCGAACCTTGCGAACTTGTTTGCCGCGCGAGGTGCCGCGCGGGCGAGAGAGTTCGCTATTCACGCCGCGGTTGGCGCCACCCGCGCACAAATTATTCGCAAACTTCTGCTCGAGAGTTTCCTGATCGCAATCCTTGGCGGAGCGCTCGGGTTTTTCATTGCCGTCTGGTTGCGCGACGCCTTGGTCGCGTTGGGCCCTGAAGGTGTTTCTCGATTCCAACAAATTTCCTTCGATCTCCCGGTTCTCGGTTTCACATTCCTGATCGCATCGCTGACCACGATGATTTTCGGATTGTGGCCAGCCTGGCAAACATCGCGCGCTGACGTTCAGCTCGCGTTGAAGGCAGGCTCGGCTGGAAGCGGCGATCCGCCTTCCGCCAAACGCGCGCTTGATTGGTTCGTGATCAGCGAGATCGCGCTCACGCTCACGTTGCTTGTCGGGGCCGGGCTTGTTCTAAAAAGCTTTTCCCGGATGCAATCGCTCCAACTCGGCTACGAGCCGCGCGGTCTCTTCAGCGCTCGATTGGAGTTGCCGTGGAAAACGTATTCCGGCCGCGAGAAGATCGGGACGTTTACCAAGGCGTTACTCGCCAAAGTGAGCGCACTCCCCGGCGTTCAAAGCGCCGGTATCGGTTCTAATTCTCCGCTGATGGGCGGCTGGCAGACCGGATTTTTTCGCGAAGGTCTGCCCACGCCATCGCCCAGCAACATGCCATCCGCCGATCTCGAAGTGATCACGGGCGATTATTTTGCGACGTTTAAGGCGCCACTTCTTCGTGGCCGCACTTTCAACGAGCGCGACACAAAAGATTCGCCGCGTGTGATCATCATCGATCAGGCAATGGCGGAACAATTTTTCCCGGGCGAGGACCCCATCGGCAAACGCCTCTCGATTGAGGTTGGAAACGACGAAGAAGGTTACGTTATGTCGGAGATCGTTGGCGTCGTCTCGCGAATGCGGTTTCACGCCATCGACGAGATGGCGCCGTTGCCGGTGATTTATTGTTCGATGACGCAGGCGCAACGAACCAGTCTCGGTCTATTCGTTCGTTCGAACCTGAACTCTGCGTCACTCGCCAAATCGATTCGCGACACTCTCAGCTCGATCGATCCGTCGCAGCCCGTGTTCGACGCGCGCCCAATGGTCGATCGTATTCACGAAACGTGGGGCAGCCAACGCCTCCTTAGTTTTCTTTTCTCGATCTTCGCCGGCCTCGCGCTTCTGCTCGCGACTATCGGCCTTTACGGGCTGCTTGCTTATACAACGCTCAAGCGCGTCCGCGAAATCGGTATCCGTCTCGCCCTCGGCGCCCAACCAGCTCAGATCCGTGCGCTCGTGCTTTCGCACGGAATGCAATTGCTTTTGATTGGATCAGCAATTGGTCTGCTCAGCGCGTTCGCCCTCTCGCGCGCATTGCAGAACGTGCTTTTTGAAGTCAAGGGGATCGATCCGAAAATTTATCTCGGAGTCGGCCTTCTTCTCTTTGGCGCAACTCTTTTTGCCTCATGGATTCCCGCGCGCCGCGCCTCACGCGTCGATCCAATCATCGCCCTCCGATCGGAGTGACTTATGCAAAATCTTCGTTACGCATTTCGTGTTCTTGGTAAGCAGCCGCTCTTCACAGCCATTGTCGTTTTGACTTTTGCTCTCGGAATTGGCGCCAACACTGCCGTCTTTAGTGTGCTGAACGCGGTGCTGCTGCGGCCGCTCCCTTTCCACCGGCCGCAAAACCTCGTCGCGCTCGGTGAATATGATATCCGCGAGAAAGCCGATCCGGGAACGGAGGTCGAATCAATCTCGTATCTCGATTACGTCGATTGGCGCGCACAAAAGCAGGTTTTCGAGCAGGTCGCGGTTTACACGAATCAAGGCGTGAGCACGCTCACCGACGGAACCGAGGCCACGCATGTTCAAGGTGAAGCTGTTTCGGCCGATTTATTTGCGCTCCTCGGTATCCAACCGATTCTTGGTCGCGCATTTTTGCCGCGTGAAGACGAACCTGGAAATCACGTTGTAATTTTGAGTCACGGGTTGTGGCAACGCCGATTCGGAGCTGATCGGAGCGTCATCGGAAAAGCAGTGACACTCAATGGCCAGCCGTTCCAGGTGATCGGCGTCATGCCGCCGCGGTTTGCCTTCCCGATCAATTCGGTTCCGCCCGAACTTTGGACGTCGATGTCGATCTTGCGCGAGTCGAAAGATGGCTCGGCGCCAATGACCGAGCAGCGCGACAACGATTTTTTCCGATGTATCGCGCGATTGAAACGGAACGTCTCGATTCAACAGGCGCAGGCAAACATCGACACGATTAGCGCGAGCTGGCGCCAGCAATATCGGGACACGAAATTTTATACCGGCGCGAAAGTCGTGCCCGAGATCAGCGCGATGATCGGCAGCACGCACTCCGCGCTGCTCATGTTAGGCGCGATGGCGGGCTGCGTTCTGCTCGTCGCTTGCGTCAATGTCGCGAATCTATTGCTGGCGCGTTCGCTCTCGCGCAACCGGGAAATCAACATTCGCGCTGCGCTCGGCGCCGGACGCTGGCACATTATTAGACAATTGCTCGTCGAAAGCATTTTGCTCGGCACGTTTGGCGGTTTCGCCGGATTGTTGATTGCCATCTGGGGAATCGACTCACTGAAAGCTTTTCTACCGAGCATTCCACGCATTGACGAAATTTCGCCTGATCCTCGCGTCCTCGCGTTCACCGGCCTCATCAGTCTCGGAGTTGGTATCGTTGCTGGTTTGCTTCCGGCGTGGCGAGCTTCGCATCCGAATCTCGCGACGTCGCTTAATGAGGCTGCGCGTGGCTCAAGTGAAGGCGCCGCCGGCGGACGCACGCGCGCCGCGCTTGTCGTGATTGAGATTGTGCTGGCGCTCGTTCTCCTCGCGAGCGCGGGGTTGCTGGTCGAGAGTTTTCTTCGCCTGCAAAAAGTTCGGCCCGGCTTCGATCCGACAAATGTAATAACGGCGCGTGTTGCACTTCCGGATGCGAATTATGGCAAGCCGCAGCAAGTAGGTGAGTTTTACAAGAAGCTGCTCACCCGCGTTTCGATTCTGCCTGGTGTCAATTCCGCGGCGGCGGCGTGGTGGATTCCTTTAAGTGGCAGCGAGATTACTTTCAATTTCGATGTCGAAGAACGTCCGATCCCAAAGGGCCAGCAGCCGCTTGCCCAGGTAAACGTCGTCACGGCTGACTATTTCAAGGCGATGCGCGTTCCACTGTTGCGCGGTCGTGCTTTCACCGATCGTGACGACAGAAACGCGCCACCGGTCGCGATTGTTTCCGAGGGTTTCGCGAAACAGTTCTTTCCCGGCGAAGATCCGATTGGCAAACGCATCACACCCAATGGATCGGTTGATCCCGGGGATCCGCCGGTGCGTGAGATCGTCGGCGTGGTTGCCGATACGCACTTGATCAGCCTGCGCCTGCTGCCGAAGCCGCAGATTTACCTTCCACATCAACAGTTCGCGATTCAGTCGATGTCGATCTTCGTACGCAGCCAGATGAGCGAATCGTCGCTGATGAGCACGCTTCGCCGCGCTGCAAACGAAATCGACAAGGATGTTCCGGTCTATCGGATGCGCACTCTGCCGGATTATCTTTCCCAATCGATTGCCCAGCCGCGGCTGAACGCGATGCTCGTTGGTCTCTTCGCGCTGATCGCGTTGCTCCTTGCCGCCGCCGGAATTTTCGGGGTCATGAGTTACTCGGTCACGCAACGCACCCAGGAAATTGGAATTCGTCTCGCTCTCGGCGCGCAACGTTACGATGTGCTGCGCCTCATCATTGTTCAGGGGATGCGCTTTGTCGGTGCCGGTCTTCTGCTTGGCTTGATCGGCGTTTTTGCCAGCACCCGTCTGCTCCAGAGCCTGCTTTTCGGCATCGGCGCAACCGATTTGCCAACTTTGCTCGGCGTCGCTGCGATTCTCAGTGGTGTGGCTCTGATAGCCTGCTTGTTGCCGGCACTCCGAGCGTCACGCGTCGATCCAGTTATCGCTTTGCGCGCGCAATAGCTTTATAAGGAGCGCGCTGCAAGACCTTGGTGTCGCATTGGTCATTTTCCGTAGCGAGGGACGGTGGATTTGGTTGTGATCGGATTGACACCGCGGCGGAAACGCGGTTGAGAGTTAGACGGTGACGAGAATTCTAATCGCCGACGATCAGCGCGACGTGCTCGAAGCGCTACGCATTTTGCTCAAGGGCGAAGGTTATCAGACCGACGCGGTCACATCGCTCGCCGGCATTTTTAGCGCCCTGGGAAAGAAAGATTACGCGCTGCTGATGATGGACCTGAATTACACGCGCGACACCACCTCCGGGCAAGAAGGGCTCGAAGTCATTCCGAAAATCCAGGAGATCGACAACACGTTGCCGATCGTTGTCATGACGGCGTGGGCGACGATTAATCTCGCGGTCGAGGCCATGAAACGCGGCGCACGCGATTTTGTGCCAAAACCCTGGGACAACGAGCGGTTGCTGGCAATTGTGCGCACCCAAATCGAGCTGGCCGGCGCATTGCGCAAAGGCCGCAAACTCGAAGCCGCCAATCAACTTTTGCGCGGTGGCATGCCAAATCTCATCGCGGAAGCGCCGGCCATGCGCCCGATCCTGGATATGATTCCGCGGGTCGCGCCCTCCGACGCGAACATTTTGATCACCGGCGAAAATGGCACCGGGAAAGGATTGGTCGCGCAAGCATTGCACGCGCTTTCGCCGAGAAATTCTCACAGCATGATCACGGTCAATATGGGAGGTCTTTCCGAAACGCTGTTCGAAAGCGAATTGTTCGGTCACGTGAAAGGAGCGTTCACCGACGCGAAGACAGATCGCGCCGGGCGCTTCGAACTAGCCGACGAAGGCACGCTTTTCATGGACGAGATTGCGAACATCCCGCTCAATCAACAGGCGAAATTGCTCCGTGTGATTGAGGCCGGCGAATTTGAGCGAGTCGGTTCGTCCAAAACTTTGCGTGCAAATGTCCGGATCATTTCCGCCACCAATGCGAATCTGCATGAAGAAGTCGCCGCTAGCCGCTTCCGGCAGGACTTACTCTTTCGATTAAACACGATCGAGATCGCATTGCCGCCACTGCGCGATCGGCGCGAAGACATCATGCCGCTAGCTAACAATTTTTTGCAGCAGCATGCGCGACGATACCGAAAAGAAATCACCGGGTTCGATGAGTCGGCGCGCGAGCGCCTCTTGCAACATTCTTTTCCTGGCAACGTCCGTGAACTCGATCACGTGATCGAGCGCGCCGTGTTGATGGCCCAAGATCGACAAGTAAAAGCGCGAGATCTCGGCCTAACAAACGTCGGAGGCGATTCGCGCAGTCTGGAGGAAATGAGCCTGGAAGAAGTCGAAGCGTTTCTAATCAAAAAAGCGCTCGCGCGCCATGACGGCAATGCGCGCAAAGCAGCCGAAGCGCTCGGGCTAAGTCGCAGCGCCTTCTATCGGCGGCTGCAACAATACGGTTTATGAACTGTAGAGGCAGCCGTGCCGGCTGCGACATTTTCGTTCTTGCAGGCGACACGCCTGCCACCACAGCCGGCAAATGAACCGCCCGCCGAAACATCGACATCGCCTTTCGCACGAGACTCGCCTGACTTGGCTCACTTTTGGAGCCGTTGCCCCGGCAGCCGCTGTCGCCCTTATCATTCTCTGGTCTGGCGATTACAGCGCAAAGGTGCAGTGGACGCTGACAATCTTTATCGTCGGCTGTTTTGTCGGATTCATCTCCAGCGCGCGCGAGCACTTCGTCCGTCCGCTGCAAACGATGACCAATCTCCTGGCAGCGTTGCGGGAGGGAGATTATTCAATTCGCGCGCGCGGTGCTCGCGAAAATGATGCGCTTGGCGAGGCGCTCCTCGAGGTTAATTTGCTTGGCGAAACGCTGCGTGTGCAGCGGCTCGGGGCGTTCGAAGCGACCGCACTGCTTCGCACGATCATGGCCGAAATCGATGTCGCTGTGTTCACTTTCGATCCCGACCGGCGTTTGCGTCTGTTGAATCGCGCCGGCGAACATTTGCTCGGGCGGCC
>Ga0207099_1167_pt2 | contig 11336 bp, 13 predicted proteins | sample Alteio_BWMinHeat_85_FD_153521 | JGI IMG/M metagenome (GOLD analysis project Ga0207099, IMG submission 153521) | Enriched cells from forest soil in Barre Woods Harvard Forest LTER site, Petersham, Massachusetts, United States -... | ecosystem: Environmental > Terrestrial > Soil > Temperate forest >... | reverse complement strand
AGGATTGAAACCTCGACGGCGTCGAGCAGAGTTGACGGGCCGTGGAGTTGAGGAGCGTGATCCACGAGAACAAGGATTGAAACCAGACGCACGAAATGAGTTGCACCCATTCGGGATGGAGTTGAGGAGCGTGATCCACGAGAACAAGGATTGAAACTCGAAGACCCAGGACGCAAAGCCCAGCCGCGGAATCTGGTTGAGGAGCGTGATCCACGAGAACAAGGATTGAAACCGGCCCTTGGACACCACCACCACGCTGCCGTTGGTCTGGTTGAGGAGCGTGATCCACGAGAACAAGGATTGAAACCCCGTTGCACGCCGCCGCCCCTGATCTGCTGGCGGCGTTGAGGAGCGTGATCCACGAGAACAAGGATTGAAACACGGCGAGCGGTTGGTTGTGAGGCGAAACGACGCAACGTTGAGGAGCGTGATCCACGAGAACAAGGATTGAAACTTCGATACAGCCCCAACGCCGACGGCACGTGCGGTGTTGAGGAGCGTGATCCACGAGAACAAGGATTGAAACTTTCCGGAGCAGCAATGGACCTCATTCACTTCACGCCGTTGAGGAGCGTGATCCACGAGAACAAGGATTGAAACTTCGGCTCCTTATAGTGCGTGGAAAGCTGGTAGCAATGTTGAGGAGCGTGATCCACGAGAACAAGGATTGAAACATTTCATCGACGTAGCTCGGCAGGTCGCGTTCGCGCGGTTGAGGAGCGTGATCCACGAGAACAAGGATTGAAACACGTTGTGCGCGTTCAGGTGTTCGACGATGAACGCCCCGTTGAGGAGCGTGATCCACGAGAACAAGGATTGAAACCTCGTTACCCCTTCTTCTTCGCCGTCGCCGTCTCGGGTTGAGGATCCTACGCACGCCGCTTTCGATTGTCAAGTTGAGGAGCGTGATCCACGAGAACAAGGATTGAAACTTGGACGAACGGGTCAAGAACCGGAGAGCCGACCATGGTTGAGGAGCGTGATCCACGAGAACAAGGATTGAAACTCCTTTGGCACAATCCGCCAGTGTCGCCAGCAGATGACGTTGAGGAGCGTGATCCACGAGAACAAGGATTGAAACTTCGATGCCAACTATTTCTCAGCGACCGCCGCCACCGGCATCCCGTTGAGGAGCGTGATCCACGAGAACAAGGATTGAAACCGGTACGTGTAGTTGTCGAGGCCGCGGCGGTAGCCCGTGTTGAGGAGCGTGATCCACGAGAACAAGGATTGAAACCTTTTTGCCGGGGCGGTGTTGTTGGGTGTTATTATTGTTGAGGAGCGTGATCCACGAGAACAAGGATTGAAACTCCGCGCACCTCGACGACTGGCAGCGCTCCCTGGACGCGGTTGAGGAGCGTGATCCACGAGAACAAGGATTGAAACATCGAGACAGACTCCATTGCGGTTCTCCGTGGGGTTGGTTGAGGAGCGTGATCCACGAGAACAAGGATTGAAACATCCAGCGACGGGCGGCGTTGTGCTGCCCACGCCGCTACCGTTGAGGAGCGTGATCCACGAGAACAAGGATTGAAACGCATCGCGGTTGAAAGCGACGCGCTGCCGCAGCCGTTGAGGAGCGTGATCCACGAGAACAAGGATTGAAACAACGCCCTGGCGCACTCGCGGCGTTCTCGTTGGCGTTGTTGAGGAGCGTGATCCACGAGAACAAGGATTGAAACTGCGTAAAGAAGTGAATCAGGCTGCCGTCTTCCTTGTTGAGGAGCGTGATCCACGAGAACAAGGATTGAAACATCGATACCCTGGACCCACCAGAGGCGGACGCGGAGTTGAGGAGCGTGATCCACGAGAACAAGGATTGAAACGCAGACGGCGGCGATGTCCTGGGAGTAGAGGTCGATGTTGAGGAGCGTGATCCACGAGAACAAGGATTGAAACCTGCTTCATGCTCACCCGGTCGGTGAACCTGTTGGGCGTTGAGGAGCGTGATCCACGAGAACAAGGATTGAAACCACAATCCCGACCCCCTCGTCGTCCGCGACCGTGGTTGAGGAGCGTGATCCACGAGAACAAGGATTGAAACTCCAGTTCGTCAACCGGCAGCATCTTCGCTTGGCAAGGTTGAGGAGCGTGATCCACGAGAACAAGGATTGAAACTCCGGAACGGGAAGGCCAGCGGCTTCGATCAGTCGGACGCACAGTTGAGGAGCGTGATCCACGAGAACAAGGATTGAAACTTCAATGTCCGTGCTGGCCAATTGGTGCGTGTCGAGTTGAGGAGCGTGATCCACGAGAACAAGGATTGAAACAACGTCTCGGCAGCATGAGCCAGACATCGCTCCTGGTTGAGGAGCGTGATCCACGAGAACAAGGATTGAAACGTGCGTCTGGCTGTTGCAGCGTTGGGCCCGGCCCCGGTTGAGGAGCGTGATCCACGAGATCAAGGATTGAAACTTTTGGAATCGCAGCTCAGCGATCAGCGACTTCTGTGTTGAGGAGCGTGATCCACGAGAACAAGGATTGAAACAGCTTTGTCCCGTCGGCCGACGGCGCGGCCTCGCCGAGTTGAGGAGCGTGATCCACGAGAACAAGGATTGAAACTCGCCCTGGCTCGTCAACCGGCCGAATCAGGTACGGGAGGAAGGAAGTCGGTCATGAACGACGTATTCGAGAAAAAGGTCAGGGCTGCCGCCGTCGCTGATTGGTGGGTTGTCCTGATCGGTTATGCACTGCTTGTTATAACTTGGCTCGTTTACCTCGCCATAGTGTACGCTCAGCCGGCATGGTTGCTTACGATGTGGGGGCAGGGGGATGTCAGTTGGGCATTCATGCAAACTGTGTCGCTTTGGTTCTTGGGCGTATTCAGGTTGGTGCTCTGGCTTCTGTTCCTGGCCGCGCTCTGGTTGACGCTGTGGGCGAGGCAGCTGCGCAAATCTGATCAACTCGGGTCGAGATGACTAGCCCGCGTGGAGGTTGACTTGAGAATCAATGCCATCATTGAAACCGCCATCTACGTCGATGATCTCCAAACGGCGGAAGCGTTTTATGGAACCATCCTGGGCCTGCGGGTAATGGGCCAGGAGCCTGGGCGTCGCGTTTTCTTCCAGGTGGGTGCCAGCAGTGTACTCCTTGCATTCATTGCCGACGCGACGTTAAAGGGTGATCGTCTGCCGTCTCATGGAGCCAAGGGACTCGGACATTTTGCCTTGGGCATCAATGCCGACGAACTGGACGATTGGAGACACAGGCTGCAAGAAAGCGGCGTCGTCATTGAGCAGGAGGTCGAGTGGCCGCGAGGTGGCAAGTCCGTTTACTTTCGCGACCCGGCCGGGAATTCGGTAGAACTGGTGAAGCCTGGCGTGTGGGGCCTGCCCAGTGGGTGGTGAACGAACCGAGCTTCATTCCCACGATCGGCGGGACGCAGGTTCACAGGAAGGCTTCGTCCTTGAGAGCCTTCGAATCGGCGCGCAGACTCACTTCGCTCGTGGTACGACGCCCGCGAATAGCGGGAAACGTGATCGCCAAGCGAGAACCGCTTGCTACTGCCCAATCATCCAGACCACCGCATTCCGCGCTCGACGAAGCTGCGAGATCACGTCGTGCAGCCCTTCACGGTCCAGGTGCCTGGCCGCAATGAGACATTCGTCGATCTGGAGTTCCAAGGCATCCAGTTTGGTGCCTCCAGTTGCTTTTCTTGCAACCGGTGCTGCCGGCGGGGTCAGCGGCCCATTCAGCTGCGCTTCTTCGGCACGACGGGCTGCCTTCTTACGCTTCTTGCTACGCAGCACGCTCTTGATGTTGGACAGATTGTTCTTGATCGTCTCCGGGACTTCGGTGTGGTCGGCGTGGTCGGTGAGCCATCGAGTCAGCAGCTTCTCGTTGCTTCGCTCTTTCAGGAGCCCAGGATTTTCCTTGAAGATCTTGCGGAAGTAGCCGGCGGTGCTTTCGCCGCCAGCACTAGTGCTCTGCGCAGCGGGCTGGGTCTTTGCAGGGCTGCCACTTGCCTCAGCGCTCCAGCCGCATTCTTCGTGCTTTTTGCTCTTGATGTGGATGGGCTTTCCGCATTTCGGACACGGCCGGTTTGGGAAGGACGGTTTCTTCATGGCCATTGAGGGACTCCATCGGTGAAGGGCGATTGACTTGGATGGAATTGTAGGAAAGACCAGATGCTCCGGCCATCAAGAATTACTGTCAGTTGCCGTCGATCACTGCTTGCCCTATTCGGCGCCCTTCGTTGGTTGTGCGCGCCGGATTTCGCTGACCAGCACACCGACCAGAATGAGAGCACCCCCAGCCACGGCCGTTATGCTCATCCATTGTCCCGCCAGCATGCCAATCAGCGCGGCCCAAACCGGCTCCATTGCGTAGATGACGGTCGCGCGAGCTGGTGAGACAGCCCGCTGGGCCCAGTTCATCGCCGCCAGGGTAAAGGCGGTGCCAATGACGCCCAGCTCAAGGGCGGCGCCCACGATCGTCGGTGTCAGTGCCGGCAGCGGCTCACCCACGATGGGCATGGCCGCCATGCAAAGCACGGCCACGACGGCGATCTGCACGAATGCTAGCCGCAGTGGATCGGTTCTTGGAGCCCACCTACCCAGCATGATGATCTGCAGCGCACAGGCGACGGCAGCACCCAGCGTCAGCCATTCGCCAACGCCGAAGGCAGCTTCGAGCCCCTCGTCAACTGAGGGCAAGACAATGCCCGCGAAGGCAAGGACGATGCCGGCCCAAATGGCCAGACACGGCGGCTTGCCCAGCCAGACCAGCTGCAGCACAGCCACGAGCGGCACGTAGACGGCTATGATGAACGCCGACTTTGCCACCGAGATGTACAAGAGCCCGATCGTTTGCGGTACGTACCCCGCGAATAGCGTGACACCGATTGCCAGAGCGGCTTTCACTTCCGTGCGCGTCAAGCCCTGCATGCGTGATGGGAAACACACCAGCAAGGCAATGGCGGCGATGGCAAACCGCAAAGCCAGGAAGCCCAGAGGCCGGCACTCTTGGAGGGCAACCTGGGTCACAAGGAAGTTCGTCGCCCAGAGGAACGTGATCAGGGCCAGCATGGCTTCAGGCAGGCCACGTGGCCCAGCAGTTGCCGCTGCCGGTTGGGTTACCTCAGCATGTGCTTCGCTGCCGGACATCAACGGTTGGCTCCCTCTGGCTGCAAAGGCGACGGTCAGGAGGCATTGTAAGGATCGCTCCAATGTGCCGCTGGAATGCGCGTTTCAGCACCTGTTCAACTGCCCGCGGGCGCTAAACTGGCAGGCAAAACACGTCAAAATACATGATCCCGGGGTTAGCGTTTCTCGACGCTGATCAGCCTTAGCTGTCAGCGAAGCGCCACGCAAGAACCGGCCCATTGGCGTTCTGAGTCGCTCTTGGACTGCCTCTTGGCTGCCCTGAACGCCGTTTCACTCGTCTTCAAGGCCCCTCACCAGAGCTGTCGATCGGTATTCATCCTTAATTCAGGCGTGGAAGCTGGCACAATAAAATGACGCAAGCGGCTAGCCTTCGGGCCTGCCGCAGCGCCCACGAAAAGCGTCCTTTTCATCTCGATCGCCACATCATCGAGCTGCAGAGGAAGCCTTATTTGTCAGCAGATCGGTAGCCTGCCGCACCTCGTGACAGCTTGTCCGGAGGTCAGGACCACCGGGCTTATCCGCTGTCACGCGCGTTGAGGCGACTTCTGCTCACCGCACGGCATTGCGTCAATCAATGCCCTTCTGACCTTGCGCAGGACCGGCACCGACGGTACAGTAGCGCAGACAGAATCCGCGGCGAACCGCCATGTTTCAGCGACGATAATAGCTATCAGCTAATCCTGGCCAGCCCACCGCCAAATCGTGGCAAGCCAGGCCCATTCCCAGGAGAATCTTCTATGCCTGATCTGAACGACGGCGAATCGGTTGAAATGAAGGGGTCTGGCGCGAAGCCGTACGTCCTCAAGAACACCGGCGGGGTCTACTCTTGCACCTGCCCTGCCTGGCGAAATCAATCGATCGGCATCGAACGTCGCACTTGCAAGCACCTGCGCAAGCTTCGTGGCGACGCTGCCGAAGAGGAACGTGTGGGTAGCGCCCTGCCGGCCAAGCCCAAGACAGCTGACGGGACGGTAACGGCGCCGCCGCTGCTGCTGGCCCAGAGCTGGGATGGCATCGTCGATCCGACCGGCTGGCTTCTCAGCGAGAAGCTGGACGGAGTGCGCGCGTACTGGGACGGCAAGCAATTCATTTCGCGGCTGGGCAACCTCTATCACGCACCAGACTGGTTCGTGGCCGGGCTGCCCACCGTGCCGCTGGATGGCGAGCTGTGGCTGGGCCGCAAGATGTTCCAGCGTGCTGTCAGCATCGTTCGCCGCCAGGACAAGAACGAGCTGTGGAAAGACATCTCGTACGTCGTCTTTGACGCTCCCGGGCTCGACAAGCGCTTCGAGACGCGTCTGAAATTCGTCAGTGAGTGCCTGGAGCAGAATCGCCCACGCTATGCGAAGGCGCATGAGCATGTCGTGTGTACCGGACTGGACCATCTGAAGCAGGAGCTATCCCGCCTGGAAGGTCTGGGCGCCGAAGGATTGATGCTGCGGCAGGCTGGATCGAGGTACGAAAGCGGCCGTTCGGCGACGCTGCTGAAGGTCAAGAGCTTCCACGATGCCGAAGCGCGCGTGCTCAAGTACCAGGAAGGCGCTGGCCGGCACAAGGGACGCCTGGGTGCCTTGCTCGTCGAGTTGCCCAACGGCAAGACGTTCGCCGTCGGGACAGGCTTTTCCGATGCCGAGCGTGAGAATCCGCCGCCGGTGGGCAGTCTGATCACGTTCCGCTACCAGGAGCTGTCCGAAGCCGGTGTGCCACGCTTTCCCTCGTACGTCGGCATGCGCAGTGATGCCGGACACCAGCCGGTGAAATCGAAGCCCAAGCAACCCCCAAAGCAACCGGAGCTACCCATGATGAGTGCAGACGCAACGAAAACGCGCCGTTTCGAGTTCAGCGAGGGATCGTCCCAGAAGTTCTGGGAAATCACCGTGAGCAGCACGGAAACGACGGTTCGGTTCGGCCGTATCGGCACTGACGGCCAGACCAGCGTGAAGTCTTTTGCTGACGCCGCAACCGCGGCGAAGCAGGCCGACAAGCTCATCAAGGAGAAGGTCGGCAAGGGCTACCGCGCGGTGCAGTAGCCGAAGTAGCGGCGTCAATTCGATCAGGCACCTGTCCGGCTGTAAAGCCTGGCAGGTACCTTTTTCGTCTGACGCGAGCCAAGCATCCCTTCTTCATGGCGGCGAACGTCACTCCCGATCCATTTAGCTATTGGTCACTCCTTGCCCAGCAGGAGGTCAACGACCCAGCAGCCTCGGACGTGTGGCCCTGGCCCCCAGCAGTGGCTCAGCAGGCGAGCGTCTGTGCAGCCCACTTTCTCGAGTGTGTCCGCCAACACGGGAAGTCGGTCAAACGCCCGTTCAATGTAGATTGCCTGCGCCAAGATCACCGCCTGCGGAGTGATCCAGGAATGATCCAGGGTGCCTGGTCGGAAGGGATTTCCGAAGACGTCCATGAGTAGAGCGGTTTGAACTTTTCGTTCTTCAGCGAACCGGACCTTTGCCATTCGCCGTTCAGGTGGTCGGTTATTCGTCAATCCCTCCCATGCGATTGCGTCGGCTGCATGTCGCAGAGGATCAGCACCACTTCTGAACTCCCATGCCGCTGCCGCTGCAGCCGCCAGAACGCAGTAGGAATTTGGGGCGCCGGGAAGGGAAAGTGTTGCCTGCGCGTCCGCTGCGGCAAGTGCGGTTGCTTGCGCCTCACGCAACGCATCCAGGCCGGCGGCACGATCTGCAAAACGTTCCGCCACGTCGACTGCCGTTCGCCCACGTTCGTCGAGAAGAAGATGCCAAATCCGTCGTACACAAGCGCAGTCGAACAGTCTTTGCTTCCTGTCACTGAGGATACCCTGCCCATCCAGGTATTCCAGCATCGGCTGCGGGTCAGTGCAGGCTAGCCACTCGGCCTCGGTCATGGTCTTTCCTCCGCGTTCGTAGACCATCCGCCCAGAGTAGGCGATGCGTGGGTAAGTGTAAAGACTCCGCTCTGTAGCCGGTTGATTCTGCCGCCACCATTGCCGGGGCTGATTTTCGTTCGCCCATTCGCCATTGCTTGAAAAAAACCGGAGATGAGAAGGAGCCGCCCATGCCTGTTCGTGATCCCTCTGCGCGCCCTTGGCCGGGTTGTCCCCTTGTTGTCGCATACGGCCTGGGCGTCGACTCAACCGCCATGCTCGTCGAATTCGTTCATCGTGGCATCCGGCCTGATTCTATCCTGTTCGCTGACACGGCCGGCGAGAAGCCCGAAACGTACGCGTACCTGCCCGTCATTCAGCGCTACCTGGACGATGTCGGCTTCCCTGCGGTTGTCACTGTTAGCTATCAGCCGACGCGTGCTCGCTACCACACGCTCGAACAGCAATGTCTGCACACCGGCACCTTGCCATCGCTGGCCTACGGCGGCAAATCGTGTTCCCTGAAGTACAAGCGCACGCCGCAGGACAAGTACATCCTCCAGCAGTACCCACCGGACGAGTTTGTGCGACGTGGTCAACGCGTCGTCCGAGCCATCGGATTCGAGGCTGGCGAAGAACGACGCACGTATGCGCACGTCGTCAAGGCGATCGGCCTCGACGCCAGCGAGGAGCACCGACTCACCTGGGCGCAAGAATCTCCCGCAGAAGAGGAGCGGCCAAGCCGGCAGCAGTGGCTGGATCGGCATTTCTTCGCGTACTGGTACCCGCTGATGGCGTGGGGCTACAACCGCGAACGATGCAAGCAGATCATCGCGGCCGCTGGCCTGCCTGTACCGCCGAAATCCGCGTGCTTCTTCTGTCCAGCCAGTAAGAAGCACGAAATCGCCTGGCTTGAGGAGAATCACCCGGATCTCCTTGAACGCGCTATGGTGATCGAACGCAACGCTCAGGCCAAACTCAAATCCGTCAAGGGGCTGGGTCGCTCGTACTCCTGGGAAGCTTACGTGACCCGACGCCGGGAACTGCCTCTGCTTGATGCCTGCGGCCTCTGATTCCCGCTCATCTCGTCGCCCTTCGGAACACACTTCATGACCAAGCAACCCTTGCCCGTCGTCGATTCCGCGCGCACGGAGTTCGGTTTCTCCCGCACACAATGCGATTGCCTCGAATGCACACGGAATTGCCATCACATCCCCGGCTACCTGGTGCCCGCCGATCTGGAACGCATCCACCAACACGTGGCACCCGATCACGACTTGCTGGCATGGGCGAAGGAGCATCTTCTGGCTTCTCCTGGCGCCCTCGTCACGCGTGACCACCAGACGTTCCGCATCCCCACGCTGGTTCCGGCACGCCGACCTGATGGAGCCTGCATCTTTCTCACCGCAACTGACCACTGCGCAATACATGCCGTTTCACCGTTCGGCTGTGCCTTCTTCGACGCCCACATGCCTCACGCGGAAGCTGACCGCCGGAGCAAACGCGGCCTTCACGCTGTCCTCCAAGCTTGGAATGGAAACGGTCTTTACGCCCAGGTGTGGATGGCTCTCGCTGACGATGGGCTCGTTGCACCTGCGCCCGAGGTGGCTCGTCAGCAGCTTCGAGAGGCTGGCCGCAAAGAGCCTCAGTAGGAGATTTCGATGATTCCCGATCTGACCCAATACCACTGGATCGTCATCAACTCGTCGGCCGGCAAGGACAGTCAGGCCATGCTCGATTACGTCGTCGAGTTGACCGACAAGGCTAGCGTTCCACGGCATCGCCTGGTGGTAGCCCATGCCGACCTTGGCCGAGTGGAGTGGCCGGGAACACGCGAGCTTGCCCAAGAGCAGGCGCAGCATTATGGTCTGACGTTCATTGCCATCGCTCGTCCGCAGGGTGATCTGCTCGATCACATCGCCAAGCGCGGCATGTTTCCCTCGCCGTCAGCACGCTATTGCACGTCGGACCACAAGCGCGGCCAGATCGCGAAGATCTTCACTCGCCTCGCGGATCAATCACGGATGCGCGGCGTTCGCGTGTGCTACATCCTGAACTGCTTGGGTCTGCGCGCCCAGGAAAGCCCAGCTCGTGCAAAGCGATTGCCCTTCGGCCTCAACGAAATGGCCTCCAACGGTCGGCGTGTCGTACATGACTGGCTGCCGATCCACGGCTGGACCGTCACGCAAGTCTGGGATCGCATCCGAGCCAGCGGTGTTCGGCATCATCCGGCGTACGACCTTGGGATGCCACGTCTTTCCTGCTGCTTCTGCATCTTCAGCCCACGCTCGGCGCTGCTCTTGGCTGCCAAGCACAATCCGGAACTGCTGGCTCAATACGTCGCTGTCGAGCAAAAGATCGACCATCGTTTCCGCAAAGAGCTGTCACTGGCTGAGGTCCAGGATGCGGTGGCGAAAGGCGAGCAGCCCGGTGCTGTCAAAGACTGGTTCATGTAGCAAACTCTGGAGAGTAACCATGTGTCAGCCGTTTTTCGTCCAGCGCTGGCGGCTGGGCACAGATCGCTACCGCCCACCCGATGAGCCGATCTGCACTGCAGAGTATGACGTGGTCGAGCTGCCGGATGACACCGTGCCGAAGGCGTTTGTCCTGGATCATCACTACAGCGGCTCGTATCCGGCTGCTCGGTGGCGTTTCGGCCTGTTCCATCGCGGCGTGTTGCAGGGTGTGGCCGTCTTCTCCCATCCGTGCAACAATCGAGTGCTCACCAGCGTATTTCCAGGACGGCCTACCGACTCGGTTGAACTTGGCCGGTTTGTCTTACTGGACGAAGTGCCCGGCAATGGCGAAACGTGGATGCTCGGTCGCTGCTTTTCTTTGCTGCGGCATGAAGGGCTGGCCGGTGTGGTCGCGTTTTCTGATCCCGGCCTGCGGTTCAATCGACGTGGTGAGCCGGTGTTTGGTGGGCATGTCGGCACGATCTATCAGGCGCACAACGGCATGTATCTGGGGCGTGGCACGGCGCGAACGCTGACGGTCTTGCCTGATGGCAGCATCCTGTCTGATCGCGCTCAGCAGAAGATTCGCGCAGCCGACCGGGGTGTGCGCTACGCTGCTGCTCGGCTGGTTCATTTCGGCGCTGATCCACCATCCGCGTTCGAGCGCGCATGCCTGACTGCCTGGCTGCAATACTGGACTGGTCGGCTTTGCCAGCGTGTGCGCCATCGCGGCAATCACAAGTACGCATGGTCGCTCAATCACCAAGTCCGATTGCCACGCAGCTTGCCCTATCCCAAGCAGATCGATACCTGATCCACAGGCGGTCCCAAAGAAGCATCATCACGCTCCTCAACAATAATAACACCCAACAACACCGCCCCGGCAAAAAGGTTTCAATCCTTGTTCTCGTGGATCACGCTCCTCAACAC
>Ga0207099_1115_pt1 | contig 11361 bp, 14 predicted proteins | sample Alteio_BWMinHeat_85_FD_153521 | JGI IMG/M metagenome (GOLD analysis project Ga0207099, IMG submission 153521) | Enriched cells from forest soil in Barre Woods Harvard Forest LTER site, Petersham, Massachusetts, United States -... | ecosystem: Environmental > Terrestrial > Soil > Temperate forest >... | reverse complement strand
GTCGTGGCGCGTCTGTTTCACTTGCGGCCTGGATCGGCTCGTTGCCGCTCATCCTGTGGTATTTTTATCTCGTCACGCCCGTTTCATTATTTGCGAACTTGCTTGTCGTTCCGATCGCCTTCTTCATTCTGGCGATTGCGCTCCTCTCGCTTCTCTCGGCGCCGTTGCTGCCGTGGGTCTCTGTCATTTTTAATAATGCCAATTGGTGTCTGGCCCGGCTCGTTCTCGGACTCGTCCACCTGTTCGCACAAGTCCCCGGTGGACATTATTATGTCGAACATCCCCGTGCGCCGGAGGATGCGAAGGCCAGGATTACTGTGCTCGATGTCGGCGCGGGTGCGGCCGTTCATTTGCGGACCCGGGGCGGGGATTGGCTGTTCGATTGCGGGAGCGAGCGGGATTACGAACGCGTTGTTCGAGACTATCTGCACGCGGCAGGCGTAAACCGGCTCGACGGCTTGCTGCTTACCCATGGCGATTCGCTGCATATCGGCGGCGCGGCGCCCTTGCTGCGGGATTTCTCTCCCATGCGCCTGATCGACAATTCGGCGCCCGACCGGTCGATCGTCCATCAGCGATTGCATCTTGCATTCCAAGAGCGTGGCCTGACGCCGGACAGTCTGGCCGCAGGCGAAAGTTTCCGGCTGTCGGGCGCAGTTACCGCGCAGGTTCTTCATCCGCCACGGGTATTTCCTGCGGCAACGACAGACGATCAAGCGTATGCCATCCAGCTTTTTGTCGCGCCATCCACACAGGTTTTGTTCATGTCGGACAGCGGCTTTGCAACCGAACGCGCGCTGCTGGATTCGGGCTTAAATTTGCGCAGCGACATCTTGGTCAAAGGCCAACATCATTCCGGTGGCTCTGGTTCCGACAAGTTTCTCGAGGCCGTGCGGCCACGGTTGATTATCGCTACTTCGCGCGACTTTCCCGAGTACGAGCGCGTGAGCGACCAATGGGCCGAGCAGGTGCGAGCGAGCGGCATCAAACTTTTCCGGCAGGATGAAACGGGCGCGGTTGAACTGAAGTTCGGTCGCAACGATTGGGAAGCGCGCGCCTACATCACGGGGGAAACTTTTCGCAGCGCCAATCGATGAATCGGCACGCCTTGTTGTTGAAACCTTCTCTCAAATTTCGTGAGCGGAAGATCGACCTGCTTTGCGCCAAGGCAGCCGATTGAATCAATCGGGCTGGGTCGCCCAGCTCCTTCGGGTCCGGCGACATCGTCAACTCCGACAGGCATCGCGAGCAAGGGATCGACAATTGCAAATTGGGGATCGGCTCGCGCGAGTCGTTGCATTTGGTCAAAGTAATCGAGTTGATCGGTCGCGATTCGCAACAGTCCCTGCGGCGCAAGCGCGCAGTGGACGGAGCGAAGAAATTCCGAGGTCATCACTCGCCGCCGTTGATGCCGCCGTTTTGGCCACGGGTCAGGGAACAAAAGATGAAAAACTTGCACCGATCGTTCGGGCAACAAATAACGGACGGCGTAGGCCGTTTCCACCCGAATCACTCGGATGTTGTCGATCCGCGCTGCTTTGCGACAGGCGCTGCGAACCCGCCCGATCAGACGCTCGATGCCGAGGAAATTCTTTTCCGGCATCCGCTCGGCCAGAGCACAGAGGAACGACCCATCACCGCAGCCAAGATCGACGTGCAGCGGCGCGCCGCGCCCAAAAATTTTCGGCAGATCGAGGCGCGTGACGTATGAGTCCGGGATCAGTTCGACCACGGAGAAAAATGGCAGCCGTCGCGAGTCGATTCAACTCGTCACGGCCAAAATGAATGGCGGTCTCCAAATCGCCGTTCCTCGGTTTGTAAGAATCTAAGCGGTCTGTTTCGCCGTCCCGAAGGCCGAGGAAAAGCGAGACGACGGCGATCACGACGTGCAGCCAGGTGTCGGCAACATTGCTTGAGATAATCCGTTGATCGCGGAAACGAAAAGACAACCGCATTGTCTAAGATCGACAATCATGAAAAGAATTCTGGTCTTTGCTCTGCTCTTCGGCGCCGCCGCGCTTCTTGTCCATCTTGGTCGCGGCCAGAATGCGCCCGCTCCCACAACCAAAACCGCTATTTTCGCCGGAGGCTGCTTTTGGTGCATTCAACCTGCATTTGATAAGGCGAATGGCGTGATCAAGACCATTGTCGGTTATTGTGGCGGAACAGAACCCAATCCCACTTACGAGCTCGTCACTTCGGAGAAGACCGGGTATCGCGAGTCGATCGAGATCACTTATGACCCGGCGAGAATCTCCTTCGACCAGCTATTGAACATTTATTGGCGGCAAATCGATCCGACGCAGGCGGATGGCCAGTTCACCGACATCGGCCCGAGTTATCGCGCCGCGATTTTTTACGGCAGCGAGGAAGAGAAAAAAAACGCCGAGGCTTCTAAAGAAAAACTGGCGCGCTCAGGAAAATTCGACAAACCGATTGTGACTGAAATTCTGCCGTCGATGAAATTCTATCCGGCCGAGAAATATCATCAGAAGTATTACCGACAAAATCCCGAGCACTTTGAAGCGTTTGAAAAGGGCTCGGGCCGCGTTTCCTTCGAGAAAAGAGTCTGGGATAAGTAGCCGGGCTGAAGTTCAAGAATCGCGACCGCCTTGCCGGAAGAGCGTCGGCATTAGTACTTAAACAGATTGGCCTTATGCGGCTCGACGAAGTCAGCCTGCATGACCGAAAGCGGCTCGGCCATAACCCTGGAGAGTTCCTGGGCCAGAACGATCGCAATGGAGCGCGCATCGCGCGTATAAACTGGGATTGGAAACGAACCGGCGTTGCGGTCGTAACCGTAAATGGTTCCGTCGGTTTCCCATACACAATAAGCGTGCCCGGCCGGGTGATTATTGTAGCGAACAAGGAGAATTTTTGCCCAAAAACCGCTTTCCAAACTGTGTTGTGTTTTGACTACGGCCAGATAATTGCAAGCGGAGATCACGCAGCCGTTGAGCACGACCAAGTCGTTCTGGCCCGGGGTAAGAAAGACCGGCTGTTGCGGGCGGGCGGCGAGGGTGAAACAAGCAAGTAAAAGTGCGCAGTGATAAACGATTTTGGTAGGCAAGCCGGAGTTCATAAAGTGGAGGAGCGACGAGAAGCTATAGCAATTATGACCCTTATAGCATCATCGCCATCTGCTTGGAAAGCTTTATTTCCGCGCCGATGCAAATTATTTGGATTCCAAGCGGCATTTGATGCCCGGCGGTACAACGCCGGGGATTTGCAGAAACAGCTGGCCTTCGTTTTACTACTGCGTGGCAGCCTTCGCTTTTACGTTGCGCTCAAAAAGCGACACGCCGACAGGTCGCCATTCCCTTGCTGGCTTGTCGAGCCGTAGATCGCAACAGTTCGGGTAAGTCAAACGTCCGCCGTCGCCAGGGCCGCGGCGCGACAGCCCCGAAAGCTTTCGGGGCTGGAGGCGAGGGGAGTTGAACCCCTGTCCTCGTCGCTTTCGACGCAAACATCTACATGCTTATCCGGTGTCCGGGTTTTAAGGAGCCGACTTTTGCGCCGGCACACTGTCGGCTCCCGAGCGTCCGCGAAATCGATTCACCGCATCGGCGCTGGTCGCTCCGCCGATTGGCCAGCCTGCTGTCCACGTTTCCGACGCTAGCAGGCGTCGCTCCGGAAACGTCGCAGTCAATTAAGCCGCGAGAGCTAGATCTTCGTGATTAGCGTTTATTTGTTTTGGTCCGGTTTTTTACGAGGCCAACGAACCATCCTCGACATGCCGCCTGCGCTTCCAACCACGAGTCGAAGCCAGTGCGCCCCCTTATTCTCAAAGTTTACCGTGCGGATATAACTTGTGCAACTCAGTTACTTGCTCCGTTACTTGTTGATTCGTTGGAACGTGAGGTCGGAGTGTACGAAAGTTCGATCGACGCGCGTACGTTGCGTAAAGTTTTTTGTTCCTTTTCTCATTCCGCTGGGTTCTATGAAATGATGTGGAGGCTGATCGGCACAAGTCGAACTTCTGAGAACGGCAGCAGCGCGCGTGTTCTTGCTCTTCCTTGTCCGTGGCTGTCCCGGCTCATCCTAGGCGTGTGTCTTCTTCTCGTCGCTTGCGTGGGGTACATCGATTATCTGACCGGATATGAGCGGACGATGCTTCTTTTTTATCTTTTGCCCATTTCTCTCGCCACCTGGTTCTTCGGCTTGATCGGCGGTTTGGCAATTGCAGTTTTGAGCGTCGTTACCAGCATGGTTTCCGATGTGGCGGCCGGAATCCCAGTAATTGGGTTTTGGAATGGCGGGATGGGTTTGGCGTCGTACGCCGTGTTTGCATTCGTATTGTCGAACTTACGAACACTCATACGAGAACTTGATCAACGCGTCCGAGAACACACGGCAGCGTTGCAGCAGGAGGTCGCCGAGCGAGAGCGCCTCGATAAGGAGATCGCCGAGGTGGCGCGTCGCGAGCGCCTCCGGCTGGGCCAGGATTTGCACGATAGCCTCTGCCAGCACCTCACCGGCACTGCGCTCACGGCTCAAGGGTTAAGAGAAAAATTAGCGCGAAGATCTGCGCCTGAGGTAGTCGAGGCGGAAAAAGTTGTCCGTTATATCGAGCAGGGGATCGATCTTACCCGGAATCTCGCTCGCGGTTTCTTCTCTCCGGAATTAGAGGCGGAAGGGTTGATGGTTGCGCTGCATGGCCTGGCGGAAAATACTGCCGAACGGTTCAAGATCGCCTGCGTCGTTGAAGGCGCCGACGGCGGGCCCGTGCTCGACTCTGCGATGGCGACTCAACTGTATCGAATCGCGCAGGAGGCAGTCACAAACGCCGTTAAGCATGCTGCCGCGCAGCGGATCGACATTCGCCTCGGCCGGGATGATCGCGAACTTACTCTCACCATTGCCGATGATGGAATCGGGTTTCCACAACAGCTGCCGCAACCCGAAGGCCTCGGTCTTCGTTTGATGTCGCATGGTGCAGCGTTGATCGGAGCAAATTTCGATGTCCGACGCAATGGCCGGATCGGAACGATTGTGACGTGCAAGGTAAGCATTCCCGAACGAGGTTAATTAAACTGTTTCCTATGAGCTCAACACCTTCGGCCACAGCTGCTCGCAAGAGTCGCGTCTTTCTCGTCGATGATCATCCGCTTGTCCGTGAAGGACTGGCTAATCTAATCAATCAGCAGGATGACCTGATGATGTGCGGCGAAGCGGAAGATGGGGCGGAAGCGCTCAGCGGCATCGGCGCGGCCCGGCCGGACGTGGCGCTCATCGACATTTCCTTAAAGAATGAATCAGGATTGGAATTGGTTAAGAATCTCGAGGCTCGGTTTCCCTTGGTCGCGCTGATCGTACTGTCGATGCACGATGAAGCATTGTACGCTGAGCGTGCTCTGCGTGCCGGCGCGCGGGGTTACGTCATGAAACGTGAAACCACCAAAAGCGTGCTCACTGCTATCCGTAAGGTGGTGAAGGGCGATGTTTATGTGAGCGAGAGATTCGTCAATGTTATGGCGCGCAGGCTCGGGTCGTCGCGGAGAGCGGCTGCGAATTCACCGGTGGAACTACTGAGCGATCGCGAGCTCGAAGTTTTTCGGCTGCTCGGCCAGGGCCGTTCCACCTCGCAGATCGCAGAAGATTTGCACCTCAGCCTGAAGACAGTGCAAGCTTATTGCGCGCGCGCGAAAGAGAAATTCGACGTCCACTCGTTAGGCGAGTTGCTCCGGGCGGCCATTCGCTGGGAAGACGCGACTCACGTAAAATAACACGCGATCTTCACGCAGGTTGTCGAAGCAACCCGCGTAGGGTCGTTTCTCACAAAAACAACTTCTCGATCTTGGTTTCCAAGAGTAATTACATGCTTGATGCGCCGAAATTTCAGCAGCCGTGCGCGCGAGCTTTCGGGCGGCGATGTGATCATCGTGTCGATCCCGAAAAGCGGACGTACTTGGGTTCGGACGTTTCTCTGCGCTTACTTTTGCCAACGCCGCGGTTATGGTTTCACGCTCGATCCGGAGCGATATGAAGATTCCGCGATCCCCCGAATCGTTTACTCCCACGATTTGTTCGAGCATAGGACCAAGGGGAATCTTTGGGACAGGGTTCGTAGCAAATACCTGATTCCGGCGAAAGAATTGCGCCGCGCGAAAATCATTCTGCTCGCGCGAGATCCGCGTGACACCTTCGTCTCGCTCTACTTGCAAATGACCAGGCGCGACCCGGGCACGCGCGAAAAGTTCAAGCAAAAAACTGTGAGCGACCTGCTGCGCGACGAGAGATTTGGAATTCACGCCATCGTTGGAACGATGAATGACTGGATGGATGAATTTTCACATCGGCCCGACTTCACACTCATCCGATATGAGTCGCTCCGCATGTCCCCGGCCGAGCAATTTTGCAACCTGCTCGCGACAGTCGGCGAAAAAAAACTCGACATGTCGAACTTTCAAGCCGCGCTCAACTTTTCCGAGTTCGACAACATGAAGAAGCTGGAGGCAGCCGGCGCCTTCGATTCGAAAATCCTCCGCGCGGGCGACGTGCGCGATCCCGAGTCATTCAAAGTGCGTCGCGGCAAGATCGGCGGTTACGAGGATTATCTTTCGGCCGAAGATCGACAATATGCGACTGAAGCGTTGACGAGGCTCGATCCTCGTTTCGGTTACGAGCCACACGCGAGCGTATCGGGGTGACTCCGATGCCTCCTTCCACTTATCACTTTTAGGCGCGCCCGGTTCCCCAGCGCCGGTGGAGAAAACGTTCCCACGGCGAGAAAAGAATCTTGTCGGCGAGCAAACCGATGAAAATGATCACCAGCATGATGCCAATAACTTGATCCATGGCGTTGAGCTCGCGGCCATAATGCAAGAGGTGGCCGAGACCGAACCCGGTTAGAATGGTCACGTAGATTTCCGCTGCCATGAGCGAGCGCCAGGCAAAGGCCCATCCTTGTTTCATGCCGCTGACGAGGAACGGCAACGATGCCGGCAAGATCACATAGATCCATTTATGCAATGGTTTCGATCCCATCGTGCGCGCGGCGCGCGCATAAATCGGCGGGATCGTACGAACACCCGTATCGGTCGCAATAACGACCGACCAGACTGTTCCCATGATCACGACGAACAACATCGCGCCTTCGGTTTGTCCGAACCAAAGCAGCGCTAGCGGCACCCAACAGACGCTCGGCAGCGTCTGTAACCCCAGCGCCATCACGCCGATGGTGTCTTCAACGAATTTCGATGACGCAGTAAGCAGGCCCAGTGGTAATCCGATCGCTAAACCAATGGCATAACCAATCAAGAGACGGCGCAGAGTCACCCCGGCCGCGGTTAACAACGTTCCGTCCTGAAATGCGTGCTCGAGATACTGAGCCACTTGCCCTGGGGCTGGGAGCAAAATGGGCGACCAGATGCTGGCGCGCACAAGTGCGCTCCAAATCGCGACGAGCGAAACGAAAAACAAAATCGCGAGCAACGTGCGCCTCATGAGCCGGTCACCGCCGCGTGAGCGCCGTATTCTTTCAGTGCCGCCGTCAATTTCGACGCGTGCTCCGCAATCTCGATGCTGTTAAAATCGCGTGGCCTAGGAAGCGACACTTCAAAAACTTCGCGAATGCGGCCCGGTGTCGGCGACATGATGACGACCCGATCGGCCAGGCAAGCGGCTTCGCGCACATTGTGTGTGACGAAGATAATCGTTTTGCGCCGCTTCTCCCAAATGCGCTGGATATCGCCGTAAAGTTGCTCGCGCGTCATGGCGTCGAGCGCAGCGAACGGTTCGTCCATCAAGAGCACACGCGGGTTCGGCGCAAGGGCGCGCGCCAACGCGACGCGTTGTTTCATTCCGCCGGAAAGCTCGTGCACGTTGGCCTGCATGAATTTCTCAAGACCAACCAGATGAAGGAAAAATTTTGCAACCTCCCGGCGCTCCGAGTTTCTCAGGCCAGGCTTTAGCTTTAAGCCAAACATGACGTTGCCGAAGGCGTTGAGCCATGGAAACAGCGCTGACTCCTGAAACATGACGAGCCGATGCCGGCCCGGATGAAGGACCGGCTGATTATCAGCCATGACGCGTCCTTTATCGGGTTTTTCCAAACCGGCAATGATGTCGAGCAAGGTCGATTTGCCGCAACCGCTCCGTCCGACTATGACGATGAATTCTCCTTCGGCGACTTCGAGGGAAACATCGTCCAGTGCGTGCACGGTTTGCCGTTTTTGCTGGAACCATTTCGAGACGTGCTCGACCACGAGCTTGGCCGGCGGCGGACCTTGCAGCTCTTCTTGCAGCGACATCAGGGATTTTCGATCAAGCGCGCCAGATCAGGAACATCCCGCAGAAATCCAGCCGCCTTCGCATTCGCCACGAACTTCTCGAGCACCTCGCGGCGAATCTCATTGGTCAGAACAATTCGCTTCCACGCATGTTCAATCAATTCAGCTGCCATCTTCGCTTTCGTCTCCTCGGCCAGTTCTGCGATCACTAATTTCTGCGCTTCCGCTGGATTCTTCGCGATCCAATCCGTCAGCGCCCGATGCGCTTCCACGAATTTCTTCACCGTCTCCCGATTTGTGCCGAGAAATTTTACGCTCGAAACTAAAACGGTGGTCGGTGAATCCGTCTCTTCCACCAGCACCTTGCCCCCTGCTTCCATCTCCAAACGCGAAACCCACGGCTCCACCGTCCACACGCCGTCGATCTTCTTTTGCTGGAACATTGCGAATTGATCGGCGTTTTGCGTTGGCAACACCAGAGCGTCGCCGCCTAGTTGCGTAATTTTCAATCCGCCCGCGCTCAGCCAGGCGCGACATGAAACATCTTGTGTGTTTCCAAGCTGCGGCGTCGCAATTTTCTTGTGGCGAAAATCTACGGCATTTTTTAGTGAGCTATCACCTGAGACAACGAGCGCTGCTCCGCCATTGGCCGCCCCCGACACAATCCGAATTTCTTCGCCCCGAGATTTTGCATAGGCATTAATCGCGGGACTCGGGCCGACATAAGTCAGATCGATGGAGTTGGCAAAGATCGCTTCCATCGCGCTCGGGCCGGCGTTATAAACAAACCAATCGATCTTCGTGCCGGCGCCGAGCCGTTCCTCAAACCACCCTTTGCCCTGTCGCGATAGCGCGTGCGCCACCAGCGCCTGCGCATGGGTCACGTTCGGAAAATGACCGATGCGAACCGTCGTCGCATTCTGCGCGGAAAGCTTTCCGGCAAAAACCAGAGCGACGGCAAAAAGCAATTGGCTGACTCGGATAATCCTCATTGGGAATCCATTTTACTTCGTTCGAAACACAAACGGAAGCCGGAGCAGAAGGTTTCTTACCGCAGCGGCCGGGCGACCAAAATTCCCGAGTCGGTCCGGAAACGGTAGAGATAACCAGAGAGCCGTGAGTCAACCACTACCCGCCCGTAATTGTGCGGCGCAGAGGCGTGCAGGAAATGTAGGACGCCGTCGCTGGTGCGGAGCGCCAGTCCCACATGAGAGGTGGAATAGAGACCGCCGCGATCCCTGGAAATGATTCCGATGATGTCGCCACTCTGTAATTTCGACTCAATCCCGGCGACGCGATTTTTTGGAATCTGGTAGAGCGGGCGCGATGAGACACGCGCTTCCATCTGAGCGAGCGGCCCGAGCAACGAGCGATTGGCCGCCAGATAACGGTAATGCCGCCAGCCCTGTGTCATTTCGCGCGCAGAATGGGGAACAGTGCCGCCGCCCAAACTACGCGTGAGGTCTTCAACCAGACCGCGCCGGTCGTTGTCCGCCAGCCAATCTTCCAAGTAATGGAGACGCGAAAGATATTCGCCGGTGCATTCGCCGCCGCGATAACGATCCAACTCGATGTAATGCAGCAACCGATCGGGCGTCCAATTCTCCTCCGCCTCATCCAGCATGCGCGCGAACGCGAGTGAAATTTCAAAAAACGTCCAGCAATCCAATCCCTGAAAATTTACCGAAGGTGACTCAATTCGGTTGTCGATCTCGAGTGTGAAATGTTTGTAACGCGTGCCGACCAGTGCCTGGCCGACCGCCGCCGTCCGCTCACCGATCGGGAGTGACTTCCAATTTGCACTGCGCGCCTGCGAAACCAGGCGATCGAACTGATCGCGGCCCTTGAAAACAGTGCCAAACGGCAAGCGCGCTGCGAATGCGCTGACCGAGCAAATCACAAGAAGCGGAATGACAATTTTCCGGGCGCGCATATCGCGCACAACTGAATGCGGAATTCATGCTGGATCAACTTTCATCCTCGGCATCAGTGATGATCGCGTCCCTCAAGATGCACCGAAAAACTTTGATTCACCCATACTAACTTATATCGTTCCGCGAGAGTGCCGATCCCTTTTTCGAAAAAAAGCCGGAGGAATGTCGTTCGCCAGGAATCCGACGATGGCGCCGCCGCTAAACGCTCGACCCGCGTCCGCTTGCGTCCGCGCCCAGATTGGCACAAACGCAATTTCCTCACCAGCATTCTCATTCCGTCGCTTTTCATCAAGCGCTCGGGCGATCGCGCGCAGCCACAGTTTCCGAAAATTCGAGCAGGCGAAATTTGCATCACCTGGATCGGACACGCTTCGTTTTTAATTCAGACCCACGAGGTCAACATCTTGATCGATCCGAACTGGGCGAAGTGGTTGAAGGTGATTAAGCGGCTCAAGCAGCCCGGTTTCGAGATTCATCATCTCCCGTCGATTGATTTCGTCCTCGTGACGCACGCACACTTCGACCATCTCGACCGGCGGACGTTGCGGCACGTTGCGGCCGATCAACCGATCGTTGTGCCGATTGGCGTGGGAAATCTGGTCCACGATCTTGGGTTCCATATCGTGCACGAGCTCGATTACTGGCAAACGGTCCAGCTTGGCCCGCTGAAAATCTCCCTTACACCTTGTCATCACTGGGGCGCGCGATTTCTGGCCGATCTGCATCGCGCCTTTGGCGGATTCGTCGTCGTGGTAGATGGCCGCACCATTTTTCATTGCGGCGACAGCGCTTATTTTCCCGGCTTCAAGGAAATCGGCGACCGTTACAAGATCGACATCGCCTTGCTGCCGATCGGCGCTTACGAGCCGCCGACCGGTCGCGAAGTGCACATGAACCCGGAGCAAGCGGTCGAGGCGTTTCTCGAACTGCGCGCGAAAACCATGGTCCCGATGCATTACGGGACCTTTCGCCTCGGTTTCGAACCGCTCCACGAACCGCCGGAACGATTGCTCGCCTGCGCCCGCGCGCATGGCATCGAGGAGAAAGTTCTCCTCATGACCGAAGGCAAGCCAGTGGTGCTATGAAGAAGAAAACGTTCAACGTTTTCGCCATCCGGACAGACTCGTCCTGTGGCGATCAACACTCAACTTCCAACGTCGAATGCTGCATCAAATTGAACGTTAAACGTTGGACGT
>Ga0207099_1189_pt1 | contig 11370 bp, 7 predicted proteins | sample Alteio_BWMinHeat_85_FD_153521 | JGI IMG/M metagenome (GOLD analysis project Ga0207099, IMG submission 153521) | Enriched cells from forest soil in Barre Woods Harvard Forest LTER site, Petersham, Massachusetts, United States -... | ecosystem: Environmental > Terrestrial > Soil > Temperate forest >... | reverse complement strand
CGGCCCCAGTCAAAATAGGCAATCGAACCGATCACCTTCAAAAACGCAGCGGGGCGAGGACCTGCCTCCAGTAGCAAAACACGCTTGGTGCCCGATTCGGACAGCCGATTGGCAACCACACAACCGGCGCTGCCCGCCCCTACCACTATGTAGTCCCACCTCAAATGAACTGCCCTCAATATTGGAGAATCCCCACACCCGTCTAACACCGCCCGTGGTTCTCGACGGTGTCCGTAGGAGCGGCTGCAACCGACTTCTTGCTTGCCCGAGTTTGTTTAAGTAGCGACCGGCGGCGCCGTCAAGCGCCCGCGAGCCCGTTGATAATTAGTCGCGAGCGTGACTGACTGGATCCGGCCGCAGAACCTTCGCCCTGCGATTGTTCACAACTTGAGGAAGTGGCATCAGCAGTACAGGCTGGTATAACCACAATAACACCTCACACGGAATCCGCACTTAGCCACGCTTCAACAAGTCGCACCCACATGGAGCCGCCCAATGGAATAAGCTCATCGTTGAAGTCATAGTTGGGGTTGTGCAGCATGCAGGGTCTATCCTCGTGTCCAACCGCCCGATGGGCGCGATCGCCATTCCCGATTAGAAAATAGCATCCCGGCCTCTCAAGTAAATAGAAACTGAAGTCTTCCCCGCCCATCGTAGGCTCGAAATCGAGGACATTGCGCTCACCGACGAATCCATTCAGGAAATTCCGGACAAATTTGGTCTCCCGAGAGTGATTCACCGTCGATGGATAATTGCGCCGAAATTCAAACTCGCACCGGGCCTCGAATGCCTGACACGTTGCCTCCGCGACCTGCTGCATGCGCCGCTCGATGAGATCGAGCACCTCCATCGTGAACGTCCTGACTGTGCCACGAATCTCGCAGAACTCCGGAATAACGTTGTTAGCCTCACCTCCGTGGATCATCGAGACCGTGATTACTGCCGGGTCGATCGGACGCTTGTTGCGGGTAATGATCGTCTGAAAGGCCTGCACCATCTGGCAGGCGATGGTCACGGGATCGATGCCGTTGTGCGGCAGGGCCGCGTGTGCACCCTTGCCACGTATCGTAATCTTGAAATCGTTAGTAGAGGCGAAAACTGGGCCGGATCGTAGCGCAAACTGACCGGTTCCTAGACCCGGCCAATTGTGTATACCGAAAATTGCTTCCATCGGGAAACGCTCGAACAGTCCGTCCTTGATCATTTCACGGGCGCCGCCGCCACCCTCTTCGGCCGGTTGAAAGATCAGATATACCGTACCGTCAAAATTGCGATGCGTCGAGAAGTGCTTGGCAGCCGCGAGAAGCATAGCCATATGACCGTCGTGCCCGCAGGCGTGCATCTTCCCCGGTGTGACACTTCTGTAGGAGAAATCGTTTTGCTCGGTAATGGGAAGTGCATCCATATCGGCCCGAATGCCTATTGCACGATCACTGCTACCGTTCTTAACAATGCCAATAACGCCAGTCCTGCCGAGGCCCAGCTGCACCGGAATCCCCCACCCGGCCAGCGTCGTCGCGACCAGATGAGAGGTCCAGTCCTCCTGAAAACCAAGTTCAGGATGCGCGTGCATGTTCCGTCTTAGATCTTGAATCACCGGAGCGTCGGCGAGAATTTGCTCAAGTAGACGCATATTTCACCCAATTCAGCCCGTTTCCATAAATTAAAGGAAATATTGGACGGCGGTCTGAGTCGTGTAAGCCTCCAGTCCCTGTACTCCCCCTTCGACACCTATTCCTGATTGCTTATGCCCCCCTACAGATATAGGACCTCCGCCCGTGCCCGGCACCTGCCCGTCGGAGGCGTTGACAACGATCCAACCCGCATCTATACCCTGCGTGACACGATGCGCTCGGCTCACGTCCTTTGTCCACACAACCGCAGATAGGCCGTAGATCGTGTCGTTTGCGATCTGAATTGCTTCGGCGTCGTCGCGAAATCCCATAACCGACAATACAGGTCCAAACACCTCTTCTCGCGCGATCTGCTGCTCGGGTCGCACATTGTCAAAGATTACGGGAGACGCGTAGAATCCGCCCGGAACTGGCGGCCTACTGTCTGAGCGGTATGCAATCTGCGTACCCTCTCGTTCTGCATCCTTAATGAAAGCGTTTACCCTCTGTAGATGGCTCTTGCTGACCAAAGCTCCGAAGCGTGTCTCGGGCCGCAGCGGATCCCCTGGCTTTAGCTCACTCGTTTTCTCTATGACAATGCGAAGTAGCTCGTCCTTAATACTCTCCTGAATCAACAATCTCGAGCTCGCCGTGCATACTTGCCCCTGATTCCAGAACGCCCGCGCCACTACGGCCTCTGCCACGGCCTCGAGATGGGGCGAATCATCGAATACAATGTTTGGCGCCTTTCCACCGCATTCTAGTAACAGACGCTTCATATTCGACTTCCCTGCGGCTATCAGCATCTTCTTACCCGTAGCGCTACTGCCGGTGAATGTCAGCATATCGACATCACAGTGGTGAGCGAGGATCGCGCCCACACCGGCATCGCCGTTCACAATATTGAGAACCCCAGGGGGTACTCCCGCCTCAACTGCCAACTCTCCGAGCCGCCCCGTAGCTAACGATGTCACTTCAGATGGCTTCAGCACGAGGCTGTTTCCCATGGCAAGGGCCGGTCCAATCTTTGCGGCCGCAAGCACCAGCGGAAAATTCCACCCGACCAGGCCAGCCACCACGCCTCTTGGCCGTCGCAGCTGGTATGACAGGTGTGATTGATCCACTCCGTACACCCTACTGCCCAGCTTGTCCGCAGCTTCGGCAGCGTCATTGATGCTTGCGACCGTCATTGGGATATCTATGTTCACCGAATCGCTAATCGGCTTCCCAACATCCAGACACTCCAGTAACGCCAGCTCGTGGCTATGTTTTTCGATTAGGCTGGCGAACTTGCGCATTATCTCGACGCGGTTCGTCACCGAAATCTTGGACCAACGGCCGTCCTCGAACGCGCATCGGGAACTCGACACGGCTTCGCCAACGTCCTGTACATTCCCGCCGCGGAATCGGTAAAGCATTCGTCCATCTCTCGGCCCATTCTTCTTCAGGGCTCCGCCACGTCCCTCGACATTGCGACCCTCGATAAAGTGCCGCACCCGAAACTTCAGTGCGTTAGATCTTCGTATCCAATCTACCTTCTTGCTTCCCACCATTGCCTGACCCTTGGCCCGTCCGGACCGTGTCGGGTTAGTAAAACACAAGTTATCCTGCCTGCTGGCATGTGACTATTTCTTTCGCTAGCACAATCAGCAGCGACGGGCCGGTCACAGTCGTAGAATTCCTGGCCACCGGGGGTCTACGCCTAGTTCCGGCCCAAAAACGTTCGTTCGAACCACCTCAAACATCCTGTCCAGTCAAGCCCGGCGCGCCGGGCGCGCGCGGCGGCGTAGCTGGTTTGGCATTTCTGTTTAGGCCACTCTGCTCCTTCTGATCATGCGATGACCACGAGTGGGATCGGGCCCTGTCGTCGGCACGAAACTCATGCGATGAACTCATTCTTCGCCACGAAAGTTGTTCATGGTCGCTCCGTGCTACACAGGATCTCGTCGGACGCTTTCTCTGCGATCATGATGACGGGAGCATTAATATTTCCACTAGGAATCGTCGGCATAATCGACGCGTCCACCACGCGTAGTTTTCGCACACCGCGTACTCTCAGCTTCTCGTCGACCACGGCACTGTCGTCATGACCCATCTTGCACGTGCCCGAGGAATGAGCCATGGTCCCGGCCTCTTGGCGAATCCACTCCTGCAACGCGTCAGTGGATCGCGCGTCGGACCCGGGCCTCACCTCGGCCTTGACGTGTGGCCCGATCGGGGATGCGGCCATAATACGACGCACAATTTCGATGCCCGTTACGATCTTTCCGAGAGTCTTCGGGCTAGACAAATAATTTGGATAGACAAGCGGAGGATCCAAGATTCGTGTTGAAGCGAGGGTCAACCAGCCGCGACTTTCTGGTTTACACTCACTGACATACACCATGATCATGTCCCCGTACTTGCGGGGCACTGTGAGCTTGCGGTAGCTGCCCGTCGGTGAATCGCCCGGGACAAGAGAAAATGGCATGAAGCAAAGTTGGATGTCGGGATTCTTTAGTGCCTCAGAGGAGCGAACAAACGCCACCGCTTGAGAAAAACCTGTATCGGCAGGGCCGTCCTTTCGAAGGACCCACTTGAGGATGTGCGAGGCTTGTCTGCCCAACGAAGCTTCGCGGCACCAAGTTGGTAAGCTTACTTTGAATGCCATGTGCGCGGCAAGATGATCCATGTAGTTATGCCCGACTCCCCTGAGTTCGTGAACCAGTGGCAGCCGAAACCTACTCATCTGTTCAGCGGGTCCGATTCCAGATAGCAGCAGAATCTGCGGCGAGCGAATTGCCCCGGCGCTTAAGATAATTTCTTTTGACGCTTTAGCCACCTCTGTTCTGCCATTAGAGTCGTACTCAACTCCGACAGCTTCTTTGCCATCGAATAAGATCTTGCGGGCCAGAGCGCGTGTCACGACCTTGAGGTTCCGACGTTTCATTGCCGGGCGCAGATAGACTCGAGCCGTACTTTGCCGGGTCCCGGCGAAAATAGAACACGGCGTCCGCGAAACACCCTGCAGGCATTCACCGTTGATGTCGGAGTTGTACGGGATTCCAGATTCGATCGCCGCTTCTATAAATCGATGCGATATGTCGAGCATCGGTCGGGCGTACTCAACCCCCAAGGGGCCGCCGCGACCGTGATATTCCTCCGCCCCTATGGCCGTTCGCTCGAGCTTTTTGAAAAACGGCAGCACATCACGATATCCCCACCCGTCATTCCCCAATCGAGCCCAGTCATCATAGTCGTCTGCGGCCCCGCGAATGAACATCGTGCCGTTTATCGAGCTGCCTCCGCCAAGGAGTTTGCCCGCAATGGTTCCGTCAGTACGGTTTGCGCGTGTTGGATCCGGCTGGTATGGATACTTCCACGCAAACAGCGTGCTGGTTGCTATGTACAGCGATCCCGCGGGCGCCTGCACGAGCGGAGTACGATCCAGCCCGCCCCAGCCGGCTTCCAGCAACAATACTGAGCGACTAGGCTCTGCCGACAACCGATTGGCGAGAACGCAACCAGCCGACCCGCCCCCTACTATGATGTAGTCCCATACTTTGTTAGTCATATGGGGCGGTATGCCCATTCAGCAAATCGAGAAGGACCGACATCCAACATCGGGAAGTGAAATGTGCTCGATGGGAGCGACTTAACACTTTCGATAAACAGTTCCGGCGATCCCTCTTGCTCATAGACTGCAATGGTCTGGAACTGCGGTTCGAGCGCACCCCAATTTTGGAACCGCGTCCTTGCGAAACATTGGCCGCTAACCAACGCCGGGATATTTAGGGCGTGACGGATATGTCGAGTCGCGTACCATTCCGAGAATTCGGTCTCCTGACCCAGAACGCTGTTTGCAAAGGCTAACGTCAGCATTGGAGAACTCACGTTCGCGGCGCGGCCCACTTTTTCGCTTGAGGGGTAGTAAAGCCAAGTAGCGGGCAGTTGTGCAGCGGCTTGCGCGCCGTGCAACCGTTGAACCCTATCGATAATGTCTTGAGCCGCTTCAGCCCCATCGACAACGATCTGATGCATCGCCATATATTGGAATGGGAGTGGGCGACCGCGGCCTTCCGTTATATCGACTTCATGGCGTTCGTAAAAATTAACCCCAACTGTTCCCTCCACCGCTAACACTGCCTCTCGGTATGCTGTCCGATACCATTCTCGGAAAGGCGCCTCGGCTGTCGATCGTGGCTCGCTTAAAACGAAAAGCACGTGGCTTCTCTGGCTTTTAAGTAGCGGCAGAACGGTATCACTACGGTTCATGTTGAACGTTGACATATAAATGGTCCCTAGGGCCGGGAAGCGCGTTCCGGACCGGCGCCGCGTGAAGCCAATTGGGGGCGGCAGCGATAGCTCAGAACCACGCGCCCGGGGTTTGGGACCAAGGCATCCCCGGTGTCGGCTCGACCTGGCTTGCAGTTCTGTGGTTCCGGACTCGACGCACACAGATATTGAGGGCCTTCCCTTCCGGCGAAGGTCGCACGCGGGTGGGCGCCCCAGCCAGGCACGAATAATACGCCCCGCCAATTCTCGCCCAATATGGCCACCGCTCCCAACGGTCTTTAGGGTGCTGAGTGAGCTTGTTGGCTACGAACACGAAATGCCTCCTCGGCTCTCGATACAGCATCCCAATCGAGTTGAAACCCTAGGCCGGGCCCGCCAAACACAGGCAAGCGACCTGCACTTAGAGCCAAATCTGGTTTTGCAACGATGTCCTCTGCGAGAAAGTGATTCATGTACTGGTTTGCATCATCGAGATTCATCAGTGTCGCCCCTACCTGATTATGAGCGCACGCGGTAATTCCGGTTTCGTACAGCCCATGCAAGCAAATATTGAGGCCCGCCGCCTCTGCGATCGCTGCCGCCTTACATAGCTTGGTGATTCCGCCTGTCTCGTGCACTCCCAGTACAATCACGTCAGCTGCCTGCATTCGACAGATTTCGTAAACGTCTTCTGGGGTAAAGGCGACTTGGTCTGCGGCGATCGCTATCGCGCTTCCGCGCCTAACCTGCGATAGCGCTGCTATACTACGAGAAGTCGTGGGCTGCTCAATGAACTCGATATCGAGCGGCGCCAGCGCCCTAATCATCCGCTGCGCCGTAAGCGTGTCCCAGGCCTCGTTTGCATCAAGTCGCAGCCGCTTACTACCGATTGCCTTTCGGACTTGTGTGGCGATCTCTAGATCCAATTCTTCGCCGCGCCCAATCTTGGCGTAGATCACCTCGCACCCACGACTAACCCACTTCGCAGCATCCTTTGCCACCTCGTCAGCCGCCCCCCCCTGGGGAAATCCAAAATACTGAATGTGCCCGCGAACCGCACCCCCCAATAACTCATGAATAGCTCGTCCCGCGGCTTTTCCCACCACATCCCAGAGCGCCATATCAAGACCGGCGAGTACGAGCGCACCAAATCTTGGACTACTACATGTTCCTCGCGCAGCAAATATATGCCGGTATGCAATATCTAACAGCCGATTGATATCGAATGGACTTTCTCCAATGCAGAGATTGGCGACTTCGCTGAGAAACTTTTCGACAGCGTTCGCGGAAATAGAACTCATGGTCTCGCCGTAGCCTACGAGGCCCTCGTCTGTTTCGACCTCGACGAGAATGACCTCGGCCGCTTCCACAGTCCCATGTGCCCAGTGAAATGGCCTCTTGTAGGGGATCCACAGCGGCCTCGTTGTAATTTTCGTAATTTTCACTTCACCTAATCTCTAAACTGGGCGGGGCAGCATGACCCCTGCGAATTATAATTGCCGGAGCAGGAACAGACGCTACGGTTCTCGGCGGTATCTGAGCGCCGTCTGACCCCACGGGCCTTCTTCCTTGCTGAGCAGGGATTATTTCGGAGCCGTCTCGGGTTCCTGGGTCTGTTCATACACGCGGGCCCAGTTCTCCCCCAGGATTCCGGTAATCGCTTCCACCGGATAGCCGTGCGTCAGCATGATTTGGGTCAGCTCCACGATTTGCTCCGGCCCCGCGTAGTTGTGTTTGACCATGGGTTCGCCACGAAAAGGCGGCCACGCTAAAGACGTCTCTTCAACCGAGGTAATCAGTCCTTCTATGTCATCGATATAGTCGAATCCGAGGCCGACGTGCTGCCAACCTACCAATTCCACCGTATAGTCCAGGCAACGGAAAATCGCATCAGTAGAGGCGTCAAGGTCTCCTACCCAAAAGCCTACGCCGTTGATTCCGATAACGCCTCCGGTCACCGCGCACGCCTTGATCTGATCATCCTTAATACTGCGGTAATGTGGTCGTATGGAATAGGGATTGGAATGCGAGAAGATGAATGGCAGAGAGCACAGTTCCATCGCCTCGATAGAGGAGTGATGGCCTGCATGTGAGCCATCCACTAGCATCCCGGCCCGATTCATCTCTTGAATTAGGCTCCTCCCGAAGCGCGACAACCCGCCGTTGCTCTCCTCGGCGCAGCCGTCCGCTACCCGATTTCTCAGGTTATAGGCGAGGCCGGATTGGCGAACACCCAGGTCATAGTAGACCCATACCATGTCCAAAGAGTTCTCAAACGGCATCGCGTCCTGGAAATTGAAATTTACCGCTAGGCGCGACTCTGCTTTGGCTCTTCGAATGTCGGCGATAGATTCCGCCAAGATCATCCAATCGGAGCGCTCCGCAATCTTACGACGCGCCCTACCTAGCGAGCAAATGGTCTCCTCAATAGTGCCGCCACCGCTTACTGAGAGCGAGCACACGTTTACACCGACCTGCCTGAACCGTCGCAGCAATCGATCAATATCTTCGGCGTTACTTCGGAAATGTCGCCCGCTCGGGCCCCACGGCAGGAGATTGTCCCAGACGAGACTCGACTCAAACAACGACAGGGCCTGCCCACTAACCTGTGGGATTGCAGTGGTGCGTGGTTTTAGCGTTGCCAATCGCCTAACTCCGACTATAAATCCACTTCGTAGCCGATTGATAGCCGTTGGCGGTAGGGAGTCCAGTTAGGGTCAACGAGTCGGCCTGTGGCTTCATTTCGGTACAAAATCTGAGGATTAAGTTGTGATTATGAAAATGTTCAGTGTCAAAGCGCAACCGAAACCTTTCTCCGTTCTCATGAACGAGCTCACCAGCAATCAGCGGCGCAAATTCAAAAAAGAGTTTGTTTTCTGACACCACAACGTCCAAACGTCCATTCGCCGAATGAGTGTAGCTACCCGCGTATCGATCAAGTGGCAGCTCGGGTTCAACCACCCGACGCTCTCCAATCTGGCTCGTCTCACCTATGACATCCTTCTCTACCATGGCCGACCTGCCGTTGGCCAACGTCTGAATTAACGCGCGCTCAGAGGCATCGGGCGGTAATCCAAGTGCCGCGTCAACCAAAGCTGAGGAGATCAACGACAGTAGGGGCTTGGTTTTTCTAGACGCAAAGTCGTCATTTAGAAGCACCGTAACGCCAATATTCTGCGAGGGCACAATGCTCGTGAGCGACGTATATCCCACTTGACCGCCGCCATGTGTCAAAACGCTAGTGCCCTTCCGATCGCATATGAACCAACCCAAGCCCATTGCCTGCATGCCTTCCCTAGGAGCGTGCAAGTTCTGTGGCTTAAACATCTCGCGCAGCGTGTGAGGCTTCAGGAATGTCGCGCCCCGAAGATGCGCAATCATGTAGAGCCCCATGTCGTGCGCCGTCGATGCGACATTTGTAGCGGCCGCCGTAACCTGCTGGTGGTGCCAAGGATAAATTACCTGGTTACCGCTCCGATCAGGTCCATGCGGGGTGGCGACGTTGGCAATTCCCGGCAGTAGTCCTAGTTCACCCCGGAGCGCGCGATACGGAGCTCGCCCGCCCCAATACGGAGCGAGATTCGCAAGAGGCACAAGCTTGTCATGCCCACTAATGCTCCGCGTCATCTTCAAGGGCGCGAAGACCTCCTCGCCCACCAACTCTTCCCAACTATTCCCTGTAACAGCCTCCAGCATCTCGCCGAGAACATTGAACAGCGCGTTGCTGTACGAACAGCAGTCCCGGAAACGCTCGCGTGGCCCCAAATGCCTCAAGCGTGCGACAAATTCCTTACGGGTCAATCCGCCAAACATCCATGGAAAATTATTCTCCCACTCGTCCAATCCAACGCGATGAGTCAAGATATCTCGGACAGTAACATTCGCACTGATCCACGGATCAGCCAAGCGGAAAGATGGGAGATGGTCGACGACGTTGTCGTCCCAATTGATCAACCCGCGATCTACAAATCGTGCGACGATTGCGGCGGTAAAAGTCTTAGAAATAGAGCCCAAGCCGAACACGGTTTGTTCATCTACTAAATGACCCCTTCCAATCTCAGATACGCCGTAACCCCTGGCAAATACAATCTCATCTCCCATAGCGACCGATACCGCAGCCCCAGGCGTTAAACAGTGCTCCAAGGCCTGTTCTATATGCGTATCAACGACGTCGGTGAAACCCAGGAATGGAACTCCGATTCGACGGGTAATCATCAACGTTCACTCCTAACTAACCACACATGGTGCCCCCGCCCAGGCGGCCGCAACATGTATTCCCGGGCTCAGTCGTTCGATCATTGGCCAAAACACCGTGTTGGTGCGCCGCTGTCGAGCACGATGCGACACGGAAAGCGGCGAGCTACTCTCGGGGATGCGTGTTCATCGACTCGCCGGTGGTGTGGTCGGCTCGCTACGCTCTTATCTCTTCATCTCCTGGGCAAGACATCTTCAAGTCCTCCTCTACCGCTCTGCTTGCGCGCCAGAAATGAAACGCACACCACAAATAGCTTGGAGTTAGCAAAAGCAGGGCATATCGAAGGGAGTCATTGCCGACCCACGGGCGCAAGCCGTCACTCATTACGCCCACTGTTAGCGGTCCCAATCCCATACCGATTAGATTCGCAAATAGAAATAGTGTCGCAATTGCGACTGCGCGTATTCGCTCCGGCACTAGAGTTTGGATGGTTCCCAGCATCGGGCCACTCACCGTTGCTCCGACCACGCTCACGAGAACTAATGTGGCGATAGATAGGTTCTGACTGGGCGATAGGTAAATGAATGGTGCAACGATGCTGAGGATCCCATAAACAATCGCCGCGACCCTTAACTGTCCACGCTCGTCGTTTGGAGCACGGTGAGAAGCCCACCAGCCGCCCCAATAAACTCCGACGCCAGCCAAACCCCCCATTAGAGCAAACCAAGTGCCCAGCTTTTCACTTCCGAGTCCAAAGCTCCGATAATAGAAACTCGGGTTCCACTGAGCATGCCCGTAGTAAAAGAAGTACATGACTGATAGACACAACAAGAGATGTCGGAAGCTGCGGATCGCCCAGAGTGTTTTGAGGACATCCTCAAATCCCGCATCTGGAGTACGTGACACGATCGACTGTCGCACAACAATGGAAGGCGCCGTGCGTCGTGGCTCCTTTAAAGTGAATCGCGCTAACGGGGCGAGCAAGACTCCAGGCACACCCAAGAGCACGAACGTTAACCGCCAGCCGTAGGCTGCATTAAGCCAGCCTGCGAGCAGATAGCCCAACACACCGCCGACAGATGCCCCCAGCCAGTATATTCCAGCAGCCTTGGGCCGTTCAGCCCGGGAGAAATAATCGGCAATCAGTGAATTAGCGGCGGGAATGCATCCGGCTTCACCTACGGCCACTCCAACGCGAACCATAAGCAGCTGTGTAAAACCTCGCGTCATGCCGCACAGGGCTACCATCACGCTCCATACCGCAATGCTCAGTGAGATGATCGTCACTCGATTTCCGCGATCTGCCCA
>Ga0207099_1188_pt1 | contig 11416 bp, 9 predicted proteins | sample Alteio_BWMinHeat_85_FD_153521 | JGI IMG/M metagenome (GOLD analysis project Ga0207099, IMG submission 153521) | Enriched cells from forest soil in Barre Woods Harvard Forest LTER site, Petersham, Massachusetts, United States -... | ecosystem: Environmental > Terrestrial > Soil > Temperate forest >... | reverse complement strand
TACAAGCGTTCCGCAGAATAGCCCACCACCCGGACGCTTTCTACCGATCGGTGTCGCGGACCCTGCTCCCACTGATCTGTTGCCTGACAGGAGTAGTCGTCGCGCATCTCGCCCAATCATGGATCTTCGGCAATACCCCGACCGTTGCGCCGTCCGTCAATCCCAGCGCGCCCAACGTACTTCTGATTACCATGGACACGGTACGGGCAAGAAACCTTAGCCTTTATGGTTACGCCCGCCAAACCACGCCATGGCTGGAAACGTACGCTCACAGCAGTGTGGTTTTCCAGAGAGCTTTCGCCACCATTTCGTGGACCCTGCCTTCCCACGCAAGCTTATTCACCGGCCGTCTCCCACACCAGGTGCTCCACGCTCTGCGGCTTCAAAAAGGGGTCCCAACCCTGGCGGAACGGCTGAACGCCGAGGGTTATCGGACGGGCGGATTCGTGGCCAACGTAAGTCCCCTCAACCACCACACCGGCGTGCAGCGAGGCTTTGCGCATTATGAGGAAGGCATCGTCTCTGCCCCAGAAACACTCATGAGCTCGACCCTGGCGGAAGCCGCCATGCTGGGCATGACGGCCTTGCTGGGTACGGCAGCCGACCTCAGCGCCAACTCTGACGGCCTTGCTTCCCAAGCAGAGCGTACCGCGTGGGAGTTCCACAACCGCAGGAAATCCGCTGCGGACATAAACCGTGCTTTTCTGGCGTGGCAAGACAAAGCCCCGGGAAGGCCTTTCTTTGCATTCTTGAATTACCTGGATGCGCACCAGCCGTATCTGCTTCCTCGTGGCGTCGAACGCGGCTTCCTGTCGCCAGACGTACCCTGGCAATCCCTGGTGGAACCCGACCAGGAAGCTCTCTTGCCAAGCGCCCTCTCCGCAAGCCAGAGGAACACCATCACAGATGCTTATGACAGTTGCATCTCCTACGAAGACGAACAGATGGCTCAACTTTTCCACGAGCTTGACCAGAGGAGAGTCCTGCAACATTCTCTGGTGATCATTACCGCGGATCACGGGGAGTATCTTGGAGAGCACAAGCGATTGGGCCACGGACGCACGCTGTATCTTCAAGTGCTGCAGGTGCCGCTGCTGATTTCCTGGCCCGGGCACCTGCCCGCGGGCACCACGGTGCAGGAACCGGTGAGCCTGCTGGATGTGTCAGCGACCGTGCTGGACTTGCTGAACCTGCATCCTGCGCTGCCGGGACGCTCTCTGGCCCGTTGCTGGACCCCAGGGAATCAGAGTGCGGAAGATGCGGTATATTCGGCACTCAAGAGAGACGGCAGGCCCGAGTTTTGGGAATCTCTGCTCTCGGGGACCTTGCACTACATACGTGTCAACTTCGGGAAAAAAGAAGAGCTCTACGACGTGTCAGCGGATTGGAGCGAAGAGCACGACCTGTCAAAAAATGAGTCCTTTAAGACAGCGCTGGATTCGCTGCGAAAAAAAATGGCCGCGCAGACTCAGTGAGGGCCGCATGATCTCCCTATGAATGGCCTGCATGCATCTGTACTAGACTGGCCAGAGGCTTGGGGAAATCGGCTGGCCGTTGCATGCGGTGCTGTCGCTCTGACCTATCGAGAGCTCCGAGAAGGTACGTTGCGCGTGAGGAACTGGTTGCGCCAGAAGGGTCTAGGAGTGGGCGACCGCATCGGTATGTGCCTTCCAAAGTCGGTGGACTCAGTGCGGGTCTTGCTGGGAGTCTTGGCGGCCGGGGCTTGCGTGGTTCCAATGGATTGTCAGGCACCGACTGGTCGTACGCTCAAGGTGGTTTGCGAGGCGCAACTGCAGCGCCTGATTACGTTTCCCAGGTTGGCCGAGCAACTCGCGTCCGCAGCTACGGCTGGCAGCCTGCCTCCGCTGACCCTGCTGCAGGACGTGGCCACGTTGGATTCTGGCTTTATGGGGGCAGACACCGGGCACGTACCAGACAACGCGCCGGCAATCATGTATTTCACCTCTGGGTCCAGCGGAGTTCCCAAGGGGGTGATGCTGTCTCACCATAATATAGGGAGTTTCGTGAACTGGTCCGTCGATGCTTTTTCGCTGTCATGGCAGGACAGAGTCACAAGTCACGCCCCGTTTCACTTTGATCTGTCCACGTTTGACTTATTTGCCGCGTTTCGTGTCGGAGCTTGCGTCCATCTACTGGATGAGACGCTTGTCAAGTTTCCACCACGAGTCGCTCAGCTTCTAGAGCGCCAGCGCATCACCGTGTGGTACTCGGTTCCCACGGCCCTGATCGATTTGCTCAAACTGTCGGCACTGGCAGGGCGCGATCTTTCCGCACTTCGTCTGGTTCTCTTCGCTGGAGAGGCCTTCCCAGTGCCGAGCCTACGCGATCTCATGCTGGAGGTGCCGCACGCGAACTACGTGAATCTGTATGGCCCCACCGAGACCAATGTGTGCACCTATTATCGCATTCCATCGCCCCCGTTGCCGAGCCAGTTGGCGATTCCGATCGGCACCCCTTGCGAACACTTGCAAGTGACCGTCCGTCAAGAGAGTGGAGAACTGGTCGATCCGGACGAAGTCGGGGAAATCTGCGTGAGCGGACCTGCAGTGATGCTAGGCTATTGGAGCGGACCTGGTGGGCTGCAGACACAGGGAGACACATACCACACCGGGGATTTCGGATACTGGGGGACCGACGGCAACATCCACCTGATAGGGCGCCGCGACCATCAGGTGAAGATTCGCGGACACCGTATGGAGCTGGGTGAGATCGAGAGCGTCCTGGTTTCGCATCCGAGCATACAGGAGGCCGCCGTCTTGTGGAACACCAGACACGGTGATAACGGCGAGTTGGTTGCGTATGTTACCGTAAGGGAGGGAAAGCAACCGCTCTCGATCACCGAGCTGCGGAGCCACTGCGGGACTATGCTGGCACCTTATGCTCTACCTGAGCAGGTAACCTGGCTGGATGAGCTTCCCCGCACTTCCACTGGAAAAATCGACCGCCAAGGGCTGATGCAGCTTTGAGTGAATCCAGCAGCAGGAACCCCGAGGTGACCGAGACGGAACTGCGCCACTTTTTGATGGAGCAGTTGCTGCCCAGGCTGCAAAAGTTGCGGCTAGAACCGTCCGCCTTGCAGGATGATTGCGATCTGTATGCCACCGGTATAGTGGACTCTTTAGGATTTGTGATGCTGATACAGGCGACCGAGAAGAAATTTGGAGTGTCGATCATTCTAGACGACGTGGATCCGGATGCAGTCTTTACTATCGGCAGCCTTCTCAAGCACGCCGTCACGGTGTAATCAACCGCGGCACCCGTCCTGCCAGCCACCGCGAAAATTGTTTTACTCCCGCTGTATTCATATGCCCATCAGAGTCCACATATAGACGTGGTTCTTGTGAATACGCCATTACTTCCGTACGGTGCAGAAACGTGACGCCTTCCTGCTTGGCGATGGCACCCACCAGACTGTCCACCGCCGCGGCTTTATCGGCTGAGAGCGCTTCCGGGTACGGCATCAGAAAAACACGCACTCCGCGGCTTCTGGCCGCAAGTAGGAACCGCCTCAGCCCCCTGGCGCCGAGACTTTCTGCCGCTGGTGGAGCAGGCTGCCACAGGTTATCGACCATGAATTTATATAGGGTCGGAGCCTGCTCACCGCCCAGCTTCAGATATGCCTGCGGGATCCACGGCATCACAGTGGGTGCAACAACTACTGGCAGTGCCTGCCCTGGAATTCTACTGTCAACCAGATCGGCCGACAGGTTCCAGATTACATTCCGATGACGGGCCGTAAAAAACCGCTGTCCCAAGAAATTGGGCACCAGCTCTCGCGAGCGCTCCACCTTTTCGCGGAACGTATAGAATCTTAGCCACTCCACCGCATCCCAGCGGGTGCCAACGGCGGTCACAAACTTTTTTGAATCCATCAACTCGTAATCATAGAGACAAACCGCCGCCACGACTCCGCGACGTAGCACGAACTGTTCGATCATGGGTAACTCCTCGGCGCGCAGGCCTGGCATACATGCGTCGAAGGCGACGTAATCAAGCTGGGAAGCCGTCCACGATCTTTGTATGACGCCAGTGAAGATACCATCGGCCACACTGCCGCCACCCAGGAAAACCACTCGTTTGCCAGGTGCTTGACTCTCCTCCAACTCAATGCGCATCTGATTGTGCTCCACGGTCGGGTCATACTGTGCCACCATCCAGGGGAGGCCGTTACCGACCAGCCCGTTGTCCAACAGCACCAAAATCGCAATGAACACTGACGCATTGGCGATGAATCTTACGACGTCCCGATGCAAGGCAGACGCGATGCTCCCTTCTTCAGACTCAAAACTGTTCGTAGAAAAACGCCAAAGCGTAACGACCGTACGCAGCAATCATGAAAAGAGCGAGATAGTAACAACTCCAGCGAAGCGGCTTGGGCCACTCCTCAAACCGCAACTTCGGCCGGGTTCCGGCACCGAGGCCCTCCAACGCAACCATAGCCACGGTCAGTGCCAGGTAGATGTTGAACCCACGTGGCACGCCAGGTGACAGCGGTGCCCGCCATCCCACTGAGAGATGGCGCACGATGTACCAGGCATCTTCCACCGTATTGGCACGGACGAATACAAAGGCAAAGTTACACAAGGCAAACGTGCCGGCTACCTGCAACCAGTCCCACATCTTAAACTGCTGGAAGGGAAATCGCGAGGTGATGCTGCGCCATAGGAAGCTGCCAGCAATGTAGGCGCCGTGCAGCAATCCATATATCAGGAACGTCCACCTGGCGCCGTGCCACAGGCCGCTCAGCACGAAGACCACGAACACCGCGCCGACGTGCCGCATAGGAGTCGCTTGCCTGCGGTAGGTCAGCGGCACGTATACGTAATCGCGAAACCAGGCCGACAGCGTTATGTTCCAGCGACGCCAGAATTCCGGTATCGATTTGGCAAAGTACGGAAACTTGAAACTCTCCGCCAGCTCTATGCCAAGAACGCGTGAGGAGCCTCTCGCTATATCGATGTAACCCGCAAAATCAAAGTATACCTGCAGAGTAAAGCAGAGAGCGGCCAAAGTCAGGTCCGGTCCGAGGTAGCTTTGCGGTTTGGCATACACCGCGTCGACATACGTCCCCAAGTTGTCTGCCAGAACCACTTTCTTGAAGAGTCCAAGCAAGATGAGGCGCAAACCCGTCACGGTTCGATCGTATTGGAAGGAATGCGTCTCCCGCAGTTGCGGCAGCAGTTGCTGTGGACGCTCGATGGGGCCAGCTACCAATTGCGGAAAGAAGAGAACGTACGTAGCGCAATATCCGAAGTGCCGCTCGGCCTTGAATCGTCCACAATACACTTCGATCAGGTACGCCATGGATTGAAACGTGTGAAATGTCAGCCCCAGAGGCGGCGGTGGCCCTTGGTGAGGGTGCACCACCCCGCTGAGAAGCATCGACAACAAGTTGGAATATTTGAAGAATCCAAGGTATACTAGATTCGCGGCCATGCCGGCCACAAAATAGAACCGTCGTTTATGGGCCGGCGCGGACTCGATCCACAAGGCGCCGATATAATCCATGGCGATCAGACCGAACAGGATGGGGAGATACAGCGGTATGTATGCCAGGTAAAAGTAGCAACTGGCAACCAGAAGTAAGGCCCAGCGGCGAGCTTGCGGGCAACAATAATACAACACTACCACGGTTGGGAAAAACACCGCGTAGTGAAAGGAATTGAATAGCACCTATTAGTGTCCCAAAGACATGGTCTTCAGCTCTGTGGCCAGCATCCCTCGATCTATCTTACCGTTTGCATTGAGGGGCACGGTGGGCAAGAAGAAGATCCGCCGCGGCACCATATACTCCGGCAACTGCGCCGCGCACGCTTCTCGAATGGTCCGCTCCGCCGACGGTTCCGCGGCATGTGCGCAAACGAAGCCGTACACAGCGTCGGCGCGGCTGCCCTCGGGAGGCCACGGCACCACCATGGCCAGATCGGTATGGGCGGCCTGACGTAGCACGTTATCGATTTCCTCCAGCTCGACGCGAAATCCGCGCAACTTGATCTGATTGTCGCCACGTCCAAGAAAATGCAGGCAACCGCCTTCCCCCTGCACCACCCGGTCACCGGTGCAATACCACCGCAAATCGCCACCATGGGGAAGGCACACGAACTGCGAGTGTGTGCGGGCAGCGTCGTTGACGTAACCTGGAGTGACCTGAGGGCCGGCCAGGCACAACTGGCCGACGTCACCCGCTGGGACCGGACACAATTCTTCATCGACTACGCACACCTGATTGTCCCCCAGGGGCCAGCCGATGGGCACCATACCGTTGCGACAGCGCGCTGGCGATCGCAGCGGATCCCACCGGTACCGCGTGTTGTGAATCGTCGCCTCGGTCGGACCGTAGAGGTTTTCGACGGTGGAATTGACAGCGGCGGCCTGCCAGGCCTGCACCGAAGAGAGCGGCAGCGCTTCTCCACAGAACAGGCTCCAGCGCAGGCTGGGGAGACTGCCTGGCTGCAATAGCCGCAACTGCATGCATCGACCGATGGTGGAAGGCACGGAACACCAGAACGTCAACTTCTTGTCACGGATGAAGGTGGCCGGCGCCACCACGGCAGTAGGTGGTAGACAGAACAGGCAGGCTCCGCTCGACCAGCACACAAAAAGGTCGTGAACGCTAGGGTCAAACGTGGTATCAAAAGTTTGCGAAAAACGGTCTTCGGGACCGGGGCTGTAGAGCTGACGGACGGCAGATAGGTAAGAGCTGGCGTTCGCGTGGCTCACTGCCACGCCTCGAGGTGCGCCGCTGCTGCCGGAGGTGAACATGAGGTATGCTGGTGTCTCCGCCGCAACACGAGACACATCGGGCAACTGCTTCACCTTGGGCAGTTCATCGGGTCCTATCAAACGGTGTGGCGGCGGCAATCGACGGGGAACCTCGGCACAGACCACTGTCAGTTGATAATCCACAAGCCGTAGCAGAGCTTCGAGCGAATGCAGCGCCTCACTACCGACCACCAGCACGGTGGCTCCAGAAAGCTGCAACATGTGCCTGGTTCGTTCGACGGGAAATTGGGGATGCAGCGGCACATACCCCTTACCGCTGGCCAGTATCCCCAAAATCCCGCTGTATGCGGCTTCGCTGCGGTAAGCCAACAAGCCCGCAAAAGTCGAATCGCTGCACGCCACGGCCGCTGCAATCTTGGCGGCGCGCATGGTAAGGTCGCGATAAGTATAACTCCGGTTTGCCACCTCCAGAGCCGGCCGTTCCGCGTAATGACGGGCGGCCTCGAGAAAACCATCCAGCAAGTGCAAAAGGTGAATCTCCAGGTAAGTTAAGCAATTATAGCAAATTCTCCAGGAGTAAGTATCCACAACTGCGGAGGAACCGTGACCGAAACGGAGCTGCGCCCCTTTTTGATGGAGCAATTGCTGCCCAGGCTGCAACTGCTAGGGATAGAACCCTCCACTTTACAGGATGAGCACGATCTGTACGCCAGCGGTATATTGGACTCTTTGGGACTCATTATCCTGATACAGGCGGTCGAGAAGAAATTCGGAGAGTCCATCTTGCTAGACGACGTGAGTCCGGATGAGGTATTTACCGTCGGCGGCCTTCTTAAATACGCCGTCACGGTGTGATCAGGTGCTGCACCCGTGCCGCCAGCCACCGCGAAAATTGCTTTGCTCCCGCTTCATTCAGATGCCCATCAGAGTCCAGATATAAACGTGGGTCGACTGAGAAAGCCATTACCTCTGTACGTGGCAGAAACGTGGCGCCTTCCTGCTTGGCGATGGCACCCACCAGGCTGTCCACCGCCGCCGCTTTATCGGCGGAGAGCGCTTCCGGGTACGGCATTAGAATAACACGCACGCCGCGGCTTCTGGCCGCCAGTAAGAATCGTCTCAACCCCCTGGCGGCGAGGCTTTCTGCCCCCGGCGCATCCGGATTCCACGGGGTATCGAGCATGAACACGCAGGCGCCCGGCCTATCTAAAGCGCCAACGCACAGAGCCGCCTGCGGGATCCACGGCATCACGGTCGGTGCGACTGCCGGTACTGTGTGCCCTGAAGCGCTACCCTCCGCCAGATCGGTCCACAGGTTCCAAATTACGTTTCGATGACGGGCCGTAAAGAACCGCTGTCCCAAGACATCAGGCACCAGCTCTCCCAAGCGATCCACCTTTTCGCCCAAGGTGTAGAATCCCAGCCACTCCGCCACCTCCCATCGGGTGCCAACGGGGGTCACATTCTGTTTTGAATACATCAAGTCGTAATCATAGAGACAAACCGCAGCGACGACTCCGCCACCGAACACGAACTGTTCGATCATGGGTAACTCCTCGGAGCGCAGGCCTGGCATACCTGCGTTGAAGGCAACGTAATCAAGCCGTGAAGTCATCCAGGTTTTTTGTATGACACCTGTGAAGATACCGTCGGCCACATGGCCACCTCCGAGGAAAACCACTCGTTTGCCCGCTGCTTGACTTTCCTCCAACTCAATGCGCATCTGATGGTGTTCCACGGTCGGGTCATACCATGCCACTATCCAGGGAACGCCGTTCGCGACCAATCCATGGTCCAGCATTACCAAAATCGCAATGAACCATGAAGCATTGGCGATGAATCTCAGGATGTCGCGATGCAAAACGGATGCGGTGCTCCCTTCTTCAAAACCGTTCGTACACAAACGCCAAAGCGTAACGACCGAATACTGCAATCATGAAAAGAGCGAGATAGTAGCAACTCCAGCGAAGCGGCCTGGGCCACGCCTCAAACCGCAACTTCGGCTGGGTTCCGGCACAGAGTCCCTCCAACGCCATAAAAGCAACAGTTAGCGCTACATAGGTATGAAACCCACGTGGAACGCTAAGCGACAGCGCCTGCCATCCCGCGGGGAGGTGGCTGACGATGAACATGGCATCTTCCACCGAACTGGCGCGGAAGAACACAAACGCAAAGTTACACAACGCAAACGTGCCGGCGACCTGTAACCAGCCCCACATCTTGAACCGCTGCACGGCAAATCGAGGGGCAAGGAGGCGCCAGAGAAAGCTGCCAGTAATGTAGCTGGCGTGCAGCAACCCATAGATGAGGAACGTCCATTTGGCGCCGTGCCATAGGCCGCTCAGCACGAAGACGACGAACACGCCGACCAGGTGCCGCGTTGGCCTGAGTTGCTTGCGGTAAGTCAGTGGCACGTATACGTAATCGCGAAACCAGGTCGAAAGCGGTATGTTCCAGCGTCGCCAGAATTCCGGTATGGATTTGGCCAAATAAGGAAACCTGAAACTCTGCGCCAGCTCTATGCCAAGAACCCGTGAGGAGCCTCTCGCGATATCAATGTATCCCGAAAAGTCAAAGTATACTTGCATGGTAAAGCAGAGAGCTGCCAGAGTCAGGTCCGGTCCGAGGTAACTCTGCGGTTTGGCATACACCGCGTCGACAAACGTCCCCAGATTGTCCGCCAAAACCACTTTCTTGAAGAGTCCGAGCAAGATGAGGCGCAAGCCCGTCACGGTCCGATCGTACTGGAAGGAGTGCGCCTCCCGCAGTTGCGGCAGCAGTTGCTGTGGACGCTCGATGGGGCCAGCTACCAGTTGAGGAAAAAAGAGAACGTAGGTGGCGCAGTATCCGAAATGCCGCTCGGCCTTGAATCGCCCACAATACACTTCGATAAGATAGGCCATGGATTGAAACGTGTGAAATGTCAGCCCGAGTGGTGGCGGTGGTGCTTCATGATGGGACCACAAGTTGGGATACTTGAAGTATCCGAGGTATGCCAGATTCACCGCCATGCTGACCATGAAATAGAACCGTCGGTTAGCGGCCGGCGCGGACTCGATCCACAAGGCTGCGACGTAGTCCATGGCGATCAGACCGAACAAGATGGGGAGATACAGGGGAACGTACGCCATGTAGAAGTAGCTACTGGCAACCAGAAGTAAAGCCCATTGGCGAGATGGCGGACAACAATAATACAACACTACCACGGTTGGGAAAAACACCGCGTAGTGATAGGAATTGAATAGCATCTCTTCAGTAAGTTGTCGCCTTAAATATACAGTTGTTTCCGTTGATACCGAATCCTGCCGCTGAAAGCACGATGTAGCGGAGCATCCCGAGGCTTGAACCTACACGGAACGCAGGAGAGCGGGCACGCCAATGCGAATAACCGCTTGTTGTGGACGCAGAATCCAGTGCCGCTGCCCGTGGGCAGCCACCCAGCGTCACCGCGGCCTGGGTTGCCTGGGGGATCTTCTATCTGATCATAGCCGGCTATGTTCTGGCGGGCACCTCGCACACCGTAACGCCCATCTATCGCCAGGCCGCCCTGAACTGGTTTAGTGGAAAGCCGCTGTACACAGACACCGGAGGGGGGTTCATTTACCTGCCCCAGGCGATACTGTCGTTCGCTCCTTTCGCCGCGCTCCCACCACTGGCTGGAGACCTGTTGTGGCGGTTATTGACCGTGACGGCATACGCTTACGGCGTGCGCACGCTCGCAGACTTCGTCGGGCGTCGCTGGGGAGTTGAATTGTTTCCCGCGATGACGTACCTCTGCATTCCACTGGCGTGGCAAGCCGCTGTAAACGGGCAGGCCACACTCCCGGTCACGGCACTGATGATTTTGTCAGTGGTGGAACTGGCCAACCGACGTTGGTGGCGGGCTACCCTCTGGTTGATCCTGGGATTGGCGGTCAAGCCCATGATCACTTTCCTGCTGTTGCTCGCCGCGGCGCTTTACAGGCCGATGCGCGCCCGGCTGTTGGCAGGTATCGCCGTATTGTTCGTCACGCCATTCTTGCTGCAGTCACCCCGCTACGTGATCGAGCAGTATCGCGGCTGGTCCGTGATGCTGCAAGCGGCCAGTGATATTGGCCCCTGGCCACATTTGAGCCCACAAAGCCGCTGGAGCATGACTGGGCCCGTGTCTCCCTGGCCGCATTTCTTCGGCCTGCTCGAGACGGTGGGGATCGTCATCCCCCCGGCAGAGCAGACTGCAATTCGTGTGGTGGCGGCTACGCTGACACTGGTGCTCTGCATGGTAGCTGTACGGAAGCATTGTAGAGTGCAAGGTGCGGTGTTCCTCCTGGCTTTCCATGCTTGCTTCCTGACGCTGTTCAGCCCACGAACTGAACCCAATTCTTACTCGGTGGTGGCCCCGGCTATCGCCGTGCTATTCGCGCAAGCCTGGGTGGTCGAGCGCCGCCTTGTGGCCGCCATAGGGCTCGCCGTCATGGACGCTGGCATAGCGAGAACCTATGAAGTCGGCAGGATACTGGCGCCAGATACGCCGCCAATCTGGCTGGCACCCCTGATGTGCCTGTGTTTTTTTGCTTATGCTGTGAATTGCTTGCTGCGACCGATAAACCACGCCGCAAGCGCGACGCTGGATCCGGCTTGAGAACGAGCCTGGGTGGCATAGCGTGGGCCTTGCTCATATGGTTCATGGCAA
>Ga0207099_1186_pt1 | contig 11568 bp, 12 predicted proteins | sample Alteio_BWMinHeat_85_FD_153521 | JGI IMG/M metagenome (GOLD analysis project Ga0207099, IMG submission 153521) | Enriched cells from forest soil in Barre Woods Harvard Forest LTER site, Petersham, Massachusetts, United States -... | ecosystem: Environmental > Terrestrial > Soil > Temperate forest >... | reverse complement strand
TCGAGGCTTTGAGCTCATGACGTGTTTGGACTGTCTGCCAGTAACGCCAACCAAATCCGATGGCTAACCCAATCACAATAGCGATTATTAAAAATTTTCCATTTTCACGCCACCATTTTCGAATGGATTCAATTTGTTCTTTTTCTGAAACGTAACCGTCTAGCATATATAAATTCTCTCTTAGATTTAAGACGCGATAAATCGCGTCTCTACAAACAAAAATAATTCTTCAATCGACATTGTTTTTTGATCCGCACCTTCTCGTAAATCTTTCACAGTAACGGCATTATCGGCAATTTCTTTTTCACCTAAAATTAAAGCATATTTCGCAGCACTTTTATCCGCACGTTTAAATTGCGAACCAAAATGAGCATTACCGCAATTCATTTCAATTTTTATATTCTCAAATTGATCACGTATTTTTTCACACAAAGAAAAAGCGGCTTTACTGTTATCTAAAATGACGTAAAAATCAGGCGCATCTGTTGCTGTTTCTTTGGCTTGTAATAATAAAGCAATACGCTCTAAACCCATAGCAAAACCAACCGCCGACGTGGATTTTCCACCCAACAATTCTACCAATCCATCATAACGTCCACCCGCACAAACTGTTCCTTGCGCACCCAAATGCGTCGTTACCCATTCAAATACCGTTAAGCAATAATAATCTAATCCACGCACCAATTTTGAATTAACATGAAATGAAATGTTTGCCGCCTTTAATAATTCACATAATTGATCGAAATGATTTTTAGATTCACCTTCAATAAAATCCATTAATTTAGGTGCATTTTCGATTAATATTTTCATTTCCGGATTTTTAGAATCTAAAATACGTAATGGGTTTGTTATTAATCGACGTTCTGAATCTGTGTCTAACTGATTTTTATTCGCTTCTAAATACTTTACTAATTCCACTTTGTAATTTTCTCGTTGGGAGAAAGAACCAAGGGTATTTATTTCCAATGTTACATCGTCGGAAAGCTTTAGCCGATCTAATATGCGTTTTGATAATAAAATCGTTTCAACGTCAATATCAGGGCCTGCTAATCCAAACGCTTCAACACCCAATTGATGAAACTGACGTTGACGCCCTTTTTGCGGACGCTCATGACGAAACATCGGACCCATATACCACAAACGCTGAATTTGATTGTATAGCAATCCATGTTCCACACCCGCCCTAACACAACTTGCCGTACCTTCTGGTCTTAAAGATAAACTATCGCCATTGCGATCTTCAAACGTATACATTTCTTTTTCAACAACGTCTGTTGCATCACCGATGCCACGTTTGAATAATTTGGTTTGCTCGAGAAGTGGAAAACGAATTTCATGATAGCCATATTGTGAAACGACAGAACGACACGTGTTTTCAATATGCTGCCAATACGGTGTTTCTTGCGGCAAAATATCATGCATGCCGCGAATGGCTTGAATTTTTTCTGTCATTATTGCGCCGGTCTAATTGTGTAAGTGACATGAGGTTCACTTACTTTTTTTCTTCTATGTTTCTTTTTAAAAGGTGGATTAGTTTCAGTGATGGGTTGTACTGCTGGTTGAACCACGGGTTCAGCGACAGTTTGAACCGCTGGCTGAGCAATAGCGGCAGGTGGAGATTGCGTTACAACCACTGGTGCCGCAAGTGTTGCTGCCGGCATTGCTGCTGATGTTACAGCCGGGATGACTGCTTTTTTTACGACTGTGCTTGTTGGTGTTGGTGTTGGTGTTGGTGTTGATAAACCCACAATCAAGGTTATTATCAACAATAAAACACCTGCAGAACAAGCCATTATTTCCCATTGCGGCAACTTAAAGCGTAATGTTTGACCTGTTACATTTCTCACTGGTGCACCTACGGTAATCGATGCGGCGGGTTGCGAAACAACAGAAATCAAACCGGAATTATCCAGTAGTTCTGTAATCTTCGCATCAGACACTCCCACTACCCGAGCATAGGAACATAAATAGCCTCGCACATAGGTTCGCGCACCAATACTGACATAGTTATCCTGCTCAAGATCGCGAATCAATGTAATTGATAAACGCAATTTCTTTGCTATTTCTTCTTGCGTTAATGCAAGCGCATCCCGCGCAGCCACAAGAAATTGTCCGGGTGACACTATTTTTTGAGACATAATTCATCCTTAATTATGGTTATTTGACCCTGTTCTTTACGCTAAAATTTCTTCTGGTTGGAAGAAAAATGCAATTTCTTGTTTTGCAGTATCAACCGCATCAGATCCATGCACAGCATTAGCATCAATAGAATCCGCAAAATCAGCGCGAATTGTTCCGGGCGCGGCTTCTTTTGGGTTCGTAGCACCCATAATATCACGATTTTTTAAAATAGCATTTTCGCCTTTCAACACTTGAACCAATACCGGTCCTTGTATCATGAAATTAACAAGCGGCTTGAAAAAAGGGCGTTCTTTATGAACAGCATAAAATGCTTCCGCCTCTTCACGTTTCAACTGCTTCATTTTAGCAGCCACTACTTTTAATCCAGCATCTTCAAAACGCGTGATAATTTTTCCAATCACATTTTTTGCAACTGCATCTGGTTTGATAATAGACAATGTTAGTTCAGACATAATATAACCTCAATCATTCAACATAAAAACGCGCTAATTATATCCTGAAACTGATTAAAAATGCGAAGTATAATTTGAAAGAATCTAATAAGAACGTTATGATAGACGCAATTTTATTGGTATATAGGCTTCTTGCATAACCCAGTATTTTTGTTTTAGACGAAGGTTTATGCAAGAAGTCTAATTTTCATTGAGGAAAATATATGACTAAGCCCCTAGTTCAAGTTATTGTGACAAGTTTATTTTTAAGCACCACCGCTTTTGCCAGTGTCACAACACCCGCAAAAGCTTTACCAGCAGTAGCACCACAAGCCGTTGCAGAAGCACCTGTCCCCACTGCAAATCTTGTCATGCCCGCAGCCAATAATCAGCCATCAGTCATTCCCACCGCGCCAAACTTAAATTCTTCAGGTTACGTATTAATGGATGCCGACACGGGGATGATTATCGCGCACAAAAATATGCATCAACAAATGCAACCTGCCAGCTTAACAAAATTAATGACGCTCTATTTAACATTTAATGCTTTAAAAAACGGCCAAATTCATTTAACGGATGAAGTGCGTGTGAGCAAAAAAGCATGGCAAACTGGCGGTTCTCGTATGTTCATAAAAGAAGGCAGCTTAGTGACCGTACAAAATTTAATTGACGGCATTATTGTCGCTTCTGGAAATGATGCCTGTGTTGCCTTATCACAATACGTCGGCGGCAATGAATCTACTTTTGTTGACATGATGAATGCAGCGGCAGCGCAACTCGGCATGAAAGATACGCATTACATCGACAGCACTGGTCTACCGCAACCCGAACATCATTCCACACCTTACGACATGTCATTGTTAACGCGTGCAATCATCGAAAATTTTCCAGAATATTATCCACTTTTCAAACAAGGCTGGATTACTTACAACGGAATCAAACAACCAAACCGCAACCGTTTATTGTGGCGTGACCCTTCAGTCGATGGCTTGAAAACAGGTCACACTGAAGAAGCAGGCTATTGCTTAATTTCTTCTGCAATGCGTAAAGGAATGCGTTTAATTTCCATCGTGATGGGTGCACCAACGGATGCAGAACGAGCAAGTGACTCAGAAGCATTATTAAATTGGGGTTTCCGTTTTTATAGTACGCATAAATTATTTGATGCCAATAAAGCCCTTGCCAATCCACGCGTTTGGTTAGGTGAAACAAAAACAGTAGCCGTTGGTTTGGCATCGCCGATGTATGTCACCATTCAACACGGCATTTATTCGCATCTAAAACCAGAAGTGGCTATTAATGCAAAATTAAATGCGCCCATTAAAAAAGGGCAAGCAGTTGGTGCATTAAATATCCTTTTGAATAACACGATTATTGCCAGCGCACCGTTGGTCGCATTGAAAAATGATTCGAAGGGCGGCATAATTTCGCGCCTTTGGGATCATGTTGCGATGCATATATAACTCAGAACCCCGAGCGTCAGCGAGTGGAAAATCAATAGCAACTTTCCGCTCTCAGCCCCGAGCGTCAGCGAGTGGAGAATAACAGTAAATGACAAACGGCTCTCAATACGTCATCAAATTCCCTTGCGACTTCACCCTAAAAGTGATGGGTGAAGCGCTGGGTGATTTTGAGACAGTCACCCTCGCTATCGTTAAAAAACACTTCCCTCAAACAGATTTTGCCGAAATTCAAAAAAATTCCAGCAAGCAGGGTAAGTATTTAGCATTATCAATTACCGTCAAGGCGGAATCAAAAACGCAACTTGATGCGCTTTATCAAGAATTATCCAGCACGAAAGAAATATTAATGGTGTTGTGACGCCGCGTCCCCAACCGCGCGATAATAAATCACCTGAGAAACCAAAATCGTTTTTTTAAACAAAGTAATAAATGCACTTACCACACTTGGCCAATCCCACCCTAGTGTAAACGTCGACGTAATGTCTAAAAAGCATAAAATAACATCGATTATGACAAACCATGTGCTTAATCCCAGCGTGGATTTTGCGATATAATTTTTAATAATTTGCGGAAATAAATACGTCATCCAACATAAATCTGAAATAAACCCAGCGATGTCATAATAATTTTTTGAATGATGATCGAAAGTAAAATTGAAAATAGCATAAGAAAAAACAATCAATACCATTGCGCTTAATATCATAAAATTATTCTTTATTGAACGCGTGTGAAGTCCATACCGTGCAAATTGGAAATGTTGTACTAATAAAAAAAACAATCCGACAACCGTCACCATTCGATATTGCCACTGCATATGACGGCCAAATCCATATAATAAATCTGCACTATAACCCAGCAACAATAATCCGTGCATCCATAAACTCAAACCATCCGTATTTTTACGTTTGAAATTGAGCCAGATTTGCGGCAAAAACCAAATAAAATAAAAAAAACTGGAAATGGATAATGTGATTTCGCCGACTGTGTGTGATGTCATGATGATAACCTTCTCATTAAGATGGCAGTGTGCTGGCAAAATAGCGAAAATCATAGCATAATCCAGCCATGAAAAACGATTTAATCATCCGCGACCTTAGCATTGCCGACTACCAAAACACCTGGGAAAAGATGCGTGACTTTACCGATTCACGCACCGCTGAAACAAGTGATGAAGTGTGGGTCTTGCAACACCCCCCTGTTTTTACGCAAGGTCTCGCTGGAAAGCCGGAACATGTTTTAAATCCCCATGCAATTCCCGTCATTCAAACAGACCGTGGCGGTCAAGTGACTTATCATGGTCCGGGTCAGCTTGTGTTATATCCCCTCATTGATTTAAAAAGAAAACCATTGCACGCTCGTGAATTGGTGCGCAAATTAGAAAACACCGTGATTGCTCTTCTCGCACAATTGTCCATTACTGCTGTGTCTCAATGTGCTGCCCCTGGTGTTTACGTGAATAATGCAAAAATCTGCTCCATTGGGTTACGTGTACGAAAAGGCTGCAGTTATCACGGCATCGCACTCAATGTCGACATGGATTTAACACCCTTTACTTACATTAATCCCTGCGGCTACCAAAACATTCAGATGACCCAGATAAAAACATTCGTACCAGACGTTTCTTTTGTTACAATACAACACAAATTGATTAACACTTTTATTGAAAATTTTGGGTACAGTAATGTCAAATTATAATCCTTCAGAAAAAATGTTGGGAAAAGATAAACTTTCTCGCATCCCCGTGAAAATTGAAAACACTGCAACCACGTTGCGCAAACCCGATTGGATTCGCATTAAATTACAAAATAACGATAAAGTATCGCGCATTAAAAATTTATTACGCGAAAATAATTTACACTCTGTTTGCGAAGAAGCCTCTTGCCCCAATTTAAATGAATGTTTTAGTCATGGCACAGCAACGTTTATGATTATGGGTGATAAATGCACGCGACGTTGTGCATTTTGCGATGTTGGGCACGGACGCCCTGACCCACTCGATCCCAAAGAACCTGAAAATCTCGCCAAAACAATTGCGTTATTAGATTTAAAATATGTTGTCATCACATCCGTTGATCGCGATGATTTACGCGACGGTGGCGCCGGTCATTTTACAGCTTGTATTGCAGCAATTCGTGAACACTCACCTTCCATTAAAATTGAAACACTGGTTCCCGATTATCGCGGCCGCATGGATCGCGCACTCGATGCGACCACCCCTCACTTACCCGATGTGTTTAATCATAATATCGAAACCACACAACGCTTATATAAACAAGCGCGCGCAGGTTCTGATTATCAAGTCTCATTAACATTATTAAAAACATTTAAAGAACGCTTTCCGCATATCCCTACAAAATCAGGCATGATGTTGGGCTTGGGCGAAACACCAGAAGAAGTGCGGCAAGTATTACGTGATTTGCGAGAACACAATGTAGACATGCTAACACTCGGACAATATTTACAACCAACGAAATATCATTTGCCTGTTGACCGCTATGTCACACCGCAAGAATTTCTAGATCATGCTGACTATGCGAAATCAATTGGATTTTCAAATGTTGCCAGCGGTCCGTTGGTTCGCTCTTCCTATCACGCAGATCTGCAGGCAGCAGGCAAATCAGTTTCATAACCATCTGGGCATATTATGGATAGCCACTATTTCAACGTCATTTTAACTTATCTTCGTCTCCATCCGCACATGGGAGAATTATTTACTTTTCTCGTTGCATTTTCAGAATCACTTCCCCTCATTGGCACTGTGATTCCCGGCTCCGTCACAATGACACTTGTCGGCATTTTAGTGGGTTCAGGTGTAATGCCTGTAGCGTGGACATTATCTATCGCGTCTATCGCCGCATTTTGCGGCGATAGTATCGGTTACGTTATTGGTTATCATTACAACGAAAGATTACCCAACATGTGGCCCTTTAAAAAACACTCACAATGGCTTTTGATCGGTGAAAAATTTTTTAAAAAACACGGCGGAAAGAGCATTGTTTTAGGACGATTTATTGGGCCTGCCCGTTGTATGGTACCACTCGTTGCAGGATTTTTACGCTTGGCGTGGTTTGTGCCGCACTGTTTAACCCTTGGGATCGTGCCATCTATCTTGCATCAAAGAATAATACGCCGTTATTTTTAAAAAAAAATTTCACCACGCCGTTTCAGGGTTTTTTGCAAGCGATTTTGCAACGTGCTTTTGTTTATCTATTTTTACAAGCAAAACTAGAACATGCGATGAAACCGTATTTACAGGATGTGTTCGGTTTTAACGCGCCTTTGACAAAATTTTGTATTGGATTAGCTGCTGGGGGTATCAACGGTACAATTTTAAATCCTGTCATTGCCATTAAACATTATACTTGGGGAGATAAAAATCGTTCTTTTTTTTCCAGCGCGCGCGAAATGCTGAAATATGGTTATAAACCTTTTTTGAATGGGATGCATACTTCTATGATTCGTGGCATGGTTTTTGGCGGTGCATATGAAGTTTTGCGTCTCAGTCTTTACGATATGCTGACGACGCACACGACAGTATTAAATAAAATTCAGTTACAATTTTCGGCTAATTGTATTGCCGCAGGATTCGGAACTATGCTGGCCAGCCCGTTTATTTTTATGCGCAGTCTGCAACATGCCACACCGTTAGGTACTAAACCCTCAACCATGCGCGCACTGTTGCAAAATACCTGGAGTGAATCGAAAGCATATAGATCATTCCACAAACTTTCTTTTTTTTCATGCACATTTAGAACTTTTCCAGGCACTGTCGGGGCCGCGACGAGAATAGGGGTTGCACAATATCTCTGTGACAAAACACGTTCTATATTAAATGCATAATCTCTCCAGTCAGACGCGTCAAATTGAAGAAGAATGGTCAAAATCAGCTGTTTGCCTTAACGTTAGATTTGAGTTAGTCTCTGATTACTTTCACAACAATGAGGTTTGATATGCACTATAAAAAATTACTGATCGCTGGATTCGCTGCGGTATTAGCAAGTGCTGTAACAACTGCGGTAATGGCTGACGATTCAGGCTTGACATTAATAAGTAAGGGTAAGACTTTGACGAGTCCTATTAGAATGACTTGCCAGGGCCTAAACCTGCCTTCTTTTTTCAAAATACAACCTAATAGTCAGGTACACGTCGGGTGGAACATGGCTTCTATTTTTATACCATCTGGTATTCCCTATTACTGTAGTTTCAATTTAGACGATCAAGCAAAAGATCTGGTTGGTACTGCAGTATTAGAATTACAACCTGGCGGAAATGCAGGTGAAATAAGTGATATTGTTGTTCCTAATCCAGCCTATACCGTTACCATTAGCACACCACAAGATGTTTTTGAACAAACGATGACGCTGACGCTTACTAAGAATTAATTTTTGTAACATTCAATACGGAAGTCTTCATTAACGTGCGGCTTCCGTTTTTGGCCGTATCTTGGCCGTATCTTGGCCGTATCTTGGCCGTATCTTGGCCGTATTTATTCTGGAACTTGTTGATTTATATCTAAATTTAAGTTATTGTACAATCTATAATGCAAAATTATGGATAAATTTATGCCGTATAACCCCAAAAAGCTGGCCGTATTGTCAGCGCTTAAAAAGCTAGAGAAAAAAGTAAAAACAGTTCAGCTACAGGAATTAATGACAGCACTGGGTGATCAATTTTCAGAACGCAGTGTGCGACGTTGGTTAGCTGAAGGGGTTGTTGAAGGTCAAGTTGAAAAAATTGGACAAAAACGAGCTACTGGTTATCGTACCGTCGAACAAAATAAAATAATTGCATCTTCTCTTTCTGATGAAAAACAGTTTTCGTTTACACCTCAGGCTGATGCTGTGCTTGAGAAAATTAAAAAGCCAGTATTGCAACGCCAGTCAGTGATCTATAATAAATCCTGGATTGATTCCTATAGACCTAATCATACTTTTTATTTAACGTTGGATCAGAGAAATGCATTAAAAGCGATTGAAAGGCCGGAATCTGATGCAACACCAGCAGGTACTTATGCACGAAAAATTTATGATCGCTTGCTTGTAGAATTATCATATAACTCATCACGCTTAGAAGGGAATACGTATTCTTTTGGAGAAACAGAAAAATTATTATTGGAAGGAATTGATAGTAGCGGAAAATTAGATGCAGAGAAAGTAATGATCTTAAACCATAAAGAAGCGATTCGATATCTTGTCGACAACGCAGAGAAATTAGAAATTAATTTTAATGCAATTTGCACGCTACATTATTTATTATCAGATGGTTTGGTATCATCAAAAGAGTCTGGAAAAATAAGAGATAATTCCGTTAGAATCGGTAGTTCTGTTTATCTTCCCATGGATGGTCAAGTGCGTCTTACCGAACAATTAAATCATATCTGTTACCTTGCAGAAAAAATAAACGATCCGCATGAGCAAAGTTTTTTTCTATTGCTTCATATTGCTTATTTGCAGGCGTTTATAGACGTCAATAAAAGAACCTCAAGATTAGCTGCTAATATCCCTTTAATACTGCATAATTTACATCCTATTGCGTTTAATAAAATTGCCAAAGATGATTATATTTCTGCGATGATTGCTGTGTATGAATTAAATGATGTGCGCGCATTAGCTGAACTTTATACTTTCTCATGTCTTTATACTGCGCGCGAATATAACTTATTGATTGAATCGATGGGTTTTAATGAAGCGCGTATTCGCTTTCGAACAGAATTGAGGGGTATGTTACGGGAAATTATTTTAAAAAAACTCACTCGAAAACATCTGCAATACTATATTGAGAGTTATGTTTTAAGCAATATTCCGAAAGCATTTCAGGTAGAATGTATGAACCTGATTCGCGAAGACCTAAAAAATATGGGCCCAGAAAGAATTGTGGGCTTGGGTATTAGCAGACAAGAGCTGGAAGAATGGCGTCAATTAAAATGATATTTTCCAATGCGCTAAAGTCAGTTAACATCACGCAGTAATAATATCTCCCCATCCCACTGCAACGCTTGTATTTTTTTGAGAGTGGGATTTATCGCAACATGGATAGTTCTTTGCTTAAAATGCTTTGTATCGTGATTGAGTTCAGTTAATCCACCGCCATTTTTCAATGAAATTGTCGTGCGTTCCTTGAAAGAAAGTAATTTTTTAGGGGCGATGCGAATATCGGTGCTACCAATCCATAATGGCTTATTGCCGGGTTGAAGAAAAATATCACTTTTCCATAATCGCAATTCAATAATACGTTTATGTGCTGCAATATGTTTGATCATGAAAATTTGCGGTAATTTGTCGTGATATTGCCACGGCAAAACAGGCATATGATTTTCTGCATTGCGGCTGCCTAATCCTTGTAATATTAATTTCAATAATTGTTGATTTGAAATGGTTTCCCATCCGGCTTTTTGCAATGTTTGTGTAATGTTTTCTTGTGACCCTTGCCACTGCACATTAAAGGGTTGAAAAGGTTTTCCCAATCGACCGTTGCGGTAAATGGGTGTGTAGGTGAGGGGTGATTGCCACCAGGCATTGATTGCTAATTTATTTTCAGGCCATGCAGGAGTGGTATTGTAAAGCGTTTTCGAAAATGCCCGTGTAATATTAATACCCCATGGAAAGCTTAAGCTGATTATTAAAAATAAAACAATGGAAAGAGGCGATAGTGCCAGTTTCCCTGTTATTTTTGGCATGCGGCGATAACTGATCATGCATAAAAATAAAATAGTTAAACCCAATAAAGCACTGCCGATAATGTCTGAAAACCAATGCGCACCTAAATAAACGCGTGAAAAAGCAATCAACGCAATCAAGATACTGCTCATTGTAAAAGGGATCCATCGAGTATTTTTTGACATTAACGGCGTGATTAAAAAAGCCATAAAACTGAATATCACAAAACTCAATGCAGTGTGGCCGCTTGGAAATGAAAACGAAGGGGCGACAAAATTAAAATCTTGGGGTCTTAAAGAGAATGAGCATTTTTTGAAAAATAAAACAGCGCCAGATGTCAGTATTAAGGCGAGTAGTAGGTGTGTTGCTGTTCGCCATTGTTTTTTGAGTAATAAGAAAAGTATCGCAATCATACTTATTTCAGTTACTGTTTTTGGCTCGCCCATCAGGGTGATAAAGACAAAAATTTTATTCCACGTTAGGGTGCGGATGCTTTGTAATAAATGAAAAACAGGTTCATTTAATGCAGTGAGTACGCCGTGATGTCGGACATTGAAAAATAAAATTAAAAATAAAATGCCTGATAACATACTGAGTAATAGCAAAGTGAGTTGATGATGATCGTCTGGTTTTTGTTGGTTGGTGATCAGGCGAATAAAAAAGCGTCCCGTATTTTTACGCACTGAATAATGCCATAACTTATTGATTGAATTGTTAATGAGGCGGCTCAATTGCAGTGAAAAATGTTGAATAAGCCAAGATATAAAACAAATGGCGACAATAATACCTACGCCATAAAGCAGAAACCGAGTTGTTTCGCCTTTGGGTGCTTCATGTGCCAAGATACCGACTAGTATGCCGGGTGTAATGTATATT
>Ga0207099_1109_pt1 | contig 11602 bp, 5 predicted proteins | sample Alteio_BWMinHeat_85_FD_153521 | JGI IMG/M metagenome (GOLD analysis project Ga0207099, IMG submission 153521) | Enriched cells from forest soil in Barre Woods Harvard Forest LTER site, Petersham, Massachusetts, United States -... | ecosystem: Environmental > Terrestrial > Soil > Temperate forest >... | reverse complement strand
ACCGTCATCCTCGTGCCGTTGGCGTAAACGCCCAGGTTTTTGCCGGCGCCGACGGGTGCCGGCACCGTGACGTTCAAGTTGGAGGTTCCTTTGAAAACAGGATTTCCCGGCGTGGTGCTCGCGTCAAGCGCCGGCGCCAGGAGGATCAACGACGACGAGGAGGTGAATTGGGACGCATACCCCGTGTAAGTGCCCGTGGGTTTGACCAAATTGCCGTTGACCCCGTAACTGATGGGCGGCTTGGGGCTGCCGGTGGGGTTCTCCGAGGGCGACCGTTTGTCAAACGGCGACTGGAACGCCTTCCATATCCCGATGTATTTCGGGTTCAGGGAGGTTGTCCACGGAACAACCGCGGCCCCTCCCGCCCCGGGCAGGCCGTACATTTTGTCATCGTTATCGCCCCACCACGCGATGGTCGCGGTTCCGAGTTGATGGAGATTCGCCAGATCCTGCGTCGCCCGGGCCTTTTCCATGGCTTTCTGGAATACCGGCAAGGCGATGCCGGCAAGGATGGCAATGATTGCGATCACGACGAGAAGTTCGATCAAGGTAAAGGCTGACTTTTTCATGGTGGGAGAGGGAAGCACCTAAAGAACCTAACAGGGGGCGCGCAAAAACGCACGCGCCATTTTTCGGGGGAATTGGCGGTCGGATTGGCGGTCGGATTGGGGACCGGGAAGCGGACGGCAGCGCCATCCGCGGAAAAAGATGCGGAAATCAAAAGTGAGAATTGGGGAAGTTGGCACGGCGGCAGCTATAGGACTCATATCTGCCATACTTACTAGAATGAAAACACCCACTCACATCCGTTCCTTCCTTCTGTCGAGCGCCTTTCGCACAGCTTCGGCTGTCCTGGTCCTCTTCCTGTCCCTCTCTCTGCCCGCCAAGGCCCTCTCGCCCCAAGCGCAGGAGATTGCAAATTACCTCACGACCAGCTCGGGTCAGCAGCGCGGCCCGATGCATCTTGACCCGATCCTGACGCAGGTCGCGCAGAACATCGCTCAGGATATGGCGAACCGGAATTTTTTCGCCGATGTAAACCCGGACGGCCACGGTCCAAATTACCTCGTCGCGCAAGCCGGGTATAAACTGCCCGCTTCGTGGGGCAATTCCACGACCGCGAACTATATCGATTCGATCGCCGCCGGTTACGGCAACCCCGGCGACGCCTGGACCGGCTGGATGAATTCGGCCCCCCACAAGACGCATCTGCTCGCGCTCAATTCCTTCTTCACCAATCAGACCAGCTACGGCGTCGGCTACTACTACAACCCGAACAGCACCTACCAATACTACTGGGTGGTGATCACCGCCCCTCCCCAAATCGTCGATCTCGCGATCACCAGCCCCTCAAACGGCACGCAGGTGACCGCGGACACGACGGCCATCGCCGGCACGACGGGCAGCACGGTCCCGGCGGCATCCGTGATGTTCCGCGTCGAAAACAGCGCGGGAATCGGGAGCTTCCAGGCTGCGGCGGGAACGACGGCGTGGAGCGCGACGGTATCCGGCCTTGTCCCCGGCGCGAACACGATCCGGGTTCGCAGTTACAGCTCGGCCGGCAACCAGATCGCCGAGGAAACCGTGGAGATCACTTACTACTCGGCGAGTCCCCTGACGGTCGCCACCAACGGAAGCGGAACGATCACCTCCGGTTTCGCCGGAACCACGACCCGCGGCATCGGCCTCACATATAACATCACTGCGAAACCTGCCGCGGGATACCTCTTTAACGGCTGGACCGGCGATCTCACTTCGGCGAGCGCGGCTCTGAGTTTCACGATGCAGGCGAACATGAGCCTCCAGGCGAACTTCATCCAGAACCCGTTCCTCGCCGCCAAGGGCGTCTACAACGGCCTGACCGTGAGCGGTTCCGACTCAAGCGCGACACCGTTCAGCTTGAGCCTTACGACCTCCGGGGCGTTCACCGGCAAATTCAGCTTCGGCGGCGCGACTTACTCGCTCAAAGGAATCCTCGATGCGCAGGGCAACGCCACCGTGAACGTGGCCCGCCGGGGCGCGACGCCGCTCGTGGCGACTCTCTCGCTCGATCTCAGCTCTGATTCCCTCTCAGTCTCCATCACCGACGGAACGACGACTTCGACCGTGTCCACTCAGCAAGGCGTTTCGGCTCCGACACCGCTCGCGGGTTCCTACACGGTGGTGATTCCTCCCAACCAGAACGGTTCGACCGATGCGCCGCAGGGCAATGGGGTTGCCACCATCACGGTCGGCTCGAAGGGCGCAGTCCGCGTGGTCGGTTCTCTGGCAGACGGCACGGCGTTCTCGCAGTCCGCGGTCATCACCAAGGGCGGCAATCTGCCGCTGTTCGCCGCTCTCTATAGCCGGAAGGGCTCCATCTCCGGCAACCTCACCTTCCGCTCCCTGAGCACGAGCGATGTCGACGGCACAGTGACGTGGATCAAGCCGGCGAGTCCGACGGACAAAGCCTATGCCGCCGGGTTCACCGTGACGGCGAGCGCGGTCGGTTCCCTCTACACGAAGCCGACGACCCAGACCGTTGCCAAGTTTAACACATTGGCCCTCACGGCTTCCCCCGGCTCGGTCAACACCGTCCTGGAACTCGGTGAAGGCGGCCTGGCCGCAGCCATCGATCAGCAGATGACGATCACGAATGGCAAGACGGTGGCCATCGCCGATCCGAACGTCCAGAAGATCACCCTCACTCTGAACTCCGCGAACGGCACCTTCAGCGGTCGCTTCACAAACCCCGTGACGAACGTCGCGACCGCCTTCCGCGGTGTGCTTCTCCAGAAGCAGAACGCCGGGTTCGGCTGGTTTATGGGCGCCGGCCAGAGCGGTTACGCGACCTTCGGGACGAACTAAGAGAGGAACGAAGAGCCGGCCGGAGCGAAACGCCGGCCCCGCGAGGCGAGGTTTTTCGCAAATATAGGAGGGCGGTTCTCGAAAAAGGGAATCGCCCTTCCGCAATTCTGAGAGCCCGGCAAAGGAAACGGGTGCACTTCGGAGATATAGGTCCTATAAGTCTTATAGGACCTATTGCCAGGCCGGGCAAGCCGGAGCCCCGGTTTACCCCCTTACCACCGACAACCCCGTCCGCTCCGGGATCTCCGCCGCCGGCTCATCGGCCGAAGAACCGTGCTGGAACTGGAGATCGTAAAGCCGGCGATAGAGCCCCGACCGCGCGATCAATTCCCGATGCGTCCCCGTCTCGCGCACCCGCCCCTCGTGGAGCACGATGATGGAATCCGCCTTGAGGATCGTCGAAAGCCGGTGTGCGATGGCGATCACCGTCCGTCCCGACGCGAGCCGCTCGAGCGCCGCCTGGATCAGCCGTTCCGATTCGGAATCGAGCGCGGAAGTCGCCTCGTCGAGCAGCAGCAGAGGCGGGTTCTTCAATAGCGCGCGGGCGATTGCGAGGCGCTGTTGCTGTCCCCCCGAAAGAAGGCAGCCTTTGTCTCCGACCACCGTATCGTACCCATCCGGCTGGAGCTGGATGAACTCGTGCGCATTCGCTTCCTTCGCCGCGGCGATCACCTCCTCGCGCGTCGCATCCGGTTTCCCGTAGGCGATATTCTCGTGGATCGATTGGTGAAACAGGAATGTTTCCTGGCTCACGATCCCGATGTTATTCCGCAACGAATCCTGGGTCACCGCCCGCAAATCCTGCCCGTCGAGCAGTATGCGCCCCGTGACGGGATCGTAAAAGCGGAGGATGAGCGAAAGCATGGTCGATTTGCCCGCGCCGCTTGCGCCCACGAGCGCGTAATAGCGGCCCGGCTGGAACGTGAGCCGGATCTCTTCGAGCGCGGGCATCTCGGCGCGGTAGGAGAAACTGACATTATCGAAGACCAGCTCGCCGCGAACCTTCCCGAGTTTGATCGCGTCCGGCGCATCCGCCACGGTCGGCTTGAGATTCAGCAGTTCGAAAATGGTCGTCGACGCCGAAACGCACCGTTGCAGCAGCAGATGGGACCGGCTGAGGACCTTGATCGGCTGGTAAAGCAGGAAGATGCCGAGACAGAGCGAGATGAACGTGCTGCCGGGCAACTGGGTATGGTAAACGTAATAGAGCGCAAGCCCCACACCCACGGCAGCGATGCCTTCCACAATCGGCGCCAGGCTCTCCATGTCCCGCCGTATCCGGATGCTGTCCCGGAACTGGACCTCGCCCGCCGCCTCGAACCGCGCCAGCTCCGACCGCGTGCGGGAGAAAGCTTTCACCACCCGGATGCCCGCCAGGATCTCGTGCAGCAGCACCATCATCTCCCCCTTTTCGTCCTCCTCGCGCCGCGCCCCGTGCCTGATCCGGCGTCCGATGATCATCACCGGAAAGATGCAAAGCGGGAACAGCGCCAGTGTCGCCACCGTGAACTGCCAGTTCATCCTCAAAAGCACGATGATTCCCGTGCAGAGGCTGATCGGCTGCACCAGGTAATCCGTGCAGACCATGGTCAACGCTCCCTGGGCGCCTTGCGTTTCGTTCATGATGCGAGAGAGGATCTCGCCGGCGCGAATCTTGTTAAAGAAATCCAGGGAGTGGGCCATCACGCACTTGAGCAGCCGGGAGCGCAGGTCCATGAGGATCTTCATGCTGACCCACTCCATCAAATAAGAGTTCAGGAAAGAGAACGAACCCCGCAAAACCATGACGGCGGGGATCACCAGGCAGGCGGCCAGCACCACGGAGGACTTCGGAACGCCGTGAGTCCTGAGAAACGCGCCGAGGAAACTCTGGTCCGTCGCCGAGTAAAAAATCACCGAACTCACCTGCTGGAGCACGAACGGGAGGGCTCCGTTGGTCACCCCGAAAAGCGCCCCGGCGATCAACCCGAGGGTAAACCGTTTTCTGTAAGGAACGATGAACGCGAACAGGGCAAAATAAGGCCTCCCGCGGTCGCGGATCGACTGAACGAAGGCTTTGGCTCGTCGGAGCATAACGGATACACGTATACGTCCGCCGGCGCGCCGCGTCGATATTGCTGTTTCTTCCGATGCATGGCACAGTGCATGGGGTCAGTCCTGCCGTTTATCCTTGACGAGGCGATCTGGTCATGGGAAGGTGGGACTCGATGGCGCGTCCGTTGCGAATTCAATACGAGGGGGCAATCTATCACGTGATGAGCCGGGGCAACCGGCGGGAGCGGATTTACGGGAATGATGGGGACCGGTTGGCGTTCCTTGAACTCCTGGGGAGGGCATGCGCGAAGACCGGCTGGCAGGTGCATGCGTACTGCCTGATGAGCAACCACTTTCACGCGGTGATCGAGACGCCGCAGGCGAACCTGGTGGCCGGAATGAAATGGCTGCTCGGAGTCTACACGCAACGGTACAATCATCGTCACGCGGCCTCCGGGCATCTGTTTGGCGGGCGATACAAGGCGATGCTGATCGACGAGCGAGACCCAGCGTACCTGCGTATGGCGTGCGATTACGTGCATTTGAATCCAGCACGGGCGGGACTGCTCGGCGAGGGGAGGCGTTTGGAGGATTACGCCTGGAGCAGCTATCCGGAGTATTTGAAGCCGGCGCGCAAACGGCCACCCTGGGTGCGGGTGGATCGGGTGCTAGCGGAGCACGGGCTTGGCGCAAACGATGCGGCGGCCCGGCGGGAATTCCGGAGGCGGATGGAATCATCGCGGCGCGGGGCGATGAATCTGGAGGCGTTGGAGAAGCTTCGCACGGGTTGGCGGTTGGGGGCGCCGGACTTTTTGGAGCGGCTCGTAGAACGGCATGAGCCGATAACGGGCGAAGGCCACCGCGGCGAGGAGCGACGCGAGACCGACGAGGTGAGGGCCGAGCGAATCGTGCGGGAGGAACTCAAACGCCTGGGGCTGAAAGAAAGCGACTTGCCGAAGCGGGCCAAAGGGGCGTCGGAGAAGGTCGCGATAGCCAGGAAGCTTCGACGGGAAACAACGACAACGCAGAAGTGGATCGCAAATCGCCTGCAAATGGGCGGTTGGAAAAACGTCGCAAATCTGCTGGGACAACGAGGCACGGCTTCCAAAAGGCAGGACTTCTCTGACCCCATGATTTTCACACGCCTTTAAACCTCGCTTTCGTTGTGCGCTCATGAGTCTTTATGCGCAATCAAAGCGCACATTTGCGCGATTCCGTATTTTTACCCAAGCAGCGCTTTATAATGCCCGGGTGACTGGCCAGTCAGTCGCCGAAAAGCGAGACGGAAATGACGCAAATCGCTAAATCCGCAGGCTGCTGCAACCTGCGAAAGCTGGTGTTTCGGTTCCTGTTTTAACAGTCTAAGAGCCTCCTCCACTCGCAGGCGGTTGATAAAACTGTAGGGTGCCTCGCCAAGCTGTTCCTGAAAGCGGGTTTCAAGACGCCGTCTCGACCAATGTGTCATCTCCAGCAAGCGCTCCACCCCAAAGCGCTCACCAATGTGCTGCCTCATCTGCTGAATTACTGATCGCAACTGAGCATCTTCAATTGCTAGAACTTCCGTGGACTGCCGTGCAATCACTCCTGCCGGAGCAATATGCGTGAGTTCACCGGCGCTGATACTGCCGTTCATCAGGGCCATCAATTGACGCGCAGCCACCCTGCCCGCCTCCTGGTCATTGCGGGCTACGCTACTCAAGCTCGGCTGGACGTGCGTCGCGAACACCGGGTCGTTGTCAACGCCAATCACTGCGATCTGCACTGGAACCTGCAAACCAAGACGTCGACACACTTCCATCAGGATGTCCGCCCGCAAATCGTTACTGGCCATGACTGCCACCGGCGGTTGCAAAGAGAGCAGCCACTGCTCCAATTCCTTCTCCTGTTCCACCCACGTATGCATGCTGTCCAGATGGTGCGATACCTCCAGACAGGTGCACGTCCCTCCCTGCTTGCGCACCGCGGCAACGAATCCTTCTTTTCGCAACTGGCTGTAATAAAGATCCTTCGTTCCATAGTAGCCAAACTTTTGAAACCGGCGCCCAAGCAGATGCTCGGCGGCCATCCGTCCGATGAGTTGATGATCAGCCGTCACGGTGGTCACCCCCTCACAGGAGTAATAGGCCGTGAGATTTACGACCGGAAAAGGCAGTGAACGGGCGATCTTGACATCGTCCTCGGAGGTAATGGCGACAAAGGCGCCGTCTCCGCGCCAACCTCGCAGCCAGTCGAGCGACGGACTCAACCGTTCGGGAAATCGGGTAAAACGCCAGTTCATTTCCTGCCGTGCACAGTCAGTAATTCCTTCCACCACCTTTTCCATGAAGGCGCGACCATACGGGAAGGCAAAGGCAATCCTTTTGGGCGCCGCAATTGCGATGGGTGAGAGTTCTAATTTGCGCATTTATGCGCATCATTAGCGCATAAACGCCCTTGTGCGCAAGAATATAGAATGTAAATATATTTATCTACTCACCCCCATCCATGAAATTTATATCCCACCGCATGCGGATGATTTCCTTCTTCTTGTCGGGAATCATCTGCGCAGTATTTGTATTTACCGGTTCTTCGAATTTGCGTGCCAATATTCCCGGCGGTGGAACCGGCACTGGGGCCAATGTTACCCTGGTCAATAACGGCGACGGCACCGTTACGATGGCCAATGGCATTGTAACCGTCGTCATCAACATCAGCACCGCCCAAATCCTCAAGCTCACTTACAGCAGCATCCAATTGACGGATGGTGGCACCGGTGGAACGAGCGCCTTCTACTGGCAGGGCACCTCCGGCTTCAGCGACACTTTGGTGACCGTCGCCAACCCCGCGGCGAACGGGGGAAATTACGCGGAAATCGATCTCGAAGACCCCGCCTCGTCCTCAGGCAACGGGGCCGACGCTCACCGCCATTTCACCATGTTCCGTGGTTCGCCCGGCATTTACGTCACCGAAATCCTGACCCGCAGCGCTACTTCGGCGGCAGGCGGAGCCGACGTCGTTTCCTTCACCTGCAAACTTGGTTCCTCTCCCATGAACTGGCTTGCCCAGGACGCCAATTCGCCCCGGCTCCTGGCCATGCCCAACATCAATGACCTGGCCACTGCCACCGGTGGAGTCAACCTGGCCCCCAAGGAAGCGACGCTCCTTACCACTGGCAGCTTTGCCGGCCAGTTCGACTGCAAATACGACTACGCCGGCGACCTCGGCGCGTTGACCACCACCGGCTGGTGCAGCAGCACCAGCAACATAGGCCTCTGGCTGCTCCACGCCAGCAACGAATACATCGCCTGCGGCCCGATGCATCGAGAAATCCTTGCCCAGTTGATGATCATCAATTGCACTTTCAAGGGCACCCATTTCGGCTTTTCAGACGACGAGAGTTTTATCGCGGGCGAGACGTGGAGCAAGGTTATGGGACCGTTCTTCCTGTATTGCAACAAGGTCGCCCAAGGCACGGCCAATCCCCCCGCCACGCTCTACGCAGACGCCCGGGCCCAGGCCCAGGCCGAACGCGGAGCATGGCCCTATACCTGGTTCACCGACAGCAATTATATTCAAGCCTCCGGTCGCGGAACGGTAACCGGAAAAATCATCATCACTGACACCGGCAATCCCAATGCATCGTCCGCCGGCCTCTGGGTCGGGGTCGTCCAGCAGCCCCCTTCGAGTCTTTCGCCCACCACCACGGATTTCCAACTCTTCGGCAAACGCTATCAGTATTGGGTAAAGTCGGACGCCAGTGGCAACTTCACCATCCCCAACGTCGTTGCCGGCACCAACTATACGCTCATTGCCTTCGGCCCTGGTGCCACCGGCCAGTTCCAGTCGCAGACTTTCACCGGTACCGGCGCCACCACTCCCGTCGCGATCAATTATCCCGCAACTCCCTTTGCGATCACCGTCACCGGCGGGGCGACGACGGCGCTCGGGAATGTCACCTGGATCCCCACCCGCGTTGGCAACACTGTCTGGGAAATCGGCATCCCCGATCGCGACACGCAGGAGTTTCGCCACGGTGACGATTTCTGGCACGGTGACCTTGGCACGGCCGCCGCTCCCGCCGAAAGCTGGGCTCCCTGGGAAAACTTCAGCCGCGAATTCCCCAATGGCCTCACCTACGCCGTCGGTACCAGCCACTGGGCAAACGATTGGAACTACGCCCAGCCCACCGTCCTCGATCCCGCCACCGGCAACTTGAATACCCAGGCGTGGACCATCACTTTCAATCTCCCCCAGGCCCCCGTCACCGGGGCCAATGCCTCCATTTACATGGGCATCGCCGCCGATTTCAGCGGTCCGATCGAAGTCTTCGTCAATGGCGCCAACCTCGGCAGCACCTCCGGAGTCACCGCCATTCCCGCCGGCATCCCCTCTACCGGATTTTACCCCTGGTATAACGGCTCAGGCTGCGACGCGATGATCCGCATGTCCTCCCACAACATCTTCTGCGACGAACGCGTCAGTTTCCCCGGCAACCTGCTTAAAAACGGAGCTAATACCGTCACCCTCATCATGCGCAAGGGCGGCTACTTTTCTGACAGCGCCTTGTATGACTATGTTCGGCTCGAGCTCTCCGGCTATATTCCACCTGCACCCTCGAGTTTGACCGCCCTTGGCGGCAATGGAGTCGTCGTGCTGCGCTGGCCGGCCGCCCCCGGCGCGACCAGCTACAAAGTCCTGCGCTCCACCACCAGCGGCAGCGGCTACAACACGATTTTCTCCGGCGTAACCGGACCCGTCTCTGGCAGCACAGCGGATACGACCAGCTATTCCGATTCCACTGCCAGCAATGGCACGACTTATTATTACGTCATTCAGTCGGTCAATCCCAGCGGCACCAGTGCCAATTCCAACCAGGCCAGCGCCGCTCCCCTGGCTTCTGCTCCGGCGGCTCCCGCTGCCCCTACCAGCCTCACGGCCACCGCCGGCGACATGCAAGTCGCGCTCAACTGGGTGGCCTCCGCCAATGCCAGCTACTACATCGTCCAGCGCAGCCTCATCAGCGGTGGCCCTTACACGACCATCAATAACACCGTCACCGCGACCAGTTTTCCCGACCCCGCCCGCAGCAATGCGATGACCTACTACTATGTCGTCGCCGCCGCTAATGCCACTGGCACCAGCTCCAATTCCTCGGAGGTCAGCGCCAAACCCCTGCCTGTCGCCCCCGCCGCTGCGCCCTCGGGCCTGACTGCCTCCAATAGCGCCGGCCAAATCCGGATTGGCTGGACGCCTTTTTCGGGTGCCACCAACTACTTTGTCAAACGGGCCACCTCCAGCGGCGGGACCTACACCACTCTTACTACGATTGCCGCCGTCACGCTCTACACCGACACATCCGCAGCCGCCAACACCACGTACTATTACAAGGTAGCAGCCGCCAATCTGGCCGGCCACAGCAGTGACTCGACCATCGTGAGTATCATCAGTCCGCCCGCCGCCCCAGCCACCCTGACCGCGACCGCAGGAGTCTCAAAGGTCACCCTGAGCTGGGCTGCTTCCGCCGGGTCAACCAGCTATGTGATCGGCCGCGCCACCACGTCGGGCGGCCCCTACACGACCCTCGCCAGCGGGGTCACTGGTACGACTTACGTGGACAGCACAGCCGTGGCCGGAACCACCTACTATTACGTGGTCGCCGCGACCGGCACCGGGGGCACCGGCTTGAATTCGACCGAGGCCAGCACGGCCGCAGCCTCGCTCGCCACCTTGACCTGGAAGGGCAATGTCAGCACTGCCTGGAACCTGGCCACCTCCAACTGGCTCGACGGAAGCACCGCCGCCGCCTACGTGGATGGCGATGCCGTCAACTTTGATGATACCGCCACCACCCCTACCGTCGTCATCAGCGGAACCGTCAACCCCGCCTCGGTCGGGTTCAATAACTCCACGACCACGTATTCGCTAACCGCCGCGACCCTGGCTGGCACCACCAGCCTCTCCAAACTGGGCACCGGCACTCTGAACATCACCGGCTCGGATACCTACACCGGCGGCACCAGCATCGGGGCCGGCTCCATCGTCCTCGGCGGCAACGTGGCAGGCAATGTCCAAAACGGGCTTGGCGCAGGCGCCGTGACCTTCCAGGGAGGAACCCTAACGATGAACGGGTACAGCGCCGCCAGCATCACCACCACGTTCGGCGTCCTCAGCAATGCGTTGAGCATCCCCGCCGGCTCCTCCGGTACTCTTCAGTTTACCCAGCGCGGCGGCTTTACCGGCGCGGTCACCGGCGGTGGAACCCTCACTCTTCAGATCAATAATATCCTGGGCGACTTCGGGGGCGACTGGTCCGCTTTCACCGGGCAGATCAATGTGCTCCGCACCCGTATTGGCACCACCGTGGACGATTTTCGCCTCAACAGCACCACCGGCTTTGGCACCGCCGCCATCAATCTCGGGCCCTACGTGCAGCAATCCACCGAACTCAACGCCGCCAATTCCTTCACCATCGGCGAACTCAGCAGCGACGTGAATGCCCAGCTCTCCGGCATCGTTTACACCTCCCCCGGCTCCTACACCGCCACCTATGTCGTCGGCGGGCGCAATACCAACGCCACCTTCGCCGGCACCATCGTCAATGGAACCGGCCCCAGCATCACCGCGATTACCAAAGTCGGTCTTGGTACCTGGACCCTCAGCGGCGCCTGCACCTACACCGGCCCCACCGTGGTCTCCGCCGGAACCTTGAAAATCACCGGCTCGCACTCAGGCTCCACCGCGC
>Ga0207099_1120_pt2 | contig 11669 bp, 13 predicted proteins | sample Alteio_BWMinHeat_85_FD_153521 | JGI IMG/M metagenome (GOLD analysis project Ga0207099, IMG submission 153521) | Enriched cells from forest soil in Barre Woods Harvard Forest LTER site, Petersham, Massachusetts, United States -... | ecosystem: Environmental > Terrestrial > Soil > Temperate forest >... | reverse complement strand
TCTTGCGCGTCCTGCCGACCAGTGCGGAACCAATCCGCCCGCTGCCCGACAAACCGAAAGTGATTCTTATCGTGGGGGTAAACGGCACCGGCAAGACAACATCAACCGCCAAGCTCGCGCATTATTTCCAAAAAAATCGGCATCGTGTGTTGCTCGCGGCCGCGGACACCTTTCGCGCGGCGGCGATCGAGCAGCTTGGCATTTGGGCCGAGCGACTGGGGGTGGAAATGATTCGCGGTCAATACAACGCCGATCCGGCTGCGCTTTGTTACGAGGCCCATCAAGCGGCCGAGAAACGCAGGGTCGAATTCTTGCTTTGCGATACTGCCGGACGATTGCACACGAAGATGAATTTAATGGCTGAATTGCAGAAAATGAAACGCAGCCTGGCCAAGCGCGATGCAAACGCGCCGCATGAAACATTGCTGGTGGTCGATGCCACCACCGCCAGCAACGCGCTCAGCCAGGCGCGCGAGTTTCACAATGCCATGGGATTGACCGGGTTGATCGTGACCAAACTCGATGGCAGCGGGAAGGGCGGCATCGTGGTCGCAATTCAAGATGAGCTTGGAATTCCTACGCGCTTCGTTGGCACCGGCGAAAAGATCGACGACTTTGCGCTATTCGATGGGCGCGAATTTGTCGCGAAGATGTTGTAGCTGAAGTTCAAAGCCGTGGGAAACGTAGTCAAAGATACGTTCGCGCCGGAGGACAGCGTCGCTCCAGTCGCAACGACCGGACTACGTGGTTTTCTCGCGAAATTCACCGTGCTTAAAGGCGCGCAGCGCGAGTTGTGGCTGACGTTCCTCATCAAGTTCCTCATCTACACCGCCTACTCCGTCACGAACAAAACGATGGTCCTGTGGCTGTCGAAGGATCTCGGCTTTAATGACCAGGCGGCCGGAGCTTTAGTCGGCTGGGTCTGGGCACCGGCAATGACGATCTTTACGTTGCTGGCGGGTTCGTTAACCGACGCGATCGGCTTGCGGCGCACTTTCTTTCTCGGTGTCGCCATCTGCACTCTCGCTCGAAGCGTGATGGTGGTGACTACGATCCCGTCGTTGGCGCTTGCCTGTGGCGTTCTGCCGCTGGCGGTCGGTGAGGCTCTCGGAACGCCAGTGCTGCTTGCGGCAACGCGCCGCTACTCAACGACGGCACAGCGTTCAATTTCGTTTTCCATCATCTACGTCGTAATGAATATCGGCTACGTCGCGGCCGGATGGATTTTCGATTACGTCCGTCAGTTGAATCTGCGCGCCAGTGTCTTTGGATTCGAACCAACGACACATCAGCAACTGTTTCTGGTTAGCCTGACGTTCGAGATTCTGCTTTTCCCCGCGATCTACTTCCTTCGCCGAAGTGCTGATGGATCAATCATCAACCAATCGAGTCGCCACGCTTCCGCATTCTGGAGTCGCATCGGTCATACCGTCCGGCAAAGCGCGGTCGACACTTTGCGTCTCTTCCATCGGCTGCTCGGCCAATCCGGCTTCTACAGGCTTCTGGTTTTCTTTCTCTTCATCGGATTCCTGAAAGCCATCTTTCTGCAGATGGACTACGTGTTTCCGAAATTTGGCGATCGCGAGCTCGGGCTGCACGCGCCGGTCGGCAGGCTTTCGGCCATCAATTCGATCCTGATCATTCTACTCGTGCCGATGATCGGCGCGTTGACCCAGCGGTTCTCGGCCTACCGAATGGTCATTATCGGCGGGGTGATTTGTGCGGCCGGAGTATTCATCATGGCGTTGCCTACGGAATGGTTTCAGCCGGCGGTGAATAGTGCGCCTGGGCAGTGGCTGGGCCACAGTTATCTCGGAGTAAACGGAAGCATTCATCCGTATTATGTAATGGCAGCGCTTTATCTCGCGGTATTTTCAGTCGGTGAAGCATTCTACTCGCCCCGAGTGTACGAATACGCCGCCGCCATCGCGCCGCCGGGCCAGGAAGCGTCCTACGGAGCGCTCGCCTATCTTCCGTTCCTCGTCGGTAAACTTCTTGTCGGAAGCGCGGGATGGTTGTTAGCGGCGTTTTGTCCAGAACACGGTCCGCGACGTTCCGGGATAATGTGGCTTATCTTTGCTCTGGCGGCATCGATTGCGCCGATTGGATTGCTTGTGTTCCGTCGCTACATTCGCGTCCCCGAAGCCGGGCGACAGGATCTCGACTAGCGAAATTCGCAACCCGAGCGATTCGCGCATCCAGCAATGCGCCGAACGCGTACCCTTCGAGTCGTCCAATTACCGGGCTGCGAGTACGCGCAGGAAAAATGCGTGACTTCAGAAATCGCGCTGAAGGAATTCGCACCCGACCATTTCTCAACCTGTTTGCGAATTCAATTAAGAGAAATAAAACTCGCACCGACGCACTTGCCGGACGAAGTTTCCGCGAGTAAATGAGCTATTGAGGAGGCCGCTTGTGCACCGGCGGGAACTTTTGGGTTGATGAGCACGAGAATCACACACAAACGCACGTCACACTTGAGTTTGTGGCTTGGCCTGTTTGGCGCGGTCGTGGTGATTGCTGCCTCGATTTTATTCAGTGACGCGCAAGAGCAGAAAAGGAGAAGTGGAAAGATGAATCCGGTAAAAGCAGTGCCCGGCGACGCCGAGTTGCGATCAAAACTTACTGAACAACAATATCGCGTGACACGACAATGTGGCACCGAGCCGGCGTTTCATAACCAATACTGGGACAATCATCGCGCCGGCATTTACGTGGATCTCATCACCGGCGAACCGCTTTTCAGCTCGCTCGATAAATTCGACAGCGGCACGGGCTGGCCCAGTTTCACGAAGCCAATTTCGAAAGAGCATGTGGTGGAAAAGAGGGACTCCTCCTACGGAATGGAACGCACTGAGGTCCGCTCCAGCAAAAGCGATTCACACCTCGGCCACGTATTCGAAGATGGCCCCGTGCCAACGGGGCAACGGTACTGCGTCAACTCCGCGGCGCTCCGGTTCATTCCGGTCGAAAAGCTACAGGTGGAAGGTTATGGCCAATATCTGGCGCTCTTTTCGAAGCCCGATAGCAGCGGCGAGAAGCCGGCAAGTGAATAGCCAAAAGTGCCGGCTGCGTTTTCTCGAACTCGAAACTTTTCCCGGCTGAGGCCGGTTTCGTCTTCAAACGCCGGCTCGGCGCCGGAGATTAATCAGCTGTAGGGGAAGCCGCTGGCTTACCAGGGACGGCAACGCCATCCCTCACATGCTCCGCCGTGCTCGCGAAAACCTTCTCCGGTTCGAGCCCGATCTTGCTTAAGATCGACAAGAACCTTTCGTCCGAACGCAACGGCGTAAACTCCGGCGCGATGCCGACGAAATGCAACGATGAAGATCGCTCCTCGCACGCGCGTTCAAGCTCACGAATCGCATCGTCGCGCTCCCCCAGTGCGACATGCACATGCGCGATCGCGTCACCGGGGGTGTAGCGCCGATTCGCCGTGGCGGCATTGAGAGCTCGCACCGCTTCATCACGCCGGTCCATCCGCGCGTAGGTGATAGCCAGACCAAACGCTGCTCTGCCACTGAGATTCTCCGCTTTTTCATAAAGTCTGATCGCGTCGTCGAAGCGCCCCGTCTCGCGATACAGCGCCGCCAGCAACGGCTCCCCATAAACAAATGCCGGATCAAGTTGCAATGCGCGTTCGCCCGCCGCCATCGCTTCATCATACAGACCGAAGTATCGGTAGAGCTCGCACGCGGAATTGTTCACCCACAGCGACGCCGGATCGATCTTGGAAGTGCGCTGCAAATAAGCGAGCGCTTCATCGCGCTTGCCACGCGCAGCCCAAAACGCAGCCGAAAAATAATTTGACGGCGTCGATTTTGGATCGATCTCGACGGCCCGGCAAAATTCCCGCGCCGCGCCGTCCATGTCCCAATTGAGGATGCGTTTCACTTCGCCCAAATAGACGTGCGCTTCCGCATCGTCGTTGTCGATCTTGAGCGCATTGGTCGCCGCCTCGCGCACTTTCGGATAAGCTTCGCGCGGCGGCAGGTAGGCGTCAGCCAGCCAAAGCCACGCTTTCGCAATTCCCGTCCAAGCGCGGCTCAATTGCGGATCTTTTTCCAGCGCGCGTTCGAAAAATTCCAAACTTTGCCGCAACGCTTCTTCCGTACTCTTATCCGAATAAAAAAGACCCTGCAAATAAACGTCGTAAGCGTCGGGGCTGCGCGACGCCGGTGACGCGCAGATATCGAGCCTCAATTTGAGCGCCTCGACAATCGATCGCGTAATCTCGTCCTGGACGGCGAAGATCCCTTGCATCTCTCGATCGAACGTTTCCGACCAGACAGCGAAGCCGTCGCCCACGTCGATCAGCTCGGCAGTAATGCGAATTCGATTGCCGTCGCGACGGACGCTGCCCTCGAGCACGTGTTCCACGTTTAACTTCTGCGCGATCTCGCCTAGCTCAGCTTCCTTGCCCTTGAACCAGAACGACGAACGCCGAGCCGCCACGCGTAAACCCTCCGTCTTTGCAAGTGCTGAGAGAATTTCCTCGGCGATTCCGTCGCTAAAGTAGGCATGATCCTTGCCCGGACTCAGATCGCTAAAAGGCAGGACGGCAATCGATCGTTCGCTCGAAGCCGGTCGCGCCGAAACGGCTGGTCTCTTTACGGTGTCGATCTCGCCGTCGCTCTTCGCAGCGTCCAATTCGCTCGTCCGCTTGATTCCTTGCCGCGTGAAGTCGTAAACCCAAGCCAAAACGAGCGCGATCGGAAAACCGAGAAGGATCGCGAGAATTACCAGACGTTGCGCCCAGTTCGGTATTTCGAAGGGCGGAAAAACCTGGGTCACAACCTGGATAAGCAGCCAACCGACCACGCCGTAGGTGACTGCCACGCTGTAAACTTTTCGCCGCTTGAGCTCGGCAAAAAATTTCCTCGAATTCATCGTTTCTTGATCGTGTAGGTAAATCGCGGCGAGCGCGACGCAAGTCAATGCGGTCGTATGCTTCTGTAGAGGAAGCCGTTGGTTCCCATGGACGACATCCCTTACAGATTGAAATGCGTAATCATGGATTTACTGTTAGACCGACAATGAAGGAGGACGATTTTCAATACGCGATTGAAAACACGCAGGTGATCCTGGCGCCCGAACAAAAGATTGCGACCTTCGGCACCACCAGCTTTCGTTTTTATCTCATCTCGGAACTAATGGACCGGGTAAACGAAGTGCGCGTGCGCGACGGAAAGATCCACGCCGACCGTCCGCAAATTCTGACGCCCGAGCATTTCAGCCGCTTATTGCTGGAGGGATTCGGCGAGAAAGCGCAGCGTTATGTCGAGCAAATGCGCGAGCGCGCACGCAACGTCGCCGTGCTCCGCTATGGATTCCAATTTCGCAAGACCGACGTGACCGAGCGCATGTTTCGCGATCCCGTCGAGGCCGTGATCGCGCGCACTAAATCGCATGTGGAACACACGGAGGAACCGCTCAGCGCCGTCATCCAAGGTGTCGATGACGCCTGGGAAGTTTGCTTGCTCAAATTCACCATCGACATGATCGAACGCTCCTCCGGCGGAAACCTCGGCGATTTCCGCAAACGCGGACTGATTTGAGTCTGGGTAGCGCACGCGTCTCGCGTGTCTGGCGCCGGCGGCTCGCCAGCGTGGACTTTTATTGACGATTCTTTTAAAAGTGAAGTTTCCGCGATATCTGGGGACGTTAATTTCCAAAGTTCGTTGTCGCGAGCCGCGACAACCAGCACGCGAGCCGCGTGTGCTCCCCGGATTGTGTGGCTACAATTCCCAATACTGCTGTATCAACTTGAAGAAACGGAGTTGGTTGCGCCTGCGCTAATCCGATACTGTAGAGGCAGCCGTGCCGGCTGCACTGGAGCGGGCGACGCGCCCGCCGCTACACCCCAAACTTTCGGCTTTCGTCATTTCGCGCACTTTGTCATTCTGCGCGTTCGCTAAAATAATAACGCCCGCATTTTGAAAGATTACCTTCAACTCAACCTCAACCTTCTTTATTGGATCTTCGTAGCGCCCTTCACCGGACAGTTTTTCGACGTCTCTCAGGTTTTCCGGCAGATGGTGTTCATCGGGGTGCGTGCGGCGCCGATGGTCGCGCTGACGGCGTGTAGCATTGGCGTGACGCTCGCCATGCAAGCCGCACATTCCCTGCAACAACTCGGCGCGGAAATATACGTGCCCGATCTCGTGATGGTGACAATGTTGCGCGAGATGGGTCCGGTCTTGATCGCGGTGATCGTGATCGGACGTAGCGGCTCGGCCGTCGCGGCTGAATTAGGCACAATGAAAGTTTCCGAAGAGATCGAGGCGCTCGAAGTGATGGCGATCAATCCGGTCCAGTATCTGGTAGTGCCGCGCTTTCTCGCCATGCTCGTGATGTTGCCAGCGCTTACGATCATGGGAAATTACGTTGGCGTTTTCGGCGGCTGGGCCGTGTGTCATTTTGCTCTCAATTTTAATACCGCCGGTTATGTGCTACGCGCCGTGGAGAGCGCGGACACGTGGGATTTGTATTCGGGAATGATTAAGAGCGCGGTCTTTGCCTGGATCGTCATCACGATCGCGTGCAACGCCGGTCTTCGTGTCGAAGGCGGGGCTGAAGGTGTCGGGCAAGCCACGACCGCGTCAGTTGTTCAAGCGCTGCTCGCCATGCTCGTGATGAACGCGATCCTGACCGGAATCTTTTTCTTTGGGGGATGAAGGGAATGACGAAGCTCGAATGACGAAGGACGAAGGAATGACGAAAACCAAAACGGCGCGTGACAAGTTCGACGAAGCGTTTTGGAATGATGATGCGATACCAGTTGTTCGCGAGGAACCGAGTGAGAACCGTGTTTACGATCTTGAGAAACGAGCGGCGCTGTTTGGCGAAGCAATGAGCGGAATGACGAAGGACGAAGGACGAAGGAATGACAAAATCTGAAGTCGCGTGCGACGATTTCGACGACGCGTTTTGGGATGCTCCCGCCGAATCGATCGTCCGCGAAGAGCCGCGTAATAAACGCGTTTACGATTTAGAAGAGCGAACCGCAAAATTCGGTGAAATGGTCATCGACTTTGCCAAAACGATTCCGCAATCACCCGTAACGAGTCGGATCATCAGTCAACTTGTGGGTGCCGCAACAAGCGTCGGAGCGAACTATGTCGAAGCGGATGACGCGGTGTCGAAGAAGGAGTTTTTAAAAAGTATCGGGACATGCCGGAAAGAAGCGCGCGAAGCGAAACATTTTCTCCGTATGATCGTGCGCGCCGTGCCTGCATTGAAGCCGCAAGCTCGAACGCTTTGGATTGAAGCCAAAGAATTGCACCTGATCTTTTCGAAGATCTGGAGGAGCGGTCAGGAAATGACGAAGCACTAATGCCGAAGGACGAAGGAATGACGAAATCCGAAAATCAAAACACGCGTGACGATTCTTTCGTCATTCGAGCTTCGACATTAATTCGTCATTCGTCATTTTACCCATTCGTCATTAATCACTTTTCTCATGCCCTCACCAACTGAGTCTCCCGTAATAGAGGTTGTCGATCTGGTCCGAAAATTCGGGGATCGCACTGTGATCAACGATATCTCTTTCAGGATCGATCGCGGCGAGACACTCGTGATTATGGGCGGGAGCGGTTGTGGCAAGAGCACGTTGCTCCGGCATATCATTGGTTCGATGAAACCAACCTCCGGCTCCGTAAAAATCTTTGGAGAGGAAATTACGACGATGAATGAACGGGAGATCGCGCGCATCCGGGGAAGATTCGGAATGCTGTTCCAATCCGGCGCGTTGCTGGCCTCACTCACGGTTGGCGACAACGTGGCGCTCCCACTGGTGCAGCACACCAAAAAGTCACCCGACGAAATCGAAGAGATTGTAGAACAAAAACTCCAAATGGTGGGACTGACCGGTTTTGAGAATCTGAAACCGGCGGAGATTAGCGGCGGCATGAAAAAGCGAGTCGGCCTCGCCCGCGCACTCGCACTCGACCCCGAGTTGCTCTTCAGCGATGAACCGACCTCGGGGCTTGATCCGATCATGACGGCAGTGGTCGATCAATTAACGTTGAAGCTTACGCGCGAAGCTGGCATGACCGCCGTTGTGGTCACGCATGATATGACGAGTGCATTTCGAATCGCGACCCGGATGATTATGCTCGGACACGGAGATATTATCGCGCAAGGGACACCGGAGGAAATCCGCACCAGTCCCAACGCCGAGGTGCAACAATTTATCAACGGTGAAGCCGACGGACCGATACCCTTGAACCTCTCGCAAGACGAGCACGAGCATCATCGGCATGTGAAGCCACGACCGTGCGTCTCTGCGCGCGGCAGATTTCATCTCAAATCTTCATGAAACGAAATCTCTCCGATTACATCGTGGCCCTCGCGGTCGTCGCTTGCAGTCTCGTGTTGCTCGCCGCTCTTACCATCGCCCTTTCCGGTTATCGATTGAAAAAACCAGAGCGCACTCTGCAAATCAACTACGAGGACGTGACCGGCATCAAGATCCATTCCGAAGTTCGCTATGCGGGCGCGCCCGCCGGCCGCGTAATCGCGATGCGTCACTTGAGTGCCGCCGAGCGCGACGCGTCGGAGAACAAGAAAGACGCCGTCCGCGTCACGATCAGCCTCGACGCAGGGATTCCGCCGGTGCCCAGTGATGTGATGGCAACGTTGAGCTCGGACACGATGCTCGCGCCCAAATTTGTCGCGCTCTCCGCCGGCACGACGGGCGGAAAGACGCTCACGAACAACGCTGTGATTGAAGGTCATGTCGCTTACGGCCTCGAACAAATCATGGCCGCGGCCGGTCCGCTCTTCGACAACGCAAACAGATTACTCGATAATTTGAACGTCACGGTCACCGACTTGAAAGGCAATCTGGGGCAATTCATGCCGAAGATATCGCCACTAGTTGATACACTGAACACCGATCTGGACGAGTTGCATAAGGTTGTCGCGGACTTCGGCGGTGTGGAAAAAAACGCGAACACAGTTCTTGGAACGGCGGACAAATTCGTTGGCGCCACCGACAAGCAACTCCAGGAGCAGATGAAACAGTTGCACGTAATTTTATTGAACTTGAAAGTGGTCACCACCCACGCGAAGGCAATCACCGAGGCGCTTGGAGAAAAACCGAATCGCCTAATCTTCAGCGGCCAAGCGAACAAGCTCACGCCCGAAGACGAGATCATTAAAAGCAGCAAGCCGTTGCCGGCAAAAAAGCCATGATTCGGCGGTAGCCGCTCCTCTGTGAGACGTGTTCTGAACGGCCCACAGGGCCATTGCTACAATTTCCTATAACGCCGCATCAACTTGAAGAAACGAATCGTGTCGCGAACGGGATGGATGCTGCTGACTTCGTCAGAGTAAACGGTACTGATGGGCACTGATTCGATCCGGTAACCTTTGCGGCTGGCAAAGATGAGCATCTCGGTTTCGTAATCGAAGCGGTCTGCGCCGCCGAGCACGTCCGGAACCAATTGGCGATGCAACATCCGGAAGCCGCACTGTGTATCGGGAATTTTTTGGCCACAGACGCGGCTGATTCGTTTACTCATGTAACGATTGACGATGCGGCGTAGCGGCGGCATGCCGGAGAGATCGTTCATGCGCGTGCCGATGAACAATTGCGCATCGAGTGTCGATGCAGCGTTAACAAAACGATCGATTTCCTCGGGAAGGTGCTGACCATCGGCGTCGAGAATAACGACGTAATTGAATTGTCGATCCAACCAGTGACGAAGTCCCGTCTTGATCGACTCGCCTTTGCCACGATTTTGCGGATGAACAATTACCTCCGCGCCGGCTTCACGCGCGCGTGCCGCCGTTTGATCGTCGGATCCATCGTCCACGACAAGCACGTCATCAAGCTGTTGACGCGTTCGGCGGACGACGTCGCCGATATGTTTCTCTTCCCGATAGGCTGGGATGACCGCCGCAATGGATGGTCTATCTTGCACGCGCCCGTCCGCGTTTTCCATCATCGTCAACGGACGACCGGATGGAAGTCGGCCGCGTGATAGGAGCTGCGGACGAGCGGGCCGGAGGCGATATGCAAGAATCCTTTGGAGCGGGCGATGTCGCCGTAGTAATCGAATTGCGCCGGCGTGATGTATTCGACGACCGGAAGATGTTTTGCCGTGGGGCGAAGATATTGACCCATCGTTAAAACCTCGCACCCGACCTCGCGCAAATCATCCAAGGTTTGGAAAAGCTCGGTTTCCTTTTCGCCCAGACCGAGCATGATGCCACTTTTCGTCACGACTTTTGGCGACAATTCTTTCGCGCGCTTCAGGACGCGAAGCGAAGTGCGATATTTAGCGCGCGAGCGTACGAGCGGAGTCAAGCGCTCGACCGTTTCCATGTTGTGATTGTAAATGTCGGGTCCGGCATCGAGCACGATTTGGATGCACCAGTCCTGCGCATGAAAATCGGGCACCAGTACTTCGACAACCACGGACGGATCCATTTTCCGAATCGCGGTGATGGTGCGGGCGAAATGATTCGCGCCGCCGTCTTTGAGATCGTCGCGCGCCACGGCGGTGATAACGACATGTTTCAATTTCATCCGTCGCACCGCTTCGGCGACACGTTGCGGTTCATCTTCTTCGGGCGCGAACGGTTTCGCCGTTGTCACGGCGCAAAATCCGCAGGCGCGCGTGCACCGGTCGCCCGCGATCATCATCGTCGCAGTGCCCTGACTCCAACATTCCCACCGGTTCGGGCATTGCGCACTTTCGCAAACGGTGTGCAAACGCAGATCGGAGATGAGCGCCTTGGTGGAAAAGAAAACAGGATTCGACGGCAGCCGCACCTTGATCCAAGGCGGCTTGTGCGCCTGGTGCAGCGCGGGTTCGATTTTCACGCAGGACATGCGAGCGAAAGCTAATGCAACGTTGAAAAGTTGAAAAGTTAAAGCATTGAAGTGAAAAACGTCCAACTCCGAAAGCTTTCGCCCGCCGCGGCGGGCAGACTGAGCAGGCGCTCAACGTCTAGCATTCAACATCGAATCATAATTTCGTCCGGCCTGAGAGCGCGGCCGAGAGCGTCAATTCATCTGCCGATTCGAGACCGCCTCCGGCAGGAAGACCGCGCGCGATGCGAGTCAAGGTCATCGGCTTTCCTTTGAGAAGATCGACCAGGTAATTTGTGGTAGCTTCGCCTTCGACATCGGCCGCCAGCGCAAAAATGATTTCGGAAAATTTTTCCTTCTCGATCCGATCGAGCAATTCCTTGATACGCAAATCTTCCGGACCGACATGATCGAGCGGTGAAATTTTGCCCCCTAACGAATGATAACGCCCGCGAAACGCGCTCGTCTTTTCCAGCGGCAGGATATCAGTCGGCTGTTCGACGACGCAGAGTTGGTCGGCCGCGCGCGAGGAATCTTGGCAAATCTCGCAAATTTCCTCCGTGGTGAAATATCCACAAAGTGCGCACGGATGAATGGCCTGCCGGGTGGCCGCGATGGCGCGCGCGATCTGCTCAGGTTGATCTCCGCGCGCCTGCACGATCCAAAGCGCGATCCGTTCCGCCGAGCGAGGCCCAATCCCCGGCATCTGGCGCAGTTGCGCGATCAAATCCCGGAGCGCGGCCGGATATTCGGTCTTTCTCAAAACGCGCGCTGGTTCAACCGGAGGGCGTTTCCGTTAAGTGCAGGGCGAGCGGCTCGAGCCGGCGCAGATACAATTGCAGTGGCG
>Ga0207099_1184_pt1 | contig 11670 bp, 8 predicted proteins | sample Alteio_BWMinHeat_85_FD_153521 | JGI IMG/M metagenome (GOLD analysis project Ga0207099, IMG submission 153521) | Enriched cells from forest soil in Barre Woods Harvard Forest LTER site, Petersham, Massachusetts, United States -... | ecosystem: Environmental > Terrestrial > Soil > Temperate forest >... | reverse complement strand
CTTGGAGCGCCTAACAAAATGATACTGAGGGTGTTGTACCTCCTTGCCGTATATTCATACTGTCTGCGTCGGCGCGCCTACTCATTATCATTTTGTTAGGCGCTCTTAGTCATGCAAGCGATTGCATTTGACCGGGACGCGCGTCGGGAATGGTGGATTTTTTGTGCTGGGCGGCGCTTGTGCCGCGATTGTTTGAATTTTTAAAGCTAAGGGGAAGTCATGTCGAAAATCGCCGTTGTGTATCATTCGGGTTACGGGCACACCAAGAAACAAGCAGAAGCCGTTTATGCGGGCGCCTTATTGGCTACGCCGACGGTCGAATTGATCGCCATCGATGCGGAGGGCAATATCAGCGAGGCGGCGTGGGCGAGTTTGCATCAAGCAGACGCCATCATTTTTGGCTCGCCAACCTATATGGGCTCGGTTTCGTGGCAATTCAAAAAGTTTGCAGATGCGTCGTCCAAACAGTGGTTTTCACAAGCATGGAAAGACAAGTTGGCGGCAGGGTTTACCAATTCCGCCAGCATGAATGGCGACAAATTGTCGACGCTGCATTACATGTTCACGCTTTCCATGCAGCACAGCATGCTGTGGGTTGGCACGGGCATGTTGCCTGCCAATTCGAAGGCAGCGCAACGATATCAACTATGTGGCCTCATTTGCCGGTGCGATGGCGCAAAGCCCATCCGATTCGTCGCCGGAAGAAGGACCACTGCCGGGTGATTTGGAAACTGCCAAGTTGTTCGGTAAGCGTGTCGCGGAGACTGCCGCTAAGCTGGCAAAATAAAATATTTTGCGCCGCGATCAAACCTTCAATTGCATTACGAAGTTTTTTGATTAAACCACGCCCAGGTTTTGCGTAAATCTCCTGCAAAATCGGGGCTGGGTTGCCAGTTGAACTCACGTTTTATCGTTGAGATGTCGAGTATGCTCGTTGGCACGTCGAGCGATCTGGCGCTTTTGTATACGCATTCCACCGGCCGATTGCTCACGGCGCGCAAGGTCTCAACGATTTCATTGAGGCTGCGGCCCTGGCCGCTACCGAGATTGAATATCTGTGACTTGCCATCATAATTGATGCCGCGCTCGAGGACGTCGATAACATCGTGAATATAAATATAATCGCGCACCACTGAGCCGTCGCCCCAAATTTCAATCGGCTGTCCGCTCGCTACTTTTTGGATAAATGCGGCAATCGCCCCTTGTGCGCCCGGTCGCTGCTTTTCGCCAAACGGATTGGCGAGGCGAAAGACCAGGAACTCAAGCCCATGCAATGCGTTGAACATGTGAAGGTATTTTTCTATGGCGAGCTTGGTGATGCCATAGGAGCAAATCGGGTCGGTCGGATCGCTTTCCTTGATGGGAATCGAGCGTGGTTTCCCGTAGACGGTTCCGCCCGAAGATACAAAAATCACTTTCTTCACGCCCGCCCGCAATGCAATTTGCAATAAATGGAGCGTGCCAATCAAATTTGATTGCACATCGAAGATCGGATCTATGTTGGAGGTTGCCGGGATGGTGGTCGACACCAGGTGATACACAACATCAATATCTTTGAGCGCATCATCGATTAACGAGTGGTCTGAAAAATCACCCATCATATAGTCGATTTGCTTGTTATCTAGCCATGCTCTGTTGACTTCCACCGGGATGCGATCGAGGACTCGCACCTGATGTCCCGCCGCAACGAGCCGATCCACCAAATGTACGCCAATGAACCCAGCTCCGCCTGTTACTAAAATTCGTTTCATTTTTTTTCTCCAACGGCTTGCTGATACTCCGCCTCCAGATCGTCAACGTATTGATTCAAGGAGCAAGGTGTCTTCGCTGCACGCGATAACTGCTGCAACTTATTTTCGTCAGATATCAACTGGCTGATGCAATCTCGCAGATCTTCCGCTTTACCGGGTTTGAACAACAATCCATTGACGCCATGCGACACCACGTCGGACAAACCGTTGACGTCAGATGCAATCACCGGGCAACCGGCTGCCTGAGCGGACAATGAAACGAGGGGCATATTTTCATGCCAAATCGACGGGATGACCAACACGTCGATTTTATCCAACACCTCAGGAATCGTCTCGTTGGCAAACGTTCCCTCAAATACGACACGTGAATCAGCTTGAATCTGAGCCAGTAAATCGTCAACATAGGGCGAACCGTTCGCCGGTAGTTTTGCATACACTTTCAAAATAACCGGAAAATCCAAAGGCAACAAGCGCAATGCTTCCATTAAAACATGCAAGCCCTTGTGCGGCAAGAATTGACCAATATAACCAATGACGAGAGGATCGCTATTTCGCTGGCGCACGCGTTTTGTATACCCATGGTCTTTTAGTCCGAACGGCAAAATTCGAAATTTGTCCGCAATAATGCCATTTCTTTCCAAGGTTGATTGTGCGTGTTGGGTTGGCACCAAAATTTTGGTCAACAATTGGAAGCGTTTGGCAATTGTGGCACTACGTTTGGCTAATGCCTGGGTTACACCGAGAATGCCGGGGAGGGCGATATCGGATCTCTTCAGCGTCCCCATTAAAACACCCAATGCGCGGTTTGGCACAGCATCAACAGCTGCCGACAACCATTTTGGCTGCGTGAGTTCTACCATATGTTTTAAGCAGTTGGCATTGCCCATGACCGGGCCATCGCAAATTTTTCCATCGGGCAATAAAAGTGCCTGCTGCGGGCAAATTGACCAATAATCCGTCACTGTCAAGAATGTCGGGATGCGAAGGTGATGGCACGCATCAATGGTCTTGATTGAAGAACGCCCAAAATGATGAAAATGCACGACATCGGGTTTAAATTCATTGAGTAGCTGAAGAAAACCTTTCTCATAGTCGTGATTGTCGTAGTCATTGCGCATCGGATTGCCGTGATTGCCGGTTGATTTAAAGCCGCGCTTAAAACGCACCACCCGAATCGAATCGAGGATGTATTCATCGAATTGGTCGTCTGCTTCCAACGGATCTTTGTCGTCCCAGCCAGTCAAGACCAGTACTGAATGCCCCTTTTGCGTCAGTGCGGTGGCGACGCCATGCACCAGCGTTTCTGTGCCTCCAGAAAACTCCGGTAAGAATAGGTGTGTATTTAAGATAATGCGCATAGAAAAATCGATAATGTTCTTTGATTTCGTAAGCGCTTTGCTATTTGTTGTTTCATTCGCTTATTTTTCCAGTCGCACGATTAACCAACGCCCGAATTGGCGCAGCCAATTGCTCCGCAAAAGCATCATGCCGACCCGTGTTTGACTGAGCAAGATGAATAATTTTTTCAGGCTTGCTGTCGAAATTGCCTGGCCACCGTTCGCCCCGCCGAGCAGGTGCTGATTCATCCAGAGCGTGTTGGCTACGTTGCTTAGACGAGTGTACTCCACTGCGAGATTGGCAATTTCCTGCGCAAACATGTGTGGCAAAGCGACGCGAGCCTGATTTTTTGAAAATTGATGCGCGCGATCGAGCAACTGTATCAAGGTGCTCGTTGTTGTTGTTAGATTGAATTGTTCGACAATCCGCGCCCGTGCGGCCTGTCCGATTTGTTCTCGAAATGCGGGTTGTTGAATTAAACGCGTCACGATCTCGACGTAGTCTTTCAATTCATGCTCACTGTGGGGGATCAAAAATCCGCAATCGACGGAGACCACTTCATCTTGCCCTCCGACCGAAGCCGTTACGGGGACGACACCCGTCCCCATCGCTTCCAGCAACGCGACCGAGATGCCTTCGTACTCCGACGGCAGTAAAAAGATATCCGATGCGGCCAAGACTTTTAGCCATGTCGCGTGGTCGACTCTACCCATCATGCGTACCGACGGCTGCAATTTTGCATCCTGAATTTTCGCTTCAAATGCGGGCAGCAACTCGCCATCACCAATGATCAACGCCTGAAATATTGTCCCCGCTTCTACCAGCGCACGTAAAATTTCAGCGAGAAATTGCGGGCGCTTTTGCGCGCAAAATCTTCCTGCAAACACAATTACGGGTATGCTGTCATCCAACGCCAGTTCCTGTCTCGCGCTTGATTTGGCTGCTACGCCGGCATCAAGTTGAGTGAGATCGATGCCGGAATGGCACACTTCGATACGCTCAGATTGCGCGCCGCGCTCGATCATCCAATCGCGCAAGTGCGACGTGGTGACCAAATTCAGATCCAGCATTTCCTGATAACCCACCGCAAAGCGGGGGTGACCGCCATTCATCCATTCTTCTTCCACGTGGCAAAGGTCGACAAATGCCACGTTAGGGAAATGCGCGCGCAAATAGGGCAAGGTCAAATATCCAAACGTGCTGGCCGATATCAACACTGTGTCGATTTGACGAGAATCAATTAAATAACGCAAGAAGCGCGGGTAATCCGCTGTACGCAGAAAACTCGGCAACATGAATATGTCAGGCGTAAGTTTGGCGAACTCTTGCAACCAGTTATTCTCCGACTCCAGGGTCGTGCAGATCGAGACCTGATAGCCGTTTTGAGTCAAGGCGCTGATCCAATCCAGATTGACCTTGTCGGCGCCGCCGGTCACCATCCACGGGATGATAAACAAGATCCGGCGCGCGTGGTCGACGTTGCCCAATTTGTTGGCAAACGGCAACTGTGGTGGTGCCGTTTCATACGGAACCGGGTATTGCGCCGGCGGATTGGGGAAATTTGATCGTAGCGAGGCGTAGCGCTCTGCCATCAACGCCTCGAAATCTTGATTGACCGATCCGGTGCCCATTACTTGCGCGAAGCGTCCGCCCTTGCGCCGCCTGTACCAGGCCAAATATTCCGGCAAGGTGTGGCCCCAGTAACCGGCCTTTGCCAAGGCAAGCCAGAAATCCCAGTCTTCGTGGCCAAAACGAATCGATTCATCGAATCCGCCGCATGCGTCAAACGCTTCCCTGCGAACAATCGACATGGGCGGGCCGCTGTTGGTGTCGAGATGTAATTTCCCGGTCTCAAAGCCAACTCGCCATAGGAAAGACTCATCCTCGAAATGGACCGACCAGGAATTGCAAAAACCGAATTGCGGATTGGACTCAAGAAACCATAGGCATTTCTCGATGAAGGTGGGTTCCAGCATGTCGTCGCTGTCGAGCAGACATAAATAGCGCCCGACCGAATGCTTAACCGCATTGTTTCGCGCGGCTGCCGGACCGGCGTTTTTTTGCACGACGACCTTGATTCTGGCATCGTCGGCAGCTACCGCGTGCAATCTCGCCAATGCCGCTTCATCGGTGCTGCCATCATCAACGATGATCCATTCAAAATTTTGACAAGATTGCGCCAGGATGGATGCGACTGTTTCGAGAAAAACTTCGTCGGTATTGTAGTATGGAGTGATTACCGAGACGATGGGTGCGTCATTCGGTGTCGCCAAGCGATATGGGAAAGCTGGCCGCGTCGACGCGGCAGGCGTATTCGAAAAGTCTGGCTGCTTGGAATTGATCATTTTGTGCCTTTATTGCCCTAAACTGCAGGCGAACCCGGTTAGGGTTCGCTCTTCTTTATTTGTTGCTGAAGTATTGCGTGTTCAATCGCCGATTTTGCGACTTCGCGTAACCAGGCGTGTTGATAAATCGTATCGTCGAGGAAATGCGGCAACGCGAAAGATGGTGACGAACGGCCAATATTAATCGCCCATTGTTCGTCGTCACCATGCGGCCTATTGTTTCTCAAGGCCCGGTGTCGGCGCGAGTCCCAGTTTCTTCAATGAGCGATATGCCTTCGAATTCATAATGATGCTTAGTCGAGTTTCAGCTTCTTGCGCGATGCGCCGCTGTTCTGCGATCTGAATTTCCAGTTTGCGGTTCTGCTCGGCCAACCAGTCTTTGCCTTCATTGAGAGAGGCCACCCAGGTCCGCGTGTCGTTCAATTCTTGTTTTAGCCCACTTAATTCATGCTCGCGCTCTTGCATTACTCTCAACGTGGCTTGAAATTCCTCTCGTCGCAGTTGCAACTCGGCGTCGCGTTCTTGCAGCACCGCTTTATGCAAATGCACTTGTTCGATGTGCCACTCTTTGTCGGCAGATAGCCGCTCATTGCGTTCCACCAGTTTTTGGTTGTCAAATCGCTGCCGATTCAAGCGATGTTCTGCTTCCAACATTTGCCCGGTATAGTCGGACGTCGTGTCGAACTGGCAAAATTGTGGCGGCAGGTCGAATGGTTGATTGGAGCAAATTGCGACGAATCCGATCGGGAAATCGTCGGTTCCGGTTGGTGTGACACGGCCAAATTCAATGGCATCATTGGTCGGTATGGTTTCCAGGCCGATAAAAACATTCGGCCTTATCCATTGCTTGAGCATGGTGACGTGCTTGAAGCTGACTTCCAGCAATTCCCTGAATTCGACTTCCGTCATTTCCCGCAAATGATAAGGATTGTCGCCATAGGGCGCAGTAAATTGCGGATCCGGCGTCGAAATGACTAGCTTTCCTTCCGGCTTCAACAAATTCGCGATGCTGCTAACCGTGGCAATTTGCATCTCGTGATTGACATGTTCAATCATTTCGAAACAGGTGACCAGATCAAACGAGTGCGGCTCCATGCCCTGACCCAAATCAGAGCGGCGTTCGAATTGCAATCCGGGATTGCGATGCATTTCTTTGGCCCAGCTGATCGCTTCCTCGGAAATATCCAGACCGACTACGGAAGCAGCGACGTTGGACAGGTACTTGGAGCCATAGCCGGTGCCGCAGCCGAAATCCAGTGCTTTCGCATTTTTCGCAAAAGTGCTGGCGAACGCGTAACGCGGCAGATGTTCGTATTCGGTCAATTTCCAGTACGCGCCCGGCACATAGCGTTCGTGCATGAATTCTTTGAAGTCACTGCCCTTGGCTTCGGCGCATACGCCGAGTGAAGAGCTTAATGCATCGTTGATCGACGACTCTTCATCGGCAAAACGCACCGTTTCGCGCGGTGGCAAATCCACCAACCCACGCAACGTGATGTCTTTGAACATCAGACGCTTTAAAAATATCCCCAGTGACTTTGCCGAGTAATAGACCAGGTGCGAAGGAGGATGCCGGTAAGCCCACGAACCGAGGGATTCAACTGCATCGTTGCTGCGCGCATTCGGTGTCGTGACGACCACCAGGGTTTCCGGGCCGATCAAGCCTTTCCCGAAAAGCGTGAAAAACAGTGTGTAAGGGTCGGTCAGATGCTCAATGACCTCAAGCAACAGGACAAGATCAAAACATTGCGGCAAAACGTCTTCGACCCGCTCGACGATCGACATTTGTTCGCCGTGACGTTCTATTGCGATATTTCGCGCATGCAAGGACGGTTCAACCCCGACGCATTTCCATTGGCGATCCGCTGCCACTTTCAAATGGGTGCCATAACCGCAGCCGACGTCGAGCACCGAATACGCTGCTTCGCGTTGCGGGAAGCGGTCCAATAAGCTGGCCACCAAATGCAAGGACGGCTCGGTCTGCACATCATAATTTTCATAACCGCCGCGTTCGCCACCCTCAAACCACGCTTCCCGATCATAGAGTTTTTTAAGAACCGCTTCGCCTGGCATCGGCCACACAAAATCAGTCGCCGTTTCCGGGCAGCGCCAGATATCGAAACCGTCTACTTCACATAGTCGATGCGTTAGCGTTGAGTGCGACACCGGGCAAGTCGGCGGCATCGCTGAGGCCGCTTTGGAGCCGTGATGGTCATTCTTCTCGTGATCAAGCATTTCACTATTTCCTTGTTCTTTTTCAATTCATTGGCGGCGTCCGGCTCAAGTGCCCGTCGATCTCGTATGGTTTGCGCGCTCAACTTCAATTTGGGGTTGGGTATTGTAGGGTATCCATTGGCATGGATGGATGAAGCGACCCCAGGTAGGGAATTTCCAGCGCACGGAGAATGGCAAGGACAGCTCGGACAGTGCATAACAGATCGACAAATCTTCCGAGTTGGCGCCCAATGCGACGAGGTAGTCGCCAGGCGCTAAGCAGTTCGATTCCAACACTAATTTCCCGCGCAAAGTTCCGCCGGCTTCGCAAGGCTCCCAAAACACACCTGCTTCCAAGCTGGTTTGTCCGATGGTCCAGTCACCGTCTGCGCGGAAAATGCTGATGGTGAAGACGCTTCGATCTAATTTTACAATCGCTGAGAGGGTAAAGCTGAAGTCAATGGTTTCACCAACGGTGTACACCGGATTGGCATGGCCGCTTTTGCGGGCATGCTTGACGTCGATGAATTTTGCCATCCCGGTGTCTTTTTGCACAATGATGGAGGCCGGATTGCTATTCTCCATCTTGGTGCCCGTCGTCGCGACGTAGTATTCCTGGCACACGTTCACGGAGTCGCCAATTGCGACAATTTCTCCATGCTGCAACCAAATAACACGATCGCAAATCATTTGCAAGATACTTAAATCATGGGCAACAAACAGCAGAGTCGTACCTTGATCGCGTAATTCCTTGATTTTCAGAATACATTTGTTTTGAAAGGCAAGGTCGCCCACGCTTAACGCTTCGTCGACAATGAGAATTTGCGGGCTGACGTTAACCGCCACCGAAAATGCCAGGCGGACGTACATGCCGCTGGAATACACCTTGACCGGTTGATCAACGAATTCGCCGATGTCGGCAAAGGCCAAAATGTCATCGAGACGTGCATCAATTTCAGCGTGTGTCAGGCCCAAAATCGCCGCGTTCATATAGACGTTTTCGCGGCCGGTAAATTCCGGATTGAATCCGGCGCCCAATTCAAGCAGTGCGGCAATTCGGCCGCTGGTAAATATCTGGCCGGAGGACGGGGTAATCGTGCCGCAGATAATTTGCAGCAAAGTCGATTTTCCCGAGCCATTGCGACCGATGATGCCGACCGTTTCTCCCTTTTTGACTTCAAAGGAAACGTTTTGCAAGGCCCAAAACTCACGGAAATACTTGCCGGGAATTTTCCGTAATAGCTTAGAGAGGCGCGGCAAAATATATTGCTTTAACCGGTCTTGTGGCTTGGCGTAAATTTGATAGCATTTGCCAATATTTTGAATACTGATCACGGTATCAGAGAACATCGGAAAATCCTCTGCGGGTCTTCTGAAACCAGGCAAATCCTAGCCAGCAAATAATGGCGCTTGCCAAGGTATAGATTCCCAACATCAACCAATCGGGCATGACTCCCCAAATCAACACGCTTCTCGCCTGCTCAATCACGAACGTTAATGGGTTGGCATAAATGAACGGTCTGTATTCCGGCGGCAGCGACGCAACCGAATAGAATACCGGCGAGAGAAACATCAAGATGGTGGTGACGATGCTTACCGTTTGCGCCATATCGCGCAAATAAACGCACAGCGCGGATAGAAACCATGAAATCCCCATGGCAAACATCATTAGCGGCAGCAATATCAACGGCAGGAAAATGATGGTCGATTGAACTGATTGATGTATGACGAGGTAAAACACCAGCCAAACTGTCAGGCTGATGAGGGTATGGAAGAAGGTCGAGCCCAAGGAAACCCACGGAAGAATTTCAAGCGGGAATACTACTTTTTTGACGTAATTCACATTGGAAATGATCAAGCTGGGCGCACGATTGATGCATTCTGCGAGCAGCGAAAAAACGATCATGCCGGCAAATAGCACGACTGCAAACTCGGTTTTGCTGTCACTCGTGCCGTTCCAGCGCGCCTTAAAGACAACGCTGAAGATGAACGTATAGACTGATAGCATCAATACCGGATTGAAAAATGACCAAAGTATGCCCAACATCGATCCGCGATATCGTCCGATGACTTCGCGTTTAGTCATCGCCCAAATTAACTCGCGATGGGTGGTGAAGCTTCGGATCATCTGAACCGGAGAAATGGAAAAATTTTGCATCAATACTTCATAAATTCAGTTGATTTTTCATTGCCAAAAAGCAATTTTGTAAAAGGGAGTGCTGTGTGCGGCTGCCCAATTTTGCGTTTGCGGCGAATTTCTACCAGCGATGAATCATTGCACTGGCAAGTTAGGTGATGTTTCTAACATGGCAATGGTATCAGAAACCCCATTGCAATCCCCCTTAGTGGGCATCACCCTGATGGTGACAGCAATTAAATCGCAATGAGATTGAATTTTTCTGAATTTACCAAGTCAGATGATACCAAGCAATGCTTTACAATCGCTGGCGGTTGCCGCGCTTGGACGTTTGGATAAATCTAGAATACTCAAAAACGAATTATACTGATCGGTTCGCACGTCAAACTGTGCAATATTCTAGATATGTCGATAAATTGCTGCTATCACTGTTACTTTTGAACACAAGTATACTATGTTTATCCTTGGCTTCGCGGTGTTGATTACATTGAGTGAACCGATTGGCAACTAATAAATTATAAATAGAACAATGTCACCCATGCAAAACCGTAGAAATTTTTTCAAGAAATGTTTATTTGCCCTCCATGTCACCGTAGTTGGTGCAATGGGTTTCAACCTATCTTGGGCAGCTGACGCACCTATAAACAAGGCTGCGAGCGAAGCGAAAGATACCGCTAGCGCCTTGACGGCTCTTGGCGTGCAAAACCCGGGGCCGGGCAAACGTATTTTGCTGGACGTGCCTGAGATAGTTGATGAGAAGACAAGCGTGTCAATAAAGGTCAAAAGCGCGATACCTAATACCGACTGGATTGCTGTTCTGGTCGACAAGAACCCGAATCCATTTGTGGGGCAGTTCGATTTACTGGGCAAAGCGAATTCTATTGAGACCACTGTCAAGTTTACTCAAACATCGACAGTGGTTGCTATTGTGCGCGCAGATGGCAAATATTACCGCGTCGACAAGGAAATAAAAGTCGCCGGGCATGATTGCAATTAGGTTGTGGCCGTTAATTGGAGCAAGGGCAGCAGTGGTCCAACGTATTTTTCATATTTGCGCCAGCGTTGCACTGATGACTTGTTGATTTTTTGACGCACTTGCCATTTGCTAACAGTGCTAACCGAGCGCCTAGTCTGATGGAAATCAAGGCAACTTGGATCCCATGGGAGGTCAATGAACTCCAATATTTTGCGACTCCAGCCTTCTTGATCCTCGACCAGACTTTCGTATGGCACCTCCAATAAGGCGTTCTCCGGTAGAGTTATACGCCAATGCTGCATGATACGTAAATATTCGATGTAGAAATGCGCCAAATCATCCAAATTGTTGGAGTACGAATGCCCGCTTTCAAAAGGTTGGAAGTACGCGGATAGGCAGGTATCAACTGGGTTGCGTTGCGTATGGATGATTTTTGCGTTCGGAAATGCCGCGTGTATCAATCCCAAAAATAAAAAATTCCCAGGCATTTTATCTACGACACGCAGCGAATCCGTCGAAAATTCGGTAAGAAATTTAAGGTAACTATCAGCTACAGCATTTAATGCTGTGTCGTCAGGAGGCAAGTTAAATACGGTGGACTCATCACCGGTTGCGAAGTTTGACCAGAATGTTAGTTCGCCAGCGCCAAATGCAGCCGGGTGTGAGGCAATAATCTGCTCGGTGAGTGACGTGCCAGAACGCGGCATACCGACTATAAAGACTGGACGTGCAGATGTATTGGCATAGATCCGCTTCTGGCGCACCCAATTTCGGTCATATAGACGGATTAAAATGTCAACCGTTTGTGTGTTGTGATTCCGATCAAATGGTGCTTCGTTCGACCGTGCAAGTTCGTTGGCCCGTTGATAATTTACAAATGCCTGATCGAAATCGCCGACATCATCGAAA
>Ga0207099_1183_pt1 | contig 11674 bp, 5 predicted proteins | sample Alteio_BWMinHeat_85_FD_153521 | JGI IMG/M metagenome (GOLD analysis project Ga0207099, IMG submission 153521) | Enriched cells from forest soil in Barre Woods Harvard Forest LTER site, Petersham, Massachusetts, United States -... | ecosystem: Environmental > Terrestrial > Soil > Temperate forest >... | reverse complement strand
GCCGCTCACGATGCCGAACTGCAAGCGAAAGCGGCGGAAGCGGAGCTGACAACGCTGCGCGCAAATTTACAACGTGGGCTGCTCGATCAGGAATCGACCACGGCGACAGTTCATTCTGATTACGAACAAGCGAAGATGGAGCGGGAGACGAACGATCAGTTGGCCAAGAACGGTCTGATTGCAGAACTCTCCTACAAAACATCGAAGGTCAAAGAAGCCGAGCTCGCAAATCGAGACCAAATCGAAGAAAAGCGACTCAATTTTGCGCGCGACTCAATCGAACCGCAGATCGCATCAAAACAGGCGGCCGTCGATCAAGCGACGCAGCTGGCGACGTTGAAATCAAATCAAGTCGAAGCGCTCCATGTGCGTGCAGGCATGCGAGGTGTCTTGCAACAATTGCCGGTTGAGATTGGCCAGCGGGTTAAAGTCGCTGACAACCTGGCGCGTGTGGCGGATCCGACGAAACTCAAAGCGCAAGTCAAGATCGCGGAAACACAGGCAAAGGACATCCAAATAAATCAAACCGCTGTAATCGACACTCGAAATGGCACGGTCAATGGCCACGTGGTTCGTGTCGATCCCGCAGTCGAACAAGGAACCGTCACTGTCGATGTTGCCATTGATGGCGAATTGCCGAAGGGTGCGCGCCCGGATTTGAGTGTCGATGGTACCATCGAGCTCGAACGGTTGAATGATGTGATTTATGTCGGCCGGCCGGCCTTTGGACAAGAGAACAACACCGTCGGCATTTTCAAACTCGTCGCCGGCAGCAACCAAGCTGTCCGCACTCCGGTCAAGCTGGGCAAGAGCTCGGTAAACACGATTGAAATCGTGAACGGTCTCCAACCCGGCGACCAAGTGATTTTATCCGACACCAGCGCGTGGGATTCCCACGAACGCATTCGACTGAATTGATAGCCGATTTCTGAATGCGGATTGGTGATTTTAAATGTGAACGCACCCAGCAGTCGGTATCGAGGAATTCGCAATCAGAAATCAGAAATCAGAAATACGAATATGAACAACGGATCAACCCCTCTCATTCACCTCGATAACGTCACCAAAGTTTTCCTAACGGACGAAGTGGAGACACATGCGCTGGCGGGCATTCATCTGGACATTCGCCCGGGCGAATATATTTCCATCGCCGGCCCGTCCGGTTGCGGAAAATCCACGCTATTGTCGATCCTCGGTCTGCTCGACACGCCATCCAACGGGAGTTACTCGCTCAAAGGTCACGAAGTCGCGAACCTCTCGTTTCCCGATCGCGCGCGCATTCGCAATCGTGAGATCGGATTCATCTTTCAAAGTTTCAACCTGATCGGCGACCTGACCGTTTACGAGAACGTCGAGTTGCCGCTGACCTATCGCGGAATGGCTGCAGCCGAGCGGAAACAATTCGTCACCGAAGCGCTCGAGCGAGTCGGCATGGGACATCGCGCCAAACATTTGCCCAGCCAGCTTTCCGGCGGTCAGCAGCAACGCGTCGCGGTAGCGCGGGCCCTGGCAGGCAGGCCGGCAATTCTTCTCGCCGATGAGCCAACCGGCAATCTTGATTCACGCAATGGCGAGGCAGTGATGGATCTGTTGAAGGAACTGCACGCCGGTGGCGCGACTATCTGCATGGTGACCCACGACGAGCGTTTTGCCCAGCACGCCGATCGCACCGTTCACTTATTCGACGGTCGAGTCGTTGAAGATCGAATCGCTGCCTAGGAGCGAATCGCATGATTCAAGACCTTAGGTTTGCCGTTCGGCAGCTTTTCAAGGCCCCGGGATTTACTGTTGCAGCGGCTATTGTGCTCGCGCTCGGCATTGGCGTGAACACCGCGGTATTCAGCCTGGTGAACACGCTTTTCTTTGCCCCGCCTGCTTACGCCAAGCCGAACGAAATGGTGCAGCTCTTTTCCCAGGACAAGAAGGATCCAAAAAAATTTCGCGGGTTTTCTTATCCGACTTATCTCGACATCCGCGAGCAGAATACGGTCTTCACCGACGCCATGAGTTTCAATCTCGCGTTGATTGGTCTCGGCCAGAAAGGCGATACGCGCCGCACGTTCGCCGCCATCGTCACCTCGAATTATTTCTCCGTGCTTGGTGTCCCGCTGGCGCGCGGCCGCGTATTTGTGCCGGAAGAGGAAACGCCGGGCCGCAACACGCCGGTCGCGATCGTCAGTTATAGCTACTGGCAGAAGCACGACCTCGATCCAAGCGTGCTCGGCTCGCAGTTACTAGTCAACGGCCGGCCGTTCACCGTCGTCGGAATTACGCCGAAGGGTTTCGTCGGCACACTGCAGGTTTTATCGCCGGAGATTTGGTTACCGATGAGTGTTTACGATCAGGTAGCAAACGATTTCTCGTCGGAGAACAAGACCACGATTGACGATCGTAAAGGAACGCAGTTGCGCATCATGGGCCGGCTTAAACCCGGGATGACTGCGGCCGGGGCGAAGCCTGCGCTTGAAGGGCTAGCGGCCAATTTGGAAAAAGCTTACCCAGTCGAGCAAAAGGACCAGGTGTTCCTAACGGCAACGGTGTCGCGTAATTCCGTAAGCAACGACCCGTCCACCGGGAGTGGGATAAAATCCATCGCGCCATTGCTCCTCGGGATGGCGGTCGTGGTGTTACTGGTGGCGTGCCTTAACCTCGCAAACATGCTGCTCGCGCGCGGGACAGCGCGGCGCAAGGAAATCGCGATCCGTCTCGCGCTTGGCGGCAGCCGCTGGCGCATCGTGCGCCAGCTTCTCACCGAAGGTTTTGTGCTCGCGCTGCTCGGAGGCGTGGGTGGACTCATTCTTGGACTGTGGTCAACCGATCTGTTGGTTGGCTCAATGCGCAAGCTGATGCCGCTCGACATTGTCTGGTTGGGGGGACCGAACCCCGCAGTTCTGGCGGCGACGTTCGGATTTTGCCTGCTCTGCACGCTCATGTTTGCGCTCGGACCGGCATTGAAAATTTCGCGCAGCGCGCTGGTGACCGATCTGAAGGAACACGCCGGGGAAGATGTGGTGCGCCGTCGCTGGAAATTTTTACCGCGCAACCCACTCGTAGTCGTGCAAATCGCGTTCTCGCTCGCGTTGCTTACCGCTGCAGCTTTGTTCATTCGCGGCGCAGGCAAAGCCGCGTCTGTCGATACCGGGCTAAGACCAGGCGCCAGCTACCTTCTCGAAGTCGATGCGAGCTTGGCCGGCTACGAACCGAAACGCGCGCAGGAACTTTATCGCAGCTTGAACGAGAGACTGGCGGCGCTGCCAGGCGTAGAACACGCGAGCATTTCTTCATCGGTTCCGTTCGGGATGATTGAGGTAGACAGAAATGTCCAACGCGCCGGCGTCCGTCCCGGTCCAGACGCCAAGCCAGGGACCGCTGCCGAAGGCCTCGCCTTTAAGGCGGCCTGGAACAGCGTGGGCGCGGATTATTTTTCAACCGTTGGCGTGCCAGTGGTTCGTGGTCGCGCGTTTACCGAAGCGGAAGCAACGCAACCTGGTCCAAAGGTGGCCGTCATTGATGAGGCTCTTGCCAAGAAACTTTGGCCGGAGGGCGACGCGCTTGGCCAACGCATTCAGTATGCGGGCGAAAATGCGCCGGTGGCCAAGCGCGACGGAGGCGCCCACATTGGAGGTAGCGCCGATTTGAGTGAACAGGAGAAGCAGGAAGAGGCGATCGAAATAGTCGGCATCGTGCCGAAAACACGCCACGAGCTTTTTGAAAAGGAGGAGCCGGCCGGCGCGATCTACTTGCCGTTCGCCCGTGGATTTCAAAGCGACATTTCCTATTTCGTTCGGTTTAGTTCGCACGCTTCTGGAAACGAAGCCATCACGGCCGATTTGCTGCGGCGTACTGTGCGCGAGGTCGATCCCTCAATCCCGATCATTTCGTTGCGAACATTTGCCCAGTATCTTGATTCAAACCTGGATCTCTGGATTGTTCGCGCTGGCGCCGCGTTGTTCTCCATCTTTGGGGGACTTGCGCTTGGTCTGGCCGTAGTTGGTCTCTACGGAGTCAAAGCTTATTCGGTCGCGCGGCGAACACGCGAGATCGGCATCCGCATGGCGCTTGGCGCGAAGCCGGCCGCGGTCTTGCGATTGATCATGGGCGAAGGCTCAATCATGCTTCTTAGCGGCATCGCGCTTGGCCTTCTTCTCGCTGCCGCGACTGGAAGAATACTCAGCGGAATTTTGTACGAGGTTGGCGCATTCGATCCAATCGCCTTTACCGCTGCACCGATGTTACTCGCGGCCGCTTCTCTCGTCGCGACCTGGCTGCCGGCACGTCGCGCGGCGCGATTGAACCCGGTCGAAGCACTCCGTTACGAATGACCTGTGATATATGCTTAACGAAATCAAGGTCGCGTTTCGTGGATTGCTGAAAAGCCCCGGCTTCACTGTCATCGCGATAGCGACCTTGGCGCTCGCCATCGGTGCGACCACCGCGGTCGTTAGTTTGGTCAACGCCTTGCTCGTTAGGCCGCTGCCCTATCATGACCCATCCGGACTGGTCTTGCTCTGGGAACAATTTGCCTTGCAGGGACTGGAGCGAATCCCGGTGTCGGCCCCCGAGTTTCGCGATTACGAAACGCAATTGCATAGCTTCGAGAAGATCGCGGCATTTGATTATACAACCTTTAACCTGACCAGCGGCTATCTTCCGGAACGAATTCAAGGCGCAGTTGTTTCGCCAAGTATGTTTGCCTTGCTCGGAATTCAACCATCGCATGGGCGCGCCTTTTCGGCCGACGAGCAAGGACTCGGCCACGACGACGTGGTAATTATCAGCGAGCGAATCTGGACACGCCGTTTCAATTCCGATCCGGCCGTGCTCGGGAGCAAAATGGTGCTGGATGGGCGCGCATTCACCGTCGTCGGAATTATGCCGGCGGCATTCGAATTCCCGCTGCCGCTTTTTAATGTCCAGGGCGGAAAATTTGGCGAGCGCGTCGAAATCTGGAAACCAATCGCGTTCACTGAAAATGAAATGAAATTGCGCGGTTCTCGTGATTACAGCGTCATCGCGAGGCTGCGGAATGGCGCGAGCGTGCGCCAAGCACAAGTGGAAATTGACGCGTTGATTCGCGATTGGCAGAAGCAGTACCGCACCGCCTATGGAAGCGAGGAGAGTTTCGGCAGCAAGATTTATCCGCTGCGGGAACAGGTGGTTGGTGGAATGCGTGCTGGACTGGCGATTTTGCTCGGTGCGGTCGCATTTGTTTTGCTTATTGCCTGCGCGAACCTTGCGACAATGCTCTTGGCTCGCGCCAGTGGACGAGAACGCGAGTTCGCTATTCGTGTGGCGCTTGGCGCCGGACGCTGGCGGTTGTTGCGGCAGCTTCTAACCGAGAGCGTACTACTCGCGCTTAGTGGTGCCGCAGCCGGAATCATATTGTCCGTTTGGGCGCTTGAATTCTTCAAACGCGTCGGCGCGCACACCATTCCGCGACTCGGAGAAGTGAATGTCGATCTTAGAGTGCTGATTTTGATGGCAGTGGTCGCGATTGGAACCGGAATCTTGTTCGGATTGCTTCCTGCCTTGACCAGTTCGAAACCGGAACTGACCGAGGCGTTGAAAGACGGCGGCCGTGGCGCGAGCACCGGTCCACGCCGTAACCGAATTCGCGACGCGTTGGTCGTCGCCGAGATCGCGCTCGCGCTGGTGCTCCTCGTTGGTGCGGGACTTTTAATGAAAAGCTTCGTGCGATTGCAAAACGTCAATCCCGGATTTAATCCGCACAATGTCCTGACGATGGAGATTTCTCTGCCGCAAGCAAAGTATCCCGCGCCCGGGCCCAGTTATATTGGCGGCGAAAAGGCAATAACCTTCTTCGCCGAAGCTCAGCGTCGCATTTCGCAGCTGCCAGGTGTTGAAGCCAATGCCTGTGCCGCGATTCTCCCTCTTAGCGGGTCGAACAGTGACTCCTCGTTCGAGATCGAAGGCAGGCCGCGGCGCGGTGGCGGTCCCGGTCCGGATGAAGAAATGCGTGTGATCTCACCAAATTTCTTTCGCGTGTTACAAGTCCCGCTTCTCCAAGGCCGCTTTTTCAACGACGCCGATACGTCCACTTCACCAAAAGTCGTGATCGTTAATGAAGGGCTCGCCCGGAAATATTTTCCGAATGGCGAGGCGTTGGGAAGGCGGATCACGTTTGACGATCCGAGTAAGGATCCGAAATGGATCACCATTGTTGGAATCGTGGGCAGCATGCGACATCGTGCACTCGATCTCGACCCCCAGCCCGAATATTATCTTCCACACTCGCAATTTTCGCTGCGTAACGCACTCGTGGTAGTGCGGAGCAAACTAGATCCACGCAGTTTGACGTCGGCAATTCGGAGTCAGATCCAATCGATGGACTCCGAGCTCCCAATAGCCCACGTGCGCACTCTCGACGAAGTTGTGGCCGATTCAATCGCGCCGCGCCGGCTTTCTGTCGTTTTGCTCGGCTTCTTTGCCGGCATTGCCGTTCTCCTCGCCGCAGTTGGTCTTTATGGCGTGATGTCCTATCTGGTCGTGCAGCGCACTCACGAGATCGGCGTCCGGATGGCGCTCGGCGCGCAACGCCGCGACGTCCTGGGTTTAGTTGTCGGACACGCCGGAAAATTAGTCGGGATCGGTACCATCCTCGGCTTGCTGGTAACTTTGTTTGCAACCCGCGCGCTCTCGAGTCTGCTCTTTGGCGTCGGCACGTTCGATCTCGCGACCTTCGCTTTCGTCACTTTCACGCTTGCCTCGGTTTCGTTAATCGCAAGTTACATCCCGGCCCTTCGCGCCACCCGGGCCGACCCGATGATCGCGCTCAGTCACAACGCTTAGGTTTATGATCAAGCTGCGTCACATCGAACGTTTTTTTCCTTTGGCCAAAGGAAAATTCTTTTATGTCCTGCGCGACATCAACGTCGATATCGCGGAAGGCGAATTTGTTTCCATCATGGGCCCGTCCGGCGCGGGAAAGTCGTCCCTCCTTCACATTCTTGGAATGCATGATCACGGTTGGAGCGGCGAATATTTTCTCAGCGACGTTGGCGTCCATCCTCTCAAAGCAAAAGAGCGCGCCGCGCTTCGCAACGAACAGATCGGGTTCGTGTTTCAGCAATATCATCTGCTGGATGATTTGACCGTTTACGAAAATCTCGAGATCCCGCTCTCCTATCGCAAGGTAAACCGGAGCGAACGAGAAAGCATTGTCGCGGACACGCTCGACCGTTTCCAGATCGTCGGGAAGAAAGATTTGTATCCAAGCCAGTTATCCGGCGGACAGCAACAGCTCGTCGGCGTCGCGCGGGCGATCATTTCCAATCCGAAGCTTCTTCTCGCCGACGAGCCGACTGGCAATCTCCATTCCAGTCAGGGCGAAGAGATCATGAATTTGTTCAAGAGATTGAACGCTGAAGGAACAACCATTGTGCAGGTTACGCATTCCGAGAAAAATGCCGGTTACGGAAATCGCGTCATCCAACTGCGCGACGGCTGGATCGTTAACAAATAACAACAGGTAAAATCTATATGATTCTAGATTCGTTTCGTCAGGATGTGCGCGTCGGTCTTCGAGTTTTGTTCAAGGAGAAATCGTTCTGTTTCCTGGCCGTGCTCGTCCTCGGCCTCGGGATCGGCGGCGCGACTACCCAGTTTACCGTGGTCAACGCAGTCGTGTTGCGCGGATTTTCATTTCCGCATCCTGAGCAACTGATGAGCGTGGGATTGATTGATCCTCAAGCGAGCGCGCAAAACAATAATTTCGGTATCGGCAACATTCCGACGGCTCAGGATTACGAGGATTTGCGCGCTGGACAGCAGTCGTTCGCCCAGATGGCTGGCTATTTGAGCGGATCGACAATCAACCTGAGTTACAAAAACAATCCGCAGCGTTACACCGGTGCCTACGTCACCGACGATTTTTTCAAGATTATCCGCGTGTCACCGATTATGGGCCGCGATTTCACGGCCGAGGACAACAAGCCCGGCGCGGAAAAGGTCACTATCCTCGGTCACGAAATCTGGCAGCGCGATTTCAACGGCGATCCCAACATCGTCGGACAAAGTGTTCGGATTAATGGCAAGGCCGCCACGGTCATCGGCGTTATGCCGGCGAATTTGAAGTTTCCGGTCGCCGAACAACTCTGGGTTTCGCTTTACAATGAGTTTCCTCCAAAACCGCGTGGTGAGCTGCTGATCGGGGCCAACAATCCCGCACCGGCGGTGATCGGCCGGCTCAAGCCGGGTGTGAGCATCGATCAGGTGAACGCGGAGTTCGTTGGTCTTGCCCGCCGTTTGGCGCAGGACAATCCGAAAACGAACGCGACATTCACTTCGGCGAGCGTGCAGCCGCTTCTGAACGCGATGACTGGTCCGCAACTGCGTCAGCAAGTTTGGGGAATGCTTGCCGCGGTCATCCTCGTTTTGCTCATCGCCTGCGTAAACGTGATGAACATGCAATTTGGCCGCGCCGCTTTGCGGGCGAAGGAAGTGGCGATTCGCGGCGCACTCGGCGCCACACGTTGGAGAATCGTGCGCCAAATGCTGACCGAAAGTTTCGTCGTCGCCGCATTCGGAGCGGTCGCAGGCGTGTTGCTGGCCCATTGGGCGATCGACATGTTGGTTCGCGCGACAAGCGCCTTGTCGCAGCCCTTGCCTTACTGGATTCAATTCAAAATTGATGGGCCCGTTCTCGTATTCACGGTCGCCATAACTTTGGTTGCCACGCTCGCTTCCGGTTTAATTCCGGCATTGCTCAGCGCCCGCGGCAACGCCGCAGAAATCATGAAGGAAGGTGGACGCGGCAATAGCAGCCGCCTGGTCAACATCGTCACCCGCGTACTGGTCGTCGGTCAAATTGCGTTGACGGCCGCACTCCTGATCGCGGCTACGCTCCAAATCAAATCGATCCGGAATCAGCTCACGCTCGCCTACGGTTACGATGAGAACGCCGTTTATACCGCGCGCATGGCTTTGATGGAAGGCGCTTACCCGACGCAGGATGCCCGGCGGGAATTTTTTCTTCGCGCGGTGCGTGCATTGCGTGCCAATCCCCAGTTCCAGTCTGCCGCCATGACCGATCGCTTTGAAATGACCTTTGCCGGGGAAGGTCAGTATGAAGTGGACGGCCAAAATTATCTGACCGACCGCGATCGGCCGCGAGGAAACTTCGAATCTGTGTCGGATGATTATTTTGCGACGCTCGGCTTAAAGATCTTGGAAGGCCGCGACTTCACAATCGATGATGCAGACGCAAAACAGCCGGTGGCGATCGTAAACGCGAGTTTTTCTCGAAAGTATTACGGTCACGAAAGTCCGATTGGCCGGCGGATTCGAATTTTCAATCCGGGTCAGCCGCAGTCATGGCGAACCATTGTCGGGGTCGTTCCGGACACCCTGATGCAGGGTCCATTTGACCAACAGACCGAGACCGCGGGCTTTTACATGCCGCTACTTGGCGCCGAGCCGGCCACTCAATTTTGCACGATTATTGTTCGTCCGCGTCCAGGACAGGGCGCTGATACCCTTGGTCCAGCGTTGAGTAAGGCCGTAGCGCAACTCGACGCGAATCTCCCAATTTATTTCACGGGCGCGCCGGCGCGGTTCCACGATGAAATCCTGGGGGGCAACCGAATCATCGCGACGTTATTCGGCATCTTCGGAGCCGTCGCATTCATTTTGTCGGCGGTCGGTCTCTTTGGCGTGATGAGTTTTTCGGTTAACCAACGCACACAGGAATTCGGAATCCGCATGGCGTTGGGCGCGGATGCAGCGCGCATTTTCCGAATGGTAATGACCCAAGGCGCCTGGCAATTAGTGATCGGCCTTGTACTTGGCGCCGGTGGAGCAGCGCTTCTTCTCGGAGTCCTCGCCGCCGCTGCTTTGCAAAATATCCTCTTCAAGGTCAACGCGCTCGATCCGTTCATTTATTTCGCTGTCTCGGGACTGCTCACTTTCGTGGCGGCAGCTTCTTGCTTTGTCCCAGCGCGCCGTGCTACCCGCGTCGATCCGATGGTCGCACTTCGTTATGAATAAAAATTAAGGAGGGACAACGATGTTCACCGATGTTCGATTTGCTTTTCGGATGCTGGTGAAGACACCGGGCTTCGCCGCAATCGCCATCTTGACGCTCGCTCTCGGCATCGGCGCCAACACTGCCCTCTTCAGTTTGATTCACGATTTGTTTCTCCGAGGCCTGCCGTTCCAGGAACCGTCGCGCGTCGTTCGCATTTACGGTGAAGCGAAGGAACGCGATCTAAGACAACTTCCTTTCTCCGTGCCGAAGTTTTGGCATTACCGCGATGGGCAAACTATTTTTTCCAGTTTCGCCGCGGATTGGGGCAACGGCTACATCCTGACCGGATTGGGTGAACCGGTCCAGGTCCTCGGTGAAAATGTTACCGCGAATTATTTCGACTTGTTAGGCGTTCATCCGATTCGCGGCCGCAATTTTCTTCAGCAGGAGGAAATGAAAGACAACGTCGCGCTGGTGACGGAAGATTTTTGGCGCAAACGACTCAGCTCCGATCCCATTGTGCTCGGCCGCAGCATCGCTTTAAACGGCGTCGCCACCACGATCGTTGGCGTTTTGCCCAATCTCCCGATCTCGTGGTTCGGCCGTGACGCCGAGGTTTTTATCGCCACGCCGTTTGATAAGCCGGACGTAACCAAAGATAGATTGATGCGCGGTGTCAGTTTCATGCGCTGCATCGGACGATTGAAACCTGGCGTCACGATGCAACAAGCGCAAGCGACGATGCCCGCTCTGGAGCAAAGCTATCGCGCGCAACATCCGGAAACCGCGGATTGCACTTGGACGTCGGTCCTGATGAGCGCGCCCGAAGACGTGACGGGCGATTTGCGGCCGGCTTTCGTTACGCTGCTCATCGCGGTCGGCGCGGTGTTGCTGATTGCCTGCAGCAATGTCGCAAATCTTTTACTCGTTCGTTTCAGCGGACGCCGGCGTGAAATCGCGTTGCGAATGGCTTTGGGAGCTGCGCGACGCAACGTCGTTCGACTGTTCGTGCTCGAAAGTACAACCATCAGCGTGATTGCCGGCGGGATTGGCCTGACCCTCGCTCTTTGGATCGTGGCGGTCGTTCCGAAAGTCGCCGGCGACAATGTTCCGCTCGAGAGCGCGGTCACGCTTCACTGGCCGGTCCTTCTTTTCACGCTTGCCCTTTCAGTGCTGACCGGCCTCGCGATGGGAGTTTATCCGGCTTGGCAAAGTTCCCGCGCCGATCTGGTTGATGGATTGAAAGAAAGCGGCCGCGGCGTTAGCGGCGGTCGCGGACAACATCGACTCCGTCGCGGACTCGTCTCGGCGCAGGTTGCTCTCTCAATGGTCTTGCTCGCCGCCGCGGCGATGCTCATCTCCAGTTTCGTCAGACTCAGCAATCAGGAGACCGGCTTTCGGTCAGACCACGTTTGGGCTGGTGGTATCGGTTTACCAGCAGCGCGATACCCGGATGCTGCATCGCGCGGTCATTTCGTCCAACGTTTGGTTGACGAACTGCAAGTAGCGCCCGGGGTTGAAGCAACAGCGACTGCCGATGCGGTCCCGTTGAGCGGCAATTATTCGGGAGCTCCGTACGCGCGCACGGATGGCAATCCGTTGCCCTTAAATCAGCGCCCGCTCGGTTTAACACGCAGCATTTCGCCGGGATATTTCCGCACTTTACGCGTCCCACTTCTCGCTGGTCGC
>Ga0207099_1119_pt1 | contig 11754 bp, 10 predicted proteins | sample Alteio_BWMinHeat_85_FD_153521 | JGI IMG/M metagenome (GOLD analysis project Ga0207099, IMG submission 153521) | Enriched cells from forest soil in Barre Woods Harvard Forest LTER site, Petersham, Massachusetts, United States -... | ecosystem: Environmental > Terrestrial > Soil > Temperate forest >... | reverse complement strand
ATTTGAGCTTGATCAATAAGGACTGCGCTCTTGCGACGTCAGAAGCTCTCGTTCGGCAGTTTGAGGTCGGCCGCCGCCACTCCGAGCGCACGACCGACTTTCGCTCTGCCAGGCTCCAAAAGTTACCAGTCGAGTCGGCTTCGCGACAGTTGGTCGGATCGATTCTGCCAAGGCGATCGCTTCCCACAAAGCGACTTCGCGGGGACTGTACAAATCATTTCGGCGACAAGACACACAGTTTCATTGGCTTCGGGGGTTGGAGGGCTTTTTGAAGATCATTCGGCGGCAGCAAATGAAGACACCACTGAATGCCAGGATCGCAGGAGCCAACCCGAAGACCACCCAAAGTGCTTGGATGAACCACCCGAACCGGCCAAAATGTAAGCTCGAAAGCCAGTCCAATGCAGAGTTTGCGAATCGGCCCACACGGTCAACCGAATAAAGAATGTTAAAAGGATCTGGGAAAACAAAATAGATCCCGGAGACTCCCCAGAGCAGGACAAGAAGAAACAACCAGAAACCCAGCGCGCTATGAAGATCCCAGTTGATCCGCGCGAAAGTACCGCTCCAATCGACAGTGAGACTACGGCGCCAATGATTCGTTCCCGGCCACCAAATAAAGGCGCCGGTGAGGCAAAGGAGCGTCAGGCAACCCCCGCCGATGCCGTTAACGAAGCGGCCGGTTGTCCGCGTCAACAGGCTTGAGTGGAGGCGTACTAGCCATTCGACGAGATCATTTCCCGCCAATTCGTTGCGAAAAACAATCGCGCTGCCGGAAATACTCATCAGGAGAAGATACGCCGCGGCTAGCGCGCCTAACCAAAGGTGCACCTGAAAGACAATCCGTCGAACCAGTAGTCTCTCCGGATGTTCTAACCACAGTTGCCAATCGGTGATCGGGCGTTTATCGGTCAAGAATTCGAGGGTATCACAAGAATATTGGCAAATCAGGCCCTGGAACTCAATCGTCGTTGGAATACCGGCGCGGAACTCTTCTGGGGAAAATGGGGAACGGTCGCAGCTTTCTAAAGCCTCAGAAGACGGGTTCTGTCACATAACAGGGTTACTTCCCACAATGCTTCCGGGACTTTATGAGCACTTCTTATAGGTTTTACGGCAGCTGTTGGCGCGCTGTTGGTGCGATGCTCACACCAAGTAGACCTGCCATGCGCGGAGCCTTTCGTTTGTCAGTAAAAAAATTGCACTCTCGGTTCTTCTGCGGCGGCGAACGCTTTCATGCGATAAATTCCTATGGACATTCCAATGGAGACGCGATAATCTCCTATGCACAATCCAAAGGAGTGCACAAAATGAATCACGATCGATCCGAGGTCCTGCAGGGAACTCTCGATCTGATGGTGCTAAAAACGCTCGACGTACTCGGGCCGTTGCACGGTTATGGCCTCGCGCGGCGGCTTGAGCAAATCAGCGAAGACCTGCTTCGGCTGAACGAAGGCACGATTTACACTGCCCTGATGCGTCTTCAGCAACAGGGTTGGATTTCGACGGAGTGGGGCGAGTCGGAGAACAACCGAAAGGCGAAGTATTACTCCATAACCAGGGCGGGAAAGAAGCAATTGGGACGCGAAACCGAGAGCTGGCAAAGAACCGCCGGTGTCATCGACCGTGTGCTGAAACTTCAAAGCGAGGAGTAGACAAAATGCTTGCGCGCGCGCGTTCGCTATTTTTCCGTCTTATTGCTTCTCTGCATCGCAGGGGCCTCGAGCAGGATCTCAATGAGGTACAGAGTCATCTTAATGCGCTCGAAGGGCGGTTCCTAAGACAGGGAATGAGCCCGGAAGAGGCGCGATTTGCCGCGCGGCGTGCCTTTGGCGGAATCGATCAATTGAATGAGCTGCATCGCGAGCAGCGATCCTTCCTCTGGATCGAACACGCCCGCCAGGACATTCGTTTCGCTTACCGGAATGTTCGCAGGAATTCTGGTTTTGCGCTTCTTGCCGTCTGCACGCTCGGACTCGGAATGGCCGCGGTAACAACGATGTTCACAGTTGTCAACAGCGTTTTGCTGCGGCCGGTGCCGTATCAGAAACCGGATCGGCTGGTTCAGATGGCGGAGTATTACAGGAGACCGCAGCACGGGAAGGTGCTTGCGCGCGTCCCGGAAGGAGCAGATTGGCAATACCGGAATTCCGTGTTCGAAGCACTCACGTTTTATCAGCCCGGACAGGCGGTTTTGCACGATTCAGAGCTTCCGGAATCGGTGAACGTCGTTCGCTCCACGCCGAACTTCTTTTTCGTGTTGGGACGAGAGCCTTTGATCGGGCGAGGGTTCGCTCTCGAAGATGCCACTGGCGCAAGCGACAAAGTAGCAGTCGTTAGCTACGCATTTTGGCAACGATGCCTACACTCGGATGATTCGGCGATTTCCCGGAAAATACGCATCGACAACACCGTCTTGTCGGTCGTGGGTGTGATGCCGCGCGACTTTCGTTTTCCCATAGGGATTCCTGAAGCGGACTTATGGATTCCGACGGCGCGCAACCGCTTGCTTGGGGGCGGAAGACCCTTAGGGCGTCTCAAGGCCGGGATTTCCGTTAGTGAAGCCGCGGCATCGCTCAACGCAATCATTCGGCAACTGGAAGACGAATACCCTGAGACGAAAGCGGACCGCGGGATACAAGTACGGCCTGTATTCGCCATTGGCGAGGGGAACACGCAGGTTCTACAGATTCTTTCCGCAGCTGTCGCCCTGGTATTGCTGATTGCCATCGTGAATGTGGCGAACCTCAAACTATCGCATGCGGTGACGCGCGAACGCGAAGTTGCCATCCGGTTTGCTCTCGGTTCAGGACGGGCCCGCCTGATCCGGCAGTTCCTGCTCGAGAGCACGTTCCTCGGCTGTGTGTCCGGCGGGTTGGCCCTCTTGCTTTCATATGTTGGCATTGAATTGTTATTGCGATGGATACCAGCAGGTTTCCCGCGCGCCACGGAAATCGCTATCGACGGCAACGTGTTCACGTTCGTCGCCGTAGTCAGTATCCTGGCCTCGGTTGGATTCGGTATTGTCCCAGCGATTAGCTGTTCCAAGCCGGATCTGACGAAATCTTTGAAGGACGGAGGACACGCGGTTTCTGAGGGACGTAGCCGCCGGGTCCTTCGGCATTTGCTGATCGCGAGTGAAATAGCTTTGACGACGCTACTTCTCACGGGTGCAGGATTGATGGCCAAGAGCTTCTGGAAGCTCATTACCATTCCCCTAGGCTTCGAGCCGCAAGGCGTGGTCGCCGTGCAATTCCAGTTTCCGTGTCCTGCATGCGATACCTCCAGTGGCATAAACGCCAATCCTGCGCAGCGATCGCTATTCGTTGCTCGCATGCTCGAACGTCTCCGGAATTCTCCTGACGTTGAGAGTGCCAGCTTCACGACAACAGTACCGATGACAGGTCCGAGTTACCGGCCAATCACGATCGAGGGCATGCCGCACGAACCACAACCAGTGCCGATGGAGTCCGAGATTACGCCGGACTTTTTCAAGACCTTAGGCATTCGATTTGAGAGCGGCAGACCGCCGAATCCCGGGGAACAGGCCGTCGTGATCAACAAGACAATGGCGAAGATGCACTGGCCCAATAGCACGTCGATCGGCCAAAACCTCAAACTTGGTGATGCCCGCGAGGTCGTACCATGGATACCGATCGTGGGCGTTGTGGAAGATTACAAGAACGTCGACATCAGGCAAACCAAAGAGGTGCCCCAGATTTTCACCTCTTGCCAATCCTGCGGGACATTGCTCATCAAAGTGAGGAGTCAGTCGGCGAATGTCGTGGCGATCGTCCGCGAGGCCGTCCTCGCTGTCGATAAGACGGTGCTGATTGCGCGCGTTCGCGATATGGATACTACAATCGGCAATGTTAGTTCCGTTTCGAATCCGCGGTTTCAGACGGTTCTTTTTAATGCCTTCGCGGGAACGGCTTTTTTGCTGGTAATAGTGGGAGTGCTGGCCGTCACTTCATATGCGGCTTCGCGTCGGACTCACGAGGTGGGCATCCGCATCAGTCTCGGTGCGAGCCAGTGGAAGGTCCTTCGTCTGATGATGCGGCAATCGATGGCGCCAGCATGTTTCGGTTTGTTCCTGGGCGTGCTTGGATCACTCGCGCTTACGCGCGTCCTTACAAGTTACCTCATTGAAGTAAGCCCCACAGATCCATGGATTTTTATCGCCTCTACGTCGCTGGTGCTCGTGGTTATCACCTTGGCGTGCCTCATGCCCACTCTGCGGGCTACTGCTGTGGATCCGGTGTCGGCATTACGTCACGAATGAAGGGCAGCTGGGTGTTGACCTGAAAAATGAGCAGGCAAAAGCATTCTATGGCCGTGACCAAACATTTTTTCGTCGCGTGGGTACCCAAAGAAAGTTGTCGGGAACGAATTATGCCAAGAACCTCAGGATTCCTTTTCTGTCTGGGAGCGTTCGTCGTCGCCGCTATGCCGCTTTGGCCCCAAACCGCCGTGCCGGCGCGCTCATTCGAGGTCGCTTCCATTCGTGAGCACCCAGGGCCGCTTCGCGTGATGAAAGGGCTAACGATCTCGGGCACTCTCGTCAGATTCGATGGTTACACAGCCCTGATGTTGGTACAGGAGGCGTATGGTATGAAGCCATACGAGGTTACATACGCCGGCCAGCCATTGACTTCCTTCTACGACATCATGGCTCGCGCTTCGGGGGACGTTCCGCTGAGCAATGCCGAGATGAGGCAGATGTTACAGACGCTGCTCGCCGAGCGCTTTCGTTTGAAGGTGCATCATGAGTCGCGCGAACTCGATGTGTACGTGCTCGCAGTCGCGAGGATCGGATCGAAACTGAAGGAAAGCCCCGGGGACGGGGAATGCCATTCCCTAATCGGACCGGTGAATCCCGCAGACCGGAACTATCGCTATTCGTATACTCATTGCCCGCTGTCACGTCTTGTCGAAAGCCTTTCATTGGATCGGCCCGTGGTCGATGGGACGGGACTCACCGGATACTATGACATTGCGTTTGCTGCCACGCCAGAGTTCCGGCTTCGCAATTCGTCTGAGCCTGGCGATGCGAGTGTTTTCGATGTTCTGCAGTCCGGGCAGGGACTAAGGCTTGAACCGCGGAAGGCGCCGATTGATGTGCTCGTAATCGATCACGTCGAACAGCCAGTGGAAAACTGATATCCCGGTAGATTTGGCCGCCGACAAGTCGGGATTCGTAACGCCGATGTGTTCACAAAGTCGATCTCAACTCCTGGTCAGTCCGCTACTCGTAGAAGTCTCATAAGGTCCCATAAGTCGCGTTAGAGGAAGCGATCGCATCGTGTTACAGAATGCGACTTCGCGGACTCTACAAGCACTTCTATAGTTAAACAAATTACCAACAGATGAGAACGTTAAGGCGTAAGCCAGCGTCGCCAAATGTTATCAGCTCAACGCATGCTGCGCTCGTTGGCAGCCGTCGTTTGCTAAGCCTCGATCACGCGGGTCGAATCCGCCGTTTTTAAAGCATCGAAATAGTGGTTCTCGCCCTCATCTTCGTACTCGCGAATGACGGACAGCCCAGCTGCTGCGAGTTGATTTCGATATTCGACCGCTCCGAGCGATCGTGACTCCAATCCCGTCATCGCATCGTTCCATACCAGTGGTTTGTCTTCCGACGTAAACAGCAGACGGCCACCAGGTACCAATATGTCCGCGACTCGCTGAATGAGCCGCCGCTGTTCTTCGGTGGGAAGGAGAAATATCAACCCCCACGCGATGACGGCATCGAACGTCCGATTGAAGAATGTGGAGTCCTCGACAGCTTCGCAGGCGACCGGTAGCCCAGGCAAATTGCGTCGAAATGCTTCAATGAAGGATGGCGAGGCGTCGATCGCATAGACATTCAAACCTTCCGTGACCAGGACGTCCGTTATGGGGAACCCCGCCCCGCAGCCTAAATCGATGACCGCGGCCCCACGCGGAAGGGTCCGTGCCCACTCACGTACAGGTTTCACACCGATGCCTTTCGAGCGTGTCCGCGCACTACCTCGCCCTGCCAGGAACTCAGCAGCGGCACCTTCGTATCCGTTGGATCGATCCGTCATTGAATAGGGGTCCCTATGGTCGTCTACCACCTCACATACGGGGCGGTCGAACACACCTACAATATACGAGGCAACGGTTTCTGCTGCATTTCGTTGTGTAACCGCGAAACCGTAGAAGTGCCCCTCTCTAAAGTCCGCGAAGTCGCATTCTGTTCCAGAACGCCATCGCTTCCTCCACTGCGACTTCACGGGAATGAGGACTCCCTCGAAGGAAATCCCACGCTACTTTCAGCCGTGGTCCAAACACGCTAATTTGTGGATGGTTTTTCTACTGAATCGATCACCAGATGTTCCGCGCTCACCTTCTGTGACAGCAGTTGCAGGCTTAGCTGCTCTCGCAGCGCAGTGAAGATCGACGGAGCGCCGCTATCTTGTACCGTTGGAGAAGGTTGATCCTTTCTCGCGACCGCGATTTCCGCTGCGTACGTGAGAGAAAAGTCGTACGTTCCCTCGATATTCGTCTTATCGATAACGAGTCCGATCCCAAACGTCGTCAATAATTCGGCCAGCGTTGCCATCGATACATTTCGGGCTGATAGGGTGATCGCGCCATTCGGCGCCGCGGTTCGCTTTATTCGATCTCGCCCGGTAACGGTTTTGTTCCTGGCGGGGACCAGATTCGAACCCCTGTTTGCCCTACCTAGCACGTAGCCAGCGGTTTCGCGCGATTCACGATGCAATTTCAGCTTAAATCGATCGGCGATCAAGGTTTGCATCATTTGGTGAAGATCGCCCGCGGTCACGATCGGCGGATTCTCCGCGATCGCTTCAACATCGAACACATCAGAGTGCACCCAGTCCGTACCGCCCAGAACGACGCTTCTCGGCGGTTGGTTACGAATCCAACTCAGGTCATCGCTGTAAGCGACAACAATAAGATTATCCAAACGAGATCCTTCAAATACGCAGCGGCCAAGCGGAACCTGAACCTGGGCCCGCTGCGGATCGGGCACCGTATCAGATCCTCGACATGCCCGACGCGGCGTGCTCGAAGTCTTGTTGCTCGGTCTTATACTCGCAGCTGCGAATTGGGCTTGCACTGCCGCGGCAGAAGATGGCAAGCCGTGTTCCGCGAGCATTGCCCCGCCAGCGAACGTTCCCAGTGCCGCTGCTGAAAGTAATAGTCTTTTCCCCAAAAACGAACGACTCGGCATTACCTTTGTCATTGCTGATCCCATCAGAGAATAACTTTTGATAGACGCAAATTTCCCAGGGTATTTTGATCCAAAGACACACCCAATGTCCCACAAGTCGCATTCCCGGAAGTAATCAGGTTATGTAACAGAATGCGACTTCGGGGACTTTAGGGGCACTTCTACAAGTAACTGTGCCCGCGGACGGCCGGCGCAGGACGTACTGTTACAATTTTCGTGAAGCGCAAGTCGCAAGAGAAACGCCTCATCGGCCGCCGTCTCGTGTGACGCTTTCCGAAATAAGTTGCATTATTACTACTGCGATAGTTATTATGACGTCGAAGTAGGCTACCACCAATGAAACTTCCGAAACTCGGCCGGCTCGAATTGCAAATCATGGAAATCTTCTGGAAGCGGGGCGCATGCTCCGTGCGCGAAGTTCAAGAAGCCTTCCCGGAGAGGAAGCGGCCCGCATATACCACCGTCCAGACGACGGTCTATCGTCTCGAAACCAAGAAAGCACTGCGGTGCGTCAAACGAATCGGCAAAGCGAACATTTTTGAAGCAGCGATTTCTCGCGCCGACGCGCAAACGCGCTTCATCGACGAGTTGTTGAGCATGTTCGGCGGCCAGGTAAAGCCTGTGATGGCGCGCCTCGTCGATACCGGAAAGCTCACGATGGAGGACGTCAAAGAGGTCGAGGAGATGCTGCGTACCTACCGCGGAAAGGGCAAGACGAAATGATTCCCGAATATTTGTCTCCGCTTGCGAACCATCTTTGGCAATCGACCATCGTTACCGCCGGCGCAGCGCTCCTCGCGTTCGCCTTGCGCAAGAATAGCGCGCATGTTCGCTACTGGCTGTGGTTTCTGGCTGCGATTAAATTTCTCGTTCCTTTTTCGCTACTGGTGAGCGCCGGACAACAATTTGAATGGCGCAGTTCACCGGCGGTTGCGCAGCGACCGATCTCAACGGTTGCGGAAATCAGTACTCCGTTTGAACCACCTGTCGTGTCGGCGCCAGTCACCACGACGGCCACGCCCAAACTGGACGTTGTTCCCAGGGCATTGCTGGCAATTTGGGTGTTTGGTGTGATGGTTTCGCTCGGAGCGTGGATGCGTTCCTGGCGGCGTATGCGCGTACTGTTGCGGTCGGCAACGCCTCTCGAGCTGAAGGTGCCAGATAACCTGCGGGTTCGAATACTGTCGTCGCCGGCGCTATTTGAACCGGCCGTCTTTGGCATTGTCCGGCCGGTCCTGCTGTTGCCACGCGGGATCGAAGGAGAGATGTCGCAAGAACAACTGCAGGCGGTTCTGGTCCACGAGGTATGCCATATTCGCCGGCGCGACAATCTCGCGACAGCAATTTACATGGCTATCGAAACGCTCTTCTGGTTTTACCCGCTCGTCCGCTGGATCGGAGAGCGGCTCATAACCGAACGCGAACGCGCATGCGACGAAGAAGTGCTGCGGCTTGGCCATGACCCGTCGGCTTATGCCGAAGGCATTCTCCATGTCTGCAAGAGTTATGTGGAATCGCCGCTCCATTGCGCGGCGGGCGTTACCGGATCGGATCTGAAGACAAGAATCCGCGCGATTCTCTCCTGCGGCATTGAATGTCACCTGACGTTCGCAAAGAAGGCCTTGCTGGCAACCGCCGGTGTGGCCGCGATCGCGGGCCCGATTGCCGTCGGCGTGCTGAGCCCGCGCTTACTGCGAGCGGATTCGCTCATCTTCCCTGCTCCGGGCCAGCCACGTCTCTCGTTTGAGGTTGCGTCGGTCAAGCCCGTCGATCGGGCATTGATGTCTCGCAACCACGAGGGAAACCGGCTCGATCGCCAGATATATGTCGATAGAGCCGAACTGTACGCCTATATCGTCTTGGCCTACGTTCGAGGCAACGGTTGCCTCATGAAACTGGGCGCTGGCGAGGTTTGCCCGCTTATCGAAGGTTCAATTCCCTCATGGGTTCGGACCGACAGGTACGAAATCCAGGGCAAGTTTTTCCCAAATTCGGTTCCCGGCTACTCGGACCGCCAGAGAAGAAACAACGACCGGCGGGAAGTCAGTCTCGTCCTCCAGTCGCTGCTGGAAGATCGATTTCATCTCAAAGCCCACCACGAAATGAGAGAGATTCCGGTCTATGCGATAACTACCGGGAAAAGGACCCTGAAACTGAAGGCCACTCCTCCCAACGGCGATCAACTCAAACACCCCGATGGCAGCGTGATTGAGTTTCATGGAATGGCGGGGTCTCTTGCGGTTTCAGGGCCCGACGGTACGTCGAGAATTCAGAGGACCTTCCAGGCCAGCACGATGCAGGAAGCCGCAGAGGCGCTCTCCCTCTATTTTGATAGACCCTTGCTGGATCGAACGGGTCTTAAGGGACAATACGACTTCACCATCGAATGCGATCAGGATCCAACAATGCCGCAACCGGATCACGTCGACATGAGCTCCGGGCGCGGGGGAACCTTCTCCATGGATGGGTTCACCGGCCTGAGCAGTGCCGCCTTGTCCGCCTGTCTGCAGGATGTTGGACTCAAACTCGAATCCACGAAAGCGCCGATCGAGATTCTCGTGATCGATCATGTCGAGCGGCCTTCGGAAAATTGATGTCCCCTCATGATTGCGCAGGATTCAAAGCTCGACTTTGACGAGGTTGTGCGGCTTCATTGGCCCCCTTCGCCCGCCAACACGGTCAGGTTGTTGAGTAATCAAGGCCATTCCGAAAGATTTCTCCCCTCGCGAAGGATAAGGTCCCAGAAGTCGCATTGTGGGAAGTTACCTTTTATCTTGTTCACCTACCGTCGCGCATCATCGCCGCGTGTCGGCATCCATCACTTACCTTCGTCACGGATGATTGCGACTTCCGTAGCGATCTTGGAATCCGCGAGGACATGCACAGGTTGGCCACGCTCGTCGTACCGGGCAAGAAAAGCGGAATTGTAATAGGCGCCCGGAGGCGCGTTGTCCCATGCGAAGAGTTTGTATTCGCCGGGAGCCACCCCACGTATCATGAAGTTGCCCAGCGGGTCTGCGATCGTTCCGTTGTAGAGCGCGAAATTCTGGCGGCGAGTTGTTGGAATGAGCGCGATGGTGGCGCCGGGTACATTCGCCTTGCCTTCAACTGTGGTGGCTCCAGACTTCATCATGACTTGGATCGGCATCGGTGAATCTGCGCCTACATCGAATCCGGAATCGTAGACACTCAAGTTGTTCTGCCTCACTTCATCGACGTACAGGCCGGTTGGCGCCTGCTCCATCATTACTCTAAAGCGGCCTTCGGGAACGGCCGCAATGCGGAAAGCCCCGTTTGCGTCGACCAGGACAGACCGCGGGGCATAGCCGAGCTTCGTCAGTGTTCCATCGGGTCGAAGTGAGACGCGCATCTCTCCTTTGGGCGGCGCGTTCCCGTTCACGGTGATCATGCCTCTCACGTCGACGCCGGAATGAATCGCAATTCGGATTCCGCTAACATCCTGGTCCCGAATTTCGAGGCTGGCGCGGCCGGCCGCAAATGCCTCATTCCGATCATTGACCAGGGCATACAGATCGTAAGAGCCGGGCCGTACATTCGCCACGTCGAATTGACCGGTTCCGGAGTTGAGAGCCACAGTCGCGACGGATCGCGGATCCGTGATATCCGGGCCTGCCACATCATGAGAAATGAGAATGAGATCCGCTGAACGATTCTGCGCCTGCGCGATGATTGCGAATGCACCCTGTGCATCGGGAGGAGCAGGCGGCGGAACTACCGTACTCGTCACCTGACCCGAGATTCTGGCAAGACGTTCGGTTCGCACGCCGATATCGATTCCGGAAATCTCCTCACCGCTGTGAACCACAATCGGCATCACTCCTGTGATGTTTGTGACACCCGGGTAAAACGTCTCCACTGCTTGCGGTCCTCTCGCCGTCCGTGTGGGGGCTCGCGGAGTCACGCCGACATAGTATTCGCCCGGCGGAACCCAAAAAAGACGGTATTCCCCGCGGTCATCGGTCATTTTCGCGGTCACAGGTTGCAGAACCAGAATGCCGGAGTGATAAGCCACTGCAAAAGCCTCAACGCTGACGTCCGGCATGGATTGACCGAAAGCATCAAGGATGCGGCCCGTGATTATCGATCCCTGGATCATTACAAGAGGCACATCGGAGGTGACGCCTGGAGAAACTGTGACAAGTGGCGAGGTCGCCCTCTGTACGAAATACACCTGTATCGCATAGCGTCCGGGGCGAACACTGGTGAACTTGAAGCGTCCGGCGTTATCGGAGGCTGTGTTTGTGGTGTTGAGCGGGGCCCAGGCGAGTCTTGCAGCGGAAGCAGTACAATCTGGGCTCCCTCAATCGCGTCCGTAGAACCCGCTTTCGAGAGCTTGCCCTGGATGGTCCCTGTCTCGAGGGCTTGTTCCGGTGCGCTGTAGCCGACGCGAATCACAAAGACAGAAAGGCACAAAGAAACACAACAGATCACGGTTCTGACGGCATTTCTTCGGGTCAATCCGACTTTCCGCACAGATTTTGGGGGTCGTTGGGTGAACCGCAGCGTGTGCT
>Ga0207099_1180_pt1 | contig 11764 bp, 3 predicted proteins | sample Alteio_BWMinHeat_85_FD_153521 | JGI IMG/M metagenome (GOLD analysis project Ga0207099, IMG submission 153521) | Enriched cells from forest soil in Barre Woods Harvard Forest LTER site, Petersham, Massachusetts, United States -... | ecosystem: Environmental > Terrestrial > Soil > Temperate forest >... | reverse complement strand
ATTAATTGCTACATTGCGTGCCGCTAAAATTATGTCGGTTGATACGCTATATATCAACGAAATTGAGCGCGGTGCTTATATTTCTGACACAATTAAATTAGACTCATCAACATCTAAAATGGATGCGTTGGTGGAAATTTATCGCATTATGCGTCCGGGTGAACCCCCTACAAAAGATTCTGCTGAAAGTTTGTTTGAAAGTTTATTTTTCACAACTGAACGTTATGATTTATCTGCTGTTGGCCGAATGAAATTTAATCGTCGTGTTGGCAGAACAGATTTAACTGGTTCTGGCGTATTGTCGAAAGAAGATATAGTCGACGTATTAAAAGTGCTTGTTAATATCCGTGATGGCCAAGGTGTTGTCGATGATATCGATCATTTGGGAAATCGCCGTGTAAGAAGTGTTGGTGAAATGACTGAAAATCAATTCCGTGTGGGATTGGTTAGGGTTGAGCGTGCAGTGAAAGATCGCTTAAGCCTGGCTGATGTCGACACTTTAATGCCTCAGGATTTGGTGAATGCAAAACCTGTTTCTGCAGCGATTAAAGAATTTTTTGGATCAAGTCAATTATCACAATTTATGGATCAAAATAACCCGCTATCAGAAGTGACGCATAAACGTCGCGTTTCTGCTCTTGGGCCTGGCGGCTTAACGCGTGAACGTGCAGGTTTTGAAGTCCGTGACGTGCATCCAACGCATTATGGTCGTGTCTGTCCTATTGAAACGCCTGAAGGTCCGAATATTGGATTAATTAATTCATTGTCTGTTTATGCGCGTACCAACGAATATGGATTTTTAGAAACGCCGTATCGTCGTGTAGAAGATGGTCGTGTTACGCAAGATTTGCAATATTTGTCTGCAATCGAAGAAGGTGATTTTTATATTGCGCAAGCCAATACCCGTGTTGATAACAAGGGTCGTTTGTTAGATGATTTAATTTCTTCTCGTCATAAAGGTGAGTTTACTTTAACGGCACGTGAAAAAATTAATTTCATGGATGTTTCGCCGAGACAAATTGTGTCGGTTGCGGCATCGTTGATCCCCTTTTTAGAACATGATGACGCGAATCGTGCGTTGATGGGATCAAACATGCAACGTCAAGCAGTACCTACTATTCATCCTGAAAAACCATTGGTGGGAACAGGCATGGAACGTTTGGTCGCGGTTGATTCTGGTGTGACGATCGCTGCAAAACGCCCCGGTGTTGTTGATGCGGTTGACGCTTCTCGCATTGTGGTTCGTGTTGATAAATCAGCGTTGCGTGATGATGAAGACATGGGCATCGATATTTATAATCTCACCAAATACACACGTTCAAATCAAAATACCTGCATTAACCAACGTCCGATTGTTAATATTGGTGACGTTGTGCAAAAAGCAGATGTTATGGCAGATGGCCCATCGACTGACTTAGGTGAGTTATCACTAGGTCAAAATTTAATGGTCGCGTTTATGCCTTGGAATGGTTACAACTTTGAAGATTCCATTTTGCTTTCTGAAAAGTTGGTGAAAGATGATCGTTTTACATCAATTCATATCCAAGATTTAACTTGCATTTCACGTGACACGAAATTAGGGCCTGAAGAAGTAACGGCTGATATTCCTAACGTAGGTGAAGGCGCATTATCGAAATTGGATGAGTGCGGTATTGTTTACATTGGTGCAGAAGTCAATCCAGGTGATATTTTGGTGGGTAAAGTGACACCTAAAGGTGAAACACAATTAACACCTGAAGAAAAATTATTACGTGCGATTTTCGGCGAAAAAGCATCTGATGTGAAAGATTCTTCATTGCGTGTTCCACCCGGTGTAACGGGAACAGTTATCGACGTGCGTGTATTTGTGCGTGATGGCGTGAAAAAAGACGAACGTATTTTGCAAATTGAAGAAGATCAATTAACGCAAATGCAAAAAGATTTGGATGATGAATTACGTATTCGTATCGAAGCGTTATTCTCCGGTCTGGAAAAATTATTGGTAGGACAAGTTGTTGATGGTGGACCTGATAAATTGAAAGCAGGCACTAAAGTGACTGCGGAATACTTAAAAGAATTAGCGAATGAAAAATGGTTTGCAATTCGTTTACGTGATGATAAAGCCAATCAACGATTAGAAACATCGCATCAAAAATATTTATCATTACAAGCAGAACGTGATGAAAAATTAAAATCAATGCGTAATAAATTGACGCAAGGTGATGATTTAGCGCCTGGTGTCATTAAAATTGTTAAAGTGTATTTGGCAGTAAAACGTCGTATTCAGCCTGGCGATAAAATGGCGGGACGTCATGGTAATAAAGGGGTTGTTTCGATCATTGTTCCGGTTGAAGACATGCCTTATTTAGAAGATGGCACACCGGTTGATATCGTTCTGAATCCATTGGGCGTACCGTCTCGTATGAACGTCGGACAAGTGTTGGAAACACATTTGGGTTGGGCGGCGAAGGGCTTGGGTCGTAAAATTGGTCAACTGATTGATCAACATGCGTCAATGAGTGCGCTTCGTGAATACTTAACTAAATTGTACGACACTAGCTTTAGTCAAAAATTGAATGTTGAAGCATTGACGGACCATGAAGTCATTGATTTGGCACGCAACCTGAGAGACGGTGTTCCTGTATCAACACCCGTATTTGATGGTGCGAGCGAAAACGAAATTAGAAATCTTTTGAAGATGGCTGATTTGCCTACATCAGGTCAAATGGTTCTGCATGATGGTCGTACGGGTAGAGAATTTTCTAGACCTGTGACTGTTGGTTACATGTACATGCTGAAATTGAACCACTTAGTCGACGATAAAATGCATGCACGTTCAACTGGCTCGTATAGCTTGGTAACACAGCAACCATTGGGCGGTAAAGCGCAATTTGGTGGTCAGCGATTTGGGGAAATGGAAGTTTGGGCGCTTGAAGCATATGGCGCTGCTTACACACTCCAAGAAATGTTGACGGTTAAATCCGATGACGTTAATGGCCGTACGCGCATGTATAAAAATATTGTGGACGGTGATCATCGTATGGATGCCGGCATGCCAGAATCATTTAACGTTTTGGTTAAAGAAATTCGGTCATTGGCAATCAATATCGACCTCGAGTCGGACTAGTGAATTTAGTGTGGAGACACGCGTGCAGGGTTGTGTACTCACAACCCGGAACAAGTGTTTTTTGGCAGTACACGCAGCAATTATCTAAGAGGGCTACACATTGAAAGACTTACTCAGAAACATGAAATCCAGACGAGCAACAGAATTCGATGGATTGCGTATTAAATTAGCGTCGCCAGAAGAAATTCGTTCGTGGTCATTTGGTGAAGTCAGAAAACCAGAAACAATTAATTATCGTACTTTCAAACCTGAACGAGATGGTTTATTCTGCGCGAAAATTTTCGGACCTGTAAAAGATTACGAATGTTTATGCGGTAAATATAAACGTTTAAAACACCGTGGTGTTGTCTGCGAAAAATGTGGTGTTGAAGTTACTTTGGCAAAAGTGCGTCGTGAGCGCATGGGCCATATCGAATTAGCTTGTCCTGTTGCGCACATTTGGTATTTGAAATCACTGCCTTCTCGTATTGGCGTGATGCTCGATATGCCATTGCGTGATATTGAACGCGTGTTATATTTTGAAGCTTATGTTGTAACGGATTCAGGTGCGACAGATTTACAAATTGGACAACTTTTAACTGAAGAAGCTTATTTAGATGCGCTGGAAGAATATGGTGATGATTTTGAAGCGTTAATGGGTGCGGAAGCGGTTAAGAAATTATTGCATCGTATCGATTTGGATCAGCAACTTACGCAATTACATGAAGAGTTGCCGAAGACAACGTCTGAAACTAAAATTAAAAAAATTACGAAACGCCTAAAAGTGTTGACTGCATTTAAAGTATCGGGCAACCGTCCTGATTGGATGGTATTAGAAGTATTGCCTGTATTACCAGCAGATTTGCGTCCCTTGGTGCCGCTAGATGGCGGACGTTTTGCCACATCTGATTTAAATGATTTATACCGTCGCGTTATTAACCGTAACAATCGTTTGAAGCGCCTTTTGGAATTAAATGCGCCAGACATTATTGTTCGAAATGAAAAACGTATGTTGCAAGAAGCAGTTGATGCGTTGTTGGATAATGGTCGTCGCGGTCGCGCGATTTTAGGGTCGAATAAACGTCCGTTAAAATCGTTGGCTGATATGATCAAAGGTAAATCCGGTCGTTTCCGTCAAAATCTTTTGGGTAAACGCGTCGATTATTCTGGTCGTTCGGTTATTGTTGTTGGACCTAATTTAAAATTACACCAATGCGGCTTGCCGAAAAAAATGGCGCTGGAATTATTTAAACCTTTTATTTATAGCAAATTACAAAACCGTGATTTAGCGACGACCATTAAAGCCGCTAAAAAAATGGTTGAAATGGAAATGCCAGAAGTATGGGATATTTTGGAAGAAGTTATTCGCGAACATCCCGTATTGTTAAATCGCGCACCCACATTGCATCGCTTGGGTATTCAAGCATTTGAACCCTTGTTGGTTGAAGGTAAAGCGATTCAACTCCATCCACTCGTTTGTACCGCATACAACGCCGATTTTGACGGTGACCAAATGGCCGTTCACGTTCCATTAACATTGGAAGCACAGTTGGAAGCTAGATCGTTGATGATGTCGACGAATAACGTTTTACATCCAGCGAATGGTGACCCGGTTATCGTGCCAACACAAGACGTTGTCTTGGGTTTATATTACATGACACGTGATTGCGTGAATGTAAAAGGCGAAGGCATGATTTTTGCTGATGTAGATGAAGTCAGCCGTGCTTATGAAGGCGGTCACGTTGATCTGCAAGCGCGCGTAAAAGCTCGCATCATGGAAACAAAAATTGATATTAAAACAAAAGAAAAAACCAAACACAGAATTACGGTTGAAACAACAGTGGGTCGTTTATTATTATGGCGCATTGTGCCGCAAGGCTTGCCGTTTGAATTAATTAATCGTGCCATGACTAAAAAAGCGGTATCGAAATTACTTGACGTGAGCTACCGTAATTTAGGATTGAAAGAAACGGTTATTTTTGCCGATCAACTCATGTATACCGGTTTCCGTTTTGCAACGTATTCGGGTATTTCAATCGGTATTAATGATTTGGTTGTGCCTGATAACAAGCAAGAATTAATTGCGGGTGCAGAAGACGAAGTGCGTGAAATTGAACAACAATTTGCGTCTGGTCTGGTAACGCAAGGTGAACGTTATAATAAAGTCATCGATATTTGGTCGCATGCGAATGAGCAAGTGGCGAAAGCGATGATGGATAAATTAGCGACAGAAATGGTAACAGATGCAAAAGGGAACCAAGTTCAGCAAACATCATTTAACTCAATTTACATGATGTCGGATTCTGGTGCTCGAGGCTCGGCTGCGCAAATTCGTCAGTTAGCCGGTATGCGGGGTTTGATGTCTAAACCTGACAGTACCATTATCGAAACACCCATTACGGCAAATTTCCGTGAAGGCTTAAGCGTATTACAATACTTTATTTCTACTCACGGTGCGCGTAAAGGTCTAGCAGATACAGCGTTAAAAACAGCGAACTCTGGTTATTTGACGCGTCGTTTGGTTGACGTTGCACAAGATTTGGTGATCACTGAACAAGATTGCGGAACCACAAACGGTATTGAAATGAAACCGCACATTGAAGGTGGTGATATTGTTGAACCGTTGAAAGAACGGGTATTGGGTCGTGTGCTGGTGAAAGCCGTATTGGATCCAAAAACAGGTGAAACATTATTCTCTGAAAATACTTTGCTTGATGAAGCAGCAGTGGGCGTGTTGGATAAACACAGTATCGATCGTGTTTATGTGCGCTCTGCGATTATGTGTGAATTCACACATGGCGTTTGTGCATTGTGTTATGGTCGTGATTTAGCGCGTGGTCATTTGGTTAATATTGGTGAAGCGGTTGGTGTGGTTGCGGCGCAATCCATCGGTGAACCGGGTACACAGTTAACCATGCGTACCTTCCATATCGGGGGTGCGGCATCGCGTTCAACGGCGGCAAGCAATGTTCAAGTTAAATCTGACGGCTTGGTCAAATTAAATAATATGAAAACCATTCAAAATGCGAATGGCCAATTGGTAACCGTATCGCGTTCGGGTGAAATTATTGTTTATGATGCGCAATTAGGCGTTGAACGTGAACAATATAAATTGCCTTATGGTGCAATGTTATCCGTGACTGATGGTGCGGCTGTTAAAGCAGGTCAAGTGGTTGCAACATGGGATCCACACACACATCCGATTATCACTGAAGTGGCAGGTAAATTGCGTTTCGTTGATCTTCTCGATGGCGTAACCATGAAACGTCAAACAGATGAATTGACTGGTTTGAGCAGCATTGTTGTGATGGGCACAGGCGCAAAACAACGTGGTCCCGGTGGTCGCGAAATGCGTGCCATGGTGAAACTGGTTGATAAAAAAGGTGACGATATTACATTGGCTGGCGGTAAAGTGCCGGCGCAATATTATTTACCTGAAGGCACCTTTATTTCGAAAGAAGATGGCGCTGATGTGGCGGTGGGTGACGTGATAGCACGTATTCCACAAGAAACATCAAAAACCCGCGATATTACCGGTGGTTTGCCGCGAGTTGCTGACTTATTTGAAGCGCGTAAACCGAAAGATTCTGCTATTTTAGCGGAAATTTCAGGAATAGTTAGCTTTGGTAAAGAAACCAAAGACAAAGGTCGTTTGGTGATCACAGCGCCTGATGGTGAAACATTTGAAGCATTGATTCCAAAATGGCGTCGTGTGAACGTATTTGAAGGTGAAACAGTGGCAAGAGGTGAGGTTATCGCCGATGGTTCTGTCGACCCACATGATATTTTACGATTGTTGGGGGTGAGCACGCTTTCAAATTATATTGTGAATGAAGTGCAGGACGTTTACCGTCTACAAGGCGTGAGAATTAACGATAAACACATCGAAGTGATTATTCGTCAAATGCTGCGTAAGGTCGTTATTCTTGAAGCGAATGACACACCATTCTTGAAAGGTGAGCAAGTTGAATATACAGAATTACGTATCGCAAATGCGAAAGTAGAAAGAGAAAGTGGCTTGCGAGCAACGTTCCAACCTTTATTGTTGGGTATTACGAAGGCATCGTTAGCAACTGAATCGTTTATTTCTGCAGCGTCGTTCCAAGAAACAACACGTGTGTTGACGGGTGCATCGGTTGCGGGCAAACGAGATGAGTTACGTGGACTAAAAGAAAACGTGATTGTGGGTCGTTTGATTCCAGCGGGTACAGGTTTTACCTATCACGCAAAACGTCGTCAAGCAGCAGCAGCGGCATCACTTCCGCCGAAAGAAGTGACTGTGGCTGATGTTGAACAAGCGTTTGGTGAAGTGTTTAAATCAACACCTACTCAACCAACAGAAGAAAAAACGGAAGAGTAGTGAAATTGACGCGAGCCCGCGGTATTAATCAGCTCAGAGCCCCGAGCGTCAGCGAGTGGAAGCGACGAAGAACGCAGTAGAAATTTCAATTTGAATTTCATTTACATGCTTCGTCGCTTCCACTCGCTGACGCTCGGGGCTCTGAGTTTATTTTATCTCGACTTCGGATCGGTTTTTCAAAAATCCTTTAAATAACATCTAGTTGCAATTTTTGAGGCACAACAAATCATGTTTATGGCTAAATTTTTTATGCCATTTTATGTTTAGGGCCTGATAAATGAGTGCCAAATCTGGCGGCGGGTCCTCAAGCAATGTATATACGCTATTGTCCGTGTGATGCACTTTGGTTACGCGCATTTGGTCGAGCAATAAATGCAACTGATCAATCGGGTAATGCAATTTATTTTTGAGTAATGCAAATTCCACATAACGGATTAACGCAAGACTCATATAGCACATTAAAAAATGCGCCCTGATTCTTTTGGTATTGTAGTGAAATACCGGTCTTATTTCGAGATTGGATTTAGCAATGCGGAATGTTTGTTCCACTTGCTATAATCCACGATATGTTGCGAGTAATTCTTTTGGATTAATTTTTTCTAAATTAGTTTGTATTCCAAAAAATCCATCAAATCTTTTCACATAATTTAATTTATCTATATCAATCTCAAGCTTGCATGCTTTACTGATAGTAACATAAGGTTTTTTAAGACGACTTGTGAGCTGACTTTTGGTGGTGCTTTTAATAACTTAGTTGTATGGCTATGAATGATTTTTTTAGTTTGGACAATAGTATTGTCCGTTAACTGATCCATGAGCTTGTAAATAGAATCAACACCGAATTCAATACCATATTCACGCGATATCATCGCTGTTTTTCTTTTACTGGCGGGTGAAGCGACGAAGAACGCAGTAGAAATTTCAATTTGAATTTCATTTACATGCTTCGTCGCTTCCACTCGCTGACGCTCGGGGCTCTGAGTTTATTTTATAGCTCTGAGCTGAACATTTTACATAAAAAAATCATCTAATGTTTTTGACAATGGGAGTTTTTATTTTAGTTGAAAACTGGTTCATGCGTTTCACGATGATGAACTGCAACATCACTCACCGGCAAGGTAATCACTTTGTTCGTGCTTTCTTTCCAATCTTGAATAGCCTCTTCAATCGTTTTAATTTTGCTAAGTATTGCATGCTCACAATGATGGCCAAACGAAGATAGGATACCAGGGCGTAACGTGTTCTCCATTTTCAATTTAATAGGTGCCAAACCCTTTTGAATTTCTGCAATTGCATCAGAAACAGTTGTCGCATCAGCATGCATTGCTTGAATTTGTGTTTGAATAACACCCAAGAATTCACCCATAAATTTAATTTTTTCTTGTTCGTGCTCTAATTCTTCTTTTGTTTTTTGAGGATTAAGGAACTTTTCCAGAAAAGCAGCTTGCACTCTAAATTCATTTTCATTAGATGTAATCAGAATTTTGACATGATCATAAGTTGAGGGTTGCACTAAACACCCTGTTAAGGCATCTTCCAGCTTACCCACGGAATAAGCCTGCCTGCAGATTTTTTTGAAAACACCATCCGTTAATTTATTTTTAGATTCAGATAGAAATATTTTATGGAGAATAGAGTCTTTTTGAAATTTATTCAGCCAATAAAAATCACTTCCAATATTATTTTTTAAGTGTATCAGTGCATTGTTTCTTTCTTCTGCTGTTCTATTGTCTGAAAATACTGTTAATAGCGCACGCGTCATTTTAATAGCATGATCTGATGCGGCAGTTTGAAAACCTTGGCAAGCAAGGAGAATATCACTTTGTGCGGATGTATTATGACATTCATTAAACTTAACTAATTCAGTATAAAATAGACGATTTTCAAGTGCTTCTAAATTTTCAGAAAACAGAGAAGCCTCATGCACTGCTGCGTGAACTAGTTGATTTGCCAACGCCAAGCGAATTTCGTTATATTTGTTTGTAATCGCATTTAGCATGCCATTGTAAGTAATGTCATCTAATTCTGGCAGTGGATAAAACGATGGGTTGCCTTGGTTCGGTTTAATTAATTTTAATTTATCAATACAGTCTTTTAATTTATCAAGCGAAGCCATTTCAGTTGTGCTTGGCATTTCTCTGAAAGCGGGCAAAACGGCTAATAAGACACGCGTATGGCGAATGATGTCATTAGTTATTTCTGATGCGGCTACTTGAATTTCAGGCGTATTATTTGCAAAGCTATTTTGTTGGAGTAATTTTCTAAAATGAGGCCGATTAAGTTCTATCTGTTTATCGTTGCGACAGAATTGTTCAGCTTCAGTTTTTGCAGCTTCAATTAACGAAGTGATATCCGCTGGCTTTTCAGGCGCAGCCTCTTGGCTCCCAGTGATTGGTTCCAGCACAGGGCGTTGTGTATCGGCTAAAGCGTTGCTCGCATTTTCTGTCGCAGACAATTGTCTGCTCAATATTGGTTTTTCACCGCTACGAAAAACCCGAACTGATTCGGCAAACTCAGAATCATTATCCATAGCAATTGCAGATGTTATTTTAGTTTTTGCCATGTGTTCGAACACATTAACCTGATAGTTTTCCATTACTCTGAGTAAGGCGTTTGCCGCACGACCTTTTGGATGTTGTTGCGTGTGATTTAGAAACGCATTAATTTGGTCAGCGTAACAAATTCCGCCTATTTCTCTTGTAACTTCCTTACCATTTTCTGTTACTTTTATTCTTTTAATCTCCTTATTATGTTTTTTATTTAATCGAGCAATGATATTGCCATTCCATAAATCACTGAAGAATTGCGAAGGGTTGCGCCATGAATTTTTTTGTACATTGAATTCTCTGTGTATATCATCCCAAACTGTTTTGGCCTCATCGTTATTGTAAGTTGCAATTGTCAGCGCATTTTCATTTTCATTGTAAGATGATTTTTGCTCTTGATTAGGAAGAAGGGTTGTTATCGAAAACGTTTTGCCTGTTTTTCCAATTGGAAAAACGCGCGTCATTTTTTTGATGTATGGGGCTTTGGTGTGACCACATTTGTCTGTAATCATTAAAATGCGTCTTAAAGCATGCTCTTTATTTTTTTCAGAGTGTAAATCAGACAGCAGATTTTGATTGAAACCTTCAAGTGCGATTAGCGCACTTTCATTCATATCAGCTGTTGCATATTCTAAATTATCTGCCCAATTTACTTCAGTCGCATTTTTTTTAACAAAAAGGCATTCTTTAGATTCTGCTTTTTCAGCTCCTTGTCTTTTACTTGTTTCTGGAATAGCATCGACTGCAACGAGCTTATATTCTGTTCTTTCGCCTAAAAAAGATCTTTTCTTTCCTTTTCCGAAATTTGTTTTTGTATCTGAATGATAATCTTCGAAAAATTTTGTGTTTTTGAATTTAACACCACTTAAATTCGCACCATCAACAATAAAATCGCTTTGAAATTCGCAGTCTGAAAAATTGGAATCGGATAAATCACAGCCCTGAGCATTTACTTTCCCTGTGAAAATAAAGCCGGATAAATCGAAATTGCGTAATGATTTTTTGAGCGTTGATTCGTTGGATAAATCTAAATCGCCAAGCACTACCACTCGTTTTGGCTTTATCCTGTTGTAAACCTGTAAATCACGAGAAGTTAAAAGTTTCCCGAGTAAAAATTCAGCAGGCATAGTTCTCGCTTCATCAGGTACATCATTATCTTCAACACGGGTGGTGGGTATTGCTGTTTTTGGAAATAATTCTGCTGGTTTATTTCCCGCTTCTCTTGGTGAAAGCGTGTCACTGCTAGAATTGATTGTGTCGCCTGAATTTTCGTGTGGAAGGGTGCGTGTTGGTGAAGCGACTGCTTGTTCATCATCAGGTTGTTGCGCTAACGCAGGTGGCCTTATTAAACCTTGTAATTTTTCAATATACGTTTCTACTTTAGCCGCAATCAGCACAGGTCAACTTAATTAATTTTTTAAGCCAAAAAGGTGAATGCGCATGACGAAATACAATCTCCAGAATTTAGTAGCCGATTTAGAGTGGAAGATCGAACAATCAAACACCCCTAATAGGCTCGATAGAAAATATCTCACTGACTTAAAGGAAGATTTAAAAAAATTCAATCCTGCTGCCTTTAGAGAAAACCTCATCTACTTAAAAGAAAAATTGAAGAGCTTTGATGCCACCATATTAAGTAAGAAAAGACTGGGTATCGAACTGATTAAGTTTATTGAAAAAATCGCTGAAACAGCCCTTCTTGATAAACACGATGAAAATTCATTGGCTTTTGTGAATAATATTTATTTACCTTCTATAACACTTTGCCAAGCC
>Ga0207099_1179_pt1 | contig 11890 bp, 8 predicted proteins | sample Alteio_BWMinHeat_85_FD_153521 | JGI IMG/M metagenome (GOLD analysis project Ga0207099, IMG submission 153521) | Enriched cells from forest soil in Barre Woods Harvard Forest LTER site, Petersham, Massachusetts, United States -... | ecosystem: Environmental > Terrestrial > Soil > Temperate forest >... | reverse complement strand
ACTGGATGCGCTACACCGTTGTTCGCACGACGTCCAACCCGGCTGCCCTGGCGCAGACGGTGATCGCGGAAATCCATAAGTTCGATCCAAATCTGCCGGTAACGCATCTGATGACGCTCGATACTTTGCTCGCAGACTCCGTTTCTCCACGCAAATTTTCAACATTTCTGCTTGGTCTGTTTGCAGGGCTGGCTCTTTTGCTCGCGACGATCGGAGTTTATGCGGTCATGAGTTATGCGGTTCGACTGCGGACAAGAGAGATCGGCATCCGGATAGCACTGGGCGCTCGGCCCCGCAACATCTTTGTGCTCATCGTAGGCGCTGGTGCGCGCCTCATTGCTGCAGGAACGGTGCTGGGACTGGCAGGCGCGTTTGCAGTGACAAAGCTGCTGTCGACTTTGCTATATGGAGTCACCGCTACCGATCCCATGACGTTTTGTGCGGTAGCGCTGTTGCTCGGGGCCGCCGCGCTGGCTGCCTGTTATGTTCCCGCGCGTCAGGCCATGAGCGTCGATCCAATAACCGCTCTACATCGGGATTGACTTCCTTTTCCGACGCTTTCAATCGGAGCGCGAAGATTAGTCGCCGAAAGTCGTTAGGGTTCACCCATCGTGTGGCCAAATTTAGTTTCCGCGAAGGCGTCTCGGGACTTGAGATTGATAAACCCTTCGGCGTTTTCGGGTATCTATTCTGCCCAACGGCCGTTTCGACGCAAGAAAGCCCTTCTACGAACCTTGCGCTACGTCCATTGACCGGACTTTTTCAAATCCGGATCGCCATCTTTTTCCTAAACAGCGGTCCTACAGGCCTGCTGTGGCCTGTATCGGAGTACCGGGCACGCTACTGTCCATAGTACTGGTTGGCGAACCGTTCAAGCGCTGTCGTGCTCAGTTCGTGCCAGCGCTTCTCAAGAAGGTGGTTCTCGCGGTGCGGCAGCTTGCCGGACACAAGGTATTCTTGGCGAAACGCCTCCCAGAATGACAGCAGTTCAGCGCCCCGCCCTTTGACGCGGAGCGCCTCTGCGAGCGTGAGGTCGCCAGCGAGAAGGTGCGGCGCAAGCGATTCCAGTTCATCAATGGCGAGAAAAATCGGGTGATGGACCGTAATGTCGCCCAGCAACGGTTCTCCTGCCGCCAGGGCTGCCGCAAACGCATCGGCGAGCACGTTCGTGACAAGCCCGAAGCGCAGCAGCGGTTCTTGGGTGATCACCACCGGCATAATCGAACGAACGTGGTCGCTCGGGATCGTGTCGATATGGCGGCGGCGCGCTGCATCGCGGGCAAACACCTGGCCGATGTTGCGCACGTGCTGCTCCAGCGCTGCGCCTCGCTCAACCCCAAATTTGTCGTTGATGCCGGCAAAGAACTCCGTGCCCGTGCCACTGGCTTTTGCTTGAAGGGGCGTATACAGGCCTTTGATTTGCACGACGATTAATGTCGTGCCGATTTGGATGCTCGCGTCAAAGGCTTCTTCACCGTCATCGTAGCAGGGTTGTGGGCAATACGGTGACAGTGGGCTGGTGCCGTAAATGTCCGCGAACGTGCGCAAGACATATGCTTCAAAGAGCCGTCCCCATAAGCGTGAGCAAGCGAGCGTTCGCGCTGCATCCTCGGGCGTGAGGCCAGCGAGCGCATTGATGATGGTCCAATACGTCCCCCCTACAAGGCGCTCGACCACGAAATATGGGTCGATGCACACGTATTGATCGGGGTTGATCCGCCAGATCGGGTACTGCCGAAACAGCGTATAATCGAGGAGGTATGGCCGACCACGATCAACACTATCAACCTGGACAGTATCGAGCTCAAATGAGGCATTGTCGAGACAGCAGCGCAGCCATCGAGCGCTGACAACGTTGTCGGGATGATCCGGTCGCATGACGAGATCCTTCGTACCCGTCAGAATCTCGGCAGCGTGCCCATTGTAGAAAGCGTGGATCGCGAACGTGAGATCTTGTGAATCCGTAAAATTCATGCCCGTAGCGATCGTAAAGATCCGCTCAAGCTGCCCGGCAACGTTTGGCACGTCGGTGTGGAGCACTTTCTGCCAAGTGTGCGGCGTGTAGAGTTCCCCGAGCATAGTGTGCATGCGGATCATGCCATTCCCAAGCGGTTCTGGATTGTTAAGCTCAAACAGCGGGCTCATTTGCGCTGCCACTTCACGCGCCAGCGTTGGCGCGTCCAGCCCCCTGAGGTTTTCAAAGTCAAAGAGCGAGTTGATGATCAGCGCCAGTTCTCCCAAGACGTCGCGTTCATCACGGGTACGAAACTGGTTTCCGCCGTTGTCCTGTGCGAAGGCCAGGATGAGTTTGATGGCCAAGAGCAATTGTGCGCGGTGGACGAGAGGGCGCTGATCGACTCGGGCCGCGCGCACCTTTTCCTTCAGTTCATTGAGCCGGCGCTCGGCGATGATGTTGCTGATGATTCGTTCTTGGGTTTTGTTTCGGGTTTCGGGATCTCGGCTCAAACCAGCCAGACAGAGATCGACATTCATACGAGTGACCAGCGTGAGTGCAGCCTCCTTGTTAAGTGTTCGCACTAGTTGGATTGCGTCCTCGATGCGCGGTTTGGGGTGGCCGAGTTCCTGCAGGCTAACGAAGGTAATAGGGTCAGGCATCGCAACGCCTCACGCAGTTGCGCCGCGGTGTTGCTGCAGGCGGCTGATGGCCAATATCCCGGTACTTCTGAAAGAATTCATCAAGCTTGTTGATTTCCTTTTCAAGGATGTCGTCCCAATCTGTCATGAGATCTCCCGGGAAATGCCTGAATTTGCGTTTTTCTCGCAGGGCATCCTGTCCGGCATTCTACCGATATTCTCACCTCGAAGGCCGGCTCGACGACACCGGCGGCGCGGTCGGTCGATCCACCGATCTCGTTCCAGGACGCGCGGCAAAGAGGTCGTGACATACCTGTAAAATAGGAGCGTTGAGCGAAGAGAAGGGGTTGATCAATTCAGATGAAAGAGTGGTTTGACATCGGAGCAGCAGCTGCAGCGAGAGTGTTTAATACCGCCGATCTCTATGTCTGCCCATTGTGCATCCGCGGCTTCGATCAATCGGCCCTGACGAGGCCCGCGAGCAGAGAAGATCGCCGAGGGTTCCTAACTCGTGAACACGTTCCGCCGGAGTGTTTCGGAGGACGCAACCTGGTCCTGACCTGCGCTGATTGTAATCACACCGCGGGATTCAAGATTGATGGTGAGTTGGCGAAGTTCGCCCGGTTCCAAGATTTCTTTCGGCAAGTACCCGGGCAACGGATGAACGGCCGAATCAAGATCGGCGGCACGGAAGCAAACGTATTGTACGAATGGAAATCCGACACGGACGGCGAGAAGCGCCTTGAAATCACCGATTACCGAAAGCTGAATCACCCACGTGTTGAACCGGCCGTCAACCAGGCGTTGGAGACCATGGCAACGGATACGCAGGGCTTCGAATTGGAGATGCGGAGTTACAAGATCGGATATCCGGAGATCAGCTTGCTGCGCGCCGCGTATCTGGCGGCATTCGCGAAACTCGGCTATCGGTTCGTGTGTCGTCCGGTATTCGACATCGTTCGCAAGCAGATCATCGAACCGGATACGCAAAGCCTTGGCAACTTCTACTTCAATGCCGAGCGGTTGGATCCGGAAAAGCCATTGATCGGGTTTGTGCTGTCACCGGAATGGGCATGCGCGTTGATGGTCCAACTCGGCCCCCACCGTATCCTCCTTCCTGTATGGGACGATGACGACGTTTATACGCGAATGACAGATGCAGCGAGTCGAAACGCTTCCGCACACGTGACGGCACGCATCGTGCTGTGGCCGCAAGGGCCGGAGCATCTGTTTGACTTCTGGCCAAACCGGACCATGCGTGAATTGAAGGACATCTTTTCGATCCTAACCTGAGCAGACTGCCAATCGATTGCCGCCACCGAGTGGTTCATGTGTACGGCTGGAGCTAGCCGCATTCATAAGATGGGATTATCCGACAGCCGCGGAATTCTCCCTGGGTTCTGCTTGAAATAATGACCGGCGGGACAATACTCGGAATCCTGTCGGGAACGGTGTTCCGCATGGGACGTCGGCCCGTGCGCGACATGACGCCCATGGAGCGTGACGGCACCATGGCATTCGGCACAGCGCACATCGCTCGACTTGTCGGCAAGCGCGTCTGTAACTGGAACGCGTTTCCAGTCGCGAACCTTCTCACCATTCCGCATGAAGGTCCGCTTCACTTCGCATTCATAAATTCGGTCATCCATAGGCTTTGATTCTAACTCCGCGGTTGCTTCGACGAAACCGGCGGCGCGGTCGGTCGATCCAGCGATCTCGTTCCAGGGCGCGCCCGGAAGGAGGGTTTCGCGTTCGGATTTCACTGGCCTTTGATCCTTGGGATTTCATTTTCTGGACTCGAAAGCAGATCTCCACTTCCTGGCGGCACAGCAAGCGGACAGACGAGCACCGTTACGTGCTCTCGCCTTGCTCACAGGAAGGCGTGAGCCCGTTCGCCGCGCAAAATTTATCGAGAGCCTCCCTTCTGGTTGCGCCGAAGGAAATAGTACCCCTCGGCGAGGACAATGCGGCGTACCGGCCGTCCCGGCATTGCATGGTGAGCACTTCGGTCGAGCTGACGGTGTGCCTTTCCAGCAGCACGGAATCCAAGCCGGACGTAAAGATGCGACGCATACGATCAAGAATTGCGCTTAGGTTGACTATCATCTCGCTGACACGGACGCATTTCCGCGGCCTGTCGTCCGGATCGACTGCCACCGTTCTTGCGTGCTCCGACGCTTCGCGGAGCAGTTCCACAAGCCGTTCTGGTGCTGAGGGATCGAATTCAACAAGCCGCTGTGATTCGGCGAGTCGATCAAGGCTGCATCGTTCGAGAAACAGCTTCGCCTTGTCGGCAGAAGTAAACAGGACGAGAATCCGTTGAAACATCTCATCCGTTGCTCCGGGATCATCAAGGATCAACAGGCTTTTCCGCTCGACGCCCAGGAGTCCGAAGAGAGGCAGGTCTAAGGGTACCTTTGGCTCCGATGGCGTCGCGTCCGAGGGGCTTCTTTTGACCGGGAACATGGGGCCCAGGGTTGCCTCTAGGTTACGATCAGCGTCGGCGTGGTCCTGGCTTGAACCTTTAATGTTCGGTTTGAAAACACGCCGTCCGATCGCTCGGAGGAAGGCGTCGGAACACACCAGTGACGTCAATCGAGGCGTCGGAACAAAGAGTGCGGGAAAGACGGCTTCCGCAAGCGCAAAGTCGCCGTCTGTTACGACAGTTTCTGAGGTTGCCAGGCGGCAACAGTGGTGGATCGCACCCGCAAGAAGGTCAGCGGCTTGGATCGGTAGCGTCTCTTTTGATTCCCGCATTTCAAACTTGGCGACATGCCGAAGATTCGAGTAGGTAGCGTCGGTATGGGGAAACCTGCGAATCCAGTCGGCCATCCCTCTGTGAAGGTCATAGACCCGCTTGTAACCCTCCTGATAGGCGTGTTGTTGATCATGGAGAACCGTTATCGGCTGTGCGATCCCCATTCGCCCGAGATTCTCAACAAGCATTAAGAAACTGATCAGACACGGCATGTTGAGTGTGCCGCTAACGTTGCCAAGAGGCGAGGTGGCCGCTTCGATTTCGGCAATCTCATCAATAAACGATGCCGAGCCAGCGATTGCTTTAGCAAGTTCGGGCGAAATATGTTCCTCAACCGCCGATCCTACTTGTCGCAAGGCTGTACCCAACGCCCTCGCGTCTGGAGCCCGATATGCTTCTGCAAACTGCCGTAGGACGCCGTCTGGCAAGCGTTCATAAAGAGAGTTGGCGATCTCCTGCTTCGTGATGAAGTCACCGGTAAACCCATTCCTCACCATGTGGTTGTAGGCAGGGTCAAGGAATGTCTCTACCAGCTTTGCGGCGACACAGTAGCGCTTTTCTGCAATCAAAAACATTGGAACGCAGTGAAGCTCGGCGAGACTGCGAAAGAGAGTGACGCACTTGCCTTTCGTTGCCTCGTTGCGAAGAACCGCAGTGGCCTTCAGTTCATTTCGCTGCTCGAAGTGGGTCGTCCGAAATGCTTCGATAACAACGTTAACTTCGACAATCCGCTCATCGGGGACGAGCCAGCCTGCAAGAACGTAAAAGGGCTGGGCAGGATCGAGGTAATTCGGTCCGGAATTCCCGGATTCATCACAGTAGACCGCCGCCGCGCGAGGAAATGTCAGATGTCCGGGTACCAGGAGTCTGGTCGAGTGCATGGTGAAGTCGGTCATCAAGCATATTGTAATGTTGTTGTCGCTTTTGTGGCCGACACACCCGACTCCTTTACGGATTTTTCCCAAATGGGTGGACTCCGGCCGCATCAGCCTTTCGCAAGGTTACTCCAGAGAGATGTGGGGACGGACCCTTGAATCCAGAGCACTCAAGGTTGAAGACCGCAAAAGCAGAGTTGAGCGATCCCAATTCAGGGGACCGTCCCCACATATCTTCACGCCAACGGACGCGTAGTCGGTAAACCGGAGAAGTGCTTCAGTCACGAGATCGCTCGCCAAAAGTTGCCAAAGCTTTAGGAATCGCGGTTCGTACACCCTTCGGCGTTTTGGGCGGATTATTTTGCTCGGCCCTCCCTCCGCTAAGATCAGTTCTATGAAAAAGCCGGTATTCCGTCCAAGTACTTCGAATTCGTTTCTCAACTTCCGCCAAACGCGTTTTCTGTCGGTGACGCAGACAACACTCGTTCTGTCGTCGTGTTACCGTCTCCGTCGGGTTAAATCCGAGTGTTTATGTTTCGATTGACAGCAAAACTAAATCAGACCTAAGATTCCCATCGACAACGATGGGAGCGGCCAATAAAGACCACTTACTCGGCAAACTGGACCTGCTGGTCCTCCGTGTCCTTGCCTGTGGTGACAGCATGCATGGGTATTCGATAGCTGAACGCATCGAACAGCTTTCGGAAAATGTCTTTCAAGTCGGCGAAGGATCTCTCTACCCTGCGTTGCACCGCATGGACGAGGCAGGCTGGATACGATCCCAGTGGGCCGCATCCGAAAACAATCGGAGAGCCCGCTATTACAGGATTACCGCGGCAGGGCGCCGGCAACTCGACGTTGAAGAAAGAGAATGGCTGCGAGCTGCGGAAGCGATCGCAAACGTGCTGAGGATGGCCTAATGGGTGTTCTACGAAGGTTTATCAACGTCTGGAGGTCCGACCGGCTTCAACGCGACCTTGATGACGAACTCGAATTTCATCGCGAGATGGGTGCCCGCAAGGCTCTCGACCAAGGATTGGGTGGAGAAGAAGCCCGACAGGAAACCAAACGCCGCATGGGAAACCTATCCCTGACAAAGGAACAGATGCGGGACGCCCGCGTGATCGGCTGGCTCGCATCATCTGTTCAGGATCTGCGTCACGGTTTCGTTTTATTGCGCCGTGATGCGGGTGTCTCCACCTTGATATTGCTCGTGCTCGCATTAGGAATCGGCGGAAACGCAGCAATCTTTACGCTCGTCAAGGCAGCATTCCTCGACCCGCTGCCATATCGCGAGGCCGGACGGCTTGTCACGATCATGGAACCGAACGGCTTTCTCCCAAGCACCTATGACTTTGTTGAATTAAAGACACGAACACGTACTCTGGAGCAAATGGCGTTCGCCCAGCATGTGGACATGCAACTCAACGGAACGGACGAGCCTGCGCGGATTATCGCGGCTCGTGTGACCGCTTCGTTCTTTCCTCTACTTGGTGTGAACCCAACACTGGGCAGGACGTTCGGGGACGAAGAGAATGGGCCAGGCCGCGCGCCGGCGGTGATCCTCACCGATGGCTTTTGGCGTGCGAGAATGGGCGCAGATCCCAGCGTGATCGGGCGCACGCTTCGGTTGGATGGCCAATCGGCTACGGTGGTCGGCGTCCTTCCCGAAGGATTTCACTTTGATTATCCGACGTTGGGCATTGCGGAACCGGTGGACGTTTACGTTCCGTACCCTCTCGATCCGGTTATTCCCCCTCATTCGAGCATCAATGGAATGGGCACCCCGGTTCGGGTAATCGGCCGGATGCGGGAAGGGGCCACTTTAGCGCAAGTCGAAAGCGACGTGCGAAACATCGCTCATGTGTTGTCGTATGGTCATCCCGAGGCATTTCCCAACCCGCAAAATGACCCCAGTCTTTTTTATTTCACCGCTCTACCGCTTCGCGATGCAATCGTCGGTACGCAGCGCTCGTTGCTATGGCTGCTGATTGGGGGCGTCGGCGTGCTATTGCTAATTGCATGCGCCAACACCGCTCAACTTCTGTTGGCACGATCGCTCCGACGCGCCCGGGAGGTTGCAATTCGATCCGCGCTGGGTGCGAGCCGTCTCCGTCTAATCCGGCAGTTTCTGCTTGAAGGTTTCGTTCTCGCGGCCTGCGGTGGCACGGCTGGGTTATTGGCTGCAGGATGGATCTCTCACGCTATCGTCCGCTTGCTGCCATCACGCAGTCCGCTCCTCGCTTCGGCTCATTTGGACGTGCGTGTTATCGCGTTCACCCTGGGACTCTCAATGATTTCCGCGTTAGTCTTCGCAATACTCCCAGCAATGAAGGGCAGCCGTTGGACTCCCGGCCCGAGCCTCAGTGCGCGCGTTACCACGGTAGAAGGAAACCGTTGGCGTAATGCCATGATCGCGATCGAAGCGGCGCTTTCCGTTTTTCTGCTGTGCGCCGCGGGACTCGTCACGCAGAACCTATGGACTCTGATTTCGACGCCAATGGGCTTCGAGCCGAATCATGTATTGGCGATGCGGTTGACACTGCCATCCCGCAAACAGAATTTCCCGGATCCGACTGCGGGCTTGATTTTTCAGGAGTACCTGGAGAAAGTCCAAGCCATCCCGGGAGTGGAGTCGGCTGCGACCGTCACAGGCCCACCGCTGCGGGCGACGCGGGGAGGCTGCCCGAACATGCTGATTGGAGTGACGGATAGTGCGGGTGTGCCCAAGAGCATTTGCGCGTTGCAACATCAGATCAGTTCCGATTATTTTCGGACGCTAGGCATTCCACTGCTTGCAGGACGTACCTTTGGCCGTGGTGACGTGGGTAACAAAATAACGGTCGTGATCGTGAACGAGGAGTTCGCTCGTCGATTCGGACTTGGAGCGGATATCGTCGGTAAGCAGATCGATGATCCGGATGGGCCGATCACGATCGTCGGACTGATTGGCAATGTGCGCACCAGTGGCTTGCGAGTTTCACCATTTCCAGAAAAGTATTTTTCCTTGATGCAGTTGTCGCAGCCAAACGTGTATCTGGTCGTGCGCTCGGCGCTTTCACCGGGGCAACTCCTGAACCAGGTCAAGATGGCGATTGGTTCTTCCAATTCGGACCAAGCCGTCTTCGGTGTCATGACAATGGATGAAATGGTGGCGGATTCTGCCATGGAGCCGCGCTTCGATGTGTTTCTTGCCGGCGCCTTCGCCTTGCTGGCAGTGGCAATGGCAGCAGCCGGGATGTACAGTGTGATTTCGTATCTTGTCTCGCAGAGGAGCAACGAGTTAGCGATACGTTTGGCGCTGGGAGCCACCAGAAGCGCTATAGTGCGCTCTGTTCTTGGAAATACCGCCGCCTGGGTAGCGGCAGGATTGGCCTGCGGTGTGGGGCTGGCGCTGGCCACTAACAACGTCATCCGTTCACTCTCGAATGCAGCCGTACAAGGCACTCCGTGGATGTACGTATCGGTAGTTCTTTTCTTCTTCCTAGTGACAATCGTGTCAGCGTATGTCCCAATGCGCCGGGTTAGTCAGCTCGATCCGGCAGTAGCCCTGCGCTGCGAGTAACCGCACGACGATTCGGGTCAGTTGGCTAGAATTGACAGGCCTCTGTGTAGCTTAAAGCGAATCCTCATCGTTTGCGAGAAGATAACCTTATCCGCGTCGCATACGAAGAGGACTCGGCCACGAAAGTGCGATTCCGGGAAACCGTTTCGCACTATTGGCTGAAATAGTCGGCATCCCGTACATTGACTTTCGGAGCCAGATTACCGATTACTCACCATAAGTCGCGTAGCGTTTAGGAATTCCCGCACGATCCGTCATAAGGTCACTGGCGGTAAACTGCCATTTCGCAGAAATGAAGTCGCAGCTTGTCGGTATCGCAGGAATTGACCGAAATCGAGTGCTGGTCAGTCCTATGGCGATATCTCCTCAATTCGAAAATTCCGCCTTGTCATCCCGCCTGGAATCCCACCATAAATTCCCCAATCGATAAGTCCGCCAACAGCGGAGTGAACCGGAATGAGTGTCGGTACCTCAGCGGCCTCGGCGCAATGCCGGGGCGTCGACCGCAGTGCGTCTGTATGCACGGCGGGGAAACTGATCCGACAACAAACAAGCAGAGAAAGGAGAGCCAATCATGGCACATGTAAACGGCGCAAATGGCGCCGCCAGTCACGACTTGCCGCAATTCGCGGCGGTCGCAGCGATTGCGGCCGGTGACAACCATCAGATTGACCAGACGTCGCCGGAGCGCATGCAGAAGATCCAAGAGCTGCTAAACGAACCGTTTGATTCTGGTGAAATCAAATGGCGCGTGACGGCGACTTCAACTAACCAGACGAAACAGGGACCTCAGAAGCGCGGCCAGTTGGTGGCATATGCCGACCAGCGTGCTTACACGGATCGTCTGAACCATGTGTTCGGTGAATGGGGCTGGACCCGCAGTTATGACGTCCAGGTGGTGCAGAACTTCGAGCGTCGCGCGCCAGGGGACAAGACGCGAACGGCAGTTGCCGCGAAAGTCGTGGTCGTTTCCAAGGTAACCGTTCACGGGTTTGGATCGCACACCGGCGTTGGCGAGGAGTGGGCCGACGACCAAAACGCCGCGACGCGCGCGGAAGCGCAGGCATTCAAGCGCGCTTGTGCGTGCTTTGGTCTTGGGAGATATCTCTATGACCTCGACACAGTTTGGGTGGATCTGGACCAATACAACCGTCCGGTTCACACGCCAAACCTCCCAGATTGGGCGCTGCCAAGTTGCGTAACGCGTGTGGAGCAAGGACATACAAAACGGCATGCAACAGGAAAACCGAGGCAGAGTCTGGCGCGAGAAGAAATGCTGGCGAAAATACGAGAGCTTCGACAGAAGGTCGGCCCCGGCCTTGCGCTATTCGTACTGAAGGAGTCCGCGGGCGGCGCTGAGCCCGAGACCCTAGGCCAAGCGACCCTTTCCATCATCCTTCAAAAGTTGACCGACATGGGCAACGGCATTGACCGGCTGCGACGTGCAGCCGCAGGCATCGGGGAGGAACGATATTCGATGATCTGTCGGGAGTTGAATTTCCCGGGCGAGTCGATCAATGACATTCCGGACCGCGACGCACTCAAGCGTTTGCTGGCGCGTATGGAACGGGAAACCGTCGGAAAGAACGGCGACGGTCGAAGTACTGCGATACGGGGCATCGCGGACGCGCGGGGTCGCCTGCTTCAGGCGGCCCGGAAGTTGGCAGAGAAGACTGGCAAGCGGCTCGCGGACATCATCGCGGAGGCTTCGGACGGAAAGCTATCGCTGGACGGACTGAGGGATCTTAGAGATGCCGACGTCGCACTGGTTTCGGCCGCCACGTCTCGGATGGTCTGAAGGAGGTGATTTGTGAAGCAGGTAACTCTATTCACTGACGGATCGTGCCTAGGAAACCCGGGACCAGGAGGTTGGGCGTGCCTGCTCCGATGCGGCTCGGCAGAGGAGGAAATCTCAGGTACCGAGGCGCACACTACCAACAACCGAATGGAGCTGCACGCGGTGATCGCAGGCCTGTCGGCTCTGAAAGAGCCGTGTGCCGTTAGAGTTGTCACCGACTCTCAATACGTTCAACGTGCAATGACGCAACATCTGCCCCAATGGGTTGCCCGAAGATGGCTTAATTCTCGCGGTACTCC
>Ga0207099_1178_pt1 | contig 11958 bp, 9 predicted proteins | sample Alteio_BWMinHeat_85_FD_153521 | JGI IMG/M metagenome (GOLD analysis project Ga0207099, IMG submission 153521) | Enriched cells from forest soil in Barre Woods Harvard Forest LTER site, Petersham, Massachusetts, United States -... | ecosystem: Environmental > Terrestrial > Soil > Temperate forest >... | reverse complement strand
GAAACTGGCCGCAAGCATCCATCCGTTTCTCCGCGGCAAATCGGATTTGCACTTCAAGCCCTACTACTGGAGTTTGGGGCAAGGCGAGTATGCCACCGACATCATGTTCCGTGATCCATCGTCCCTGAAAGGGTGGTGCTTGGCGCGGTCGGGACGTTGTTGTTTCTGGCGGAAGGTTCAGCGGTCGCCCCGTTCATCTACTCCTTGTTCTGATCCAGCCCATGGCTTTTCAAAAAGGCGGCAATCACATTTGCCGCCAATTCGTGCCCGGCCGCATTCCAGTGAGAATCATCGGGGAAATACACGTTTCTTCCGGACTCAACCTCCGCCTGTAAAGCAGCGGTCGGATCAATCAGGGGAATATGCTCATCCTCACAAAGCCTCTGCATCAGGTGGTTTTGAGCGAGCCGGTTCTGAGACATTTCGTTCGAATCGAACCCGGTCGGTTCCTGCCGGAAATAGAACTGGAAATCCCGTTCAAGGTCTTCCTTGCCGAACGAACGCCGTAGCAGCGGGAGATAGACCTGGCTCTTGAAGGGAATGAACAGCACCACCAGCCTCGCTCCGTTCTCGTGGCTGACTCTATTCATTTCCAGAATCGTCTTGCGGGTCAATTGCCAACCGGAGCGTTTTTCAAGCGCGTCCTCCGAAAACGTCAGCGTCTGCAAGTACGGGGGCATCAATGCAAATCGAAGCGTGCGTTCCTTGACGGGGATTGTGAATATCCCGCGGTCAAAACCTGGAACGCTCTCTGCCGGATCGCCGGAGATTTCGGGGTTTTGGTCCACGGCGTATGGAACCTTCGTTCCTTCCATCGGACGGCCTGCGGCCCTGGTTCCCAGAGTATTGCCGGCGAGCTGCAAGAGAGAGAACGAATAGAAGGTCTCATATCGCGCAACCACCTTCTTGATGCTCCAGCCTGTTTTGGGCAAGATGACGGAGCCTTCAGACCTTTCGTACTTATCGAACCGTTCCGCGTCGACAATATCGTTGCCCGCAAAGAAGGCAAGGAGAACAACACGCGGATGATGCCGGATCGCATAATCGCGCAGGACGCGCAACTCCTGTTGGGGGCCAAAACCGGCGGTCCCAAAGTTCTGGACGGGCAACCCCAGGTTCTGCTCCAACCGTGTAGGCCAGATCTGATCTACCGGCAAGGTCAAACCGTCCGTAAAAGAGTCTCCCAGCGCCGCTACATGAATAGTATCCCGGACCCGAGTGTTGCGAAATCCCTCCGCGTCGGTACGAAGCGAATACGGGCCCGGAGCGGTCGAAAGAGCAGCAGGTGGAATAAATCCCATCCGAACGATGTCGCCGCCCCCACTCCATTGAAGAGCCGTGTTTTGATTGCGCCGCAGGCGGCTTCCGTACCGGGGGGAGTCTTCCCACTGCGGGTCTTGCGAAACTTCGCCGAGGTCGCGCCGGAGCGTTCGTATCCCGGCAGGTGCGCCAAATACCTGCATGGCCGCTTCAAGCAGAAAGAAGGTCAGGATGATCGATCCGGTAATCGACGCTCCCATGAACAGGAAAACCTTGCGCCGGCCGGCGTCCGGATGAGGCAATCGGCGGCTGTTGCTTTTCCACAAGAGTATGAGTGACGCCAGTAAAAGGATGCCGAGAGCAATCAGATATGGTGCGATTGCACGTCCATTGACGATGCGCAGGTCCGACCATACGAATGAGCCATGACTTGAAATCTCCAGGATGCCGTTGCAGGGCAGGAGTGCAACGCGATCGAGAGCTTGCCCGTTGATTTCCCGCCGATAAAGGAGACGCCGGAACCCGTTCTCAAGGAGGTGTATCTCATACTCCGCTCGACCGCTCGACGCAGCCGTAATCCATAAAGTGGAGGCGGTCTGAAACTGCACGGGAAATTTCAAACGAGCGCTTCCTTCGGTAAAAATCTGCGGGATAACTCTCTTGTCCTGGATGTTGAATTGTTGCCACATCATCCCGTCTTGCGGACCCGTGTCGATGCGATCTTCCACGTATAAGCGATAGCTCGCGGCGTACAACCAGTTTTTGAGAAGTTGTGCCACCAGGAGAAGCTGAGCCCCTATCAGAAGTCTGAGTATCCATTTGCGGAGATTTTGCACCAGGGCTGCAATTGTAACCATCGGTTTGACTGTGAGTGTTGAAATCAGCACAGCAAACGGTGAAGCCGGCCAGGCGAACGATTCACCGGCGGCGGGTGTCTCCAACACGTAGAACCATATCGGTCAGCAATTCGGGCCGCACCATAATTTCTCCGTTGCCGTTGGAGTGGATCAGCCCCAGTCTCCTAAACTTATTGAGAAAGTGCGAGATTCGCGAGGGTGTGGTGCCCACCAGGTCGGCTAAGGTTTCATGACTCAATTGCGACAGTTTGGCATCTGGCAGGAAGTCGTGTTGGCCGTAACGGCTGAGTTTCAGCAGGATACGGGCCAGCCGGCTCTCGCCATGGTTGAAAAGCCGATCGGCGATATGCTCTTCCATATCGATGTTGTGGGCTAACAAAGAGGCTACGAACTTTTCGGAAAGATCGGGCTGAGCATGAAGAGCATGGAGCATAGCTCGCTTCTGAATTTCGAATATTGTAGAGGATTCTATTGTGGTCGCTGTGCTTATCCGCAGAGATTGCCCGATCAGACATCCTTCACCGAAAAAATCACGAGGCCCGAGCAGGGCCAGTACCGCTTCCTTGCCTTGGACCGAGGCGATAGTGACCTTCACCCTGCCTGACTGAATAAAATAGATGGCATCCGTTTCTGCTCCTTGAGAAAACAGTTTTATCCCCTTCCGAAGTTTCAGTATCTCCTTACCCTCGATAATGTTTTCGAGCATGCTTCCGACATAGGGATCGATTTCTGATTTGAGCTTTGTGATCTTCTTCAGTTTTCGCATACAAACCTCATCTCAATCGTGCAACACCACGTCCGTCATCAATTCGTCTCTCACCGTAATGTCTCCCTTCCCTGTGTACTCGATCAACCCCATTGTTCTGAATTTGTTCATGAAGTGCGTGATGCGCGAACGCGTTGTGCCCACCATTTCGGCCAGGGTTTCATGAGTCAGTTTTGGCATTGTGGCATCCGGCATGTCTGCGTGGTGGCCAAAACGGCTGAGTTTCAGCAGGACACGGGCCAGCCGTTTCTCGCTATGGTTGAAAAGCTGATCGCAGAGATCCTCTTCCAGATTGATGTTGCGGGCCAGCAATGCCGCTGTGAATTTTTCGGAAAGGTCAGGCTGAGCATGAAGAGACTGGAGCATGGCCTGCTTCTGGACTCGGAATACGGTGGACGATTCCGTTGCCGTCGCCGTGCTCATCCGGAGAAGTTGCCCGACCATGCATCCTTCACCAAAAAACTCACGAGGCCCGAGCATGGCCAGTACTGCTTCCTTGCCTTGAGCCGAGACGACCGTGACTCTCACTTTGCCCGACTGAATAAAATAGATCCCGTCCGCCCGGTCTCCTTGAGAAAAGATCGGCTCGTCTTTCTTGAATTGCAATACACGTTTGCCCGCCACAATATGTCTGAGCAGGCTCTCCACATGCGGATCGATTTTTGTGAAAGTGAGCTTTGCGATCTTCTTTGATGGTCGCATGGAGTTCGTCCTGGCTAAGTATATGCCTCTTCCAACCCACTAGAGTCCGCATTGTGCAATATTGCACAATCTGTCTTTTTTGGGTGACAAGAACTGAAATTCAGTCGAAGTTGATTCTATGAGTTTCGATGCCGTCTTTCTTTCGCGGGTGCAGTTCGGCCTGACGATCATGTTCCACTATTTGTTCCCGCCCCTGACGATCGGAATGGGAGTCGTCCTTGTCTACCTCGAAGGAATGTTTCTCTGGAAAAGAGAGGCAATCTACGCCACGGCTGTCCGCTTCTGGACGTCGCTTTACGCCGTTACATTCTCCGTCGGTGTGGCCACGGGCATTGTCATGGAGTTCGAATTCGGAACGAACTGGGCCGTGTACTCCCGGTTTGTGGGCGATGTTTTTGGCTCGGCGCTGGCCGCCGAAGGGATTTTCGCTTTCTTCCTCGAGTCCGGGTTTCTGGCGGTGCTGGTATTCGGTTGGGACCGGGTCGGGCCGAAGTTTCATTTCTTCTCGACGGTGATGGTTTCGCTCGGTTCGATCTTCTCGGCCGTATGGATCATCGTCGCCAACAGTTGGCAACAAACTCCGGCCGGCCATCGGATAACCGCGATGCTGCGCGATGGAAAGCCGTGGATCGTTGACGGAGCGCCCGTCATGCGTGCGGAGGTCGCGGACTACTGGACAGTCGTATTCAACCCATCGACCCTCAACAGACTCTCCCACACGTTGATTGGCGCCTTTGTGCTCGGCTCGTTTTTCGTCATGAGCATCTCCTCTTATTACCTGCTCAAGGGCCGGCACGAGGAATTTGCCCGCCGCTCGTTCACCGGCGGCCTGATCCTCGCGACGATCATGAGCATTGCCGCGCTGATCTCCGGTGACTCCAACGCACGAATGGTTGCCGAGTACCAACCGGCAAAGCTTGCTGCGTTTGAGGGACACTTCAAAACCGGCCCTGCGGACTTGACGCTCATGGGTATTCCGTCCACGGAAGAGCAACGGGTGCGATCGGCGATTGTGATTCCGGGCGGACTGAGTTATGCCCTTCGGGGCAATTTTGACGCTGAAGTGAGCGGACTCGACCGCTTCCGGCCCGAACACCGCCCGCCGGTTCTGCTGTCGTTTCTCAGCTTCCATATCATGGCTGCGCTCGGAGTGTTCTTCATCGTTACGACTGTTTACGCTTCCTGGCTGCGGTTGAGAGGCACGCTGTTTCAGAAGAGATGGCTCCTGATCGTCTTCGTGTTCGCCGTTCTTGGCGCATTTGCCGCAAACGAACTCGGATGGATGGCGGCGGAGGTGGGCCGGCAGCCCTGGATTGTGCATCCCAACGTTGTTCACGACCCGGCCGGCAAATTGGCGCTGGATCCGGAAGGGTTCGTGCAATATCGATATGAGGAAGGCCTGCTGACCCGCAACGGTGTCTCAGAGGCCATCACCGGTCCGCAAGTGCTGGGATCGGTAATCATGTTTGGTTTTATCTACGCGCTGTTGCTCTGGACCTGGATCTACGTTCTCAACGACAAAATCCAGAAAGGCCCCCAGCCGATCCAGAAAGCCGGGCAGGAGGCCTAACCATGGATTTGCGCGTCGTCTGGTTCATTCTCCTTGGCGCCCTGATGGCCGGTTATGCCGTGCTCGACGGTTTCGATTTCGGCGTCGGCATTTTGCATCTCCTGGCCCGTTCCGATGACGAACGCCGTCTCTTCATCAATGCGATTGGCCCGATCTGGGACGGCAACGAAGTGTGGCTGGTCACGTTCGGAGGCGCACTGTTCGCGGCTTTTCCGCTCGCATATGCGACGATTTTTTCGGGATTCTACGTTCCCTTCATGATGCTGTTGTTCGCATTGATATTCCGGGCCATATCGATCGAATTCCGGAGCAAGAAAGCATCCGCTCTATGGAGAGGTGCCTGGGATCTGGCCTTCTTCGGGTCCAGCCTGCTGGCGTCCTTTCTATTCGGTGTGGCCGTAGGCAACGGAATGGCAGGGATCCAACTGAACGATCGCGCCGTGTTTACCGGCACTTTACTCAGTTTGCTGAATCCGTACGCGCTGATGGCCGGACTCGTTGTCGTATCCATGTTCGCCATGCACGCGTCGATTTACCTCTTCCTGAAACTTCCGGCCGGTCCACTGCATGATCGAGTTCGCCAATGGATGTGGCACACATGGGGAGTGTTTCTGGTTTTGTATATCCTCGGAAGCCTGTTCACGATCGTGTCGATTCCCCGGGCGACCGCGAATTTTGCGCATCATCCCTGGGCTGCCGCCGTCGTTGTGCTCAACGTCCTGGCTGTCGCCAACATTCCACGTTCCGTTTTTGCCGGCAGGCCCGGGCAGGCATTCATTTCATCGAGTATGACGATCGTCGCCCTGGTGTTCCTCTTTGGGATGGCTCTCTGGCCCAATCTTGTCACAGCCAGTAACGACGCTGCGAACAGCATGACGATCTATAACGCGGCCTCAAGTTCGAACACGCTTTGGATCATGCTCGTCATTGCACTCATCGGCATGCCCTTTGTTCTCGCCTACACCATAACGGTGTATTGGACGTTCCGCGGTAAGGTCGGCCTCGGCAAACACAGTTACTAGCGGTGTGCTGTGCTTGGGGACGAGGTGGATTTGCCCAACGGGACGGGAACGGAACACAAGAGGCACAAGAAAGGACACAAAGAGCACAAAAAGGTTTTGTGCCTTTTGTGTTCTGCCTTGTGCCTTTTGTGCTCCTTCCCTCTTCCTCTGTGCAATTGTGAACAGCCCTGAGTCGGCTTGAGCCTCATCATCTGACAGGAGGACGGTATGAAGCAGAGTACCAAGGATCAGATCAAAGGCAGCCTTCACGAAGCGAAAGGCAAGGTTAAAGAGAAGGTCGGAGATGTTACCAGCAACGCGAACCTGGAAGCCGAAGGCCAGGCCGAGAAACTCGCCGGCAAAGTCCAAAAGAAAGTCGGCCAGATTGAAAAGGTGTTTGAGAAGTAGCTATTGAATAGTTTTTGATTGAAGGAGAAAAAATGTTTGCAATGAGAAGAACTGTAAGAGTCGGGATTTTTTCCGTTTTTTTGACGATTGGAATGATGAGCCTGAGCCGGACAGCGGCCGCGGCAGCATTAGACCACGATGACCTCAACAAGGTGCAGCAGAGCCTGAGCGACAAGGGGTTTTATCATGGGCACGTCGATGGTGTCATGGGTCCTCAAACACGCCGGGCGATAGGTGAATATCAGAAATCTGAGAACCTGCCCGTCACAAGCCGGCTCGACGAGAAGACCGCCGGGAAACTGGGTGTCGGATCTGAATCTGAAGCTGGCGAGTTCAAGGGCGCCGGTCACGAAGTCAAAGCGGGCGGCAAAGAGGCCGGTCACGAGATTAACGAAGGAAAACCGGTAGCGGCAGGCAAGGAATTGGGTAAGGGAATAGGCCGGGCTGCCAAAGATGTCGGTAAGGCAGTCAAGAAAGCCGTTACTACCGATAGCGATCGCGGAGATCGGGAAAAGAAAGCGGAAGAACCGAAGAAGTAATCGCTTGGTTTCACCCCGAAGGGGTGGCTAATATCCAAGCACCCCTACGGGGGCTTTGCACAAAAAGTACGGTGTGAGCGACCCCCTGCCGCCTTTTCTTGATGCTTCGCCCTATCGGGCTCGCGCTTCGCGGGCGGCCGTCCCCCTTTGAAAGGGCGTCAATGTACTTGACGCATCCTCTCAGGCTTCTCCCGGTTCGTCAGCCGCGGAGCGGCATAAGAAGGTAGCCACGGCTGAAGGCCGTGGACTTGGTTGCGGCGTCGAATAAGCCGCGGAGCGGCGAAAGATTCTGTCGCCGCTCCGCGGCTCATGCCGTTCGAAATTTGGTACCACGGCCTTCAGCCGTGGCTACCTTCTTATGCCGCTCCGCGGCTGATCTGACTGTTGGATTCGTCAAGTATGTTAACAATATCAATGAATGCATTCTCCCCCTTGAAAAAGGGGAGAGCCGCCCGCGAAGCGCGAGCCCGATAGGGCGAAGCATCAAGAAAAGGCGGCAGGGGGCGCTCACACCGTACTTTTTGTGCTAAGCCCCTACGGGGTGCAAATCATTTCACCAGAATCGTTGCCAGTCCCAACAGCATCCCCATGCTCACTACGTCGGTTGCGGTAGTGAGGAAAATGCACGAAGCGGTGGCGGGGTCGAAGCCGAGCTTCTTTAGAGTGAGCGGCACGAGGGCGCCGCAGACGCTGCTCATGACGCAGCTGCCGGTCATGGCCAGGAACACGACAGCGGCGAGCCTCCCTGCGCTGGACAGATGCTGGGAGGCGGCAACAAAGTACATGGCGAGCGAAGCCACTACTCCGACGATGGAGCCGTTCAGCAGGCCGAGCAGAGCTTCCTTCACGATCAGCCCTCTCGCTTTGCCGGATTTCAGCTCGCCCGAGAATACTCCGCGTAGAGTGACTGCCAGCGTCTGGCATCCGGTGTTGCCCGCCTGCCCGGCAAGCACCGGCAGGAACATGGCCAGGATCACCACCCGGTTGATGATCCCCTGGAAGAGGAAAACCACGCCGCCGGCCGCGAACGCCGTGACCAGATTCAGTTGCAACCACGGGTGCCGGAGCCTCAGGCTTCGGAACCATGGCGTCGCAAGACGCTCTTCCTTTTCGACGCCCACCATCGCGCCGGGTTGGGCGCTCAACTCGAGTGCCCTTGCCTGCTCCGCCACGACTTTATCGTAGAGGCTCTTGACCTCTTCACTCTGGCGGCGGATCAACTCGTGGCTTGCCTCCACTTCCTTCACCGTTCGTTCCAGCGCTTTGCTGTAGTTCTTCGTTTCCACGTGCAACAGACGCACTTCCAGCATGTTGTAAACGCGCGCCAGCACCTCGGCCAGATCGAACGGTTTGCTGATGAAATCTTTCGCGCCGGCTTCCAGAGCGCGAAGCTTGTGACCCGGCTGGGCAGTGATCACGAGCACCGAAAGGTAGCCGTCCGCTTCGATTTCCTTGAGGCCCGCCATCACCTGGAATCCATCCATAACCGGCATTTGAAGGTCGAGCAGGATCAGGTCATACCGGTTCGTGCGATGAAGCGCGCAAACCTCAAGTGGATCCGTGGTTGACGTGACGGAAGTGTAGCCGGCTCGCTCGAGCATTCGCGTGAGCAGCAGAACATTGGCATCCTGATCGTCAACGATCAGGATGCGGGCGCGGGGGATATCGGATGATCCCACCGTGGTATTCACCGCCGCGTCTCCGTCGATTGCTCTCACTGATATTTCTCAACGACGATGAAGGTGACGTCGTCGGTCTGCGGTGTGCCCTGAGTGAATTCCTCGATGGCTTTTAAGAATTTCTGCTCGAGCGCGTGACTGCCCGATGGTGCTTCTTCCCGAATGATTCTCAGGAGTCTTTCCTCGCCAAACATTTCTTCATGCGGGTCTTGCGCATCCGTAAGGCCGTCGGAATACACAACCAGAATGTCTCCCTGGTCGAGATGGAACGGCAGGGATGGGTAAGGGACGGAATTGAACATCCCCAGGACGCAGGATCCAGAAACCAGTTCTTCGATTTTTCCCGTGGCGGAACGGTACAAATAGGCTGGACAATGTCCCGCGCTGATGAATTGCCCGATGCCATCCGGGTTCAGGAGGAAGAAAAAGAGCGTCACGAACTGGGAGGGAAGTGATTTCTCGCATAGGAGTTCGTTAACCCGGTGCAAGACCTCCTGCGGTTGAGGTCTCGAGCGGAATTCCATGCTGAGAGCGCCCAGCACCATCGAACTTAACAAGGCCGCGAACATTCCCTTGCCGGAGACATCCGCCAGGACTCCCACCCATTCCCCTGAACTGAGTTTGCGGAAATCGTAAAAATCGCCTCCCACGTACCGTGTGGGATGGTTGAAAGCATGGATATGAAAATTCTCGAACTCGGGCAGAGAGCGTGGGAGCAGGCTCTCCTGAGTCTGTTGCGCCAGGACTAATTCCTGCTCGCTTTTCTTTTGCTCTTCAAGGCTCTTGAGACGAAGCACTTCGCGGCTGGCATCCAGTTCCTGAATCGTCTCTTCAAGCGTCTTGCTGTACTTCTTCATTTCCAGGTGCAGCAGACGCACTTCCAGCATGTTGTAGACGCGCGCCAGCACTTCGGCCAGATCGAACGGTTTGCTGATGAAGTCCTTCGCGCCCGCCCGGAGCGCCCGCAGCTTCTGATCCGGCTGCGCAGTGATGACGAGCACCGGAAGGTAGCCGTCTGTTTCGATTTCCTTGAGACTCGCCATGACCTGGAATCCATCCATGACCGGCATCTGGAGATCGAGCAGGATCAGGTCGTAGTGGTGTGTGCGATGAAGCTCGCAGACCTCAAGCGGGTTCGTCGTGGAAGTGATGGAAGTGTAGCCGCCGCCCTCGAGCGTTCGTTTGAGCAGTAGAACATTGGCGTCCAGATCGTCAACGATCAGGACGCTGGCCTTGAGGATATCGGCCCGGGCGACGGCAAGACTCGCAATCTTTTCCGATGGCTGCGCCCCTCCTTGATGTTTCGCGCTGTCGCGCTCAGGCTTCGCGCCAGGCATGCATTCGAGGCTGCTCATCTGTTGGCTCCAGCGTGTTTTTGCGCAAGGTCCAGTGCCATGTCCAGCGCGTTCATGAACTCCTTGACCTTGATCGGTTTGGTAAGATACTGGAGGAATCCAGCCTTCAGGCCTTTCTCGATGTCGCGCGGCATTGCATTTGCACTGAGGGCGACAACTGGGATGTGCGCCGTCACCGCGTCGGTCCGCAGGATCTGCAGCGCTTCGAAGCCGCTGATGTCCGGCAGATTGATATCCATGAGGATTACTTTCGGCCTGAGGTTGTGTGCAAGCTCGACGCCGAGACGCCCGTTCACCGCGGTCAGCAGGCGAATATCGCCGCGGCGCGCCATTAGATGCTCGACCAGCTTCAGGTTGGCCGGGTTGTCCTCTACATAGAGCAAAGTGTGAAGCGGCACACCGCTGTCGACTTGCGCTGGGGCGGGAGCTGCGGGCGTGGATTCTTCGTCTCTGAGTTCTGGCGCAGACGTGGAAATCATCTCGATCCAGAACACGCTCCCCATCCCAATGGTGCTTTCCACTCCGATTTCGCCGCCCATCAGCTCGATCAGCCGCTTGGTGACCACGAGGCCGATTCCCGTGCCTTCGGTGCCGCCGGCCTCTTGTCCAAGACGATTGAACGGCTGGAACAACTGCGCCAGCTTCTCCGGTGACAATCCCGCGCCGGTGTCTCTGATGCTGACGCGGATCCGTTTCGGATTGATCGCAACGTACGTCACCTCGACCGTTCCCCGCTCGCGGTTGTATTTGATCGCGTTGGAGAGAAGGTTCACCATAATCTGTTTTATGCGGGTCCGGTCGCCCCTGACAAAGCAGGAGTCGGGGAACCGTGGAAACTTCAGAACAATCCCTCGCTTTTGAGCCTGCGGCTCGATCATGGTCTGGCACTCGAGCATGACTTCAGCGAACGACAGAGGTTCCCTCGACATCGAAAGCTTTCCGGATTCGATCAGCGCGAGATCGAGAATTTCGTTGATCAGTTCCAGCAGATACCATCCCGCCTGGAGAATCTGCTCAATGCTTTCCTTCTGGGAAGACGTCGGCGGCGGGGAATCGGACTCCATCACCTGGGCGAAACCGAGGATCGCATTAAGCGGAGTGCGCAGCTCATGGCTCATGCTCGATAGAAAATCCGATTTCGCCAGGTTTGCTTTTTCGGCCGTGGACTTGGCGCTCTCCAACTCGTAATCCAGGCGTTTGCGCTCCGTGACGTCGCGCGCCGCGGCAAACACGCCCTGCAGCTTCCGATCCCTGTCGTAGAACGTGGTGGCGTTGTAGGACACCACGGTTTCCCTGCCGTCCCTGGTTCGCGCCGTCAACTCATAGTTGGTGACCTTCTTTTCGCTCAGCACGAGCTTGATGGCCGTCTCGGCCCGCTCCGGATCGGTGAAGTAGTTCTTGAACGGCGCGCCGATCAATTCGTCGCGGGTGCAGCCGGTGAGCGCTTCCATCTGTTTGTTGACGTCGGTGATGATGCCGGAGGGATTGGTGGTCATGAGCGCGTCGATGTTCGACTCGATGAGAGAGCGCGTGTAGAACTGCTGGTCGCGCAGGCGCTGATCGAGCTGTTTCTGGTCTGCCTCGACCTGCTTGCGGGCGGTGTTGTCGGTGCCGATCAACAAATAGCCGATGATGGCGTCTTCATTGTCGCGCAGCGCCGTGACCGACACGATTGCAGGGATGCGGCTCCCATCCTTCCGGATGTAGGTCAATTCATAAATGTCTTCGATGCCGCGCGAGGCCTTGAAGACCAACGCCTCGAAGCCCGGAGTAATCGGAGTCGCGAGCTCGATGCTCAACGCCTTGGCGCGCACGATCACT
>Ga0207099_1176_pt1 | contig 12098 bp, 7 predicted proteins | sample Alteio_BWMinHeat_85_FD_153521 | JGI IMG/M metagenome (GOLD analysis project Ga0207099, IMG submission 153521) | Enriched cells from forest soil in Barre Woods Harvard Forest LTER site, Petersham, Massachusetts, United States -... | ecosystem: Environmental > Terrestrial > Soil > Temperate forest >... | reverse complement strand
CGAGCTGACTTACCGGTGCAACTTGAAGTGTCCGCACTGCTATGAGCTTTTTCGGCCGTCAGACAAGAGTGTGACGAGCAAAAGGCTGGAGCTGACGCCTGCTGAGATTCAATCCATTGTTGAACAACTCCCGCGCTTTACATTGATCACAGTCAACGGAGGCGAAATCTTCGTTCGACACGACTTGAAGGAGATCCTTTCCATAATCCTGGCGAAGCACAAGTGCCACCTTTACAGTAACGGCACCTGTATCACGCCGGAAATGGCGCACGATTTAGTGGATATGGGCGTTTCATCCATGGGCATCTCGGTGGATGGACCGGAGGAAGTGCACGATTCCATGCGCGGGCCTGGAGCCTTTGCTCGAACCATCGAATCCATCCGATTGTTGATGGATCAGAAGAAACGCCTTAGAAAAAATTACCCGATACTCAACCTGAAGACGACGATAACAGACAAGAACGTCGGCCACCTCTCGGGCATGGTCCAATTCGCTGAGCGGCTTGGCATGGATTACTGTACTTTTCAAGTTCTGAATAACTCGACGCATATGGGCGGTGTTTCATTTCAATCCGGCCTGGATTACTCACAGCCACCGCCTCCGATTACAAACGTCCCTTTGGCAGTTCTGCGGCAGCAGCTGAACGATATCCAGGAGTTGGCAGTCAAGTCCCGCGTTCGTGTAAGGATCCTGCCCAAGCTGCCTGTGTCCTCAATTCTTGAGCATTACGCGAATGAACTGGAGCCGGCCGCGCATACGTGTGTCTCCCCCTGGACGACCCTGTATATCTCGCCGACGGGGTGCGTCTATCCTTGCCTTAACTACTACGTGGGCAACATCCGCGAGCAGTCATTTCGAGAGCTGTGGAATAGCGAACGCTACCGGCATTACCGTCAGAGGCTCATTCGGGATGGGCAATTTGCCGACTGCATCGGATGCTGCGACCTCTTCGAGAAAAAACGAGACAGCTCACCGCTTGTCCGCCTAAACGAGAATCGTCGCCCCGCGTCCGGCTGCAGATTCCAAAAGAGCGAACAGATACGCACAAACGACAAATGACAGCGAAATTTGACGCGGCACGCCCATTTTTTTGGAGCGCCTTGAAACCTGGCAAACGAATTACAGACCGAATAAGGTTCTGGTATTGACCATCGTATAATCAAAAAGCGTACCCCACGTCATGGAAATGTCTGCAACCATCTCGACGATTCCGGCGATGCACCGCCTCCGGTTGCTGTCACGCTATTTACGCGGCTCCACTGTCTGCCCGGGCCTGCCGCCTACGGTCGTGATTGCCAATACACACGCCTGCAATCATTTTTGCCGGATGTGTATTCGCGAGGCAGTCGCCTTTAACGGTCCCAATCTGGACGTCCGGCTCTACAGACGGCTTATCGAGGAGGGCGCTTCCTATTTCCGGTACATCTCCTTTGACGGCCCCGGCGAAACGGTTATGAATCCCGAAGCCTTCGAGATGATTCGGTTCGCCACTTCAAAAGGGATTCGGATGGTGTTTTCGACCAATGCCACGTTGCTGAGTGAAGAAATAATCAACTCGATCCTTGATTCCGGACTGAGTCACATCATCTTCTCTCTGAACGGGACAACTCGCGAGGTTTATGCGTCGGTGCACGGTGTGGATGCATTCGACGTGGCACTGGCGAATATTCGCCGGTTCCTTCAGCGCAAGCTTGAAGTCAAAGCCAAAACACTCGTGACGATTCAAATGGTTTGCCTCCAGCAGACACTCCATCAAGTCGACGATTTTTATCGCACCTGGCGAGGTGTGCGGGGCGTGAACTCGGTACGCGTTAAAAAGGATGTTGTGGCAGTGGAACGCGTGCAGTCCGGGGAATCTGCGCAACGGCAGCCACGGCGAAATGCGTGTGCGCGTTTATGGTATGGCCCGGTGTTTATTGAAACGAACGGCGATGTTTATGCTTCTCCCGGCGTTCTATATAAAGCTCCGCCTGTCGGAAACGTCTGGCGTCATTCGCTTGCCGAAATCTGGAATAACGAAAAGATGCAGGCAATGCGGAGAGCCCACGCCAGCGGAGACGAATCGCCATTTCCCGAGTGCGTGGATTGTTCGTATTCCCGACCCAGGCTGCCGGTCATTGTCGGCGGATTTTTGATCGATCCGTTCCTCGTCGGCCGGCTAATGCCGATCGCGGAGAAATTTTCCTATTGGTATCGCCTGCCGCTCTATGAAAGGTTCTCTTGGAAGTCGGAGTTCAGCCGTATCCTGAAGCGCACCGGCGCGACGAAGAAAACTTCATTATCGCGAAAAGCATAAGGCCATACCTCTGGCTTTGCGCTCTCGTACTGGCGGGCATTCTTCCTTTCCTGTCACGAGCGGTGTACCTGGACGAACCCCAGTTCATCCAGGTGGCGCGTTCCGCAATAACAAACAGTTGGTGGTTCCCTCAAGGTACGACCTGGACCTTCTTCGGAAAGACCTATCCGAATATGGCATCCGAGACTCACCCCGCTGTAGTTGAGTACTATTTGGCAATCCTCATCAAACTGTTTGGCAGCTTTGACGAGCCGACGTTCCGTCTACTCTTCGCCATATTTCCGATCCTGGCCATTCTGAGTTTTTATCGCATTGCCAGAAGGTTTACGGCTCATCCTTTTCTTGTAAGTTGCCTTTTCGCGGTGAGCCCCGCCTTCTTAGTCCTCAGTCCAACTCTGATGATGGACATACCCATGCTGGCCTTCTTGCTGGCCGGTTTGTCCGTGCATTTCGGTGCACTCGATACGGGGAAGCGGCTTTGGCTTTCGTCGACATGTTTTGCGCTGGCTGCTGGAACCGGTTATACGGCCCTCGTCCCCGTAGCTTGTCTCTTTGTATGGACTGTCATCAATCGGCGTCCGATGCGAGAGTGGATTGCGATCGCTGCCGTGCCCGCCGTTGTCTTCATCTGGCACGGGATTCTGAGGTTCCATTTTGGCGAGTGGCCCGCGAGCGAACTGATCAAGTACTACACGTCACATTTTTCGTTCGATCAGCTTGTTTTTCCGATGCTGAGCTTCATTGGCGGCATTAGCATTTTCCCCTGGACGTACTTGGTGTTTATGGAGAGGCCCACGGTCAGGCATCTTGTTCCATTAAGCACTCTTTCAGCGCTCGTTCTGACGCTGTTTCATCCATGGCCGTCCATTTTCTATCGATTGTGGTGGGTGGTCCTTGCCTCTTCCGGAATCGGATTGTTGGTGCTCTTCGCGGTCAAATCTACAAGGCCGATTCGCCGTGACAAACCTCTAGCCTATGGCTTCCTGATAATTTGGCTGCCTGGCGTTCTTCTCTTCCTGCTCCTGTTTTCAGAAATGATCAGTGCGCGATATCTCCTGCTTGGACTACCGCCATTGTTTCTCATTGTGTTCGATCGAATCCGGCCCGCGCCGGCCGTGTATGCGATTGCAGCTACAGCGATGTTGTCGGGAGCACTAGCCGTTGCGGATTATCGATTGGTGAATTCATATCCGCGATGGGTCCTCCACAATATCGTTCCGTTGCAAAGGCAAGGGTTTCGAGTCTGGAATTCAGGCGAATCGGGTCTTCGCTTTTACCTGGAGGAGGAAGGCATCCAGACTTTGGAGAGCTCGGATAACCGGCCGACGGGAGGGGATCTAGTGATCAGACAGGCATCCTTCAAGTACGGACTGTCAAAGGATCTCGAACCCCTGCTGATCAATATTCGCCGCCATGACCTCTCCGACAGTTACCCGGTACGCACTATTTCTCGATATGCCGGAGCGGGTTTTCATGACAGCCATTTCGGAGACGTGCCATACATCCTATCGCTCAAGCCCTTGGACCAGTTGGAAGTGAATGAGGTCAGCCCATTTGTAACCAGTCTTCCCGAAGTTGTGCCTCAGGACTTTTCATCGGTTCCAGTATGGTTTCCCGGAGGAGTACTCTTGAAACAGACTCAGCTCGAAATGAAATTCCGGATTCGGATTCCCCGAGATACAAAGGCCGAGTACGATCTGGAAGGCAAGGGGGCGGTCATACTCTCCGAGGACGGAATCATTTTGAAGCGGGAAAATTCCGATCCAATTGTCTGGAAGAATTTTCGAATTGTACCGAATACCCACGAGCCATGAAGATCCACCTCGTTTCTCTCGAAGACGGCATCACTGCGATCGGATTCCGGAGGTTCGCTGCGTTCGTCGAGCAGCTGAACCCGGACACGCGGGTCTTCTACGTTGGAACCCGTCGCTTTCTGTCGATGTCAAAGTTGATTCGGCGTTCCATGGGACAAGTGCGGAGATTCGGAAAAGAAGAGATTGACGAGATCGCACAGGAACTGGCGGTTGCGGACCTGGTGGCGTTTTCGAGCATGACCGGCTACGCCGATCTGACGAAAGCACTCGCAATCCGTATTCGCGAAGTCAATCCAAGCGCCTACGTAATGTGGGGCGGCATTCATCCGATTATTTATCCCGAAGACGCGATCCAGGCCGATGTCGACGCCATATGCACCGGTGAAGGCGAATTCGCAATCGCCGAGTTCCTGCAGCACTTCACGGCAGGAACGGACTACAGTGACGTCAGGAATTTCTGGTTCCGACAGCGTGGCCGGGCAGAGGTCAAGCGCAATCCCTTCCGTGAGTTGATGACTCCGAGCGAATTAGCAACGCTGCCGTTTCCGAAGTACGGCGGCGCCGAATGGATCTATCGACCGAGGGCGGGTTTTACGCCGGTCAAACAGTCCGATTATCTGGCGAACGACGGTCTCGGCTATTCGACAGTTTGGTCGATTGGATGTCCTCTTCATTGTACCTACTGTGGGAACACGGTCTTCATCAGCAACGACTCGAACTATCGCAAGGTCCGGCACTCGGGCGTAGATCACATCATCGGCGAAGTGCAGCACGCCCGCCGTATTCATCCCTACATCCAGACCGTCTTATTTTGCGACGACAGCTTCATGGTCGTCCCACTCCGGGAACTGACCGAGTTAGCAACTCAATGGCGCGAGAAGGTCGGCCTCTCCTTCTGCGTTTTTGGCGTCATTCCCAGTTCCGTTCAGCGTGAAAAGATTGAAATCCTCACCTGGGCGGGACTGAACCGAGTGCGGATGGGAATCGAAAGCGGGAGCGAGCGGATTCTGAGGTTCTACAAACGCCCGACTCCCATTGCACAAATCGAAAGGGCCGTCCAAACGCTGGCGGAATTCGCGCAATACCAGATTAACCCGTCATACGACATCCTTGTTGATAACCCGGTCGAGACTCGACAGGACGTGATCGATACGCTTGAGCTTGTGTACAGGTTGGATCGGCCCTTCTCGCTCAACATCTTTTCGCTGCGGGTCATTCCAAATACACCGCTCGAAAAACAGATGCTCGACCATGGTGTTGACCTCGACCAGATCAGCGAGAACTACCAGGTGATCCGGCCAACTTTCGGCAATGTATTGCTTGAAATCCTGATGGTTTGTCGTCCTCCCCGGAGTCTTTTCAATTACTGGTTGAAGAAAGTACGTGCGTACGGGAAGGAGGAAAAGTCTCACAGAATTCTCATCTGGCTGGTCCGTGTTCCGTGGTCCGTCCAGCAGGTATTTCGTCACTTGAAGCATGGGGAGTTCACGGCGCTCACCGGTTATTCCGGCTATCTGTTCTGGAAAATTGGCGCTCTCAGCCTGCTGAAGTGGGTTTTCCGCCGCAAAATGCGCCCCGAATTACCCCTTACGAGCCACGACGATCAGCGAGTTTCCCGACCGTCCTCCAACTGAACTCAGTATTTGAAATGCAGTTCTGAATGCAACTCTCGCGATTTTAGTCGCCAGAAGTCCAAAGACGAACGGCTGTTTCATCACTGGATAGATGTACCGCCTGAAGGTCGGGAAGAGAGCCAACAAATCGCTGCCAAACGGCAGCCATGCTGAGTCCTGACCTTCAAGAATGACCAAGCCTTCGCGGGACACTCGTTCCGCCTCGTAGAATCCCTTGAGTATTACTTGATTACTAACTCCTGGGGTTGTCCCGACTCCGGGTAGAAATGGAGCCATTCCTCCTGAATTTAAAGTATGAGCTAAGTGGTGTATCCACGCTCCTGTTGTCGTCGAAGAAATGTTCCAACTGGTCGGCGACGACGCAGTAGAGAACCGTTGCTTCCGGATCACGGGGGATGTAATTCAAAGTCGGCGCCCGCCGTGCATTCGGCTTTAGCAGGTCCCAGTTTTGCGCCGGGCGGCACCGCAAGCACCATGCTCGCACAATCACCGAGCTAATGGCGCTGACGACGCTGTTTCACTTTCGAAGCTCATCACTGCCCGCGCCAATTGATACATCATGTCCGGTGGCCAGCGACTCAGGCGACATTTCTGCAGAAACATTCGGCTGGACACCGTGATCAAATTCCAATCACGATATTCGCCCGGCACTGAACAGCTGAATCGTCCCTCAATTATCTTGCTCATCCAATAATGATGAGAAGCAGATAAGACCGGAACTCTCACTTATCTTGATCAAAGGAACGCCGTATTCCAGAAAGTAACTATTCACCTCACTTTAGCGAGTTATGGTTAAACACAAAGACACCAAGGCACAAAGGCACAAAGAAAGCCGGCGAACAAAGCCATTTGATGCCGGCTTTCTTTGTGCCTTGGTGTCTTTGTGTTTAACCACAACGCCACAGGACGTGCTGAATAGTTACGCTTGAAATTCCTACGTTCTGCAATCCTCCGCGATTACGCCATGACATCAGCACGAAAGCGTTACACTCTTTATCTCCTGCTCGAAGCCTGGACTAAGAGCCGCGAATCACGCCGATCAGTTTGGCGCGATTCGCGGCGGCCGTGCCTCAGAAGTTCACTCGAGCACTCATCCGGAACGTTCGGTTTCCTGTTGCGGCCGTGATACGGCCAAAGCTTGTGGAATCGATGTTCAGAGTAGGCGCAGCGAAGTTGGGATGATTCAGCACATTGAGTGCATCGATCCGCAATTCAAATTCTTTCCTTTCGCGGATCTTCACACGCTTGATCAAGTCGATGTCGAGATTGATCGTATTCGGACCTTCGATCCATTTCTGCCCGAGCGTCCCAAGCTGCCCGGGGGCCGGGTTGACCAGTAGCAGCCGGCCTTGGGAATCCGTGATGGCTTTATTGCTGAACGAACTGTTTGTTCCCTGCAGCGCCGTTACGCTCGATCCCGCCGGATCCGCAATTTGCTGCAAGCTGTTGAAGTAAACGACGCCATTCGCCACCTTCGTGACGCTCCCTGAATTCTTTGGAAAGCCGCCGGCGGCCACCGGTGTGTTGCCCGTACCCTGTGTGAAGGTTGACGTTGCCGCGGTAAGGGATAGCGGAGCGCCCGAAGACCAACCTAAGATCGAACCAAACTGCCAGCGTTCAACCAGCCGGGACACCCATCCCGGAGCGTTCCCCATAAAGGCGCGGTTCGGTCCGAACGGCAGTTCAACTGAGCCGTTGCTACGGATGTCGTGCGTGTGGTGAAAACCGAGCAGTGCTTTATCGCCTGCACGATTTCTCGGATTCAAATAGTTCTTTACAACGTCGTCATCGTTTTCACCCAGGCTCCTGCTCCATGAGTAGGAGGTCTGATACGCAAAGCCGTGTGACAGGCGCTTAGTAACCAGAAGTTCCATTGCATGGTAGGTCGAATTGCCCGGATTCGAATCCAGCGTTACGCCGCCGCCGCCGCTGGATCCCCCACCGACGCTCCCGAACTGAGGATTCACCACGATAAAATTCTGAGGAAGTCCGCCGTTTTGGAGCAGCCCGCCATTCACGTTGGTCGCAGTCGATGTAGTGTTGAGGAAATTAGCAAAGCCGCCGACATTACCGTTGGCGAGAAAAGCCCGGGTAGTCGTATTCTGGCGCAACGATGCCGAACCCGTAACCGTCGTGCCATTGACGGCTCCCAAGCCAAAATTCAGGCCTCGCAGCATCTGGTCAAACAAAGGTGCGTTGCCGCCCGCGCGGGTGACGTTGAATGCATCGAGAATTCCGTTTTCAAAGATGTTCACATCATTGAGCGGGATGCCGCCCCAGAGTTTCGTCCCTTTGCTCCCCAGGTATCGAGCCTCCACAGTGAAATTCCCGGGAAGCTGGTGCTGGATTCCAAAGTTCCAGTTCTGGATATAGGGATCCACGCGGTTGTTGTCAAAACTCTCCAAGGTCTGCGTACGATCTGTCAACGGCACGGCCTGCAGCGGCTGCGAGACCGGCGCCAGCGGCAGAGGGATATTCGCAAGAGACAGGTAGGTGCCTGGCGTGTAATTGGTGTATTGGAAAATTCCAGGAGTCCTGTTGAGCGCCGTGTCGAAACCGAAGAATGTAATGCTTCCCGTGTAGTTCATGCCGTATCCGGCGCGCAGGACGGTCTTGTCCTTTCCAAGCCAAGGAACCGACCAGCTCAGGCCGACGGCGGGGGAAAAGTTGTTCCAGTCATCCTTGTAGAGTTGTTTGCCCGGTTGCTGTGAATTCTTGCCGACCAGTTCGACACTGGTCAATGCTCCATTCAGCCGTCCCGGTTGATACATGTCAGCGAAGCTGGTACCCGAAATTCCCCACAGTCCGGAACTGCCTCCGAGGGGACGCACCATCTTGCCATTACCTTCATACGGCACGCCGTAATATTCCCACCGCACGCCGACATTGAGTGTGAGGTCCGAACGTACTTTCCAATCGTCCTTGAAGAATGCGCTGGATTCGTTCTGATGCCAATCTGACGCATTCTTTGTGAGCTGCGGATACCCCTCGTACGTCAGATTCTTCGCGTTTGGTATCGTGTAGCCCTGCTGGACGCTGTTCACGGAGCCGGCGAGATCGATCAGGAGGTTCCGCGCAGCTGTCTGATTCGCGCCGCTCAGGCCAGGAACGGTTGTTCCGTCGATTCCGGTGACGGCAACCGAGCCGGCCCCCAGTGCCGCAACAGGAATGAAGCTGGGCGTGTTCCATGCATCGGAATGTTCGAAACGGAATTCCAAGCCGCCTTTGAACGCGTGTCTTCCCTGGGTCCAGCTCAGCGTGTCCGTGAACGTATACAGGGGGCTCACGGAGTGGCGAGTGCTGCCGGCACCTGCGGTGGAAATGAAGTTCTGGGCAAATTCGAGGGGGTTTACAAGCACAGGGATGCCGTTGTAATCGGGCATTGTGGCCAGTGCCGCTGCTCCCACCGAGTCCGACCTGTCAAACGGCGCCCGGCCGTCCTGGACGCTCGTCCGCAGCCCCCCTCGAAACTCATTCAAGAGAGTTGGCGACAGCGTCGAGACCAACGAACTGGTATAGACAGTTGGCGCCTTGGTGACCAGACCATTGAAACCGTTCGGCCAGTTCGGCGGACCGGCCTGGCTCGTCATCGACCAATCGCTTTCGCGCGTGCCGCTGAAAGAGAATTTGTGGTTTGCATTGAGGTTATGGTCAAAGCGCAGGTTATATTGATCGCGATTGGAGAACTCTCCATTTCCATTGGCAAGATCCAAACCGTCAAAACGGCGGACCCACCGAATACCCGCAGTGTTGAGGCCGTCACCGACCGTGAAATCGTTTGGCAGCGCCATTCGCGCGATCGTCGCCTGCATCCATTTGGTATCGATTCCGGTCCGATTTGGATCGTGGCCAAAGACGCTGAAAGATTGAAGCGGACCGGTCGCGCCCCGGGGCGTTACCGGATTGCCGTTAATATCTACTGTCGGATTGCTCGAAAAAACATTGCCGTTATCCGCTCCCGGGAAGAACCGGAAAGTACCCTGCCGCGCCTGCGCCGTCAGTACGGTGCCGGTGAAACTTTGGCGTTAGATAAAACGCTGTCCTTCGAACAGGAAAAAGAAAAACGTCTTGTTCTTGATTATCGGCCCGCCGACGCGGCCGCCGAACTGGTTCTGGTTCTCATAGTCTCTTGGGACGCCATTGAAGTTGTTGAACCAGGTGTTGGCGCCGAAAAGGGTATTGCTGTTGGCCCAGAACGCACTGCCGCGGGCTTGGTTTGTACCCGAACGGGTCGTCATCTGAACCTGTCCGGAACCCCTGCCGGTTTCGGCATCAGCCGGCGCGACAATAACTCGAACTTCATCGACAAGATCAGGGCTCGTATACGTGGAGGAGAATGCGCCGTTTTCGTAGCGGCCATCAGAAACCACAACTCCGTCACGCGTGGTATTGACCTGGGCAAGTCTTCCGCCTGCAAAGTTTCCCACATAGCCGCCGCTGGATTGGGTCCCCGGCGTCGCCATGACGAGGCCGAATACGTCGCGGCTCGCCAAAGGAAGATCGTTGACTTTGTACTCCGGAAGAACATCGCCTACCGAAGACGATGATGTCGCAAGAAGAGTGTCGGCGGCGGCAGTGACCTCAACCGCCTGTGACACAGACCCCACTTGCAGCGTGAAATTCAGCCGGACCTGCTGCGAAACGCCAAGCGCGATCTGTTTGTACACCTGCGTCTGAAACCCGGGCAGCTCGGCCGTCACTTTGTAAGTTCCGGTTTGCAGGCTGGCAAATTGGTACGCGCCGGCTTCGTTGCTCACCGTTGTATTGACGATTCCCGTCTGGGTATTCGTCGCAGTAATCATTACGCCAGGAATCAGCGCGCCGCTGGCATCCGCAACCGTGCCGCCCATTGTGGCGTTACTCGTTTGGGAAAACGCGGAAGTCGATAGAACCAAAGACAGCACCACCATTGCCATCTTATGTCTTCGAACTTTATTTATTCTGTTCACCGTTGTTACGCGGCAAAGAATTAGTCGATGACTTCGCCCTTTTTTGTACCCCAGGTTAGTCCGTCCGCTGGTCGGCGAAGTGTGTTCATTTTCAGCCTGTGGTCTGCGGCAGTGCGCGATGGGTTTCCTGTAATGACGACCTGATCCCCGATTTTCAGCGTGTCCCGGTTCACGCCCTGGCCGCCCAAAGCACCGGCGCCGCCCCATTCGACGGCCCAACGCTGCATATCGCCCTTCTCATCCGGAGCTTCGATGTGGACGAATGAATGGGGATTGCGGAATAGGAACTGGACCAATTTACCGTCGAGTTTGATCTCTTTGGTTCCATCATAGGTTGCGCCGATGGAATGGTGGGCCTGCATGGTCGTGCCAAACAGCAACCCGATCGCAACAAAAAGAAAAAGGAATTTACTCTTCATATTCGTTTGCTCCCGAGCATGGCGATAAGAACTGGCACTGGAAACTATCATACGAATACTGATATTTCAAGGAAGCGCCGGAGATGGTAGTGTCTCAGTTTTAGGCCCGGAGGGCCGCCAGAGTGTAGCCCACGGCGTCAGCCGTGGGTAAGCCCTCCGGGCCTGAAGCGAGTCGGCCCTTGATCCCGCGAAGCTTTTATAGATGACTCATTACCCAAAAAATCAGCGCTCTTGACCGGCCGCTCTAAATCTAAATCGTAACTATTCAGCTCAATTCAGCGCGGGTCATTAAACACAAAGACACAGAGGCACAAAGGCACAAAGGAAGCCGGCCAACAAGGTCATTTGATGCCGGCTTCCTTTGTGCCTTTGTGCCTCTGTGTCTTTGTGTTTAATGACCACATCTCAAAGATGCTGAATAGTTACTCTAAATCAGAAGTTCAAACGAGAGTTGAAGACAAAGGAGCGGGCTCCAGTCGCGCTGGTGATGCGGCCGAAGCTCGTGGAATCGATATTCAGAGTGGGAGCGCCGAAATTCGGATGGTTCAGGATGTTGATCGCATCTACACGCAATTCGAACTCCCTGCTCTCTGAGACTTTCACTTTCTTGGACATGTTCATATCCAGGCTGATATTCCCGGGCCCCTGGATCCATTTCTGTCCAAGGCTGCCAAGCTTTCCGGGCTGCGGATTCACCAGAAGAAGCCGGCCCTGAGCATCTGCTATAGCCTTGTTACTGAATTGTGTCTGGAGCGACTGTAGCGAAGTGACTCCATTTACTGCCGGATCGATGACCTGTTGGAGACTGTCGAAGTAGATCACGCCAGACGACACTTTGGTGACTTTTCCCATGCTCTTAGGGAAATCCCCAACGACTGTGGGCGTGTTTGCGGTGGCCTGCGTAAACGTGGACACAGGAGCGCTGATGGTTAACGGGGGTCCGGAAGCCAAACTGAAGACTGCGCCCAACTGCCAGCGTTCGACG
>Ga0207099_1163_pt1:5000-12112 | contig 12112 bp, 13 predicted proteins | sample Alteio_BWMinHeat_85_FD_153521 | JGI IMG/M metagenome (GOLD analysis project Ga0207099, IMG submission 153521) | Enriched cells from forest soil in Barre Woods Harvard Forest LTER site, Petersham, Massachusetts, United States -... | ecosystem: Environmental > Terrestrial > Soil >... | reverse complement strand
CGACCAGACCGCTCGGCGTTCTTTTGAGTTTTTTGATTTCCGCGAGCGTCACTCTCTTGACTTCCTGTCCGAATGCGACCTCGAGGAACTCCTCCTTGCGGGATGCAGTCTTCGTCTTTGGAATCACGCGTTCCAGAATGCGGATCTCCACATTGAGCAGGACGGTTTCTTCGTCCACGTTATCAAGAGATTGCGTGTATCGGCCGGCGCAAGCTTTGATCCGTTCCTGGAGCTCCTCCATGAGCCCGCCGCAAACGATGTCGTTGAAGCCATGCGTCCGCCGAATCAGAAATACGAGCGTTTCGTTTTGAAGATCCGATGCTTTCTCCAGCCACACGGACGGAGAGTGCGAAAGCATTTCGTTGATTTGCGCCTGGTTGTGCGTGGCTCGCTGATACGGCATGCCATCTTTGGTCGATGACTTGAGAGCCGGCACACGCAGGGGACGCGGTTTCCGCGCGCGTGAAACCGTCGTCGAAATGGGGTTTTCCGGTTGAAGTATATTCATGGTTTCCCCCAAGCCAGCCGGTAAAGGTAGAAGACTGCGGCGACGAGTATAGCCCACCCACCTTTAATCCAGGATATGGACATTTCAACCAGGCTGAGGCGCGCTGAAAGGCTGTTGATTTCGATGAGCCGGCCTTCGATGCGGCCAAGCGCACGGAGAATCTCATTAATTTGATCGTGTGTTGTCATGGCCCCTCCTTTGTGTTTGAAAAACGTTAAGAGTTGGAGGGCCATCCGGCCGGATACGGCAAGGAGAACGCCTTGGCAGGAATACGCGACAATGCGCTCTCAAGACGGTATCCGGCAAAACGAAGCACGGCGAAGGCGCCGCTGCGGATCTTCCCGCAGCCGGGAATCCCAGCAGGTCCTTCGTTGAGGGCAGCCTCAGAGCTTTCGTAAATGCGCCGAGGACTTCCTCGAACTCCAGCATGTCGAACGCTGCTTCGGAAAACATCGCAACATTCGACATGCCGCCGCGGATGGCCCTGAAACGGTCCAGCAGACCGCTTTCAGTTATTCGAACTTTGGTTGTAGACATAGTTATCCCTTTCATTCAGTTGTTGGAACCTACTTCCGCCAATGAAAAACATTCCGGCCGCAACGGTTGCAAACACAACCGCACGGCTGCGACGGCGAGCTTCTCCCCGGCAGAAATTTCGAACTGTTATGTGTTCAGAAATTCGCGGCAGAAATCGAACATTGCCGCTTGGGTTTCAGGTGCAAAGATGAGCGGGCTGATGCCCGCCCATACTAGGTAAAACGTTTGAAAATCGAGAGTGGCCGAAAGAAAATTTCGTGAACGAGCTAGGTTCAATGAAACAAGTGGCTTACGACGGAAAAATATTTTCAATTTTTGCGCGATTCACCACCGCGTGGAAATTTTTGCGCGCGCAACCGATCCTAAGTGGACGGCTTGCTGTAAACGCGGCGCGGCTTTCCGGGAGTATTCCGTCGTTTATCGGATCGCCTCGTGGGCCGAGCAGACGAGAGTTGGCGATTGATTTCAAGCTGTCTCTTGCCGCTCCTCGATAAGGGTACAATCGTGGTGTTCGCGGTCAACCCCTTGCCAGTACCGCTGTGGGATCGGGAGCTTTTCGTGTTGAAGGTCTGGGACAAGTTTGAGTGGGATGATGAAAATAAGAAGAACGGAAACATCCAGCATCTACGGGACCACAGTATCGAACCCGAGGAAGCGGAAGGATGTTTTTTTCACGAGTACGATTATTGCGAAGACGATCGCTTCAATGACATCTATATTCTCGATGGCCGCACAGATCACGGCAGACGTTTGCGCCTCGTCTTCCAAGATAAGGGCAATGGCATCGCACGCATTTTTACGGGTTGGGAATTGAAACCTAAGAAAAAGAAGAGAAGAAGATGAAGATGAAGAAACAACTTGGCAAATTAGCTAAAGCTGAGCGGGAGAAAATTGAGGCTCAATATCACCGGATGAATCCCACAGATTTTGAAGAACGAATGGCTCAAGCGAAGCGGCATAGCCCGGGTGCTATACGGTTGCCGGCGGCGTTGGTTGAAGCCCTCAAGATGTTGGCGAAGTCCGGGGGCGAACGCGAGTATCAGGCAATGGTGAAGCGATGGATCGAAGAGCGCTTGCGACAGGAAACGTCGGCTTCACGTTAAGTGATCATTACCAACTATACGGACAAATATCTCCCGCGCAGCTCAGTTGCTAAAATCCACACTGAAAACTTTTTCCAATTTTGCGTGATTCACCACTCGCGGGAAATGTTTTCGCGACGGGCGCGCGGGAATCCATCAAAGGAATCGCGCAACGGATACTAAGTGGACGGCTTGCTGTCCCCCAAACCCTTTCGCCCTGGCGGAATTGGAATTTGATTTCCGCCCCCTACTTATGACAACCGGAGAATTGAAAAAAGTGACAGACCAAAATCATGTTTACCGTCGAGCGCCTGTTTCACACCAATCAGTTACTGATCGCCAGCGACTTCTTCGAGGCGCGTGCGGCCACAGTCGGCGCTCCGCCCGAGGCGTATCTGGAGTGGGCGGACACGAGCCCTGTGCCGTTGACAAGCGTGGCGGAGGAACTGGGCATCTTGCCGCGATCTCCTGAATAACCGGACGCCGCGCGGGAATTTGCCGAAGCCGGGGCGGAAAAATCCGATTGGTGCGGCACGCCATTGTTTTTCCGTCCAAACGAAAAACGACCGGAAGCATTGCGCGGCGCCGTGGGAGCCTCGCTGCACAGCCAGCAGATTCTGGCCGCCGGCATGCTGCGGCCGGCGCATCTTCTGGACCTCATCCGAAACTTCACCGTGTTCCAGCAAGTCGACGGCAAAACCCGCAAGATCGTGGCGCGCTATCAACAGTTCCGAGCCATCCACAACGCCGTGGCGAAATTGCAGGAAGGACGGACGAAGGCGCAGGGCGCGGAACGCGACGAACGCGGCGGCATCGTCTGGCATACGCAGGGCTCCGGCAAAAGTCTCAGCATGGTGTTCCTGGTCCGCAAGATGAGAATGATGAAGCGCCTGAACCGCTTCAAGATCGTCGTCGTGACGGACCGCACCGATCTGCAGGACCAGCTTGGCGCCACGGCGCAGTTGAGCGGCGAGTCCGTCCGCCCGGCAGATCAGGATTTGAAATCGCGCGAATCGCCAACCGCGATGACACAGCGTCTCCTGAGGGAACCAACGCCGGATATCGTCATGGCAATGCTGCAAAAGTATCAGCTCGTAGGAGACAAGCACGGCACGAAGGCGCTCGAAGTCCTTCCGCAGCCTGGCGCAAACCCAACGGACAAGGTTGCGATGACGATTTTTCGTAAAGAAAAGAAACCGGGGAAGCACGAAGAGGTCGTGGAGAGGGAGGTCACGTTTACGGAGAACATCCGCTTCGAGGAGTTCCCCCAGCTCAACGACTCGGAAGAAATCCTCGTGCTCGTGGACGAGGCACACCGTTCGCACACGCGCACGCTGCATCGCAATCTTCGCAAGGCCCTGCCCAATGCCGCTATTATCGGTTTCACTGGAACGCCGATTCTCAGCACTGAAAAGAAAGAGACTCGCGAAATCTTTGGGGATTTCATCGATAAATACACCCTGCAGGACGCGGAACTGGACGGCGCGACAGTCCCGATCCTTTATGAGGGAAGAACCGCCGACGGCATCGTGAAAGACGCGCCGAGCCTTGATGCCGTATTCGAGGATATGTTCCGCGACTACTCCGCGGCGGAACTCGCCGTCGTCAAAGCGAAGTACGCAACAGAGGGCGACGTCATGGAAGCGCCGCTGCTCATCGAGCAAAAGGCGCGGGACATCATTCGTCATTATGCCGCCGTGGTATTGCCCGAGGGCTTTAAAGCTCAAGTCGTGGCCACGAGCCGCCGGGCGGTGATGACGTACCTCGACAAGCTGGAGGAGGCTCGCAAAGAGCTGGTGGCGGAATTGGAGTCCCTGCCGCAGGATACTTTGGCGTTATCGGATGACCAGATTGAACAGCTCGACGACAAGACACGCTTCCTGGTACGCATGCGCCCGCAACTTCTCAAACTTCGGCTTATGGAAATCGCGGCCGTGTTTTCGGGCAATCACAACGATCCGGAACCGTGGTGGGATTGGACGGACAAAGAAATGCAGGAAATCTGTATCCAGCGCTTCAAGCGCAAGTTCGATCTGGATAAGACTGAAAAGACCGACCCGCTTTCAATAATGGTCGTCATGAACATGCTTCTAACGAGATTCGATGCGCCCGTAGAGCAAGTGCTCTATCTCGATCGGAAAATTGTGGCCCACGATCTCCTCCAGGCGATCGCCCGTGTAAACCGGACGAGCGGCAAGAAAAAGTGTGGTTATGTCGTGGACTATGTTGGAGTAGCGCGCCATCTGAACGAGGCGCTGACCGATTACGATGGAGAGGACATTGAAGGCACTCTCACCGATATCACCGCCGATTTGCCGAAACTGCTCGACCGCCGCGCGCGGGCGGTAGCGGTGTTCAGGGATCGCGGAGTTACCGATCTTCTGGGCCAGGTTGATGTGTGCGTGCAGCTGCTGGAAGACTTGAAGATTCGCGCCGACTTCATCAACAAGTTGCATGACCCTTGAAATCGTCGAACGGATTCGGCAGGAAGTCCGTAAAGTCGGTTTCTGGAAGAATGAGGCGATGCGGGAATTGCTGACCAAGGTGCTGGTTCGCGATCTCGATCAAGCCGGAATCTGCAAGCCGGGAGGAGAGCGTGACCTGGCTCAACGACTGGTTGCGCTGGCCCGGGAAAACCACGAGAACCTGACACGCTGATGATCGACACGGTGCAGATCGGCGGCTTCGATTTCGAGGTGCGGCGCAGCGGCCGCCGTCAGACGCTTGGCCTGACCGTGGATCGCACCGGGGCATTAATCGCGCACGCTCCAATCGAAGTATCGACGGACGAACTCTCACATTGGATTCAAAAGAAGCTCCTGTGGGTTCATCGGAAACTTGCGGTCAAGCAAGAGACCACTCGCCAAATGCGTGCGCCCGAATAAGTCTCGGGTGAGTCCTTTTGTTATCTCGGCCGCCGCTACAGGCTCAAGCTCGTTGACCAACAGAAGCCGCCGCTCCGGTTCGACGGCGCCTGCTTCTCTCTGTGCCGAAACGCCAGCCCCGCCGAAGCGCACTTCCGGAATTGGTATATCGCAACGGGATCGGATTGGCTGCGTCGCCGAACGGAGACGCTTTCCCGCCGTACGAACTCCAGACCGAGACGGGTTGATATCCGTGACTTGGGGTTTCGCTGGGGCTCCTGTGGAAAGAATGGGGTTCTTTATTTCAACTGGAAGATTCTGCAACTCCCCTCAAGGCTCATCGACTATGTGATTGTTCATGAGCTTATCCACCTGCTTGAATCCCACCACGGCCCAGCGTTCTCTGCCGCGCTCAGCCGTACCATGCCCAACTGGCAGGAACTAAAGAATGCATTGGCCAAACAGGCGAAGGAATATTTGATTTTCGGACTCACAACGTAACGCCGCAGTGTTTAGGCAGTTTGTTTCAGATCGTGAATGTCGCGTCTCGCACAGATAGGGTTCCGGCACAACCTCGAAGTGGAATGGCTCGGGTGGACAGTCAGTCTGCGACGCGCGAAAATCGTTTGCTGGGCGCGACATCCGGATGCCGGCCGCGAAATTCGTTTCCCGAGCGCGAAGTCCGGATGCCGGCCGCGAAATTCGTTTCCCGAGCGCGAAGTCCGGATGCCGGGCGCGAAATCCGTTTCCCGAGCGCGAAGTCCGGATGCCGGCCGCGAAATTCGTTTCCCGAGCGCGAAATCCGAATGCCGGCTGCGAAATCCGTTTCCCGAGCGCGAAGTCCGGATGCCGGGCGCGAAATTCGTTTCCCGAGCGCGAAGTCCGGACGCCGGCCGCGAAATTCATTTTCCGAGAGCGAAATCCGAATGCCGGTTGCGAAAATCGTTTGCCGGCCGCGAAAACCAAATACCTCGGGGATTAGTGGTATTGGGTCGCCAGGACCTTCACTTTCCGCATTCCCAAGTCTTGACCGGATTGTCTTCGATCGGCAGCAATTGATGCTTTGCCGGCAACTCCGTCTCAGACATTCCCGTGGCCTTATTCAGTCCCAGTAATCGGATGGCGGCTTGCTTGTGCCCGAAAAAGGCAGACAGATACACGAGCCAGTCCCATGTCTGATCGTATTCCTCCAGATAGCCGATCTGCTCGAAAGCGGTGGCGGCGCGATCGAACTGTTTGCACTCGGCAAGCCGGTTGAAATAATGACCCAGCAATTCAAACGGTATACGCGCCGGATCGAGGGCAATCAATTCGGTGACACTCATGCGTTGCAGCCCGTCTTCGCTGAGGTAGACCTCGGGCCACTCGTCGCGTTCTTTCTTCGTGACGCCTTCGATGTCCGTAGACTACATCTTTGAACTATGCGGCAGGGGCGCGGCGGGACCGTGAACGGGTTTTGCGGACCTCCAGAGACAATCCGAGGCGATCAGCGTAAATGAGCAGCTTTTCGATGCTCATCTGCGAAATCTTGCCACGCAACAAATTGCTGACAACCGGCTGATGCTCGTCGAGAACTTTCACCAGATCCGCCTGCGTATACCTCTTCTTTTTGATTTCATCGAGGATGGCAATCAAGATATTTGCCTTGCATTTGAGCGCGAGCGCTTTTTCCGCTGACAAGCCCAAGTCGTCAAAAACATTTCCGCGGGTAACGTGGGCTGGACTATTTTGGAGCTTGCTTCGCATTTTTCGTAACTATTCAGCTCACTTCAGCGCGGGACATTAAACACAAAGACACAGAGGCACAAAGGCACAAAGGAAGCCGGCATCAAACGATCTTTGTTGTCCGGCTTCCTTTGTGCCTCTGTGTCTTTGTGTTTAATGTCCACGTCTCAAAGATGCTGAATAGTTACGTTGTTTCTAAGCGGTTGTATTGTTGATTATACGGATAAACAGCGGTAGCATCGCCGTATGCGCATTCGCCGGCTTCTCGATTTAGAGACTCTGCTCAAACGCAGATCGTACTTCCTCTTCGGGCCGCGGGGGACAGGAAAGAGTTTTCTGATTCGGGAGCAGCTCCGAGGGAAGGCGTTGATCATCGATCTGCTGCGGTCGGAGTTC
>Ga0207099_1163_pt1:0-2500 | contig 12112 bp, 13 predicted proteins | sample Alteio_BWMinHeat_85_FD_153521 | JGI IMG/M metagenome (GOLD analysis project Ga0207099, IMG submission 153521) | Enriched cells from forest soil in Barre Woods Harvard Forest LTER site, Petersham, Massachusetts, United States -... | ecosystem: Environmental > Terrestrial > Soil > Temperate... | reverse complement strand
GTTACGGAGTTAATTTGCCGAGTTCCTGAACGTGTGTTCTCTCAAGCGCCTTTGGACATTCAATCCTCGTCTACCTGTGTCGGTTTGCGGTACGGTCACCTTGGATTCTCCTTAGAGGTTTTTCTCGGCAGCGTGGTATCACTCACTTACGAGTCTTACGACTCCGGACTCCCGTTTCAGCGTTGAATGCCCGCGCGGATTTGCCTGCGCGAACCGCCTACCCGGTTCCACCTTCCATAGCCATAGGATTTGGCTGAGTTAACCTTCTGCGTCACCCCATCGTGATAACGACTCCACGGTGGTACAGGAATGTTGGCCTGTTTCCCATCGCCTACGCCTTTCGACCTCAGCTTAGGGACCGACTAACCCTGAGCGGATTAACCTTGCTCAGGAAACCTTAGACTTTCGGCGGGGAGGGTTCTCACCTCCCTTATCGCTACTTATGCCGGCAGGGTCTCTTCTGTACGCTCCATCAGTTCTTTCAATCTGACTTCACAGCTGAACAGAATGCTCTCCTACCAAATCATGATCCGAAGACCATGAGATCCGCAGCTTCGGCACGAAACTTGAGCCCCGTTGAATTATCGGTGCAAAGACGCTTGACCAGTGAGCTGTTACGCTTTCTTTAAAGGATGGCTGCTTCTAAGCCAACCTCCTGGCTGTCTCGGCATCTTCACGTCCTTTACCACTTAGTTTCGATTTTGGGGCCTTAGCTGGCGGTCTGGGCTGTTTCCCTTTTGACAATGAGGCTTAGCCCCCACTGTCTGACTGCCATGTATTTGTCTTCGGCATTCGGAGTTTGATTGGATTCAGTAACCTGGTAAGGCCCCTAGTCCATTCAGTGCTCTACCGCCGAAGCAATTCGCATGACGCTAGCCCTAAAGCTATTTCGGAGAGAACGGGCTATTACGGAATTTGATTAGCCTTTCACCCCTACCCTCAGCTCATCCAAGCTGTTTTCAACCAACACTGGTTCGGACCTCCACCGCATGTTACTGCGGTTTCATCCTGGCCAAGGGTAGATCATCCCGCTTCGCGTCTATTGCCACTGACTGAATCGCCCTTATCAGACTCGCTTTCGCTACGGCTCCCCCATTCGGGTTAACCTTGCCAGTGACAATAACTAGCCGGCTCATTATGCAATAGGCACGCGGTCAGGCCGTCTTGCGACATGGCCCTTCCACTGCTTGTAAGCACACGGTTTCAGGTTCTTTTAACTCCCCTCGCAGGGGTTCTTTTCACCTTTCCCTCACGGTACTGGTTCACTATCGGTCGACGGAGAGTATTTAGCCTTACGACATGGTCGTCGTAGATTCCCGCAGGGTTCCACGTGTCCCGCGGTACTCAGGTGCCTGCCACAAGCCTCACCACTTTCGTTTACGGGGCTATCACCCTCTATGGCCCGTCTTTCCAGACGATTCTACTAGCGGATCGGTTGGTAACTTGCCGGCTCTAAACCGGGCAGGTCCTACAACCCCGGTGGATCCGAAAACCCACCGGTTTGGGCTGTTTCGCGTTCGCTCGCCGCTACTGACGAAATCACTAAATTGTTTTCTCTTCCTTCAGGTACTAAGATGGTTCACTTCCCTGAGTTTGCTTCCGAAAGCATATGTATTCAGCTATCGGATACTGCACTTTCAGCGCAGTGGGTTCCCCCATTCGGACATCTTCGGATCAACGCCTGTTTGCGGCTTCCCGAAGCTTTTCGCAGCTTACCACGTCCTTCATCGCCTTCCGTCGCCAAGGCATCCACCGTATGCTCTTAGTAGCTTGATCATTACTTTCTTGTTTGCCTTTGGCGCTCGCTCTACGATTCGTAGAGTTTGCCCATCAATATTCAATTGTCAAAGACCTCAAATGCTTCGCCAAACTGCAACGTCCGGCGAAACGAAGGGAAGAAGTCAGCCACAAGAGGCACAAAATGCACAAAATTTCTGTGCTTTCTGTGCCTTTTGTGGCTTAATTCTCTTCCCTAATGGAGATGGTCGGCTTCGAACCGGCGGCCTCCGCAGTGCAAGTGCGGCGCTCTCCCAACTGAGCTACATCCCCCTACCCAACCGCAAAATGGGCCTGGGTAGAGTTGAACTACCGACCTCACGCTTATCAGGCGTGCGCTCTAACCACCTGAGCTACAGGCCCGGCGGCGTTCATGGTAAAACCAAAAAATTTGAGGCAGAAAACGTACAGTAGAAAAAAATTCCAAATCCATCGGAAGAGTCAGCGCGATTTCAAACAATACTCTTAGAAAGGAGGTGATCCAGCCACAGGTTCTCCTACGGCTACCTTGTTACGACTTCACCCCAATCACCAGTCATACCTTGGACGGCTATCTCCTTGCGGTTGAATTGCCGGCTTCTAGTACAACTGGCTTTCGTGATGTGACGGGCGGTGTGTACAAGGCCCGGGAACGTATTCACCGCTGCTTGCTGATCAGCGATTACTAGCGATTCCAGCTTCATGCAGTCGAGTTGCAGACTGCAATCCGAACTGAGAACGGTTT
>Ga0207099_1175_pt1 | contig 12159 bp, 12 predicted proteins | sample Alteio_BWMinHeat_85_FD_153521 | JGI IMG/M metagenome (GOLD analysis project Ga0207099, IMG submission 153521) | Enriched cells from forest soil in Barre Woods Harvard Forest LTER site, Petersham, Massachusetts, United States -... | ecosystem: Environmental > Terrestrial > Soil > Temperate forest >... | reverse complement strand
CTCGAGGAGTTGCTTGCGCACCTGGTCGGCAATCGTGCCGCGCGGGCTTTCGTCGAGGTAGGTTTGCAATTGAGTGATCAGGGCCGCGCGATTCTGCCGGCTTTCGTAGATTTTTGCCAGTATGAGATGCACATCCGCGGATTCATGTCCCCGCGAATGGGCTTCCAGACCCGCCACCTCAGCGTCGTGAACGCGGCCTTTGGCAAAGTAAATTCGGGTCAGCGCTGCATAGAGTTCGCCCTCGGATGGATTTTGCGGCAGCAAGGGAGTGATCCATTTCTCCGCGTCATCGAGACGCCCCTCATTTACATAAAGGCTGGCAAGATTGACTGTGGGCTGGACGCCGCTGCCGAACTCAATCGCTTTCTTGAACGATTCTTCCGCTGCGGCCATCTTCTCCAGTTGCACATTGCATCGGCCCATTTCGGTGAACGCGTCGCCATACCGGGGATAGATCGCCACGGCCTTTTGCAAATGCGGCATGGCCATAGCGCACTGTCCGCGCTTCTGTTCGCGCAGCCCGAGCTCGAATTCCTTTTTTGCCCCACGTGGAATATCGAGTGCTCGAAACGGATCGAACGCAGGTGAAGAGGCCGGGTCGTCAGGATCGCGCTTCAGGGTAATACTGACGTGGTGGGTGGAGTCCGCCGCCACGAGCGGGAAATCCGGACCATGGTAGCCGTCACATTCGACGCGGATGACATACGAGCCCCGATCGACATTAGTCTTTTGACCTTCGCACTGGGTGCAATCCTTGTTTTCATGTCGGTGGCGCCGGCGATGGCCCACCATTCCTTTGCGGCAGAATTTGATTCCGCGAAACCTGTGACGAAGCAAGGATTCGTTACCAAGGTTGAATGGACGAATCCCCACGTGTGGTTTTATATCGACGTGAAGAACGCAGACGGCACCGTCACGAATTGGGGTTTTGAAATGGGACCTCCGCACGGCCTGCAGGCCGGCGGATGGAAGCGGGATACGATGAAGCTTGGTGACGAGGTCATCGTCGCCGGAACGATGGCCAAGAACGGCAGCAACCGCGGCAACGCCAGAAATGTGACTCTGGCAGCCACTGGTAAAAAGATGGGCGCCGCATCCAGCGAAGGTGAAACGCCGTAGCCGTATCCGTCTTTACAATTCTCTTATGAAAGGCCGTTCCTCCGGAACGGCCTTTCCTTTTACAACTTCTTACATTTCAGCTGCACTTTTTTCGCAACGTTCGGCCCACGGATCTGTCTGAACCTTAGGGCATGGGAAAAGACTGCCTCAAGCCCTTTATTTTCAAGGAACTCTATGAATCAAAGGTTGAAATGGCCGGTTCTGGCCGTCATGTTGCTTTGTCCGCTGCTTCTGGCCGCGCAAGACGATGCTTCGGGAGCTTCTGAGGCGCCTGCGATCGCGGCGGAGAATCATCCAGCGGAGTCCGGAAAGACAAATAATCGAATTTTCGGCGTACTGCCGAATTATCGAACTGTCGAGGGCTCTGTTCCGTTCGTTCCGCTATCCTCTCGGCAAAAGCTCAGCCTGGCTAAAAAGGATACCTTGGACTGGCCGACCTTCATCGTGACTGGAGCTTTCGCGTTGATCTATCAGGCCGAAAAACAGAATCCAGCATTCGGCCAGGGATTGCAGGGTTATGCGAAACGGTATGCTTCGGCATTGGGCGACCAGATGATCGGCAACATGATGACGGAGGGTTTCCTGCCCGTTCTTCTACACCAGGATCCGCGCTTTTTCCGCTCCGGAACAGGAACAACGGGATCCCGGATGAAATCGGCGCTCCGGCAAATTGTCATGGCCCGCACCGATTCCGGGAACTGGCGTTTCAACGCGTCAGAATGGCTTGGCAACGGCATCGCTGTGGGAATATCAAATTCATATTATAGCGATTCGCGAACCCTCTCGGACAACATGCAAAGGTTCAGCCTGCAGGTCGGCAACGACGCCCTCTCGGATGTATTGAAGGAGTTTTGGCCGGACATCAAGCATCGCTTTTTTGACCGCCATCGGACTTAGGCTTAGGGAAATGATCCCGAATCCAGCCGCGGAGCGGCGTTAGAACGTAGCCACGGCTGAAGGCCGTGGTTGTAATACCGGAGCCATGATGAGCCGCGGAGCGGCGGCAGATTCTTTCGCCGCTCCGCGGCTTATCATGTTCGCAACGAATACCACGGCCTTCAGCCGTGGCTACACTCTAACGCCGCTCCGCGGCTGGATTCGGGATCCATCTGAACCCCCAGATCAGGAAATCTGAACTTTCAAAACGTTAGCTGGAGTTGCATCGTCACTTTGCGATTGTATGTCGCATTGCCGGGACTAAACGTGCCTTGCAGACTCAGGGGTTTTCCGAAGAATGGAGAGGTGAGGTTGCCATCCGGAGTAGCGAAGTTGGGATGGTTGAGGGGATTGATGGCGTATACGCTGAACGTCAGATGGTATTTCATTGGAATTGCGGCGCCTGCCTGAGGCGGTGGCGCTGAAGCGGCAGCGATACCATTTCCACCCGACGGCGATTCTTTCTTGATGAAGTCCCATGTGCGCGACACGCGGACCGTCATGTTGCTGTTGCTCGGCCCGCGGCCGAGATTGCGCGGGATCACCGGCGTACCTGGAGACGGCGACAGATCGAAGCATCCGAACTGGGGCACATACTTCAGCGTGGCGCCCGTGCAAGAAGCGCCCGTTAAGTTCACCAGCGCCGGACGCTGAACCGCTGATCCGTCTCCGGATGGATCCGGCAGCCCGGTGGTGATGTTGTAAACCTGACCGCTGTTGTAGAGGAACAGCGTGTTCACCATCAGCTTCATTGGCAGCGGGAAAGTCGGCCCGAAGTTGAGACGATGGCGAATATCGAAAGCGCGGGCCCATTCCGCGTGCAGATTGTAAGGATTCGCCGGAAGGCTATCGAAATCCGCTCTTGTGGAAGACAACTGGTACGATCCAAACAACGAAACCTTCTTGTAATTCAGCGTCGGATTGATGACGAGTTGTTGCTGATTCGCGACTCCGCTCGTTTCCTGCAGCATTCGGACCGTGTTGTCGCCATATGGAAATAAATTCGTGCCCGGCAGGCGCGCATTGATATCGCGCGTCCGCTGAAAATGGACAGCCCTGAGCCGGTTGTAGGTCACGCTAACCTTCAGGTACTTGTTGATCTGCCGATCCATCCCGACATTCCCGAAAATCAATTGCGGCGCTTGCATGGTGTTGGAGACCAACTGAATGGTTTGCGGCTGCACGCCGGCCGCAAGCGATCTCAATGAAGGGATGTTTGGAAAGAAGTCGGGATTCGTCAGCAGGAACGACTGTTGAGTCACGCCGTCGTATCGGATGGCATTCAAAGCCGTGAAGTCGCCGATGCGGTTGTAGAAGCGTCCGAATCCCAGACGCAGCACGGTCTTTGCGGGGGTTGTTCCTTTGGCGTCGATGCCCCAGGCGATGCCGAAACGCGGAGACCAATCCCTCTTGTCGGGAATGTTCGTCTGCATTTCGTAGCGTACGCCATAGCTGAACGTCAGGTTCGGCCGAAGCTTCAAGTCGTCATTGAAAAACGCGCCAAGGTCCAATTGCGTGACCCGGGTCAGCGGAATTCCAGCATTCAAGCTGAACAACGATGCTCCGCCGCCGTCCGCGCGGATCTGCGAGGGAGAAAAACCCTGGCTTTGAAGAAGGAGCGTCCGCTGGTATACGGCAAGCGCGGTGAGTTGCACCGGGGCGCCGGGAACAGGCTGGTTGTTGTCATCCAGGGCGGGCCCCGAGCCGCCAAAGAACGTGAACGTCCCGTTGAAGTTGTTGTCCGACGTGTCATTGTTGAACGACTGACGGACCCGCGCTCCCCATTTGAATGTATGCGTCCCGTGATTCAGTATCGAGAGGTTCGTCAATTCCCAACGGTTCGTGATGTTGCTCGAATTACCTACCGTGGCGCTACCGCTCGTGAACGCGTCCTGCACCGAGATCGAAGGCAACGAGCCGGCGCCGATACTGGCGCGTGTGGACCGTGAGAACTGGAATCGCGTCTCGTTGACCAGCATCGGACTCAGCAATGCGGTCTCCGTTGCGCTGAGCGTGTGGGATCTGGCCTTCTGGTTGAACGCCGTTTCGGCCAAACGAAATCCGCCGGCGCCGATGTTGTCGTTTTCCGACTGCGTATCCTCGTAACGGACCGTCAGCGTGTGATTCGAATTGATTGAAAGATCGAACCGCGGAACGATGCTCGTGAATTTTTGAGGCGTCAGCAGCGCTTCGTTTACAGACTGCGGATTGAGCTTGCTGTCGAGATTGGTCGCCAGAATGAAAGCGTTTTCCGTGATGTCGCGCCGATTGAAGTCCAAAGTGAACGACGCCTTGTTCTTCTTGATCGGACCTGCAATATTGCCGTTCCATAGCAGGTTCTTGTAGGGCGGCAGCGATGAGGATTGCACGTACAGCGGGCTCCGGGTGTTGAAGTTCTGGTTGTTGAACTGGCCGGAGAACTGGCCGTGGAAAGCATCGCCACCAGGCTTGGTCAGAATCTCGACCCGCCCGTTGCCCGGTGAATCGTATTCCGCGGAATACGGATTCGAGTTGATCCGGATTTCCCGAATCGACGATTTCGGCGGTACACCGCCGCTGCTGAACCCATCGGTGTAGATCTGACCGCCTTGCGGTCCGATTCCAGGTCCAGCGAGCGCCTGTAATTGCAGGGCAAGTTCGTCCGGATCATCGGACAGTGCCTCCAGTTCAGTCTTCCCAATCACGGTGGCCGACGCATTTGTATCCGGATCGATACTGACCGTGGTGGCGTTCTCCTGCACGTCCACGACTTGCGACTGGCCTTCCACCATGAGTTGAAAGTTGAGCGTGGACGTGCCGTTGACGTTGAAGGCCGGCCTTTGATCGGTCTTGAAATTCGGCGCAGTCACTTGAACATCGTACCGGCCCGGCGTCAACCCTTGAAACGCATACTGGCCGTTGGCATCGGATGTTTGTGCCTGTTCACCTGCCGGCCCGCGCAACTGGACAGCCGCGCCCGGAATGCGTGCGCCGGACGGATCGGTGACGATGCCGCGAAGGCTGGCTTGTGGCGCAGCTTGCGCGAATGCCAATGGCGAAATCGGGGAAAGTACACAAAAGGCACAAAGCAGAACACAAAAAGCACAAAAGAGAGATCTCATTATCATCATTGAATTCCCAGCACGCTCAGACCGCCGCCGTCACCGGAGCCGAATACCAGTGTTGCGCCTCTTCCGGATGGCGTGGCCGCGAGACGAATCAGCGCATCGGCATTGGTGACAAGCAAAATGGCCGTGACCCTATCGGCATCCTGTCCCTTTGCGCCGGATACGACAATGGATGCCCCCGGTTTGATGTCTTCGATCTTTGCGGCCGGCAAAGCCTCGATGATTTGCGTAACATTGGCGCCGGGCGCCGGCCCGCCCCGTCCGCCGGCGGCGCCGGGCATCTGCTTGATGGCGGAATCCAGTGTCAACTTGATGATGAATGGCTTTCCATTACCAAGCTCTTTAACAGAGATCTCTTTGCCGGCGGGATCGACGGAGACGACAGAACCCGCCTTCGTCAGAAACGTTCCGAACACGACTTCTTCCGCGTCGACTCGCAGGCCGTCGGGGCTCTTTTCGCCGCGAGCTCGAATTTGATCGCCAACGCTGACTTCATCGAGCTTGCCCGGCCGGGCATCGGCAAACTTCACCGAGTCGGGGGAGTACCGGCGGAATTTTGTCTTGTCGGAGACTGCAACGGTTTGCTGAACGTCACCGCGCGGTGTCTTCAACTTCAGCAGGATCTGGCTGCCGTTCTTTCCGGAAACGATGCCGCTGATGCCGCGTTTATTCCAGTCCTCGCGGTCCGCATCATCGCGCTTCGCGATGTCGGTCGCCGCCATCAGGACGATGCGCAAGACGTCTGCGCCATTCGACGCCAGCGTCACGAGCACTCGATCGCCGATCGTCACGTCCGAGAGTTCAATCGCCGCGGCGTTTTTCAGGTTCGTTTCTCCGGGCGCAATCCTCTGCACGACGGTAGCCGCCAACAACTTCAGCGGGACCGGAGCGGCATTGTCCGGTTTGACTTCAATGGCTTTCGTGTCCCGGTTGAAGGACGTGACCGTGCCCATGACGGACTTGTTGGCGGGCGTTTGCGAGTTGCCGTAACGGCCGGTGAGCAAAACCAGAGCCAGTACCACGATCGAAGCATTTCTCATCTGTCTGTTCCCGATGCAGAGGCCAATGTTATCAGCTGTACGAATGGTTTCGGTCCAGAGTTTCAGCAGTGATACAAAACGCTGGTTCTATAGACGTGGAATCCCGAAATAAAGTTCCAGAATTTAATAACGGCCTCGCCATTCGTCATGACGCAACCGCCAATGGAGGGGCACTATCTCAAAGTTTGTATATTTCGATACCCATCGCCCGTTTTATCGGCGAATGATCCGGTCGACGGCACTGATGCTGCGCCGACTCGCGATCTTCACGGTTTACATAAATAGGTGATCGGGGGAAAACGTAAAAATTTCATCGGTGTCGTGGTATACTTCGACAGTATGAAAGCAACTACCATTAAGCTTGATGGTTTCATACTCCAGGAGTTGAAGGAATTAAAACAGCCGGACCAGAACCTGACATCGCTGGTCCGCGACCTCTTGAAAGCCCAAATCCACAGACAGAAGATGGCTCGTGCAGCCGAGGAGTACGCAGCGTTTCTGGGCGAGAACGGCGGGGAATCCCTGGAACTCACTGCATGGGCATCCGCACCACTGGATCAAGACCCAACCGGTCGCGGCAAGAGAAGAAGGGCATGATACGCGGAATGGTGGTGTGGGTGGATCTGACGGACGCCTTGCCTCCGGAAATGGGAAAGCGGCGTCCTGCCGTCATTGTTTCTAATTCTGTGCAGAACGTCGCGCTGGATTCGGTAGTCGCGGTTCCGTTGTCCTCGCGCGCGCCCGAGATTCCGCCGCTGCGAATCAAGGTTCGTGCCAGCGGCCTTAAGACCGTTGGATATGCTGTGGTGCCCGGGATCCGTCAGTTGAAGAAGAGCCGGATTGTCGACACGGCGGGCAGCCTGAAGGAAGCGGATCTGGAGACGCTTGACGAAGCGATCCGAGCCTACCTGTCGGACTAGGGTTGCGCGCTGCGGTTCACATCGAAGTCGAGTTCACTGCGTTGGAGTTGCGGGCATTCCCCGCTGCGATTCCACCCCTACATTCCGTCGCTAAAACACAAACGTGTTACCGTCCATGTGTTGAGACCACACGATGACTCTTGATCTGCTTCAGCAGGGAGTCGACCCTTCCGTTATCGCACTCTGGCTCGGACACGAAGTGGAAACCACACGGCTTTGCACAAAAATTCGGCGTGAGCGACCCCCTGCCGCCTGCGGCGGCCGTCCCCCTTTGTAAGGGGGACAATAACCCCAGCAACATCAATGAGTGCATTCTCCCCCTTGAAAAGGGGGAGAGCCGCCGTAGGCGGCAGGGGGTCGCTCACGCCGAATTTTTGTGCAAAGCCAAACCACACAGATCTACCTCGAAGCAACACTTGCCATGAAGGAACAAGCATGACGTCTTGCTGCTGAAGTGGTCAACATGGCTCACAAAACGATCATGATCCAACTTTGTGGTCACGATGCCCCCCATTCAGCATAGAATTCGCGGCTATGTCCTTCGCTCGTACTTTGCTTTTTGCACTAGCCCTGTGTCTGGCTGTCGGCATTAGTGAAAGGTCCGCATTCAGCCAAAATCATCCGCCGCGTTTTCAAGCGCGCTACACGCCGGTATTTTCGGACGACATCGAGACGCTGGCTCCCTCGATCGGCCCAGCCTTCGTTCTAGACAGCGCTGGTTCCATAACATCAGACAGTGCTCAAGTCGTCGCCGGGAACCACTCTGTCAAGGGAGAGCATATTGGAGGCGGAGCCTACACTCCTTATCTGCGTTCGAATTCTGTTGTGGTTCCGCTGTTGCCGAATCAGGCGTATCAGGTGTCCTTTAAATACCGGGTCCTCGTGGCGCCCGATCAAGGATTCGAGGTCCTGTTCTTTTCGCCAACCGCGGGAGGTCAGGGAAATTTCCTCCCGTCATTCACAGTCACCGGTTCGAGTGGCTCCACCGGAACCGCAACCCTTACCAACACTCTCGGACCTTTCGGCGATACTTCGCGCTGTGGAACATTATTGGAACCGGCTCCATTGTTATTGACGACGTCCAAATCATCCGCATGAGCGATGGGCAGGTCGTCGCATCTCTGAACGCTGAGCAGGAGGCTCCGACTGTTGGCCCGGGGCTGATGTTGTCGAACCTCGCGTCTGTGACTCTGGACCCCGCTCTTCTGATTGGAGGCAAAGGCTCCGTTAGATTGACGAACTACGGGACTGCCGCCACAAACCCGGCGTTCCTGGCGTTACAGTCAAACACGATATATGTCGTCGAACTTCAATACCGTATCGTCAGCCCAGGCAGCGACGACCGAGTTCTCAATGTCTGGATGCAGCCGACGGGGACAACCGACTTCCATCTATCTGTCAACATGGCCTCGACTATACGGAATGCGGCGATGTCGGGGACATTTTCGGCAGGTGCGCAAACTGGGGGAGCGCCATCGTACCAGCTCTACATCTCGGCCTCGGCGGATTCGGCGGTGGTGATTGACAACATTTCGATATACCGGAAGGATGCTGTGGAGAGTTCCACGGTTCCACCCGCCTATAGCGCGCTCGAGAACCTGCCCTTCCCACGCCTCGGCAAATGGATTCTGGGTACTCCGGAATCAGAGGCGCTGTCCGGTGGAGCGGAACCGCCACTCACTTATTCTGTGGAACAGATCGAGGGCCGGCTGGCGTTCAATGATGTGATCCTTGGATTGGACCTCTTGAATGAGACGAACTTTCCTGACTCTCTCCGTCGCATCCGTCTCTTGAATCCGAACGCCGTGATGCTTCCGTACCGCATTTCTGAAGAGCAGGAGACGAATATTCCGGCGCCATCGAACGGGAACACAAGTCTCCAGTACGATTTCCTCCAGGGTATTGCCAACGAGTGGTACGTCCGCAGCACAACTGGGAAGCTTGTTTCAGAAGTGGACTTCCCGTTTATTTTTTTCATGAACATCTCTCCTTTTTGTCCAGTAGTCAACGGACAAACGTTCAGCTCGTACCTGACGACTTGGCTAACCGGGAAAGTGTTTCGGTCGGGTATGTGGGATGGCGTCGCGTTTGACAATCTGTTCGCTCGGTCAACCTTTCCGAACGACTCGGATCCCTCCATGCTGAACAACGACTGGAATCGCAACGGCCTTCGCGATGAGACACCCGCGCTTTCCAGCGAAATGACAAGAACCGCAGCCAGGAACTTTCTTCAGGATCTCCAAAACAAGACCGGTGGATTGCAACTGATCGCCGGAAACGCCGGCCCACTTCCGGAATTGCATCTGGCGGAACTCGTGAACGGGTATTTCTTCGAGGGTTTCAACTACAACTGGAACGCGCCATACATGGACAGCTTGTCTCCCGCAGGCTGGCGCGCTGCCTTCGATGTGTACAAAATTATGCAGACCACCGTGCGCCGGCCTCGCATTAATGTGATCGAAGGCGCTGGACAGCAGGGCTTTATCACCGGTCGAGAATATTTCGAACCGACCGCTGACGATATCCACGCCGAACGATTCACCATGGGGACCGCGCTGCTCAGCGATGGGTTCTACTCCTATGACCTCCACGGCGTCTTAAGCGCTCCCCTGTGGTTTGACGAATACTCCGTCGATTCCAACGGAACGGCAGTAGAGGACCGGTCAAAGAAGGGCTATCTCGGCGGGGCTCTTTCCGATGCAAAGGAATTGACGACCGCTGGTTCCACGGTTTTCCAGGAGGATTTTGAAAGCGGCGTCGTACCTGCGTCGTTTATTGCCAATCCGCCCAGCGCGGTATCCGTGAGCCAGAGTCCTGGTGAAGTCATCCACGGTATCGGAAGTCTTATTATCACCAGTCCGGATCACACGAGCCAGGGATCTGCCGGCGCCAACACGAATCCAGATGTGGTGCCGCTCGCGCCCTCCACGGACTACTTCCTCACATTCGATTGGCGTGTACTTGAAACACTTGACGCCCAATTGGTTGTGGACGTATTCAATAGCACTCCTTCCGTGGATGTTTACCGTGTTCCCGGGGTCGTTACCGGCGACTCTGGAACGGTGTCATTCCCATTCACGACTCCCGCGACGGGAAACTGGACCATCCGATTCGCATTTGCAGGCGGTGGCAAGCTGGCCATCGACAACGTGCGTGTGCAACGGGGCGGCGCTGGGCCTTGGCGGCGCGATTTCGAAAATGGATTTGTGCTGGTCAATCCATTTCGTCAGCCGCATACGTTCTCTCCGGAGGATCTGGCCAGCCCTTTGCATCGAGCGAAAATCCGGCGAATCAACGGGACTCAGGCTCCTGCGGTAAACAACGGCCAACCCGTAAATGGCAGTCTGACTCTAGGGCCCTTTGACGCGATCATCCTGCTGGCAGATCGTATTAAGGCGAAGCGTAACGGACAGGGACAGCTCATATCAGATTGAGACCTAGCAGCAGAGTCTATCCGTCGCTTGAACTCCCCGGCGCCTACTTCATGGCTTGACCAACGCCCCTCGTTGTTTCGGCGATGGATTGTCAGGCGAATTTCGCGATGAGAGACGATAACGACCTCCTGAAGGCTCGAAGGCTTTTATAGTGCCGCAACTTCTCACCGCGGTCATAGTCTTCCGTTGACGGACTCGTTACTTCGACAATCAAAGAAGGATTCGTAACGGCGATCGGATCGTCAGGCGCGCGCGAAGTCCTGCCGCAAATCACTGCAGCGTCCGGATGGGTTGACAGCCCGCTAGATGTACGGATCCGCAGGTCCGAAGTGAAAACCCGGCCGGACGGTGGAATACACGCACGAAGCAGGCCAATCATGGCGGCGGCAAGAGCGGCATGGTCCGGCGTGCCCCCGGCCATTGCATAGATCTCGCCGTCCAGGTACTCGTGCCGGATCGAGCTCTCATTCTCCAGAGAAAGATACTCTGCATAAGTGTAATGGACCTCTCTGGAAGGAGACAACATGACAGGAGTCTAGCATGCTCCACGGTGTGTTGGGCGGTGTCCTGGAAAGCCTTGATGCAATGAAACGTCACTTCAGGAAGTCTTCGATGGTCAGCTTATTGGGCGATTGGTCCCAATTGTCGAGTTGGCACAGCGCAAGGAGTTCGGCATGACGCATGTTTTCGGGACTATATTTTGCCAGCAACTGTCTGATGAGCGCCAATGTTTCCCGGAAATGGAGGCGCCACGCCAGGTTTGCTTCAAGCCGCATGTGCGGCCGCCGGATATCCTGCCGCATTTTCCTGTAGAAGGTGTGTTCCGAAAAGAAATATTTTCCGTACCGCTCCGCGATCTTCGCCTGTTCCGCAATCGGTCCCAGCGTTTCGAAAATGATGCGATCCAGACCCGTGTAGAAAGGCACATACTCCTGCCGGGGCGCATCGATGCGTACCGGCATCAGCTTGCGCAGTCCGGCCCCAACGGCCTCGTCCCAGATCCAGAGGACTCGTTTCCGCCGCTGGACTTTACGGCGCGCCATCGCGGAAATGCTCTCGACAAGCGGGGAAGACAACACGACGCGGCCGCCATCCAGTTCAAGCAGTCCGAGAGATAAGCCGAATTTGATTCCTGCCGGATGCATTGTCGATACCTCCTTATTGTAGTCGCGGCAACTGTAGCGGCGGTCATAGGAAGGTGTGAATGAATTAGGCCCGGAGGGCCGACAGACTGTAGCCCCGGCCGCGAGGCCGGGGGTCTCAGGGCGAAGCGGCGCCAGCCCCGTAGGGGCGCAAGAGACACTAGCTGAAAATCTTACGCCCCTTATAGGGCTGGCCTTTCTGACTTAGCTTCCCCCGTAGCGGCGGTCTATGACCGCCGACAATTCGCAAGTTGCCGTATCGTCGGCGGTCATAGACCGCCGCTACAGTTCGCCTCTAGGTAACGATACGGATAACCGGATCGCTCCAGTCGGTGAAGCCGGTCGCATCGGCGAAGGAACGGACCTGAATGGTATAGGTCGTTCCCGGCGTCAGCCCGGTGATGGTCGCGGCTGGACGCGTCTTGGTGGCGAGCTGCGTGACCGGCGTTCCAGGAGCGCCG
>Ga0207099_1174_pt1 | contig 12207 bp, 15 predicted proteins | sample Alteio_BWMinHeat_85_FD_153521 | JGI IMG/M metagenome (GOLD analysis project Ga0207099, IMG submission 153521) | Enriched cells from forest soil in Barre Woods Harvard Forest LTER site, Petersham, Massachusetts, United States -... | ecosystem: Environmental > Terrestrial > Soil > Temperate forest >... | reverse complement strand
TATGCCGGGTGCGGAAAATTGGCAATGCCGACATCTTCGAGCCAATCATCGCCCGGGATGTGACGCGGCACCGCCTGCTCGACCAGATTCTCAGTTTCTTCGGGGGACGTGCTCAACCGATGATGGCACAGCTCGCCGAGGCCGGCAAACTGACGCTCGACGACGTTCGCGAACTGGAGAAGACCATCAAAAAGATTGAGAGCCAAAAAAAGACGGAAAGGACGCGTAAATCCAAATGACCGGCGCAATTACAAATCATGTCTGGCAATCGACATTGTTTGCCGTGGCCGCGGGGTTACTGACTCTTGTGTTCCGCAGGAACCGCGCCCAGGTCCGTTATTGGTTATGGTTCACATGATCGTCGAAGCGGCCTTTTGGTTTCATCCCCTGGTCTGGTGGATCGGCGCCAGGCTGGTCGACGAGCGCGAGCGCGCCTGTGATGAAGAAGTGTTGCATCTGCTTGGGGAACCGGAAGCGTATGCGGGGGAATCCTCGTGGTGTGCAAGCGTTACGTCGAAGCGCCACCTTCGTATGTGTCCGGCGTCGGTGGCTCCAATATCAAGAAACGAATCGAGGCGATTATGGATAACCGCATTGGAATCCGTTTGACGTTCGGAAGAAAAACCGTTCTCGCCCTTGCATCGCTGTTCGCGTTCACAATGCCAATCGTCGTTGGCTCAGTGAGGGTACCCCTGCCGCACGCGTTCACCCCTGGAGTCCCAACCCTGCCGGCCGTCGTGTCGGCGAGCCCACAACCTCTAGCCATCCAGTCTTCCCAGGGAACAAACCCGCAGCCGGAAAAGCCTGCAACCACCAGCCCCGCAGTTCCCCCAGCCGCACAGGAATTCGAGGAAGCATCAATCCGCCCATGCGACCCGAACAATCTTCCTCCGACGCCGGAAGGGATGAGAGGCGGTGGCGGCGCCAACAGCTTCCAGATGAACGCCGGGACGAGCCCGCGCCTCTGCCTGACGCTCGCCACGCTCATTCGTACGGCATACGGCTATGAGCCGGCTGATATAGAGGTCCTCTTTGGAGGGAATGGCCAGGGCCGCGGCTTGACCTTCAATAACGTTTACGGGCTTGCCGTGGAGGACGGCGTTCGCGTCAGAGGCGGTCCGGATTGGGTTCGTAAAGATCGATACACAATCGAAGCGATCGCCCAAGGTCCTTCAGATGCCGCCACGATGCAGGGTCCAATGCTTCGGGCGTTGCTCGAGCGCCGTTTTCAATTGAAAACCTACATCGAAACCGAACAGGTTCCTGCCTTCGCGCTTACTGTGGCCAAAGGCGGTCTCAAGATCAAACCAATGGAGGCTGGCGGGTGCGAGCCAATGCCGGCCCCGACGCCCGGAGTTCCAAACTTGATACGGCCGCGCACCTTTGCCGAGGTGCGCCGGGGCGAGAAGCCGAATTGTGTATTCAATGCCAACCAGAACGGTCCGAACACGGTATTTGTGTTCGGTGGTTCTACTCTTGGCTCGCTCAGCCTACTGGGCGGATATGTGGGCTCTCGAGTTCTAGACAAGACGGGCATTACCGATAAGTTCAATTTTGTCCTCGAATTCGCGATCGACGAAAACACTTCGGGCCCGCTGGCCCGTACGCACGATGCAGGGCCCCCGGACATTCCTCGTGGGGCCGACATCTTTACCGCGCTCCAGGAGCAGCTGGGGTTGCGGTTGGAGCCGGCGCGCGCCCCACGCGAGTTCCTTGTGATCGATCACGTGGAGAAGCTGTCGCCGAACTAGCGTTTGATTTAATTTTCGGAGGGCTTCTCAATCAAATCGAGATCAGAATCTGGAGCAGGCCTGCCCGTCGCGTCGTCGAACTGTCAACTCCTGGCAAACCGTTAGCGTTCCTGGAAATGATCTCGTTCATGTTACAGAATGCGACTTCTCGGGAAAGTCAGCTAGGGCTAAAACTCGAACCGGCCAAAGCCCCAGTGGACCACGAAACGTTTGTCAGCCGCCATCGCCCGTGTGGTCCGGCTTAAGGAAGCGTAGCCGTATACATCGGTTGCCTACGGTTTTTGCTGGATCACGTCCCACGGTTCGATGCCCGGATAGTTTCGGAAATTCAACTTCCCGAGTTGAAACCCCAAGTTGCCCATCCTGCCCGCTGCGCATTACGTGGAAGTAGGTGCGGCTCTGATAGATGAGCTAATCAATTGAAATAGCTGTCGGACAGGGTGGTGAATCGCTATCGTCAACTTCAGTTGTTGTGACAGAGCCTCCCCCGCGTTCAGCTTCAAATAAGGCCGATGCAGAGGCTCAAAGCCTGGAAGGTACGTATCGAGGTTGTAAACTCCGGGCGGAACCTGAGACCGATATTCTCCGGTTTCATTCGTCACTACCTTGAACTCCTTCTTGGTGTCAATATTTGTCAAAGTAATCGTCACGCCGGGAACGAGATTGTTACTGAAATCTTTGACGACGCCCTTTATCGTTCCATTTTGCACTTCAGCGGTGTTTTGCGCTTGAGTTGTGGCATTGCCGACGAATGCAATTATTACCAGTAGTAGAACCGAACTGATCTTCTGCACAGGGGAACTCCTTGGCGATTATTCTAATGCACTCGATCTTTCCCGCGATAGCACAACGCACTTGCGGTAGGGATTCTTCCACTAACGCGACTTCTTGGACACTGTGCATGACATGTCCGCTTTGGGTTATGTCCTGTATCGCAACGGCGACCTGGACAAGGCTCTGATGCAGTATGAAAGGGTGCTACGGTTCGAGAAAATCATAACGCCGCCGCGTGAGTTTCCGGACGCGTACCTTTTCCGTGGCGCGATACGAAGTGTTCGTCAACAATTTGCTGAAGCAGTCAACGACTTCAGGCACGCGATTGAGATCTACGAACGACAGGTTGGATTGCTGGACGCTCAAGCCGAGAAATCAGAATCGACAGGATTGAAGCAGAAGGCGGAAATTGAGCGCAAGCGCAAGGCCGGGATCGAAAACCAATTGCAAATGGCGCGTGATTTCGAAACAAACGCTGAGAAGCGGATTCAGCGATAGCGGTCCGCTCGGCCAGTTTATAAGAAATTCGAACCGACAGAGAGCGCCTGCTCACAAAATGCTTGACCGGCATCACAGGTTAACTATATCGTTCCACGTTATAACTGATACGGACAGATCGAAAAACGCGACGCACTCTCGGAGGAAGTACTATGTTCAGGCAAGAGCTGGCTCTCCGGCGTTCTGAGTCTATTTATCGCGGGATGCTTGTCGTTTATCCCCAAAGATTTCACAGTGATTTTGCTGATGAGATGGTTTACGTTTTTCGCAAATCCGGGCAAGCTGCCGCCCAAAGGGGTGGTGCCTGCTGGCTGGTGTGTTTCTGGATCAGAATTCTTGTCGATCTGTTCAATTCCTGCGTCAAGGAGCATCAAAGGGAGATCGAGCATTCTGTCGGCGACGAATCTATCGTGCGGGCCGTCACTGGCTCTACGGCAGCCGTCTTGGTATTCACCTTCTATCTGTCGTGGTTTGGTTTTGGTTTGGCGTTAGTGCGCGGTGAAGACCTTCCCAAAATCGTCATGCTGAAGGACTTGATTGCTGTCATTGCTGTCGGAGCAGTCGTGCTGTGGCTAAACTTCTTTCGAGTACTTCGAAATGGAATGACGAAGCGCTCCTGTATCACCTGGACATTACAAAAAGCTAAGGGAACGAGAGTTGATGAAACAGGGTCTCCGGAAGCCATGGAGAAAGCTCGCGCTCTTGGCCGCTTTGGTCATGATTGCAGGCCTTGCCTACGAACGACTGGAGGAACGGCGGGATCGGCAACGCTACGCCCAGATCGGCCAATCGATCGACATTGGCGGGCGCACGCTGAACATCTATTGTTCGGGGCAAGGCGGCCCGACGGTTGTATTTGAAACCGGGGGCCACGCTGCTGGTTATGGTTGGGAGTCTGTGCAGCGCGAGGTTGCGAAGTTTAGTGAGGCTTGCTGGTATGATCGGGCGGGATATGGTTGGAGCGAGCCGGGACCCATTCCGGTAACCAGTAAAGTGCGGGCGAAGGATTTACACAGACTCTTGGCCGGTGCGGACGTTCCATCCCCATATGTGCTGGTTGGCGTCGCGACGGAGGACTTCACGTTCGCGTCTATACGGGTTTATATCCAGAGGATGTGGCCGGAATGTAGTCTGCTCGGCCAGACGAATTCGCCTGGGGCGACGGCTGCGTTTGAGGTTGCATCTGTCAAACCGAGCGCGAGTGCTTCCGATCGGGCGTTGGTTCAAGCGGTTCCGGGCCGGCTTCTGATGGAGCACTTCGCTCCGCGGGCGCTGATCGTTCTTGCTTACGGCGTTGGCGATTATCAAGTTGTTGGAGGCCCACCCTGGATAGGTTCCGAATATTTCGACGTCCAGGCCAAGGCTGAGGGCGATGCTACGGTTCAACAGATGGAAGGTCCGATGCTTCAGTCGCTTCTGGTCGAGCGGTTCAAACTGGCCTTTCATCGCGAGACGCAGCGGCTCCCTGTGTACGAACTGACTCGTGCCAGCGGCAATGCGAAACTCCAGCCGACGAAAGAGGGCACTTGCACCACGTATTCCGTGGATGCGCCTGCGCCACGGGCCCCTGCCGCAGGCGCGCCCGGCACAACGTTTTGTGGATTTCCGCATTTAACTCAAAGTGGACCGAACCGCGCGCTCGATGGCAAGGGCGTGAGCATAGCGACGCTGGGTGGAAATATTGCCCGATCCGTACGCCGGTCTGTCATCGACAAGACCGGTTTGACGGGAACATACGATCTCCATCTGGAATGGACTGATGCCCCTGAACGACATCCCGAATCCTGATCTATCCGCCCGTCCTTCCATCTTCACAGCCGTCACAGAGCAACTCGGACTGAAGCTGGAATCCGCCAAAGGTCCCGTCGAGGTCATCGTCATCGATCGCATGGAGCGACCCTCGCAGAACTAGATCCAACCTCAGAGGCCGAAGTGTCTTGCGTCACCGGTCGGAAGAAACATCTGCCGTGGCATTCTCACGCTTGGATTCGTCCATCACGAGTCTCCTTTTTCACAGTACCGCGAAACTGATGGATATTGGACCCTGTAGGTCCCCTAGAACGCCGCAGGGTTTACCGATCCGATCTCAACTCCCGCGAAGTCGCATTGTGAGAAATAACGAAATGTTATTTCTGCGAGGGCGATTGCACGGCCTCTAGGCGTTTATCTCATCACTTTTTGTCGGCTTTTCTTAACCTGCATGGCGCTAGCACAGTATTCTCGCAACCGATCGGCTGGGCTTTGAACGGGACGGGGATCAGCGGTCGGTGGATCGATTCCAAAAACTTTTGTATACCTAGACAAATTCGACCGTTTCGTCTGTCTTTATTTTGGAAAGAAATGGAACGACGACTTCGCAGGGCTCAGAATGAGGCACTCTATGAGCAACACAGCCGAGGTCTGCGCGCCTACGCCTGTTCGGTTGCCGGCTCCTTTGCCGCTGCAGAAGACGCGGTCCATGTGGTTTTCGAGCGGTTGCTGCATGGCGGAATTGAAATCAGCGGCCCACCGACTCCCAATCTGTATCGTGTGGTGCACAATGCGGCGCTTAATCACATCCGGAGCAAGAGGCGAGAGGCTGAGCTTACAGACACCTGGCTCGAGAGTCCTGTGGGAATGGAGCAATCCGCGTTGGAGTTACAGTCGGCGCTCGCAGAGCTGCCGCAGGACCAACGGGAGGTCATCGTCTTGCATATATGGGCGCAGATGAGTTTCGAGGAGGTTGCCAGTGCCCTGGAGATTTCTCCGAACACGGCGGCGTCCCGATACCGGTACGGTTTGTCGAAACTCCGTGCGCAATTTGCTTCACAGCCGAGCCAGAGGCAGTCATGAACGATCAAAACGAAGACTTCGACAATTACTTACGGCAGTTCCGGCTGCGTCCCGCCAGCATGCGAGTTCTATTTCCGCGGCCTGCTAACCGGTTCCGGCGATGGTGGATTTCCGGCATCACAGCAGCCATCGCTGCCGCTGCCGTGATCGCAATGATAGAAACGCGCACGACCATACCAGCTGTCGAAAAACCACGGCCACCGGCTGCGTCCGTACCGGCGACACCGTCCGTTTCGCCTCCCGTGGCGGCTCCGTCACCTGTCCGCGAACCAGCGCCCAAGCCCTCTCGGTCGCGCGCCCCAGAACCGCAGACGATCGTTCCGCAGCCGCAAAATTAGAACGATTACAGACTCAATCCCCCGAAACGCGGAGTGAAGAAATCTTCAAACGCGTTTGCTCAGCTTGCCATGACCTTGATGCTGCAAGCACCCTACGCTTATCCAGTCGATCTGAATATGAATCCTACGTCACGATGAAGCGTTCCAAAGGAGCCCAACTATCCGATGAGGAATTTCCAATCTTGGTCGACTATCTTTTCCAGCGCTTTGGCAAAAAATAAAAGGGGCTTGGGCATTTGCTTACTGGCCTCGGCAATTCCGCTCGTTTCGCAAGGACCACTATACAAAAGCCGTCCTTTGAAGTGGTTTTCATCAAGCCGAGTGGGTCTGGGAGTCTTCCCGGCGGAACAGAAATAGGTTTATCTGAGACGCCTGGGAGGGACTGAACCGCGCGCTCGACATCCTGAAAATATTTGAGCTGGAGGTAACTGGCAGCCAGATCGGAGTTCGCTTGAACCGTGGCAAACATCGGCTGGCCAAGGCGACGCCCCGCGCTTGTCTGCAACGCTGTCCGAAAACCTTCGAAGAGGAGACCCGAGCATCAGATCACCAGCACGCAACAGCACGTCATCTGGGCGATCACTAGTATCGCACGGAGGTTTCGCAACGCCTTCGACGGTGCCGCACTTTCTCGCCTGAGCATCGCCGCCGGCCGATCGTATCGAATGTCAAACAACGGCGCGAGACCGCACGCGATGGTGATTCCGATACAAACGGCGGCTGCTGCAAGGATACTGACTGCATCTGGAGCAAATACCAGGTGCTCGGCGTCTTCCTGGAAGAAGAACGCCGGCAGGATTTCCGATGTCCACACGGCCAGCAATATGCCAAACGCTCCGCCCGTAAGCGTGATGAGGACGCTCTCCGAGAGCAGTTGTCTGACCAGTTTGCCCCGGCTGGCGCCGAGCGCGACGCGAAGGGCTGTCTCATGCGACCGGGAGGAGGCACGTCCGAACAGGAAGCAAGCGACGTTGCCACAAGCTATAAAGAAGACCACACCCGCGGCGATGCTGAGCAGCGTGTTGACTCGCGACAGCCCATCCGCAATTTCGGGCGTCATTGCGGTGTAGGGACGCAAGTATATCTCGTCGGAACCCTTGCGGCTCAAATCCATGACGGCCCGCGCCTGGTTGGCGGAAACCCCAGGGCGCAGTCGCCCGACAACCCAGAAGGTCCGGCTGCCGCGATCGATCACAGGAAGGGACTCCTCGGTTAACCGTATCCAGATGTCGACGGGACGACCGAGATACAAACCCTCCAGCCAATCCGGCGCAACGCCTCCTACGCGAGCATCGATGCCGTCGATAGAAATCCGCTCGCAAGAACGTTAGCCTTGGCGCGGAATTCGTTCATCCAAACGCGATGACTGATCACGACACCCGCGTCTTCCGGAAGCCTCAGCGCGCCGGCGAGATCGCCCGTAATTGCAGCTACGGACAATATCAGGGACTGGTCGTTAAGCCGAATGGTGCCCTGGGACTCGCGTGCGGCCCCCAGCCACTCAAACACGTCAACCCGGCTTCTGAGGGACAGAAAGTCTTCATACGAGACCAGACCTGCGTCACGGTGTGCATCGCGCACGAATACCGAAACGACGCTACCGATGGCTGTCAACGAGGAATCGCGTACACTCAACCCGCGAATGAATCCGTACACTGAGACATTGCTTCCAATGCCAAGCGCAATCGTGAACAACAACGCGAAGGCCAATCCCGGCGTTCGGGTGAACGCTCTCGCCGAATATTGGATGTCGACGACTATGCGAGACACGCTGGCGAAGCGAGTTTAAGGCGATGTGCCGACAGTCCCGGACGCTGCCGCAGGGACCTGAACGCAAGACGAATGTTGTCAAACGCCACGCTTATTCCTCCCACAAGCCCGCATCGAATCCTACCGCGATGCACGATGCCGATAGCAACCTCGACAAGCCATGCAATTTCACATCCGCACGGCACCGCATGGCTTAAGGCATTTTTCCCTTACAAGGGACTGTTGGGCGACCATGGCTGGTCATGTCGAATCGTCCCAAAAACGTACACCCCGTCCCAGAAACGCACACTGCTCCTCCTTCGTATGGTCGGCTCCGCGGAAACCAGCCGATTCGCATGCAGGGGCAAATTCAGCTCAAGGAAAGTTCCCGGTACACTCCAATCACGATATAATGGCAGACGATATAGTTGAATTCAGCCCACATTTCAGGAGGACTGCGGTGAAACAAGTTACGAGTGTTGCGATAGCTCTCTTGCTCTGGGTTACCTGCATAATGGCAGAGGTATCTGGTAAATGGGTCGGTACTATGTCGGATGGCCAATCCAATGATTCATTCCTGCTCGTCCTGCAGCAGGACGGGACAAAGGTGACTGGAACAGCGGGAATAAGTTGACTTTCGAAGTTAAGACCCCATTTGGCGCTTTGGTTTTCGATCTGTCGCTCAAAGGAGATGAGATCACCGGAACTTTGGCGGCACAGGCTGACGGGCGAACGGTCCGCACGGGGACGGTTTCTCTCAAAAGGCAGTGAATTCTTGCCTACGATTCAGCCGAATTAAGCCGCATTTCTCACCGCTTGAGCCGAAGGTCGGCAATCAAGTATGTAGTCGCGGGCTTTACGCCCGCGTTCACTCCAGGGCGAATGCTACGCGAAGCTCGAACGCGGGCGTAAAGCCGGCGTATAGCCCGCCACTACATATTTAACTGAGGATTTCTCGGTCTCCCAAAGAGTTGGTGAGAAATCCGGGTTAAAGAGGGTTAAAGAGGGTTAAAGACGTATTACCGGCTACATGGAAAAAGTGAATCGGAACTTAGACAGAGCGTTTGAGCTTTTTTGTGGCGAATAGAATGACGGATCCCATTAGCCATGTGATCAACGGGAGAACGAAGGCGGCAATCGAGTGCGCGAGTACATGAATCCAAGTCCTACCGTCGCTTCCGCCAAAAACTTCAGGAGCGGTGTAAGCATTCCCCGTTTCTGTAACGATTCCGAGGACGATCGCGGCGGCAATCAGAATATGTGCAAACGCGGTCTGAAGGAATAAAAGTGCGAGCAGTTGTTTATAGCTTCCAAATCCGGAGGTGTGGACGACAACTGAACAATAGACAAGACCCACAAGAAGAACAACGTTAATGCTAACCCACCGAATTACTGTAAACGACGTCCCCGCCAGTGAGAGACCGAGGCGGATTGCCCACACCGCGGCGACCAGGATCAATATCCATCGTTCAAATTGAATATATTCAGACCATTTCTTTCCGAACACGTCACTATTATCGGAAGTAACACTCAAAAGTACAAACCCGAATACTCAACCACTTGAGCGTAAAGAACCAGAGTCCTTTCTGTTTAAGGGTAGCCCGTTCCACCGGTTAGAGACCCGCGATCTCGATTTTACCAATCACGGATTGTAGTCATGGGATCTACCCGCGCGGCGCGCCGTGCAGGCAGCAAGCTTGCCATCAGGCCGACGATGATTAGCGGCACGACGGCGATGATGTATGACGGAACATCCGTAGCTTGAACTCCAAACAATAGCGATTGAAGGAGCCGACTCGCGCCGGCGGCGGCAGCGAGGCCTATAATGACCCCAGTGACGATGACACCTGCTCCCTCGGCGAGAAACAGTCGTGTGACGCTGCGCCGCGGAGCACCGAGCGCCAAACGAATCCCGATTTCATGATTCCGCTGGGCCACGGAATACGCCGTAATACTGTAGACGCCCATCAACGCCAGGACGAGCGCCGTTATGCCGAAAACCGTCAGGACCCTAAAATTGAAGCGGCGATCGACAGTGCTCGACGAGAACAGTTCGTCAAGGGTTTGAGCTCGGATCGAAGCTTCCGAATTCATGAGACGAACCTCGGACATGACCTGGCGTGCGACGCCTGGCGCTTCGCCGGCAGCATAGATCACGAGATCGAAGGTATCGACCGAGCCACGCTGTAGATAATGAACGTAGACGTCCCCGAGCGCTGGGATTTCGGGCGAGTTCCTCACATCCGCTACCACTCCGATGATGGTCATGAATTTCGGATCTCGATCGAAATTCCCGAAGTTGATGCGCCGTCCGATGGGGTCTTGTCCGGGCCACACCGTGTCGGCCACAGTCTTGCTGATTACGGCAACCTCCGGCGTCGAGGCGCCGTCGGTTTGGTCAAAAACGCGTCCCCGGAGAATCGGAATGTTCATCGCCTGAAAGTAGCCGGGAGTTGCGACATGATAAATCGGCCAATAGGCGCCGCTGTTACCTCCACCCTCAATGCGGAACTGTCCGTTGGCGGCGTTGCCGCCGAGCGGTAATTGTTCTGTTCCGCCGGCGGCTGTGATGCCGGGTATCGCGGAGATCCGTTTAAGCACCTGTTCGTAGCGGTCCGCATCGCGCTGCCGGGTTTTGAGATCGCGCTCCCGGGGCAACAGAACATCGACGGCAATACGGCTTTCGGTTTGAAACCCCAGATCGACCTGCATAACCCGGAGAAGACTTCGTCCCAGTAATCCCACAGCAACGAGCAGCACCACCGTCAGCGCGATCTGGCTGACCAGAAGTACCCTCCTGACGGCCCGGGTCGAAGCGCCTTTGTGCTGGGAGCGGCCACTCTGCTTCAAAGCGTCGTCCACGGAAACGCGCCCGCCACGAATCGCCGGCAAGATGCCGAGCACGATGCCGACAATGAGAGAGAGCCCTGTTACGAAAGCCAGAACCCGCCAGTCGGCGCGAATTTCGTCGATGCGCGGCAGGTTGGGTCCCAGACGCAAAAGCGCTTTCACTCCCGCGGCCGCAAGCAGCGCACCCAGCGCTGCGCCGATTCCCGTCAGCAGCAGAGTCTCGCACAGAAACAAACGGGCCAGCGAACGCCTGCTTGCTCCCAAAGCGACGCGCACTGCCAATTCCCGCTGCCTGCTGGTGGTGTGAACGAGAATCAGGTTGGAAACATTCGCGCACCCGATCAGCAAGAGAACGCCGACCGCGGCAAACAGGACGGGAAGCACCACGCCGACCGATTGCGTCAATTGCTCCTTGAGGGGTTTGGCGGCGCCTCCGACCGCCGTTACATTAGAATACCCGTCGTGAATCCGTTGGGCGATCGCATTCACCTCCGATGAGGCTGCTTCCACCGAAACGCCGGGGTTCAACCGGCTGATAACCGACCAGTTGTGAGAACTACGGCTGGGCAGCACCGGGAATCCGCTGATTTCGCGCGGTATCCATGCCTCAGTGCCGGGAGGAAAGCTGAATCCGGGCGGCATCACACCGATGACGGAATAGCTGTGGCTGTCAAACGCGAGTGTCTTGCCGCTGAGCACAGAACCACCACCCAGAATGCGTTGCCACAATCCATAGCTCACAACGATCGACGGTGCAGCATTAGACCGAATATGGTCCGGCCGAAAGGTTGTCCCGATCATTGCGGGAACTTTCAAAATGTCGAAGAAACCTTGCGAAACCTCTGCAACCCGCGCGCGAACCGGCTCGGTCCCGCCGGCAATCAGTTGGACGGCGCCTCCAAACATCGCCATGCCTTCAAAGCTTCGGCTCTGTGCCTTCCAGTCCACAAAATTAGCTTCAGGCAGGCGCATGACCCGCCCCTTGTCCGATAGTTCCCAGAGCTGCACCAGTGATTTGGGATCGGGATACGGCAGCGGCCGGAGAAGAACCGCGTTCACGACCGTGAAGATTGCAGTACACGCGCCGATCCCCAGTGCGAGCATGAGGATCGTCATCAGCGAAAACCCGGGATTTCCGATCAGAATTCGGATGGAATGCCGCAGATCGTTACCTAGACTGGGCATGAAATCCTCCGTCGAGTCTAACGAGGAAATGGCTCCTCAAGTTCAAGAAAATTACGAAAAAACTAGAGCTTCTTATAGATGTGAGTGCGAGTGGCATGGTTGGCTCGTTCAAGGACATTTAATCCGGACGAAGGCGCACTTCTCGAACCGAAAGCTTCCTCACTGACACACGTTTCAACTCCCGGTAAACGAGTATCCCTTCCTTTTGCTACAATCAGCCCTGTTCTTCC